>Ga0307414_10000451_pt1 | contig 21713 bp, 15 predicted proteins | sample DK1Ometagenome_FD_203804 | JGI IMG/M metagenome (GOLD analysis project Ga0307414, IMG submission 203804) | Maize rhizosphere microbial communities from greenhouse at UC Davis, California, United States - DK15-O-3 | ecosystem: Host-associated > Plants > Roots > Rhizosphere > Soil | place: USA... | reverse complement strand
TATATAAATATATATATATAAAATTATATAATATGAGGGGAGGCCCTACTTTGCTAAGGCAAAGTTGGACGGGCCACCTAGCATCATAAGATGCGGATTGAGAAATGGGGGCGCGTAGCGGCCCCACGAAAAAAAATAAAAAAAACTTTTCGAAAAACTACTCACCTTAAAGAGGTGGCCGAGTATTGAACTAGCCACCTCTAAAAAGGGGGGGGGTTCATATACTCTGTCCTTTTCCTCTGGGAGCCTTTTGCAAGCAACTTTTATATTTTTTACAAGTGCCCACCTACGGAGGGCAAGAGTAGTATAAAAGTAACAGCAAGAAAAGGGACTAAATAAAAGGAAAACCTCTAAACGAGTTTAACAAAAACAACAAAGAAGGTGGTATATAAATATCAAGGAAATTAAAGGAGGGCTGAAAGTTTTTAAGAAACTAAAAAAAAATAAAGTGGGCTACAAGGTGTGGGTCCGTTGGAGCCATCCCCTATGGGGTAGCCTTGCTAGCTACGGGTGGTGGTGTGGGTAGCGCAGCGCGCTCCAATGCTTCTTCCTTGGTTGGGCCCTTCTTATGCATCCTTCTGCTTTGCATCCATGCTTCGCACCAAGGGTGAGCAGCAAAGGGGAGCATCCTTAGGGGGATGGGCGCATGGGGGGGGAGAGGTATATTAATAATATAGAAAAGTCATAAAAAAAAAAAAAATAATAGAATAGAGACTTGTAACTTTGTAGTTATGGCTGCGGAGCAGCCAAAAGATTATCAGAGATCAATAAAAAAATTCCTATATTTGATAAAGAATTAAATACTCGGTAAAAGTCAAAATACTTTGAAGACTAAAGAAGTATAATAGAGGAAGAGCACATAAACTCAGGAAGGTTTATATAAAAATTAAGAATAAAGCAGGTATGAAGAGGGGTAGCTTCGCACCCTTTCCTAAAATTCGAAAAGGAGTCCCTTTTTTTTTTTGGTAAACGACAGGCGGAGCCTGTCGTTGGTTTCAAAAAAAGGTACACAGCGAATGGCAAGGAGGACGGAATAATATGACAAAGAGCTAAATATTAAAACCTTTACTAAGAGGAAAGTCTATAACTAAAGTATTCCTATAAAAAAAAAAACAAATTTAAGAATTAGAATTCTGGATAAGAAGAAAATAAAAACAAAAACAAAAACAAAATAAAACAAAACAAAAATAATAATGAGATAGCAAGCCTAAGGAATAAGTTGTTACCTAATGGGAAGAGAGAAATCTAGAGAAATATAACTAAATCTAAACCTAATAAACAAACGAGACGAATAAGGAAATATTCTACATTGTGCCATCCCCTAAAAAATTTGTTTTATTTGTTTTTTTAGTAAAAAACAAAAAAAAATAAAAAAAAAAATAAACAAACAATAAAAACAAAAAAAAAACAAAAACAAAACAAACAAAAAAAACAAAAACAAAACAAACAAAAACAAAACAAACAAAATAAATCGTGAAGGGGTGAGGGCCTTCGGAAGGTAAAAGATAAAGATACAAAATGTAGCTTAATAATGTTAGCTCCCCCTCCTATGGGGCGCGCTTCGCATACAAAGCTAAAAGAACCACATAATCCATCCTTTTATTTGCTTATGCTTCGCACCCTCCAAAGGAGGGATCGAATAACTTTTATACTACTCGTTTACAAACTACTCGCTATATTATCAGACATGTCCTAGCCTATCCTGGACCAACCTACCTAGGGAAGGGCGCGGAAGCCTAATTTGCTGTCGTCAGTCTTCCACAATATCTCTTTTGCTAGGGGGGTCTAAGTCTTTTATTAATCCACAATATCTCTACAGGGTAGTATCTTAAATATCTTTGTTCAATTCAGAGTAAACACGAGGGGGGAGGTATAGAGTTGTGCTTTGCTTTAGGGTTATTACTTAGCTTTAATTTAGGTTGTTCTCAGGTTTAATTTAGGATTATTACTTAGCTATCAAATTTTGCTTGCTTGCTTGTTAGTTAACTTTCAAACCTTATGATCCTCAGGGTACCATAATTAAATGAGAGAGAAACTGTGAACCAAGAGAGTAGGGATGGATTAGTGCGTAGCCCTGTGAGGACCACTAGGAGGGAGCTGGTCAAGTGCTCAAGGCCTCAGGGGGGTTGTGACCGGTTAGGGGCAGGTCTGAGATATCCATGGACCAACTACCGGGCTAACTTCGAGAGAGGAGGTCATAGAAGTTGAATCCTATTGTAACTTGAGCGTGAGGGAAAGCCTGCCTATGAGGCTCATACGACGCCTAAAAGGTAACGCCTCCGGAGGATACCAACTATAAATATATATAAAATATGACTAATTTTTTGACTTAATAACCAATATTTCTTTTGCAGATTTATTTTCATCCCCATGCTTCTGCTGCGAGCATGTGGGGGAGGGTTTATTTACTGGTAATCCATTATCTGGATGAACTCTTCCTTTCCAGGTCTAGGCCCTAAATCCAGATACACGTCATACAACAACTATTGGAATTCCAGGAAATTCTGAGGATCTAATATATGCGGATAATTATTTTAGGTTCCCTCCTTTCTTGTTCTTGTTTTTTGGTTTTGTTTTTGTTTTTTTTTTTTTTTCTAATAAAAAAAAAATCCCCCAAAAAATAAAAAAAAAGAAAGGGGATTTAAAAGAAATAATATGCTCAGTCCTCCGGAGGAAGGCCATAATTATATGATCATGGAAATACCTAATTCTATAGCTATGTTTAGTACTAGGGGGGGATCTAAGTCAAGTGATGGCTTAAAATGCTGGAGCTTGAGTACGTGATGGTTTCATCGTAGGAAGAAATCTAGGTGAATTATATGTACAAACGGCTGATGAAAAATTAAATAATATTATAGCCCTATATAATGAGTTAGGTCTTGAGAGATTTAGAATTCTTATTACTAGTTTTTATTCACACTTGCCCTTGGGTCCATGCTTCGCAAGGAGAAGAAGATACTATTTTATCTACATTTCATATGCTTTATGATAATAGAATGTTAGAATTAACTTCTACTGGTGTAGAGTATTTAGCTGATGATCATAGATGATTAGCATCATATAACCATCGTATTGTTCAACCAAATGTAGGTGCTTCGCAATAGGTAGTGTAAACTTATTAATGAATTAATACTTTAATAATAAAAGCCATTTGTCCCATCCCCCTTTGGGGAAGGGGTTGTCTTTTTTTCTACTTAGTAAAAAAGAATTTCTCTCTTATAAATAATTTCCTAAGTCTATTTGATTTAGGATTTAAATTTAATGTATAAATATTATAATTGCAAAAATTTAATTATCAGGAGATGCTTCGCACGACCTAAAGGTGAATATAGTTTAATGGTAAAACGGTTGTTTGTGGTACAACTTATCTTTGTTCAATTCAAAGTATACACCGAGTAAAATATACGAAAATGCTTTTATTAAGTTTAATTTTTTTATTACTGGCCAATGCCGTCACTAAAAGACGAGAAAAATCTATATTATTTAATAGGGTAGCCATTATAATATTGCTATATTCTTCTATAGTAGGATATGATAGTCTAGCCATCACATCTTTAGGGAGAGGAATAAGCATTTATGGTGGATTATTCCATTCAACAGCAATAACACATAGTTTTGATATATTTATAAATCTAGTAAGTGGTATAATAATAGGCTTAACAGCATTTAATCCTAGATACTTAAAAACAGCTAAACCATTAAATTTAAAATTAGGACATTATAATACAGATAAAGATAAATTAATAAAAAAAGGGGAAGGATATTCTATAATAGAATATCCTTTATTATTATTATTTATAGTATTAGGAGCTACATTTTTAATGTCAAGTAGTGATTTAGTTTCAATGTTTTTATCAATTGAATTACAAAGTTACGGATTATACATATTTGCCACTTTATATAGAAATTCTGAATTAGCTACTTCAGCGGGACTGAGTTATTTTTTATTAGGAGGATTATCTTCTTGTTTAATATTATTAGGGTCTACTTTATTATATATAAATTCAGGATTAACTAATTTAGATGGTGCTTAGTGATGTAGGATATCACATTTGTGCCAAAAACTATTAAATTCCGGGGACGCCTTAAAGTTTCTGGTACCAAACTATAGTCGAAAGATTATAAGTGGATGAACTAATTACTCATGTAAGGTAACAAGCCAGAAGATTCAGGAAACTGTAATAGGTAATCACGGATCTAAATTAGTAATACTTTAAAGTATTACTATAAAAGAGCAACGAGTAAATAGTAGTTGACATGGATATAATAAACCATGTTTAAGATGTACTCTAATGGTCTGCGAGAGCAGATATCAAATCAGAATCCTTTCTAACCAAATAAATAGACAGGGAATAAGATTATATAGTTCTAAAGTAGTTCAACAATGTGGGATAGCTACACATAATTTAAAAATTAATTGTTGATTTAACTGGTTTTGCAGATGCTGAGTCTTCTTTTATAGTTTCTATAACTAAAAGTAAAAACTTAAAACTTGGTTGAAGAGTACGACCTGATTTTCAAATTAGTCTTCATAAAAAAGACATTGCGCATTTTTTTTTTTTTTTTTTTTTTTTTTCTTAGAGTACCCTACGGGTTACTCCCCTGAGGGGAGTGAACCGTAGGGGACCCCAGTAAAAAAAGGTATATTAAAAGAAATAAAATCCTTTTTTGTTGTAGGTGAAATTTATGAACAAAAAGAATCTTGTATCTATATAGTTAATTCATTTAAAGATCTTTCAATAATAATAGGACATTTTAATAAATATCCCCTTATGACTCAAAAACGTGTAGATTTTGAATTATTTAAAATTATAGTATTAATGATGAATAATAAAGAACATCTAACTACGGAGGGATTAAATAAAATTATTAGTATTAAAGTTTCACTTAATAAAGGATTACCACCCTTATTAATTGAACATTTTTCTGCTATAGTTCCTTATGAACTACCAAAATTTTAAATTTCAAAAAATTTAGACCCTAATTGAATGATTGGATTTATAAGTGGAGAGGGGTGCTTTTATGTAAAGATAAATAAATCTAAATCACTTAATACTGGGTTTCAAGTTTCATTAGTATTTATAGTAACCCAACATTCACGTGATACAATACTATTTGATAGTATTAAGAATTATTTGGACTGTGGGGGGGGGTTTGTAGTGTAAATTCTGATGGCTCTGCTATTTATTTAACTGTAAAAAAAATTACAGATATTACTGAAAAAATTATCCCCTTCTTTCATAAATATCCTATCCTTGGTGAAAAGTCTAAAGATTTAAATGATTTTTGTCTAGTAGCTGAATTAATGAAAAATAAAGCTCATCTGACTGAAGAAGGTTTAAATCAAATTCGTCGAATCAAAGCTGGTATGAATACCGGAAGGAAAATTTTTTAGGTCTTCATTGCATCATTTTCTGTGACCAGTTTTGCTAAAGCAACAGGTCAAGAAAATGGAGCAAAGGATGGAGCGCGAAAATTATAATTTGAGCTATTTATTTGTAAGATAAATCTGACCGCCATGATCTATATCTTAGCTAGTTTTTTTGAAAATAAAGAGATAGAAAGTTTATTTACAGATGTAGAATCTTTTAATAAAGGTCAATATTTTAACATATCTTTAATAATATTATCAGTAGGGTATTTATTTAAAGTAGCAGCTGCTCCTTTTCATTTTTGATCACCTGAAGTATATGATGCGGTTCCTACCGTAGTAACTACTACATTAACAACAATACCTAAATTATCGATATTTGTTTTATTATTAGAACTAGTTCATAATTTAGGTAAATCTATACCCCTAGATAATAATATGTGGGTATATATATTATTAATAAGTTCTTTCTTATCTTTAATTATAGGAAGTGTAGCAGGACTTGTTCAATATAGATTGAAAAGGCTATTGGCTTTTAGTGCGATTTCTCATGTAGGGTTTTTACTATTAGCCTTATCTGTTAATAGTGTTGAAAGTGATCAAGCCCTAATATTCTATTTAGTTCAATACTCATTATCTAATGTGAATATATTCTTTATAATAATTGCTATAGGTCATTTATTATTTGAAACAATTACACAAGATAAAAATGTAATAGAAAGAAATAATTCCCCTGCTGAGGGGTCTGGTAAATCTCTCTTGTGGGTAAAACGATCAAATTCTGGGGACTCTCTAAAGCTTCTGATACCAAACTATATTTGAAAAATTATAAGTGGATCAATTAATAACTGGTGTAAGGTAATAAGTCAGAAGATGATTGAAAAAGAAATGGGAAATCGCGGATCTAAATCAGATAAAAAAAAATCTGTAAAAGAGCAACGAGTAGACGGTCGTTGATATGGTTTTATAAGACCATATTTAAGGTGTACTCTAGTGGGTTTCGAAAGAAATTATCAAATCAAAAACCAATCTAAGCAAATAAACAAAATAAGATTCTATACTTCTTTAGCAAATTCTGTACAGAATTTAACTAAGCTAAATCCTTGATTTATAACAGGATTTACAGATGCTGAAGGTAATTTTACAATCAGAATAGTTAAATGTAAAACAGTAAAACTAGGTTGAACAGTACAACTTTGTTTTCAAATTTGTCTACATAAAAAGGACGTAAATTTATTAAAAAAAATAAGATCGACTTTAGGTGTAGGGGAAATTTATGATAAAGGAGAAGCATGTAACTATATGGTACAATCTTTTAAGGATTTAAAAGTAATAATAGATCAGTTTAAAAGATTTCCCCTTTTAACACAAAAAAGTGCGGATTTTAAGTTATTTGCACAAAGGGGGCTAGGTTAATTCTACTTAGTAGAATTCAACCGTAGGGTCCTATATAATTTAATGGTAAAAAAAGAGCATTTAACTCTTGAAGGTTTAAATAAAATATTAGCAATAAAAGCGTCAATGAATTTAGGTCTACCATTATGACTGAAAGCTGTCTTGTTTTTTTTTTTTTTTTTCTAAGAGTACCCTACGGTTACTCCCCTGAGGGGAGTGAACCGTAGGGGACCCCAAAAACAAAAAACTTTTTTAATAAAATTCCTGTTCATAGACCGATTCGTACAGATGAGGAAATATTAAATACAAAATTTGATCCGCATCCCCTTCCCCTTTGGGGGATGGGGAATGAGTAGTAGGTTTCACAGCAGGAGAGGGGTGTTTTAGTATTACAATTAAAAAATCTAAAACAGTAAAGACTGGATTCCAAGTACAATTAAGATTTAAATTAACTCAACACTCTAAAGATGAGCTATTAATGAAAAGTTTAATAACTTATTTTGGTTGTGGTCAAGTGTTTAAAAGATCTAAGGAGGATAAGGTTGGCTTTCAAATAAACAAATTTGTAGATTTGACGGATAAAGTCCTACCGTTATTTCAAAAAATATCTATACAAGGTGTGAAATCTGAAGATTTTGTAGATTTTTGTAAAGTAGTAGATATAATGAAAGTAAAGGGACATTTAACAGTTGAGGGGTTATATGAAATACATAAAATTAAAGCGGGGGTGAACACCGGAAGAGAATGGTGATAAATATATAGTCTGCGGTTGTTTTTATTTGTACCAGGTTAGATCAGTTAGAGTAGATACATATATAGGCTATCTGGTTTAAGAAGTATTATTTTTTTGTTTTTGTTTTTTTTTTGTATGATAAATTTGATGGCTATGATACAATATATTTATCAATTAAAAGGTCTTTATCATTTAAATCCGATAATTAGTATAAGTTTAGCGATATCTATTTTCTCTTTAGTGGGTATTCCTCCATTAGTTGGATTTTTTGGAAAACAGTTAATATTATCTGCAGCTTTAGAGAAAGGTTATTACTTCTTAAGTTTAGTCGGTATATTAACTAGTGTAATAGGAGCTGTTTATTACTTAGGTATTGTAAAACTTATGTTCTTTGAATCGGCAGAGTTGAAGACTGTTCAAGCAGAGGACAATAGAGTGTTTTACCTTTCTACTTCAATGTCTATAGTAATTTCAGTAATAACACTGATGATATTACTATTTATGACATATTTATCAACAAGTTTAAGAAGCGCTAATATATTAGCATTAATACTAAGTAGCACTTAATGTTTAGATAAAAACAAAAACAAAAGATTTATTAAACAAATTCATATATTAATTCAAAATTTGTCAATAAAAGCTCATCTCCAACAAGGAAGTAAAAGCACTAAGTGTAAAAAAAAAATTTTTTTTTTGGTACACAAGCCAAGCATGGCTCAGGTGATGTTTGCCCTTCGTACGGTATGGCTTGGAGTACTCATTAATAAAGATGGGGGGTAACAAAGATCGATAAGTTAATTTGTATTGTTGTTGTTTATGATCAACTAAGTAGATAAAGTAGTGTAAACACGGATTAGCCTTTAGAGTAAAAGCTGGAATTTTTATCAGAAGTCATTGTGAAAAAATACAGTCAATATATTGATTTAATTAAATAAAATCCTAAGTGAATAGTATTACAATTTTTTTAATATTTATACCTATATTAGCATTAATATTATTAGGTTTAAATTTATTATTAGGACCACATAATCCTTATCAAGAAAAAAGCTCAGCATTCGAGTGTGGGTTCCATTCTTATATTGATCAAAGTCGTCAGCCATTCTCGATATCTTTTTTCTTATTTAGCTTGCTTTTTTTAATTTTTGATTTAGAAGTCTTACTTCTGTACCCTTATGTAGTTTCTAGTTATAATAATGGAATTTATGGTCTAACAATTTTCTTAATTTTCTTATTAGTATTGACATTTGGTTTTGTCTTTGAGATAGGTAAAGGGGCTCTAAAAATAAATTCACGTCAAACAACTAATTTACAAAACTATAAAATAAAAGGATTGACTAGTCCTAGTTTTTTAGCATATTATTCTATACTAGCTGAAAAAAAAAGCTAACTATAAAATATACAAGCTAACTCCACTAAAGATTAAAATTCGGCCTCGACAGCTAGAGTCATTCCTGAATTAGTAGTAATGTATTTGCTTCCCTGCCCTCCTGACTTTTATCAATGATAAAAAAAAATTAGTTTATAGAGACTAAAATATTGCAAATCGTAGTCAGTTCTCTTGTTCCGCACTCATTCTTTATAATTGCATTCTTCTTCTAAATTTTGACTAATAAAATTATTATGGTAGTGCTTCGCATGCTCCGCACACCCTATAATAGTATCAGATTATAATAATTTTATTTTATGGATTAGTAATAATAATTATTATGATGAACTATAGGATTCGTGTCCAATGGAGGGTAAGATGGGTACTAAGCACTTACAATTAATTATCGTCAACCATATTACCTTTTATGACGATATACAAGTTTATTAAGATAATTAAATTCAAACAAGTAATAAAAAAACAAAATTAACTAAGGGAGAATTAAAAAAAAAATAAAATTATGAATATCTCTTTATTATTATTCTTAATAGGTGTGTTAGGTTTTGTTTTAAATAGAAAAAATATCATTTTAATGTTAATCTCATTGGAGATAATTTTACTTTCAATTACACTATTAATCTTAGTAAGTTCAATTTGTTTTGATGACATAGTAGGACAAACCTTTGCTATTTATATAATTACAATAGCTGGAGCAGAATCAGCTATAGGGTTAGCTATTTTAGTAGCTTTTTATAGATTGAGAGGTACTATCGCTATAGAACCGGCTAAAACATATTAAGAGAGCACAAATAGATCAGATATAAAATGTTCCTATCTTTATTATCCTAGGGTCTAGGTTTATCTACATGAGTAGTTTATAATAGATAAAGAGAAATTTAATGTACATATATAATAAATATGAATTAAGTCAACAAGAAGGGGGAAAATAAGAAAAAATATATACATAAAATGTATTTATCCATAATAATTTTACCTTTATTGGGTTCATTCTTTTCAGGATTTTTTGGAAGAAAATTAGGTGTAAAAGGTGCACAATTAGTAACTGCAAGTCTAGTAATGATAACTACATTGTTAGCTATAGTAGCATTTTTTGAAGTAGGTTTAAATAGTATTCCTGTAAAAATAGAATTGTTTAAATGAATAGATTCAGAATCATTAGATGTGTTATGAAGTGTACGTTTTGATACTTTAACAGTATCAATGTTGCTTCCTGTTCTAATTGTATCTTCTTTAGTTCATTTATACTCTATAGGTTATATGGCTAATGATCCTCAAGGAGGTCGCGTTAGGGGAAAACGTGGCTACGGGGATAAATTGTCAAATTCCGGGGAACTCCTAAAGCTTTTGATACCAAGCAATATATGAAAATATATGAGTGGCTGAAGTAATTACTCAGGTACGGTAATAAGTCAAGAGATTTGTGAAAACAAAATGGACAATCGCGGATCTAAATCAGATAGGTCTGTAAAAGAGCAACGAGTATACGGCAATTGATCTATTAAGTGACAAAAAGTAGGTTTAAGATGTACTCTAATAGGTTTTGAAAGAAATAGAAGTATTAACTTCAGATTTAACATGAAACAAGGTTTAAATCCTAGTATTAAAATCCCATCTAAACAATCCGATTTAAAAAAATTTTCTACTTCTAGTGTTCCCACTATAAATCCTGGAGTTTGATCTGGTTTAATAGATGGTGAGGGTTCATTTAGTATAATAATAGATAAAAATAGTAACCGTAAATTAGGTTGACGTGTTCAATTAAAATTTCAAATGGGTCTTCATATAAAGGATCTTGACTTATTAACTAAATTACAACAATATTTAGGGGGTATCGGTTCTATTCATTTAGTCCAAAATCGAAAAATGGTTAATTATTCAATAGATTCAATAGAAGATTTAAAGAAACTTATTATTCATTTAGACAAATACCCATTAATAACTCAAAAAGCCGCGGATTTTTTATTATTTAAACAAGCAGTAAAACTTGTAAATAATAAAACTCATTTAACCGTGGAAGGTTTAAACCAATTAGTTAATATTAAAGCATCAATGAATTTAGGTCTATCTGATAAATTAAAAACAGAGTTTGCTGGATGTATACCAGTAAAAAGACCTGAAGTTAATTGTGATAATTTAATTTTAGATCCTAATTGAATATCAGGATTTGTTAGTGCAGAAGGAAATTTTGATGTTCGTATGCCATCAACTAATTCTAAATTAGGTTATCGTGTACAATTAAGATTTAGAATATCCCAGCACAGCAGAGATATTAGATTAATGGAAAAATTAGTTGAATATTTCGGATCAGGAAAGATTTATAATTATGGTGGTAAGTCTGCTGTTAGTTTTACAATAGTAGATTTTTCAGATATTACTAATATAATAATTCCTTTTTTTAATAAATATCCTATAATAGGTATAAAATTACATGATTATCTTGATTGATGTAAAATACACAGTTTAATGGTTAATCGTTCTCATCTTACAATGGAGGGTATAAATTCAATTAGAGAGATAAAATTAGGTATGAACACAGGTAGAAATTTTTAAGATAAGTAACCTTTGTTAGAAATCTTTAAATAAATCAATTGTAAGATAAATTTGATGTAAAGCATAATCAAAGATTTTTTAGTTATTTAAGTCTATTTACATGATTTATGATCATTCTAGTATCAGCAAATAATTTTTTACTAATGTTCGTAGGTTGAGAGGGTGTGGGTGTATGTTCCTATCTTTTAGTAAATTTCTGATATACTAGAATAGCAGCTAATCAAAGTTCAATAGCTGCATTTTTAACAAATAGAGTAGGAGATAGTTTTTTAACTTTAGGAATGTTCTTAATGATTTGATCATTCGGTAAGAATAAAAAAATGTTTAAAGTTTTTTTAAATGGAGTGAAAAAGAAAAATACTTTAATTCTACCTTACATAATTGAGAGAAGAAATTCTAATTATTCTCATAATTTAGGTCCATGGTTAGCTGGTTTAATTGAGGGGGATGGTCATATAGCTGTGCACGATAAAAATTCTAAGTCTAAGAAATATCGTCCTAAAATTATTATTGTGTTTAGTTTAGCCGATAAACCTTTAGCTGAAAAATTATCTGCTGTATTGAAAGTAGGTAAAGTAATTAGTAAACCAAGTGTAGGACATGTATTATTACAAATTTTAGCTAAAGAAGAGGTTTTAAAAATAATTAATTTGATAAATGGTTATATGCGTACACCTAAAATTGAAGCTTTACATAGAGCTATAGATTGAATAAATGAAAATGATAATAGTTCAATAGCTTGTTTAGGTTTGGATAATTCACCTATAGATAGTAATGCTTGATTAGCAGGTCTTACCGATGCTGATGGTAATTTTTCTATAACTTTAACTGATCGTAAGAAAAGTGGAAAGGTTTTAAGAACAAATGCTCAAACTTTTTTCCGTATAGAATTAAAACAGAACTATTCCAGAGAAGTAACCCCAGATCAAGGTGGTTTGAGTTATTTTCATATTTTAACTAAGATTGCTGCGTTTTTTACTGTAAATTTGTACACTAGAACTCGACATAAAGAGGATAAAGTGTATTATGCTTTTACGGTGGTAGCCCATAATTTTAGAAGTCATGGTATAGTCCGTAATTATTTTGATCGTTTCCCTTTATATTCTTCTAATAATTTAGCCTATAAAGATTGATGCATTGTCCAAGATTTACACAGAGGAAAATCTTTAAGTAAAGAGGATATAGATAAGATTAAAGCAATTAAAGCTCAATTTAACAGTAAGCGTAAGGTGTTCGATTTTTCACATTTAGATTCTTTAACATTTTAAATATATATATTGCCGTGAGTGATATAAATATCGCTCTTATTATATAACTGTATGCAGGAAAATTCTAAAGTCTTTTTGTAGGATGTTGTGGAAACTTTACTTTAATTTAATATAAGCGTACACAAACCTTAAATATCAAAAGAATAGAACCTATTAATTGTAACTTTTAAAGTGTAAGATAAATAGGTGAAAATGGACAATCCGCAGGAAATGAAATTAATTAAAAGTCTTGGGTACTTTCTAATTTTGGTTTGAATCCTTGGGTTTATAATTAAGTAAGATCCTCAGAGACTACACGTTATACCCTTTAATATGGTGAAGATATAGTCCAATCTATAATTGAAAAATTATAAGTAAATTGAATATAGATTATTCTACTGTATTCTCATTAGCTCCTTTAATTAATGAAGATATTATTACTTTAATAGGTATTTGTCTTCTAATAGGAGCTATGGCAAAAAGTTCACAAGTTGGTCTGCACGTTTGACTTCCTCTAGCAATGGAAGGACCGACTCCAGTTTCTGCATTAATACATGCTGCAACCATGGTAAACTGTTGCCGTTGATTGACGTGAGTTAATCAATTATGATGTCGCTATGTGCTAAAACTACCTAACATCAAGTTTATCCATATTTTAAGTTCCTTAAATAAGATGGATAAGAAAATCTTGTGTTTTATATCAAATACTAATTTGTTTGGGTTTGGTATGAAAGGGGTTAATCAGCAGGAAACTTTATCTTCTAAACTTAGTAATATAAATGAAAAAGATAAAGGATCCTCAGAGACTACACGTGATATAACTTATAATTTTGATGAATATTCAAATCTAATACCAAAACATAAAAATAAAATAAACAAAAAATTTTTAGAATGATTCATAGGATTTACAGAAGGGGATGGTTCTTTTATTGTATCTAAAGATAAAGTTTATTTTGATATAACTCAGAATCTGCAAGATATACAAGTTCTCTACTATATAAAGAAAGAGTTAGGATTTGGTAAAGTAATTATTAGAAGCGAAGGCCATAGGAACGTAGGTGTATTCTATGTTTCTTCTAAAGATAATTTTACTAGACTAATTAAAATTTTTAATGGAAATCTTTCTACTAACTACAAAAAAGAACAATTTAGAGTATGACTAGACACATACAATAAACTATATAGTATGAATATTCCTTTTAAAGATAGATTAGTAAAACCTGGTTTATCTTCTGGCTGAATATCAGGATTTAGTGATGCTGAATGTTCTTTTACTGGTAGAGTGAAAAGTTGTTGATCATCTAAGCTTAGAAGAGCTCCACATTTAACTTTTCAAATATCTCAAAAAGAATTTAATATAATAAAGACACTACGGGATATATTTTTAAACCAAAATAGCTCAGATTTAAAAAATATTAACCACGATAAGTCTTGAGATGGTTGAGTATTTCATTGCTCTTCTTTTACTAAACTTAAAGTAATTAGAAATTACTTTTCTAGATACGGATTAAAGACAAGAAAATCTCTTGCATTTAAAAAATGATGTAAAATACATGATATGGTATTAGATAAGAAACATCTTACATTAGAAGGTTTAAATAAAATTGATCTTCTAACTAAAGAGATAAACAAATTTATAAGTTAAAGATATAGTCCGATCCATGTTGAAAAATATGGCGTGCTATTCCTTTATATGGTTATTGAATAACCATTTCTATTTTCAGGGAATAGCCGACACAAATGTACTAACTGTGTTTACTCAATGGTTTATCTTTCGTTTTTTATATATTTTAGTTTTTTTTGTTCACTATGCTTTTGAATGAAACTCTTAAGCAATTTATTAGAACATAATTTAATGTTTCTTTCTGTTTGAATTGATAATTTGATAGTTTATTTAGAGTGTAAGGGTGAAAAATTAAAATTTCAAGAAATTTGTACAATTAAAGATAAGACGGATGAATCTTTTGTAACCTTAGAGTTACCTAACCGGAAACAACTTGTCTTATCTCGTAATTTCATTGAATGGTTTAGGGGTTTCACTGATGCGGAAGGGTGTTTTTTTGTTGCCAAAGGTAAAGGTAATGTCTTTTCATTTAGATTTATAATAGAATTACACTTAGATGATTTGAGTACTTTAAAATATATTTGTAACACTTTAGGTTTTGGAAAAATAATTGTAAACTCTAAAAATGTTCGATTTATTGTTAGTACTCAACATGAAGTTGCGTCTATTATTGCTATTTTTTCTAAATACTGTTTAAACACATCTAAACATTTGGATTTTTTAGCTTTTGAACAAGCTTATGGTATTTATATGAAGGATAATAGCTTGGAAGCCCGTAAGGAGTCGAAAGTTGTTATAGAAAAAATTATAAGTAACATGAACAGTAAAAGGACTGATTATTATTTACCGCCAACACACTTTAAGATAACTACTTATTGACTATTAGGTTTCGTTGAAGGGGACGGTTGATTTAGTTATAGTATAAATAGTAGATCTTTTACGTTTGGTATTCTTCAAAAAGGTAATAAAGCTTTATTAGAGGCTATTGTATCTTTTTTACATAATTTAATATCTATTGAGTTAGGTAATGAAGTTGAAGATAGTAATAATATCGCCAATATTTATCAAAAGAATGAAGGAATATTCTTTATGGTTGTAAAACGTAAAATAATAATAGAAAAGGTAATAATACCTCTTTTTGACGGTCTAACTTGACATAGTAAGAAATATTTAGATTACTGTGATTGAAAAGCTATTTTAAATCTTCGTAATATGGGGCTACATTACCTCCCAGAAGGTAAAATCTTAATTGGACGTATTCTTCAACAAATGAATAATTATCGCCTATCCTCTTCTCTGTACCCTAGAATTGATAGATCCTTACTAGTAGCTGAAATAAATAATTTATTAAGTGGACCTTCCAATTATGAAATTAGGGAAGGTAAAACATATATTAAATCATTAAATAGATATGTTAAACACGATAAACTTAATAAAGCTATAGCTGTTAAATTAATAGATGGACAAACTGGTAATATTTTATCTACGTTTAATTCTTTTAATGAATGTGCTAAATTTTTAGGTACTAGTAGATCTTCAGTTTCTAATAGATCAATAAATAATAATCAATTTAAACATGAAGGTAAAGTCGTTTATTTACAAAGAATATTTGTTTCATCTGAAGAATAGTTATGTATGATAGTAAGGATCACCAGTGACAAATAACTCTTAATATTAAACGTCTTGTTTATGTGTACTGATTTATTTAGTAGTGCAAGCGTCTCTACTGAATGGCTAAAATTAATCAATGGTCCTTACACATGGCTTTTCATGTGTGGACGGGTTTATTAATTTTAAAAGTTAGGAGATATATTTTTAAAAGACTAAATTTATAAATTACTGACATTATATATAAATTACTCATATATTTTATTAGTATAAAATATAACGTAAATACACTGACAATTATTGTCGGTAGTACATTTGTGTTGCTATTTAATAGGCTTTCAGGGAATAGCCAACAGAAATGTACAGCTGGTGTTTACTTATTAATGCGTAGTTCTCCTTTAATAGAATATAGTTCTACTGTATTAATATTATCTTTATGATTAGGAGCAATAACTAGTATTTTTAGTTCTTTAATAGGATTATTCCAACAAGATATTAAAAAAGTTATTGCTTATTCAACTATGAGTCAATTGGCTCGAGAGTGTAACATTCATTTAATTACACTCAGGTATCAAACTATATACGAGAAAATCATATTTATATTATATTTATATGAAACTTTTGTTTACAAAATATATTTATTTTTAGAAAAAAATCTATATTTATGTAATTCTACTAGAAATATATCTTCATTAACATCTAATCAACAAGATATAAATAGAATACAAACTATTAATAAATTAAATCCTTATTATATAACTGGTTTTGTAGATGGAGAAGGTTGTTTTTTAATAAATATAGTTTCAAGATCTAATCAGATATTAGGGTTTAATATAAATTTAGTTTTTAAAATAAAACTACATTCTAGAGATATTGAATTAATAAAAATGATTAGAAATACTTTAGGTCAAATAGGAAATATTACAATTAGAAAAGATGGGTATGTAGAATTTATAGTTAGTTATATAAAAGATATAGAAATTTTAATTAAACATTTTGAATCTTATCCATTATTAACACAGAAATGGTCTGATTATCAACTATTTAAACAAACTTTTATATTGATAAAAAACAAAGAACATTTAAATATGGAAGGATTAAAAAAAATAGTATCTTTAAAGTCCGGCTCGTCCCCTCTTTTTTTTTATTTATTAATAATTTTATATATATTTATATATATAAAATATCTAAAATACCATAAAAAAACAAAGTTGGGGGTGGCTCTGCCATATTTTATATATATATATATTTATATATATATAAAATTATTAAATAATGGTTTACCTGAAAAATTGAAAATAGCTTTTCCAGATACAATTTCTGCAACAAGACCTAAAGCCCCTAAACCTATAATTCAAGATCCTCATTGAATATCTGGTTTTGTAGATGGAGAAGGTTGTTTTTTTGTAACATTAACTAATAATTTAACTAGTGCAAGTTTAATTTTTAAAATAACACAGCATATTAGAGATGCTGATTTATTAAAAGAATTAATTAATTATTTTAATTGTGGATATTATAAATATTCTACAAAAAATGCAGGAGATTTTATTGTAACTAAATTTAATGATATTAACACTATAATTATATCATTTTTTAATAAATATCCCTTACTAGGATCAAAATTAAAAGATTTTTTTGATTGTTTCTTTTTTTTTTTTTTTCTAAGAGTACCCTACGGTTACTCCCCTGAGGGGAGTGAACCTAGGGGACCCCAAAACAAAAAAAAAACTTTTGTAAAAGTAGCGGAATTAATACAAATAAAAGCTCATTTAACAACGAATGGATTTGAAAAAATTAAACAAATAAAATCCGGTATGAATAAAGGTAGGAATAACATGTATAAAAAAAATAATTTAATTACAACTAGAGCCTTAACTAGTCAAAAAAATAATTTATTCTTTAATTATATTTGAAAACATCAATTAAATACAAAACGATTTAATAGTAATAAATATTATTCTCAAAATAGTTTTAGAGAAAAGATGTTTAATGAATGATTAGCAGGGTTAATTGATGCAAGTGGTCAATTATTTGTATCTAAAAAAGGTTATGCTAATTTAAAAATTGTAGTACCAGCAAAAGATAAATCTTTATTATATGAAATAAAACATAAGTATGGTGGATCTATAAAAAGTATTTCTGGTTCTAATGCTTTTAAATATAAATTACATCATAAAAAAGGTTTAATTTTATTAGTTAATAATATAAATGGGTTAATAAGAAATCCTAATAAAATATTACAATTAAACAAAGTTTGTGTATTATATGATATTGGCCTGAAACCTAATAAACCATTAATATTTAATGATGGGTGATTTAGTGGATTTATTGATGGGGATGGGTCAATATTTATAGATGAAAAATCTAATCAATTAATTATAAGTGCTACCCAAAAAAATAGATATCTTTTAGATCCTTTAATTAGATTATTTTCAGGTAGAATTGAAATTTTAGCATCTAAAGATGCATTTATATATAAAATATATAGAAAAAAAGAAATATTAAATTTAGTAGAAAATTATTTTAATAATTATCCTTTAAGATCTCATAAAGCATTAAAATTAAAAATGATAAAAGATTTTTATATATATAAAGATTATATAAATTCAGATAATATTAATGAATATAATTTATGAATAGATTTTAAAAATAAATGAAGTAAACAATAGCTCATATTTAAATTATATATAATTATTAATATGATTAATTCGCAGATAACCAAAGCTCATGGCTATTTATTAAATAGTCATATTAGTTATAATCTTTTTAATTCACTTATCATTAATTGATTGTACTATTACACATATATATGTGTAAATATGTCAGTAAAGTGAAAGATTACAACTATAAGCAAGTTAGTAGGAATCTCAGAGGCCATACGTTTGATATTAATCTTCGTTAAATTAATAATCATTAATTTAACAATAGTAACATTTATCTTAAGTAGATATTTATATATCTGCTTTATGTCTTTTTCAATTATTAGTAATAATATTGGGATTAGAAACATCCACACTAAAAAAGAATCTAATTCAGATATTGCTCCGCACAACAAAAAGGACAAAGAGTTACCATTTAATCAATGGTTAGCGGGTTTAATAGACGGAGACGGATATTTTTTATTAACTAAAAAAGGATATAGTAGTTGTGAAATAACTATGGACGCCAGAGATGCAAAAGCATTATATGAAATAAAACACAAATATGGTGGAACCATAAAACCTATTTCAGGGGCTAATGCAGTAAGATATAAGTTAAGACATAAAAAAGGTTTAATTTCATTAATAAACGATATAAATGGATTAATAAGAAATCCGGCACGATTATTACAAATGAATAAACTATGTGAAAAATATGGTATAAACCTCAAATATCCTGGTCCTTTAACTTTTAATGATGGATGATTAAGTGGATTTATAGATAGTGATGGATCTATTTATTATAATGAAGCATCCGGACAAGTCTTTATAGGTTTAACTCAAAAAAATAGATATCTATTAGAACCGTTAATAGCAATATACGAAGGAAGAGTTGATATACTTAGTCCAAAAATAGAAGCATTTAAATATGTTACCTATAGAAAAGCTGAATTATTCAACTTAATAGATAATTATTTTTCTAAGTTGAAGGGCCCCTAGGTTCACTCCCCTCAGGGGAGTAACCGTAGGGTCCTCCATTTAAAACAGAAAAAATGAAAAGAGTTAATTTAATAAAAAATTTCTATTTACTAGAATACATAGAAAAAGTCAAGACATAAACAAATTTAATGAATGAGTTAAATTCAAAGATAGATGAGAAAAATACCAAGATTAATAAAGAAATGGTCCAAAGTACATACTTAGCCCTCATCGAAGGCTAGGCATAGTACTCGCAATTAGGAATGATGGTAATTGCTATAGGTTTATCTTCTTATAATCTAGCTTTATTCCACCTGCTTAGTGGTGTGGGAAATCACTTATTGTGGGTATAAACTATCAAACTCCGGGGACTCTCTAAAGCTTCTGATACCAAGCTGGTAGTCGAAAGACTATAAGTGGATGAACTAATCACTCATGTATGGTAACAAGTTAGAAGATATCTTGAAAAAGAAATGGGTAATTGCGGATCTAAATCAGACTATATATATATAAATAGTTTGTAAAAGAGCAACGAGTAGATGGTAGTTAAATACATGCCACCACACGTTTCCGTGTGTGCGGTGATTAAGTGTATTTTAAGGTGTACTCTAATGGGTAAATAAATTTACTATCAAGTCAGAATCCCATCTAAGCATCTAAACAAGAGTTGAAGATCTTTCTAAACCTCTCGGTTGCAAGGCAGGAGCATGGGGTTGCTCCGCCGCCTGCCCCTTTGCGCAGGGCACGGCTTGCGCAGGGCGCACGGTTGCCGCTGGCCTTTGCGCTTTTCTCCATCCCCTACCGTATAGGGTTGGGGGGGGAGGGGATGAGTTGAAGATTAATGATTTTATACTAATGTTGATATTTTATGTATAAAAAATATATCTTTAGTTGCTAATAAATTTTTGATCTAAGATGTTTTCTTAATGTGCGGCTGAATATTGGAGCTATGTAGTTAGATGAGAGTAATAGTAGTAATGAGGAATGCTATTAAAATAAGTTTAAAAAAATTTTTTTTTATCATGCTACCATACCCATGCTTCGCAAGAAGCATGGGTATGGATTTTTAAAAAGTCGAGAACCCAAAAAAAAAATTTTTTAGAGGGGTATTCATTATAATATTGCTATATCCTTTTATAGTAGAATCTAATAGATTTATAGGTTTAAGAATAAGTATTTATAATGAAATATTCCTCATCTTTGTACTCTAGGGAGGATGGATCTTTTAATTTTATATTAGTATTAGTTTAAAAAGATTGAAGTGAATTTTAACAAGGACTTAAGCTTTGTCAGTCGACTGCGGATTATCGCGGTGTAACTATAGCTGTAGCACCCAAAAATCTTTTATTTATAATTCTTGCAAGTTAATTAGACCAATCCCCCTTTGGAGAAGGTAGGCTTATAGAAAATTAGTTTATTAAATAATTATCGTTATTTATTTTCTAATATTAGATCTATTAATCCTTTAGATTTACTTGCGTCCACCTCTTTTTTTTTTATGCCTTCAAAAATCTTCGATTTTTGACGCGTCCAACTTTGCCTTAGCAAAGTAGCGCCTATAAAAAAAAAGGGTGGTATATAAGAAAGTCTTTTAAAAGAGATTTTTCTTCTTTTGTAAGTGAGAATAATAACTTAACTAAAATGCCCCTTTGCTGCGAAGCAAAGCAAGGAGCATGGGGTGGTAGAATTTCTAAACGTGGTAATATTGTAGATTTTAATGTAACAAAAATTCTCGATATTAGCCAAAAGATTATACCTTTTTTTGAAAAAATCCTCATGCATCCACCCACGCTTGGGCATATGAGTAAAAACTATGGATTTTGTTGTTTTTTTTTTTTTTTTTTTTTTTTTTTTTTTTTCTAAGAGTACCTACGGGTTACTCCCCTGAGGGGAGTGAACCGTAGGGGACCCCAAAACAAAAAAACTTTTAAAAAAGTTGCATTGTTAATGAAAAATAAGGCTCATTTAACTTCCATAGCAACATAAGGGGGGGGGTGTTCCAAGCCATAAGGGCTTGCGCACGGTAGCCATAAGGGTTGCCCCCTTGCGCATGCCGCACCCCTCCCATGCTCCGCACCGGTGCGGAGCATGGGAGGGATAACAGATTGAAAAAATCATGTGCTTCGCAACAGGAATGAACACAGGTTGCTCCAAGCCATAAGGGCCTTTGCGCTCCTTGCATGCATTTGCTCCTTCCTTCCTTCCTGCCCCTTTGCGCATGCATCCTTTGGAGCAGCA
>Ga0307414_10000450_pt1 | contig 21724 bp, 9 predicted proteins | sample DK1Ometagenome_FD_203804 | JGI IMG/M metagenome (GOLD analysis project Ga0307414, IMG submission 203804) | Maize rhizosphere microbial communities from greenhouse at UC Davis, California, United States - DK15-O-3 | ecosystem: Host-associated > Plants > Roots > Rhizosphere > Soil | place: USA... | reverse complement strand
GGTCGCGGCACTGGCAATCGCGCTTGGCTTGATTGCGAGCCCGATCGCCAAGGCGCAGCAGATCAGTCAGGGCGGGGGCGGTGCCGCGGGCGGGATCGCAGGCGGCGCGGGCGGGGGAGGAGGAAGTGGCGGCACCAGCGGTTCGGGCACGGGGGGGGCGGGCGGCGCCGGAGCCAGGACGCCGGCCGGGGCGGCGGTGGCCGGTGATGCGGGAACCAACCCCACCACCGGCGGCGCAGGCGGTCTCGCCGGAATTCCGAACGATATATCGGCGGGCGGCGGCGGCGGCGGCGGCGGCGGCGGGCGCGTCGTCGGGCCCTTCACCATGGGCGGTGACGGCGGGAACGGAGCGAGCGGCGGCAACGTGGAAGCCGCGACAGGCTCCTTTTCCTTCAGTGTCGACTATTTTGGCTCCACTGGCGGGGATGGCGCAGGTGGCGGTGGTGGCAGCGGTGGCGGGGGCGGTGGCAGTGGTGGCTTAGTCCTTACCGGCACGGGTGCCATCGCGAACACGGTTGGTCATGCTGTCAGGGGCGGCAGTGGCGGCCGTAGCAATACCGGCGGCGGGATCCTGGGTTCGGCCGGCGGCGGCGGCGCGGGCCTCGTGCTGCTGAACGGCGGCAGCCTGACGGTGACCGGCAATTCTGCAATCGACGGCGGTGCCGGCGGAGCGCAGGGCTCGGTCGGCGGCGGCGGTGGGGCGGGCCTTTTCCTCTACACCGGCGGTACTCTGGCCAATCAGGCCGGAACGATCCGGGGGGGAGCAGGAGGCGGGGATCTGCTTGCAGTGTCCTCCGGCGGTGAGGGCGGTGCCGGGGTTCTCGCCAATCTGGGGACCATCCGCAACGAGGCCGCAATCGCGGGAGGCGCTGGCGGCGCAGCCAATTCCTTCGGCGGCGTCGGCGGCGTCGGCGTCGTCGCCTGGGGCGGGAACGTTGAAAATGCTTCGACCGGCACAATCCTCGGCGGCGCCGGCGGAACGATCAGAAATGCCGGCACCAGCATGCGCGCAGGCAGCGGCGGCGGGGGCGTCTGGTTTCGCGATGGCCAGGCAGCAAGTTTGAATAATGCAGGCGCCATCGAAGGCGGCGGCGCAGGCGCGACGCCGTTCGGAGACAATATCGTCGGCATGGGCGGTGTTGGTGTAGCGGGCGCGGCGACGGGCAATATCTCGATCCTCAACTCCGGTACGATCTCCGGCGGCCTGGACAGCCGGAATAACGTGCGGGCAGCTGCGATTGCTCTGTACGGCAGCGGCAACCGGCTGGAACTGTGGTCGGGCTCCACCATAAACGGCAATGTCGTCGTGTCGGGCGGCACCGACAACCGGCTGACGCTGGGGGGGGCGCTCGATGCCAGTTTTGACGCGTCCCAGATCGGCGCGGCGCAGCAATATCGGGGTTTCGACCTGTTCGAGAAAACAGGTTCGGCCAGTTGGACGCTGACCGGGAGCGGCAACCAGAACTGGTCGGTTGCAAGCGGTAAGCTGAATGGCGATACGAGCAGCCTTGCCGGAAATGTGACCTTTGCCAGCGGTGCCGGCACGGGCGGCGTGACATTTGATCAAGACGTCGATGGGATATACCGGGGCACGATCGCCGGCGAAGGCACGGTGATCAAGGCCGGCACCGGCGCGGTGACATTCGCGGGGAAAAGCATTGTCGGCGGTGATTTCACCGGCACGGTCCGGGTCGAAGGCGGCACGCTGATACTGAATGGGGCGCTAGGCGACGCGACGGGCACGACGGCCAGCCTTCGCGTCGGCAATGGCGCGATGTTGGGCGGCAGCGGCACTTTCCTCGGCGATGTCAGCGTCGCCGATGGCGGCACCGTTGGTTTGGGCGTGAACGCCGGCACTTTGACGATCGCGGGTGATTATAACCTCGGCGCCGGGTCGATCCTGAATTATGCGCTTTCGCGGAGCGGTGTCGTCGGTGCGGGAGCCAATGATCTGGTCGTGGTCGGCGGTGACGTCACGCTCGACGGCATATTGAACGTCACGGCCTTGGCCGATTTCGGCGCGGGCTATTACCGTCTCATCGATTACGCCGGTACGCTTATCGACAATGGGCTGGAACTCGGCGTGACCTCGCCCGGCTTCGCGAGTTCGATCCAGACTGGCATCGCCGGGCAGGTCAACATCTTGTTCAATGATGGCACGCAGCGGGTGCAATATTGGGACGGCACTGACGCGACCGGCGTTTCCTCGCAGGCGAGCGGTGACGGCGGCGCGGGCGTCTGGCGCGCCGGTTCCACCAACTGGACCGCAGCCGCCGGATTCGGCATTAATGATGCCTGGGCGGCACAAGCTGGCGTTTTTGCGGGCAGTACTGGGGGCACCGTCACCGTAGAGGGCACGCAGGCTTTCCAGCTTTTGCGCTTCGAAACCACCGACTATGCGGTGCAGGGCGGTTCGCTCGCCGCTACTGGCGGCTTTTCGATCATCGACGTCGAAGCGGCCTGGGCGAGGGTCGATTCGGTGATCACCGGCAGCGCCGGTCTTACCAAGATCGGCGCGGGCGCGCTCACGCTGAGCGGAGCGAACGGCTACACGGGCATGACCGTCGTCAGTGCGGGCCAACTGGCGCTGGCAACCGGCGGATCGGTTGCCGGCGCGGTCGAAAATGAAGCTGACTTCGTCAATGACGGGAGGGTGGCGGGACAGGTCACCAACAAGGGGAGTTTTGCATCCACTGGAACACTGAATGGTGGGCTGGTCAATCGGGGCACCGCGAGCCTCGCCGGCCAGCTCAACGGAGCGCTTGCGAACAGCGGGGGCACCGTCGCACTTACGGGGGCCTTGTCTGGGGTGACGCGGATTGACCAATCGGCCGGTTCCAGCCTGGATCTCGCCGGCTTCGATCTGACGATCGACACGTTCAATGGCGGGGGCCATATCGCGTTTGGCGGCGGAAATCTCATTATTGGCGCGGCGGGGGGCAGTTCCGTCTTCGACGGCACGACGGGCGGTGGCGGTGCCATGACGATCGCGGGCGGAAGCTTTCAGGGTGGCGGTACGATCGATGCGGCCGTGATAATCGCCGACGGCGCGCATCTGAAAGGTGCGCAGGGCAGCACCTTGTCGATGAGGTCGCTGACATTGAGCGCCGGGTCGGAGGTCGATGTAATGTTGGGCGCTCCTTCCGGCGCGGCCCTTTTCGATGTTGCCGGGAATCTGACGCTTGACGGCAGGCTGAATGTCAGCGCCTCGTCGGCGTTCGGCGCGGGGGTCTATCGCCTGTTCGATTATGGCGGCACCTTAATCGACAACGGGCTCGAATTCGGTACTGTGACGGGAGCTTCGCTTGATGGTCTGTCGATCCAAGCGGGCGCGGGGCGAGTGAACCTTGTGGATACGGCCGGGGCGACGCTGACATTCTGGGACGGCGGCGATGCCGGGCTTCACAACAATGGCACGGTGGACGGCGGTAGCGGAATCTGGAGCGCCGGCGGCAGCGCGTGGACCACCGCGACCGGCGCCGTGAATGATATCATGACTCCGCAGCCGGGCTTCGCCGTGTTCCAGGGCAGCGGCGGCACGGTCAAGATCGACAATCGAGTCGGTCAGGTTTCGAGCACCGGCATGCAGTTCGCGGCGGATGGCTACCTCATCGGTGGCGGCGACCTTGCTCTTTCTGGTGACCGGGCCGTGATCCGCGTCGGTGACGGAACCGCGGCAGGGGCGGCGATGACGGCCGCCATCGGTGCGTCGCTGGCGGGCTCGGCGGCTTTGGTCAAGTCCGACCTCGGTACGCTCATCCTCAGCGGATCCAATAGCTACACGGGCGGCACGATCATCGACGCCGGGACCCTTGTCGGCGATACCAATTCGCTGCGCGGCGACATCGCAAACGGTGGCACCCTGGTCTTCGATCTGCCGGACAGCGGAGTCTTCGCCGGTGCCGTTACCGGTTCGGGGACGACGATCAAGTCGGGCATCGGAGCACTGACGCTTGCCGGTACAAACGCCAGCGACTGGCGGATCACGGGTGGCAGCCTGATCTCTACCTCGGCGCTATTCACCGGCGACATCGATCTGGCCGAAGGCGCCCGTTTCGTGTTCGACCAAGCGAGCAATGGCACTTATGCCGGAACGCTAACCGGAACGGGTTCGGTCCGGATCCGCGGTGGTGGCGCGATAGAATTGAGCGGCGATGGCTCAAGCTTCCGCGGCGTCGTCACCGTCGACCAAGGCCATATGCTCGCCGTCAACAACAGGCTGGGCGGCGTTCTCGACGTGCTCGCCGGAGGCCGTCTTCAAGGCGGCGGTATGGCCGGCTCGGCTCACATCGCCGGCACGATCGCGCCTGGCAACTCGATCGGCACGCTCAATTTTGGCGGCAATCTCGATTTTGTCTCGGGCGGCATCTATGAAGTGGAGGCGAACGCCTCGGGCGATAGCGACAGGATCGTGGTTGGCGGCATCGCCACGATCGGCAGCAACGCCGACGTGGAGGTGCTGGCAGCCGACGGCAATTATGCGGCCAACACCAGCTACACGATCCTCAGCGCCGCCGGGGGGATCTCCGGCACCTTTGCCACCGTCACATCCAACCTCGTCTTCCTCACACCGGTACTCAGCTATGCGGACAACGCGGTGACGCTCAACCTTCGCCGCAATATAGTAGACTTCGCCGCGGTGGCAGAGACGGAGAATCAGCGCGCAGTCGCCCCCTCCGTTCAGGCACTGAGCGCGGGCAACGAAGTCTACGACGCAGTGGTGGCGCTCACGGCACCGGAGGCGCGCGATGCTTTCGATCAGCTTGCGGGTTCAGATTATGGAAGCGTGCGGGGGGCGCTGCTGGAGGACAGCCGGTTCGTACGCGACGCCATATTGTCCCGTCGCGAAATGGCAGGGGAGACCGGACTGGCTGTCTGGGGGCGCGTGCTCGGCAGCTGGGGCAATATGAACGGGGACCGCAACGCTGGACGCTACGACCGCGATGTCGAGGGCGTTCTCACCGGCTTCGACGGTTTGCTCGGCGAAGGCTTCCGCGCAGGCGCGGCGTTCGGATATGGCTCTACCAAGCTCAGGACGGCGCGGGCCGCACACGATATCAAGGCCTTTCAAGCTGGCGGCTATGTCAACGGCGCGGTCGGTGCGGTTTCGTTGCAGCTTGGTAGCGCATATAGCTGGAACACCGTCAACGCCTCGCGCCGCTTGGCATTCGGTCCGCTCGATCAAACGCTTTCAAGCGAATATTCCGCGCGTATCTTCCAGGCATTCGGCGAAGTCGCGTTCAAGAGAGATCTGAACGGTGCAATGGTCCAGCCTTTCGTCGGAGTGGCGCATGTCACCCTGTTTGACGCCGAGTTCGACGAGCATGGCGGCAGCGCTGCGTTGCGGGGCGGCAATGACAACGAGCATCTGACCTATGGCACGGTGGGTATTCGCACCCGAGCGAGCCTTGCTACAGGAGGCGTCTCCTTGCGCTTCGCAGGATCGGCTGCATTGCGCCATATCGTCGGCGACCGCATCCCGGCTGCCGACCTCTCGTTTGCAACCGGCCCGATGTTCCGCGTCGTCGGTGCGAGAATCGATCGAAACAGCATCGTCGTCGATGCCGGCCTCGAAACGGACCTCGGTCAGAACCTGGGTTTCGATATCAGCTACACCGGCAATTATGGCGCTCACGCCACGGACCATGGCGGGCGCGCGTCGATTAACTGGCGATTCTGAAGAGATTGGTTGTTTACATCTGCGGACGATCATTGGCTCGCTTCTGACTAGCTGGACTTTGGTCTTCTGACAGTTGCCTGACAACGGGCAAGGCGCAGGCGTCAGCTATTCCGGATATTTGGTCGGACGCGGACAGGCGCTAAACGGCCAAAGGCGTTCCTTGGAAACAATAAAGAGGACGAGCCGCATGGCGGCCCGTCCAGTAATCGATCGGCGTCAATTGGGTCGTCGCCGATCGCCCCATTCCTTCGATTATTCGCTGGCGTCCTGCTGCTCGGCTGTTTTCTTGAGCTGGCTTTTGGTCATGCCGATCACGAGAACATCGCCCGAGCCTACAAAGCTGCCGGCGGGCAGCGTCGCGACGCGATTGCCGACCTCGACCGTCACCGCCTGCACGATGCCGCGACCGGTCTGGCGCAAGTCCTGGACATGGCCGATCACCTTGCCGCGCGGATCGGTGACGGGCATGCCGGGCGCCACCGCGAACATGCCGTTACCGCTGGCGGCGCCACTGCCGGCGGCAGCGAGTTGGCCGAGACTGCCCTGGAAGCCGCCCGCGACCGAACCGGCGCCGCTGGCACTGCCTGAGACGCCTGACAGCGCGCCGCCGGCCTGGTCACGGACGGTCCCGACCTCACCGTGGGCGGTACCGGTAGCGGTCGAAGCGGTGGTTTGGGCGGTGCCAACGGCGCCGCGGGCGGTCTGGCCGACGAAATCGGTGCCGACTGCTTGCGCGTCAAGGCTGCCATTGCCCGAGGCGCTGCCCGAGCCATTGGCGTTGTAGCCGATGGTGTTCCCGATCAGGTCGGCGTTGCCATTGGCCGACCCCGTGCCATTCGCATCGGCGCTGCCCTTACCCTGGACGCGGCCCGAGCGGCGATCCACATGGGTTTCGCCGCGCCCCGAACCGGTGATATTGCCAGCGGTGCCGAGCGTTCTGCCGATGGGTCCCGTCGGATTGCCGAGCGTCCCGCCCAAACCACCGCTAAGGCCGCCGCCAAGCCCGCCGCTGCCGCCGAGCAGTTGCGCTGCTGCGGGCGTCGAAAATGCCGCGGCCGCTGCGGCAAGCGCGAGAGCCGAGGTGAAAATACGATGTCCCATTGTCCTTCTCCTTCATCTTGCGGCCCGGAGGGGAGGGCCTGGAGGAAGAACGATGGTGCGTTCGAATTTCTTCCCAAGAATATGCATCGCCGATCAGCGGCCGCCGCAATCTCCGCAAATCAGGCCATGGCCATAGATTTTATCGCGGCCTTTTCTGCCTAGGTCGCGCGCTTCGAAGACCATGGCGGAAACCGCTGGTCCGATCCGGTCGATCGCCGGCGCCGGGTAACGGAGCGCGAGGCGTCCGGCGACCAACGGGGCGGCAAAAGATGTGCCTCGGAGGCGATCTGTGTCGTTGGCGCCGGTAGCCGCAAGCACGTCGTCGCCGCGCGCTGCGAAGTCGACATGGAGCGCACGGCCCGCCTCGGGAAGCGCGCGGTTCGTTGAGTCGACGCCGGTAACGGCGAAAACAGCCTTATAGGATGCCGGGTAAGCGGGCGGCGCGGCCGGCCCGTCGTTGCCGACCGCTGCGACGATCAGCATGCCGCGCTGCTGCGCGCGCGACACGGCGCTGGCCAGCAGCTTGTTGTCGGGACCGACCAGGCTGATCGTCGTCACCGCCACACCGCGCTGAACCAGCCAGCCGAGCGCGCGTGCGATAGCGCTGGCGTTGCCGCCCGCCGGATCGGAGCCATAGACGTCGGCGGCAAGAAGATTTTGTCCCGGGGCCGAGCCGCGCACCGGGCCGCTCCCGATGAGCAGCGACGCGACCGCGGTGCCATGGCGGCTTGCATAAGGCGCACCGGCGGCAAAGCCGCGCTGCTCGACGCGCCCCGCGACCGACGGATGCGCAGCGACGCCGCCATCGATCAATCCGAGCGAAGCTTCGCCCGGTGAGCCCGCTGTCGCCAGCGTTGCCGCCGGCAGCGCTCTGCCAGGGCCGCTCGCGAAATAGATATGGTCGGAATCGATTTCGGCGTCGGGAAGCATCTTGGCGAGCTGCTTTTGCGCGGCGGCAAGGCTGCGTCCTTCGGGAACTGCGAAACGAACGATCTCGAGGTCGAGGCCTTCGATATGATCGCGATCGACCAGCCGGAACCCGTCCTTCGCCGCGCTCGCGATCATGGCATCGTCGACGCCCGTGGCGACGAGCATCCCGCGTACCGCGGGCTGGCCATTGCGATCGGGCTCGATGCGATCGCGATTGTCGCGCAGCAGCGTGGCGATCCGGTCGAGCCGCACCTGCGCGAGAGTGTCACTTAAGGCTGACATCGGCGCGGCGCCGATCTCCGGCAGCTGGGGCAGGGGGCCGGCGGCATCGGGGAGCCGGACCGGTGGCAGGACGATTTGCGCATCGACGTGCGCCGCCATCCCGGCAGGCAGGAGCGCAATCGTCAGGATCAGGGCGGTCAAAGCGCGCATCGAAACTCCGTGCATCCGAAAAATTTAGCATGCTGCGGAAGAAACGATAGAGTGGCGTCGTTTCTTCCTCTGACACAGCGAAAAGGCGAATATGAGGTTCGAAGAGGAACTGGTCGAATTATTGCCGCGCCTGCGCCGGTTTGCGCGCGGATTGGCGCGCCATGCGAGCGATGCCGACGATTTGTGCCAAGCCGCGATCGAACGCGCGTTGAAATCGCAGGACCAATGGCAACAAGGGACAAGACTGGACAGCTGGATGTACCGCATTACCCGCAACCTATGGATCGACGAGCGCCGTGCCGCCAGCCGGCGCGGCGTCCACACTCCGATCGACGACGCGGTGACGAAAGTTGCGGGCGATGGCGAGGCGGGTGTGGAAGCCGGTGCGCTGCGCGGCGACGTCGATGGCGCGATGTCGCGGCTTCCCGACGAACAACGCGAAGTTGTGATGCTGGTGCTGGTCGAAGGCTATGCTTATCGCGAGGCGGCGGAGATACTCGACGTGCCTATCGGCACCGTCACCTCGCGCCTCGCCCGCGGACGCGAGAGTTTGATGTTCTACCTGGGAGAGGCGGCATGAGCTTTGACCCCGAGACCATCGCTGCCTTTGTCGACGGCGAACTCGACGACCCGACCGCGCGCCGGGTCGAGCGAGCGGCCCAAAACGATGGAGCACTTTCTGCGGAGATCGCCCGGCACCGGGCGCTGAAGGCGCGGCTGACGGCGCATTATAGGCCTATTGCGAATGAGGCCGTTCCCGAACGGCTGCGGATGTCGCTCGCGGTTGATGACAAGGTCGACATGAGTCTGACCGACCGGCGCGCCACGAGGCGTGCACGCTTCGGCGCCATTCATTGGGGTGCTATTGCCGCGTCGCTCGCGCTTGGCCTGACGATCGGTCTGCGGCCCTGGTTGCCCGTCGCCGACGTGGCAACCGACCAGGGTGCGCTGATCGCGGCGGGATCGCTTGCCAAGGCGCTCGATACCCAGCTTGCTTCCAACCAGAGCGGTGATGCCGCAGTGCGCATCGGTCTCAGCTTCGAGGACAAGTCCGGCCGTTATTGCCGCAGCTTCGAAAGCCGCTCGCTCGCGGGAATTGGCTGCCGCGAGGGCGATCGTTGGGAGCTCGAGCGGACGCTGCGTGCACAGTCGCGAGGCGACTACCGGCAGGCGTCGTCTGGCGAACTGGCTGCTGCTGCGGCGGCGATGATAGCGAGGGAGCCGCTCGACGGCGCGGCCGAGCAAGCGGCGCGCGATGCCGGGTGGGAGCACAACCGCTAGACGCGAAGGTTCATACGCTCCCGCGTTGCAGTTGGCCGGTTATGTCCTGTTTTCGACGTATGGCTTGCTAGTGAGCGAGACCGGGCTGGAAAGGAAACCGGGGCTGTTCACTCCGTCCGTAGCGGTTGCAGTCCGACATGGTCAGGCGCTTCTTCACCGCGATCGAGCGACACTCCGGCGCCCCGGGCGAAGCGGTCCGGCAAGCGATACTGGCGTTGCGCGCAAAGGAAGAAACCTCGTCTCCGTCAGATTGGGCGCCGCTCGCCTTCATTGGCACGACCGACATCGCGGCGGGCCCGACCGGCCGTCCAAGGCGGTAAGGAGAAATGGGAACATTCGCGAGGATTTGATCCCGGAGCGCCGCGAGGGACCGGACGGGATCGAAACCGAACTAAGTATGCCGCCCGTTCAAGACACGGCGCTTGTGCTCGACAGCCGCGAGGATCAACTCGGCGCGCGACAGCTGGCTGAACAGGCGGACGAATTCGGGATCGGCGACAGTGCTGCAGGGATTGAGGATGAGCCAGTCCGCGGCCGCCGTCCAGTAAGTGGTCCTTCCCGGCAGCGATTCCGAGATGGTTTCCAGATCGGTTCCTGCGGTTTCGATGGCGAGGCAGCGGCGACGCAGCTCAACTTCGACGGCTGTCAGCTCCGCGTGTGACAATAGCGGCCAGCGATCATGAAATTCAGGCCAGTCGGGCACAGCTACCGTCCAAGGGATATTGGCGACAACCCAGTCCGCAATCTCTCCGGTCCGGTCGCTGCCTTTCGGCGTGCTCGCCCGATCGGCAAGCCGAACCCGTTGTTCGAGAATCGTTACATTTTCAGGAATGTTCATCGCGGCCTCCCCCTTTTTACATTGTCGGTACGCTGCTCCCTAACGCCGGACCAGCATCGGAGTTCCAGTCGTCAAGGCCGACTATTGTGAAGAAGCCTCCGGTAAACCGGCGGTTACGGATCGGCCAAGTTGAGTGGCGGAGTCGGCGTCCGTCAGGTGCGGTGGGAAGGGCCGGAACGTGACAGAGGGCAAATCTTAAATGTCCAGTTCCGGTCACTTTCAGCTCGAGCCATGCGGCGTGCGCTAAGGCCTGGTTCTCTTAATTTTCGCCGAATACCGATTGGCCGAAACCGGCCAGACTCGACGAGGCCGCTTGGGAAGCTTCTAGAGTGCAGGCTCCCTGAGATGCTGATGGCAGGTTAAGAGGGGCGACCTCAACGGCGGGAGCAATGTTCCTTGGTGCCAATTGGTGTCCGCGTTGACTATCTCCCGCAGCCAAGATCAGAAAATTAGACGTGCGAGTACCCCGCATTAATTCGGGTTGCGTCGATGCAATGATCCGCGGAAAAGTCTGTCAGGGCGAGCGGGGGCAGGCATGGTCGTGAAACACAATATTCTGATCGTGGACGATCACCGCATCACGCAGAGCGGACTTCGTTTCCTGTTTGCGTCGTTCGATCGTTACGCAGTCGTTGGTTCGCTCGACCGCGGCGCAACCGTAAATGCCTTTGTCCAGTCGCAGGCTGTGGATCTGGTCATCCTCGACCTGAATCTTCCCGACGTTCGCGGGATCAACGTCCTCGCCGAAATTGTCGGCTCGCGCGATATGACGGTGATCATTCTCACCGGGGAAACTCACCTCGGCGAAATTCATTCGGCGCTCAAGCTGGGCGCACGGGCCGTTGTCAGCAAATCCGATCCGCTCGATCAGATCATTGCTGCTTGCGATGCAGCACTGGCGGGCGAGGTACATATTTCGCCGCATATCGAGGAGGCGCTCGGCAAGTTCCAGCAGCCGCCCGTCGCGCTGTCTTCGCGGCAAATGGCAATCCTTCACTATCTGGCGCAAGGCGAGACAAACAAGGAGATAGCCTATCGTCTGGCGATCGCGCCCCCGACCGTTTCCTTTCACATCGCCGAACTGCGTCGCAAACTCGATGTGCCGCACAATCGCAAGATCGTCGATCGCGCGAATGAGCTAAACCTGCTCTGATCGCACCTGCAGAAGCGGATGTCCAAGTAGCTCGCGGCATGCCGGCTTGATCACCGCCATCGCGACAAGATGGCTGAGACGACCACGCGTGACGGTCGTATCGTCGTAGGTCAGCGCTATTGCCCGTTCCCTTGCGAAGTCGGGTGCGGCCAGTTCTGTCTCGAACGCTGCGCGTTGATCGAAATCGAGGAGCCTCCAGCTGTCCAGGGCTGCCTGCAAATCGGCGATCGTAACTGGCGTCGTTGTGGTGAAGGCTGCGGGAAGGGTGATGCAAATTTCAGTGCCCTGGGACGTCGACGAGACTATGCTTATGCTGCCTCGCAATGTTTCGATAATGCGCTTCGCCGATCCATAGCCCGACCCGCTGCCGGGAGCCGTTTCGTCTGCGCGAATCCTTGTGATGGCATTGCCGTTCAATGTGGCGGCGATCTCCGCAGGCATCCCACTTCCGCTGTCGCGGATAGTGATTACGGCATTCCCATTCTCGAGTTGAAGCGCGATGCTCGCACCTCCGCTTTCCGTATATTTGTAGCTGTTGCTGAGCAGATTGGCGAGCGCGCGCATTAGCAATGGCTTGTCCGAAATGATCGTGACATCTTCTGCGATGGCCACTTTGAGCGTCATCTGCTTGCTTGCGAACGGCGTCTTGAACATCATCGACAGGGGCTCGACGAGTGCCTGGCCGCGAAACGCGCTAAGCGACACAAAATCGGAATCGCCTGCGGCGATGTTGGCGCCCGAAATCGTGGTAGACACGATCTCGCTCAGATAATCCGCCGAGCTTTCGAGCATCTCGACCAGCGAGGTGTCCGCCCCCGGTCCGTCCTGGCGCTTGAGGACGTCGACTGCGCTGTTGAGCGCCAGAATGACCTGTCGGCTGTCATGGCCGGATGCATGAAGCAGGGCATTCTGACTGTTCACAGTCTCCAGTGCGAAAGCCTTCTCCTCGGCCAGTCGCTTCGCCCGCTCGCTGATATCGAGACGCTCGGCGAGCGAATGCGCATAATTGGCATCGGCAGCGAGCTTGTCCTGCTGGATCTTCTTGAGATTCAGACCGAGGGCGAACGTAACCATGACCGATTCAAACAATCCCACCGGACCGGCGAGGTGCCAGTTGATCGGCAGCCAGGTGAAGATACCCATGGAAGCGATCGCGGCGTAAAGGATGAAGAGGGCGAGACTGGCCCAGCCCACGAAAAGCGGCCAGAGCTGAAACCCGATTTGCTTCATGGCGGCATAACCGACGAACGGCAGGAAAAGCGCGACGGCTACGGCGACGAGCCATGCTGAGAGGTGAAGGTAAAATCGCATCTCGGGCGGATAGATTGACAGGCCCGGCTGCAGTAGCATCACGGCCATCGCAATAAGAATCAAACACTTCAGCACAGCGTCACGTTTCGGAAAATTATCTGCGGTATTGACGAAGCTGCGGCAGAATTGGGCCATCGCTGCGGCAAACCCGCATTTGAAAAAATCTTCGACGGCGACGCCGGTCAGAGGCTTATCGTAGAGGAAGAAGATGGTGATGTAACCTTCGGAATGGATGGTGTTCAGCGCGAAGAATGCCTCGGCGACGGCCAGCCATAAAAATTCCTTGAATCCCGTGATCGAAAAGAACAGGAAATTGAGTAGAAGCAGCGTAATTGCGCCGATGACAACACCCGACACCATGGAGATGTTTGCGCGTCGTTCCTTGAAAAAAGTTCCGTAACTATTGATCTTGAGCGGCATGTAGGTTGAGTTTTCGGAAATAAACTCAATCACAATCAGCTTTTCTTGGTGCGGGGCCAGCACCAGCTCGGAGCTGAAAGCCTGATAGCTAGCGAGATTTTGTCGCGCGCTCTCGGGATCGGTTCCGTCAACAATCAGCGATAGCGGGCCGCCCGCCGTTTCATAAAGCCGGAAGTGCTTCAGCGAGCCGCGGCCGGTCGTCAGGATCCAGCTGCCTGGTAGTTCGCTGGCGTTGCGGACCTTTAGCAATATGATCGTCCGCGTTCCCGGCGGCCCGAAATGGATAGTCGAACCATCTATGCCTTGGAGCGGGCTGGAGAGAATCGCATCCAACTCGGGCGTTCTTGTCGCGCCTGGGCGTTCGACAAAGCGCACAAAGGGCACGAGAGACGGTGCGTCTTGGCCGGCCCGTAGGCCAAGCGACGGCAGCTTTTCAGGCTCTGCCCACGCAGGCTGTGCACCCAGAAAGAAGAAGAAGCCGAGAACGGCGTACAGGATTCGCATCGATACCCCCCGCGCCGAGCGGGGGTCGAATGCATCATTGCGCCTCCTGTCAGCGCGCGAATTCCTCCGCTCCCCGCCAACCTGTCCGACCCACCCCCCGGTGATTGCTTTCCGTAACGGCAGCGGTCGTCCTCACGCAAGGGCAGCCAGAACGGCTCGTCGCAAAATCACCCTAAATAACATTGGGTAGACGCGGCGTGAGGCCTGCTCCTAGTCATCGCTCACAAAGCCGGCGGTGATGTCGCCCAATCGGCTGGGGGCGCAAATTTCAAGGCGGGGTGGGCCGAGCCGGAGAGCCATTGGCTCTCCGGCGAAACCCCTGCTTTGCCTGCAACGTCAAACGGGGGATCCTGCTCATGTCACACATCTCGAAATCTCGCCTTCTCGCTACCAGCGCGATCGTTGGCTTCTCGATCATTCATGTTGCGCCGGCGGCCGCGCAAAATGCGTTCGGCATTCATAATGATCAGCCCGAGCGGCTCGAGATCGAGGTCGACGACGGAGAGGTTGTTGAAGGTGATATCATCGGCATCTACGCCGACAATGGCCCGGTCACCGTGGGTAATGCCGGGACAATTCGTGGTAATGGTACCGACATAGGCGGAATCGATAGCCGGCCGAGCGGCGGTATCGTCATTGCGCAGCCCGATTCCACCGTCACCAACGCCGGCCAGATCACCGGCGCTGCGAATGGCGTGGTCACAACCTATTTCTTCAGCGAAGACGCAAATGGCGACGATCTCCCGCCGCAGCCGCTGGCGGCCAATACGCAGGTGTTCAATAGTGGAGTGATCCGCGGTGAGGCCGGATCGGGGGTCGCACTGATCGGTGGTGGCAGCGTCACAAATGGCGGCACCATTTCCGGGTTCACTGGCAGCCCGGGCGGTACGATTATGGGGACGGGGGTGTCGATTTCGGAATTCCCGGGCGCCGCCGCCAACGTCACCGGCGTCGGCACAATCAAAAATAATGACGGCGGCGTGATCGAGGGGCAGGTCTTCGGCGCCGTGCTTCAAGGTGGTGGGACAGTTACCAACATGGGTACGATCCGCAGCACGGGTACTCCGAACCCCGCAACGCCGAATATCAGCCCGTTCGGACTCATCCTCGGCGCCACCGCTGAGCAGACAGGCCGCGCCGCGACGGTCGACAACACCGGCATCATCTCCGGCTTCCTTGGTGTGCTGGCGGGCGGCGCCCTCGAAAGCGCTACGATCAACAACGACGGAACGATCCAAGCCACGGCGATCGCGATCATCGGCCAATCGACCGGAAATCTCACCGTCAACAATTTCGAGAATGGCGAAATCCTGGCCAATGCGACCGCCATCGCGTCGAACGCCGGCACGCTGACCGTCGACAACCGGGGTTTCATCTTCAGTGCCGGGCAGAATGCGATCAACATCACGACCGCGGACGCCGTCATCAAAAACAGCCAAGGCATCGTCGGAGCGCTGTCAGGCATCACCACCGCTGTATTCCAGAACGCCGAGGGGACACAGGCGCGCGCGCGCAACACCGCCGTGACGAATTCGGGTACGATCGAGGGCCGGGCCGGCAGCGGCGTTGCGCTGGTCGGGGGCGGGTCGGTCACCAACAGTGGCGTGATTCGGGGGGTGAACGGCAACAATGGCACGGGCACCGGTGTCGCCCTTTCCGAATTCACCCAATCGATTGCCGCCGATGTTACTGGGATCGGCTCGGTCACCAACGCTCCGGGCGGCCTCATCGAAGGCCAGATGTTCGGCGTGGTCGTCCAGGGCGGCGGCACCGTCGACAATGCCGGGACGATCCGCAGCACAGGGACGTTCAATCCAGCGAACCCCAATGTCAGCCCCTTCGGTGTGATCCTTGGCGCGAATGCGGATCAAGCGGGCCGTATCGGCATGCTCAACAACAGCGGCACGGTTCAGGGGTTTCTGGGGGTCCTTGCCGGCGGCGCGCTCAGCAGTGCCGTAATCGAAAACGAAGGGCTGATCAGCGGCCAGGCGGCGGCCATCATCGGCCAGTCGACAGGTGTACTCACCATCAACAATCATGATGACGGTGAAATCATCGCCAACGGGACGGCGATCCGTTCGAACGAGGGCTCGCTGATTGTCGACAATGCGGGGCTGATAAGCGCCGGCGCTCAGGATGCGATCGTCATTACCACGGCGGACGCGGCGATCGTCAACAGCGGCCGGATCATCGGCGGCCAATATGCGATCGTCACCGCGCCGATGGCCGATGGGACCGGCCGCGCTGTCAATAGCTCGATCACCAACAGCGGTGAAATCATCGGGCTCAATAACGACGCCATTCGGCTCGCGGGTGGCGGAAGCGTTATCAACAGCGGCTTCATCGTGGGCGTCAACCCAGGCGCGCAGGGCACCGACGGCATCTCGATGTTCGCGCATGTCGATCAATCCAACGAGGATTATTCGGCGCACGTCACCAACGATGAGAATGGCCGCATCGAAGGCCAGCGGTTCGCGGTTATCCTGTCCGGCGGCGGCGAGGTCGTGAACGCCGGCGAAATCGAAGGCGTCAACGGCGGCGTCTACATCCAGGGGACCGCGCTCAATACCGATCCCGGTGAGGATCGAAGCGGTCTCACCGCCAGGGTCGTCAACACGGGCGATATTCGCGGCACTGGCGACCTCGGTGGAAGCGGCGGCGATGGTTTCGGCGTTGGTTTCGGCAGCGACATGTCGAGCGCCACCCTCGATAACAGCGGCACGATTGGCAGCAATTTTGGCGCCGGCGTTTCGCAAGGTTCGCGCGCCGATGTGACGATCACCAATGCCGCGGGCGGATCGATCACTGGCGGAACGTCAGGCATCTATTCTTTCGCGACCGGCACCCTCGTCGTGAACAACGCCGGTGTGATCCGCGGCCAAGGGACCTATGATGGCTTTGACGCCGCTCCCGACGCGGGCGTGACGATCACCACCGCCGCGTCGAGCGTCACCAACAGCGGTACGATTTCGGGTGCCGGTGCGGGCATTACCACCGCCTATCAGTTCGACGAGGACATCGGTGACATTGTCGGGCTCGCCATCGGCACGCAAGTGACGAACAGCGGCACCATTCTTGGCGAAACGAACGATGGCGTCCGCCTCATCGGCGGTGGCACGGTCAGCAACAGCGGGACGATCCGCGGCGAGGGCAGCGCGCTTTCCGACGGCATCTCGATCTATCCCTACGACGGTCAGACGCTCGCGGGCTACGTCAGTGCTGTCACAAACAGCGCGAGCGGAGAGATCAGCGGAACGCGTTTCGGCATCGTCATGTCGGCGGGCGGCAGCATCGACAACGCGGGTGCCATTACCGGCGAAGGTCCGGGCGGGGTGCTTATCCAGCGTGGCGCCGGGCTCACGCAAGAGACGGGTTATGATGGCACGCTGACCAATGCGGGAACGATCACAGGCACCAACGGCTATGGTGCGGTGGTCCTTGTCACCGACACCGCCGCGATCACCAACGGCGGTACGATTGTTGGCGCGACATCGGGCGCAGTCGTCGAGGGGCTGCAGGTCACGGCCGATATTGTGCAGACCGGCAAGATCACGAATGCCGCAGGCGGTACTATCGCCGGGAATGGTACCTTCGGCGCGGCGGTCGCAGGATTTCTGGATACTGCGGAAATCGTTAACGGCGGGACGATCACCGGCGCGACTGACGGTGTCATCCTGGGCAATTTCGGGACCGCGACGCTGGTCAACACGGGCGCGATCACCGGCGGCAGCCGCGGCGTCTGGGGCGACGACAGCGGCGCGGTCGTTCTCGACAATGCCGGTACGATCACCGGCAGCGGCGGCATTGCGGTCCAGCTTGGCAGCTTCGACGACAGCGTCACGCTGCGGACCGGCAGCGCAATTTCGGGGCTCGTCGACGCGGGCGCGGGGATCGACGGCTTGACCCTCGACGGCGACGTCCTCGACCTGACCGAAGCACAGCAACTGACCGAAGCAAGCGGGTTCGAGACGCTGAATGTCGCTGCCGGCTATTGGTCCACCTCGGGCGCCGTGGGCGCGTTCGATAGTGTGATGATCGAAGAAGGCGCGGCGCTGCGCGTCAATGAAATCGACGTCGGCGGCGAAGCAAGCTCGCCGATCCTGACACCGTCGGTCCGTACCAACGGCCTGCTCGTGCTCAATTTCGGCGCCGATGAGACGGTTTCCGCGCTCGACGACCTCACGATCGACGGGACCGGGCAGCTGCAGCTCGTCGGCGACGCCGTGTTCACGGTCGATACCGGGAATATCGCGCACACCGGCGGCACGATCGTTTCTAACGGTGGCCTCGTTTTGACGGGCCTGCTCCAGGGCGACGTGAAGACCGAAGGCACCGGTTTCTTCGAGCTCGGCGCTGGCGGAACCGAAGGAAGTTTCTCTGGCAATATCGTCAACGATGGGCGCTTCGTCTTCAATCGCTCCGACGATTATGATTTTCTCGGCGCCTTCTCGGGCAGCGGCGTCCTCGACAAGAAGGGCGATGGTGCGTTGACCTTCATGGGTGATTATGCGTTCCAAGGCGTGACGAATATCCTCGGCGGTTCTGTGCGCATCGGGGGTGCGATCGATCCGGATACCGAGTTCGACCTCGGCGAAGGTGGTACGCTCGACATCTCCGGCAAGGACCAGACGATCGGCGGTCTCGAGGGCGACGCGGGATCGAACGTCGTGATCGACGACAGCCAGCTTACGGTTGCGCAGAGCGGCAATACGGCGTTTGGCGGCGACATCTCCGGCACCGGCAGTCTGGTGAAAGAAGGCGACGGGACGCTCAACCTGACGGGCAATAGCAGCTATACCGGTCCCACCTCGGTCAACGGCGGCACGCTCGCGGTCAATGGATCGATCGCGTCGCCGGTCACGGTCAACAGCGGCGGCACCCTCGGCGGCAACGGTACCGTAGGCTCGACCACCGTGGGTCAGGGCGGGACACTTGCGCCCGGAAATTCGATTGGCCAGCTGACCGTCAACGGCGACCTCGCGTTCGCTGCCGGTTCGACCTACGAAGTCGAAGTCAATGCGGCGGGCGCGGCCGACCGCCTCGATGCAACCGGCGCCGTGACGATCGCCAGCACGGCAAATGTCGCCATTCTCGCCGAGGACGGCGACTATGATCCGCGGACCGACTACGTCATCCTGACGGGCGCGAACGGGATCACCGGGACGTTCGGTTCGGTGACGACCGATCTCGCCTTCCTTGACCCGCTGCTGCGCTACAACGCCAATTCGGTCACGCTGTCCCTTTATCGCAACGATATCGATTTCGCCGATATCGCCGTTGGCTTCAATCAAGGGGGCGTAGCGGCCGCGATTCAGGCGCTTGGCATCAATAACTCGCTGTACGAAGCGGTGCTGGTGCAGAATGCAGCGACGGCCCAGACGAGCTTCAGCGATCTGTCGGGAGAAATCCTCGCCAGCGCGATCAGCGGGCTGGCCGACGACAGCCGGCATCTGCGTAACGCGCTGATGGGCATGAAAGCACCCGAAGAAGGCGGTACTTTCGTGTGGGGCTCGGCCTTTGGCGGCTGGGGCGATTTCGACGCCAATCGCGGCAATTTTGCCATGGACACGGATCACAAGGGGCTCATTGCAGGTTTCGGCATCAGCGGCAACGGCTTCGCGGCCGCGCTTTCGGCTGGGATCGGAGGCTCGGATTTCCGCTTCAGTGGCCGCAGCGACCATGCCGACGTCGAGAGCAAATATCTCGCGGCACATGCGACCTATGGCAACGAAGGCGGTCTGCGCGGTACGATCGGGGTCAGCTACGCTTGGCACAAGATAGACACGACGCGGGCTGTCAGTGGCGCGCCGCTGGCGCAAACGCTGACCTCGAAGCGCGACGGCGATACGCTGCAATTCTTCGGCGAACTCGGTTATGAAATCCTGGCAGGCAACACCGCGATCACGCCGTTTGTCCGATTGGCCCAAGTCGATACCGGCAGCGATGCTTTCGCGGAAGCTGGAGGCAACGCGGCGCTAAGCATCGGGAAGGCCGATCAGAAGACGACGTTCCTGAGCCTTGGCGGGCGTGCGCAGTTCAACGCCGGGCAAACAGGCTTCCAGCCTTTCGTTTCGGCGGCATGGAACCGTGCGTTGAACGATCGCGGCGCTCCCATCGTGTCGCGCTTCACGGCGGGCGGTCCGGCGTTCCATATCATTGGAACGGCAATCCCGAAAAACTCTGCCGAGCTCGAAGCCGGTTTTGAATTTACCACGGGCTCGTTCCGTCTTGGCGCCGCGTACACCGGAACGCTTGCCTCAGATCGCGGCACCCATGGAGCACGAGTTACTGCGCGAATTGCGTTCTGATTAGCGACCCGTCAGGCGCATGACCGGCAGTAGGGGGCCGAGGTGGTAAGCGCCGCCTCGGTCTCTTTTCGTCTGCGAAACTTATTCCGGACGCCGGCTCACCGAACGCCCGCTTTGATCGTGTTTGGCCCCGAAGCTGCCTGACTGCTAACGGCCAGCTCTCGCCGTAAGCCTGCTCTGCCGGGTGAAAAGAAACTTTCTGTTTCCCGTGCGTCACCGTGACCTGGTTTCATGCATAGTAGATCAGCGCGGCAGTGAGGGCTGCCGCGACCCAGTATCGATAGCGGCGCGTCCGCCGCAATCGCGAGCTGCGACGAAGCACGCTTCCACCACCTAACGCAGCCACGCGGTTAGGCTAGTGCGACGAGCAGATGCCGGTCGGGCGGCGATCCATCAGTTGCGCTGTCCATTCGGGAAGTGACCGCGGCTTTAACTCCCGACAGCGTCGGTAGAGCCAGAAGGCTCAGCGCGTATCCAATGATGGCGCTGCCGCCATAACCGACGATCGGCGTCGGATAATTGCCAAGGGCCGCCGCCATGATCGCGGCGAACCAGACGGCGCCGAACGCAACGTAGGTTGCACGGTTGTCGGCGTCGCGTGTCCAACCGACGATTGCCGGGACGAGGAGCAGCGCCACGCCGCTCCACACTGCCAGACCGGAACCGGCATGAACTTCGAAGGAAGAGTAGAGGATCTGATCAACATAGGGGACTGCGGGATAGGGGACTGCGGGCAGCGTATCCCCCTGAACCAGCGTTGTCGCCAAGCCGGCGATGCTAGCGGCAAGCGCTACGGCGACATGTCTGTCAAAGCGGATGACCGTGAGCGTCGCGAGACACATCACTAGCATTCCGGCCATCGCCCTGTCAGGTTGAAGGGCCATCGCGGCCGCGGCCGCGACAATGCCACTGGTCGCGAGGAAGCTACGATTTCGCGCGAAGGCGACCAGCATTACCGGCAACAGTATTAGGCTTGGCTGGATGGCCAACCCGCCGAGGTTGACCCAGCGCGCTGCACCTTCGACCTCGGAGCCGAGAAGAGCGGTGGCCAGCAACGCTCCCGCCATTGCGATGATTGCGCTGCCCGTCCATCGTGGACCCGCACATACAATGCGGCCGAGCAGAGCCAGCATCGACAGGCCGATACCCAATGCGCTGACATTGATGCCGAGATAGCGCATCGGCGCGCCGGCGATCGCCATAAAGACGATACCAAGCAAGACGGCGCCAATTGCGCAGGCAATACCGAGAGCGCGAGGATAACGCATCGAAGTTTCGAATATCTTCATTGGGGTCGATCCTTCGAAAAGGGGAGCGCCGTCGCTGAACGGCGAGGCGAGGGGGTGGAGAAGATGCGACGCGAGCGCGCGCGGCAAAAGTCCGCACAAGCTGTCGAGCGCGAATAGGAGCGCCTTGGTGTCATCTGGGATACTGGCGGCCTCGCAGCGAACCGCCCATCCCCAAGGCTTTAGCGAGGCTGGCAGTGAAGCTAGCAGAACACGGCAGGCTAGGACTGTAATGCTTCGGCGAAGGCCGGTGCTCATGCCGGTGCTTCCCGTCCATGCACGGCCGGTGTCACCTTTTGCTCCGGTGGATTGGCGCGAGCGAGTTGCATCCCGATCGCCGTGAGTCGATAGGCGTGCCGCGGCGGCCGCCCTCTTTCAGCCGGCTGCTGCCATTCCGCTTCAAGGTAGCCTTGCGCCTCCAGACGAATGAGGAGTGGATAGAGGGTTCCGGATTTCACGTCGGCGAGCCGCGCCAGTTCA
>Ga0307414_10000449_pt1 | contig 21733 bp, 19 predicted proteins | sample DK1Ometagenome_FD_203804 | JGI IMG/M metagenome (GOLD analysis project Ga0307414, IMG submission 203804) | Maize rhizosphere microbial communities from greenhouse at UC Davis, California, United States - DK15-O-3 | ecosystem: Host-associated > Plants > Roots > Rhizosphere > Soil | place: USA... | reverse complement strand
GGCGGAAGGCCTCGACCAGGCCGTCGGGCGCGACCGCTTCCACCTTCAGGCCCTTGCCCAGCCGCGCCACGCCCTGCCCGTGCAGCGAGTTGACCCGCTCCGACGGCGTTCCGGCGATGCCGGCGAGGAGGCCGCCGGGATTGAAGGTCACCGCATGCGCCGGCGCATATTGCTGGTCGAGCGGATCGTCGGGGTTCTCGCGATGGTCGAGGAATCCGGGTTGCTCATGCACCTTCTGGTACAGGCTGCCGCCGAAGGCGACATTCACTTCCTGGAAGCCGCGGCACACCGCCAGCAGCGGCACGCCCATTTCCACCGCCAGCTTCACCAGCGGCAGGCTGGTGGCGTCGCGCGCCGGGTCGTGGACATTGCCTTCGTAACTGGGTTCGTCGCTGTAATGGTGCGGCTCGATGTTGCTGGTCGAACCGGTCAACAGGATCCCATCCACGCGTTCCAGCCATTGTTCGAGCGGCAAGGCGGGCTGCAGGGTGGGAAGCAAAATCGGCAACGCCTGCGCTCCTTCTACCACGGCGCGCACGTACTTCTCGCCGACCGCGAGGAACGGGTGTGGACCGATTTGCTTACGGTCGGTGGGCAGGCCGACCAGCGGCGGGCTGGTCATCGGGGGAGGCTCGAAAAAGCTTGCCCGCAACTTAACCTGCCCGTTTTATTTTTACAACACGAGCTTCCGGATTACCGTTTTTGTCCCTCTTATGCTGCGTCGCGGCACCGTTTCAGGACCTCTCAGGCCTCACCCGCCTTCCGGTGCGTTGAGTATTCTTGACGGAACTGGCTCTCTGCTAAGCTGCCGCGAACCGCCGGTGACGCCCTCATGACCCGCAATCCAGACGCCTCTTCTTCCGACGGATCCGCGTTTCCCGCCGTGGACGCGACCACCCTGCAGCAGTTGCCCGGCTGCGAACTGATCGACCTGCTGCTGCCGGACATGAATGGCCTGCTGCGCGGCAAGCGCATCACCCGCGATGCGCTGGAAAAGGTCTACGTGGACGGGGTGTGCCTGCCGATGTCGCTGATCGCGACCGACATCACCGGCAACACGGTCGAGGAAACCGGCCTGGGCTACGACATCGGCGACGAGGACCGGATCTGCCGTCCGGTGCCGGGCTCGCTGCGGCCGGTGCCGTGGTCGCCGCGACCGATGGCCCAGTTGCTGCTATCCATGGAAGACGCGCAAGGCGGTGCCTTCGAGGCCAATCCGCGCGAAGTGCTGAAGCGCGTGCTCCAGCGCTACACCGCGCGCGGCCTGAAGCCGGTGGTCGCGGTCGAACTGGAGTTCTACCTGTTCGACGCGCACCTGGACGCCGACGGCAAGCCGCGCACGCCGGTCAATCCGGTCACCGGCCGGCGCAGCAGCAGCACCCAGGTCTATTACATGGAAGACCTCAACGACTATCGCGGCTTCACCGATGCGGTGTCGTCGGCGTGCCAGGCACAGGGAATTCCCGCCGACACCGCGGTGGCCGAATACGCGCCCGGCCAGTTCGAGATCAACCTCAAGCACCGCGATGACGCGCTGCTGGCCTGCGACGACGCGATCATGCTCAAGCGCGCGATCAAGGCCGTGGCCCAGCAGCAGGACATGCAGGCCAGCTTCATGGCCAAGCCATTCGTGGAACAGGCTGGCAACGGCCTGCACGTCCACGTCAGCGTGCTGGATGCGAAAGGCAACAACATCTTCGCCTCCACTCCGGATGCGCCCGCAGAATCGTTGAAGCATGCCATCGGCGGCCTCCAGCGCACCGCCAAGGACAGCCTGCTGCTGTTCGCGCCGCACGCCAACAGCTACCGGCGCTTCGTGCTCAACGCCTTCGTACCGCTCAACGATGCCTGGGGCTACAACAACCGCACCGTGGCCATGCGCATTCCGCACAGCAACGAGGCCAACACCCGCATCGAGCATCGCATCGCCGGCGCCGACGCCAATCCTTACCTGGTCACCGCCGCGGTCCTGGCCGGCATGTTGCATGGGCTGGAAAACGGCTTCGATCCCGGCCCGCCGGTGGTCGGCAACGCCTACGAACAGACCGAGATCCGCACCCCGTACTGGCGCCAGTCCATCGGCGACTTCATGGGCAGCGATTTCATCCGCGAGCGGTTCGGCGGATCGTTCCGGCATATCTATGGGCAGCAGAAGCTCAAGGAGATGCTTACCTTCGAGACCCAGGTGAGCACGCTGGAATACGACTGGTACCTGCGAGCGGTGTGATGCCTTTCCTTCTCCCTCCGGGAGAAGGTGCCCGCAGGGCGGATGAGGGAATGCAGTTCCAGCTCGCACCAGGCTTTAGTCCCAGCTGATAGCGCCTTCCCTCATCCGGCGCTGCGAGCCACCTTCTCCCGGAAGGAGAAGGAAACTCCTCTGCGCCCGAGCGAATTTCATGACTGCAAGAAGCTCCTATCCTCCCAGCTGGTACGCCGCCAGCGCCACCCCGCTGCCCCAGCAGCCCACGCTGCAAGGCCGCATCGACGCCGACGTCTGCATCCTCGGCGCCGGCTACACCGGTCTGTCCGCAGCGCTGGAACTCGCTGAAGCCGGCTACAAGGTCGTGGTGCTGGAAGCCGAGCGCATCGGCTGGGGCGCCTCGGGCCGCAATGGCGGCCAGGCCATCGCAGGTTTCGGCTGCGGCGAGGCCAAGCTGGAATCGCTGGTCGGCTTCGACGATGCACGGAAGATGTTCGACCTTTCGCGCGAAGGCCTGCGGTGGTTGCGCGAGCGAATCCGCAAGCACGATATCCAATGCGACTGGCGCGACGGCCATGCGACGGTGCCGATCAAGCCACGCCAGGAACGCGAGATCAGATCGGCGATCGATGATTTCAACCACCGCTACGACTACCCGGTCGAATGGTGGGACCGCGAACGCTTGCGCGCCGAACTCGCCAGCGATCGCTATCTCGGCGCGATGTACGACCCGCAGAGTGGACACCTGCATCCGCTGGAATACGCGCTTGGACTTGCACGCGCCGCGATGGCTGCTGGCGTGCGTATCTTCGAGCAATCGCGAGTGACGCAGCTGGCGCGTGGTGCGAAACCCGTGTTCAAGACCGAGCACGGCGAAGTGCATTGCAACTTCGCCATCCTCGCCGGCAACGCACTGGTGCATGGCATCGCACCGGAACTGGATTCGAAGATCATGCCGGTCGGCACCTACGTCGGCGCGACCGTACCGCTGGGCGAGGAGCGCGCGCGCGCGCTGATCCGCAACGACATGGCCGTGGCCGACACCAACTGGGCGCTGGATTATTTCCGCCGCAGCCGCGACCACCGCCTGTTGTTCGGCGGCCGCGCCAGCTATTCCACCCTGCCCCCGCCCAACCTGCGCGGCACCATGACCCGGCGCATGCGCCGCGTGTTCCCGCAACTGGCCGACGTGGAAATCGAATACGTGTGGGGTGGCTATATCGACATCTCGCTCAACCGCGCGCCGCACTTCGGACGACTGACGCCCAATGTGTACTTCGCGCAGGGTTTTTCCGGCCATGGCGTGATCGCGACCGGACTCGCCGGCAAACTGATCTCCGAAGCGATACGCGGGCAATCGGAACGCCTGGACCTGTTCGCGAAGATCCCGCACCTGCCCTTCCCCGGCGGCCGCGCCCTGCGCACGCCGATGCTGGTCGCGGCCATGGCCTGGTACAAGCTGCGCGACGCGCTTTGGTAGCCGCCACTTTGTAGATCCGAGCTTGCTCGGATGCTTTTGCCCTTGCCCTTGTAGGTCCGAAGGAAGTCCCCTTGGGGGACAGAACGTTACGTTTTCTGCTTCGGCGACAGCAGCAACGCGACCAGGGTCAGCACCGCCGCCGCCGAAAGGTAATAACCCACGTAGGCCACGCCGTATTTCCCGGCCAGCAGCGTCGCGATGTACGGCGCCAGTGAAGCGCCGACGATGCCGGCCAGGTTGAAGGCGAGCGATGAGCCGGTGTAACGCACCGCGGTCGGGAACATTTCCGCGAGGAATGCGCCGCAGGGGCCGTAGGTCAGGCCGGTGATGATCATGCCGACTATCAGGAACAGCAGCACCCCGGCGGTGCTTCCGGAACTGAAAAGCGGCCCATAGGCCAGGCCGAAGACGATGATCGCCAGCGTCGCCACGATCATTGCCGCGCGTCGCCCGGTCCGGTCCGCGTACAACGCCGACACCGGGATGCCCGCGGCGAAGAACAGCACCGCGACCATCTGCATCAGGAGAAACTGTTCGCGGGTGTAGCCCAGCTTCGCGGTCGCCCAGCCCAGGGTGAACACGGTCATCAGGTAGAACAGGACGAAGGTGGCGACCAGCGCAAAGGTTCCCGCCAGCAATGCGCGCGGATGATCGCGTAGCACCGACCACATCGGCAGGCGCACGCGTTCGTTCCGGTCCAGGGTCTTCTGGAAATCGGGCGTCTCGGTGATGCGCAGGCGCACCCACAGGCCGACGAACACCAGCACCGCGCTGGCCAGGAACGGAATACGCCAGCCCCAGGCCAGGAACTGCGCGTCATTCATCACCTCGGTCAGCAGCAGGAAAATCCCGGTCGAGCAGAGGAAGCCGATCGGCGCGCCGAGCTGCGGGTACATGCCGTACCAGGCGCGCTTGCCGGGTGGCGCGTTCTCGGTGGCCAGCAACACCGCGCCACCCCATTCGCCACCCAGGCCGAGACCCTGGCCGAAACGGCACAGCGCCAGCAGGATCGGCGCGAGCACGCCGATGCTGGCGTAGGTCGGCAGCAGGCCGATGGCGATCGTGGACAGGCCCATGGTCAGCAGCGCCGCCACCAGCGTCGCCTTGCGGCCGATGCGATCGCCGAAATGCCCGAACAGGGCGGAGCCTACGGGACGGGCAAAGAAGGCCAGCGCGAACGTCGCGAATGACTGCAGTGTTGCGGTGGCGGGATCGCTTTCCGGGAAGAAAAGCATCGGGAAAACGATCACCGCCGCCGTGGCGTAGATGTAGAAATCGAAGAACTCGATGGTGGTGCCGATCAGGCTGGCGAACAGGACCCGGCGCGGGGAATTGGCGGGAATGCTGGCGGGAATGGCGGTGGTCATTGGCGACGATCGGGTGGAGACCGCTGGATTCTGGCAGATCGAAGCCGCTGTTGGGCCATGCCGCCAATGGCCGTTCCGGCGCAATATGGCGTCCTCCCATCCCAAGCAGGAGATGTTCGTGGACGACGACCTCGATCGCATGGACCAGGCCGAACTGGCAGCGGAGGTGCGCAAGTTGCGCGCCGGCATCCGCGCCCACCGCGACAGCAGCGGCCACGGACTGTGCTGGCACCATCCCGACCTGTGGGGCCTGCTACCTGAGAAAACCGATCCGCTGCCCGTCGTGCCGGCATGGCCGCAATTCATGCGCGGCTGCATCCACTACCGGCAATCGCTGGACCGGCAATTGCCGGATGCGCCAAGAGTCGACAGTCGTTTCCACGAACGCGATTGAATCATGTGGGAGCGACGTAAGTCGCGATGGTGGCAGCAGCGGGAATCCCTCGCGACTTACGTCGCTCCCACAATGGATAATCAACTTTCCAGGTTGATCCAGGTCGCCTTCATCTCGGTGTACTTGTCGAAGGCATGCAGCGACTTGTCGCGACCGTTGCCGGACTGCTTGTAGCCGCCGAACGGCGCGGTCATGTCGCCGCCGTCCCAGTAGTTCACCCACACGCTGCCCGCGCGCAGCTTGCGGGCGACGCGATGGGCGCGGCTGATGTCGCGGGTCCACACGCCCGCGGCCAGGCCGTACTCGGTGTCGTTGGCCATGCGCAGCGCCTGCTCCTCGTTGTCGAAGGCGATCACCGACAGCACCGGCCCGAAGATCTCCTCGCGCGAGATGGTGTGCCCGTGCGACACCTCGTCGAACACCGTCGGTTCGATATAACTGCCACCCGGCACGGTATCGGCGCGCTTGCCGCCCAGCACCAGCTTCGCGCCCTCGGCGACGCCTTTTTCGATGTAACCGAGCACGCGCCCGGTCTGGGTTTCGTCGACCATCGCGCCCATCGGCGCGCCGGGCTCGAACGGATGGCGCGGTTGCATCTTCCTTCCGGCCTCGACCACGCGGGCGACGAATTCGTCCTTGATCGAACGTTCCACCAGCAGCCGCGACGCCGCGGTGCAGACCTCGCCCTGGTTGTAGAAGATGCCGCTGGCCGCCGCTTCGGCCGCCTTGTCCAGGTCATGCGCATCGGCGAACACCAGGTTGGGGCTCTTGCCGCCGCATTCCATGTAGGCGCGCTTGAGGTTGGAACGGCCGGCGCATTGCAGCAGCTGCTTGCCGACCGCGGTCGATCCGGTGAACACCAGTCCATCCACGTCCATATGCAGCGCCAACGGTTCACCCGCCTCCTTTCCGAACCCGGGGACTACGTTGAACACGCCCGCGGGAATGCCAGCCTCCATCGCGATCTCCGCCAGGCGTATCGCAGTGAGCGGCGATTTCTCCGAAGGCTTCAACACCACCGAATTGCCCATGGCCAGCGCCGGCGCTAGCTTCCACGTCGCCATCAACAGCGGGAAATTCCACGGCACGATCGCACCGACCACGCCCAGCGGCTCGCGCGTGACCAGGCCCAGTTCGCCCGGTCCGGTCGCCGCCACTTCGCCATAGACCTTGTCCAGCGCCTCGCCAGTCCAGGCCATGCAGCGGATCGTCGCGGACACATCGACCTGGCGCGCGTCGGTCACCGGCTTGCCCATGTCCAGCGATTCCAGCAGCGCCAGTTCGTCGCCATGCTGTTCGATCAGTTGTGCGAACTTGATCAGCACTTTCTTGCGATGGCTCGGCTTCGCCTCCGACCACGCGCCCGAATCGAAACTGCGCCGCGCGGCGATGACCGCACGCTCGATATCCTCGGCCGCGCATTCGGCCACGCGACCCAGCGAGCGCCCGTCGATCGGGCTGATGCAATCGAAGCTCTTGCCGCTGGCGGCATCAACATACTTGCCGTCAATGAAGGCCTGGGTGCGGATCTTCAATCCGTCGGCGAGGGCTTGCCAGCTGTCACGGGTGCGGGGTGCGTTCATGGGGGATGCCTCAAATGAAATACCGACAAAAGTAAGTTACAGGAACAAGTGCAAGAACGCTGTTGTTGCTGTTGCTGTTGCCTACAAACCCCGTGAGGCGCGGCAAGCAGGCCGGGGTAAACCCCGCAGGGGCAGCGCACATGGATGTGCGCTGTTTCCGTAGGCGCAGGATGCGCCTTACGGAAATTCCCCGGTCTGCTTGCGAACCCAACGGCCTCATCGTTGGGCGCGCCGTTAGGGTGTGTTTCTCTGGTTACTTTCTTTGCACAAGCAAAGAAAGTGACTCGCGCATCGCGCGAAACGCTTTTCTTTTATACAAGAGCGAGGAGCGATCCCCGCCTGCGCGGGGATGACGACTTAAAAGGTAGCCGGCGTATTAGCACTGAAGATCACCGCCTCCACCTCGCCGACATTGCGGAACCGATGCGGCACCCTGCTCTCGAAATAATAAGCCTCGCCCGCGCGCAGCACCCGCACCTGGTCGCCGACTGTCACTTCCACCTCGCCCTCCACCACTACCCCGCCTTCCTCGCCCTCGTGCAGCAGCATGCTGTCGCCGGTGTCGGTGCCCGGCGGCATCACTTCGCGCAGGATGCACATCTGCCGTTGCGGGCGATGCTGGCCGACCAGGAAATAGTGGATGCCGTTGCTGCCCACGTCCGGCAATTCGTCGGCGTCGTAGAACGGGCTGTCGAGCAGGCCGATGTCCAGGTCCAGGGTGAAGAAGTCCGCAAGCGAAATCGGAATCCCGTCCAGCACCTTCTTCAGCGAACTCACCGACGGACTGACCTTGTTCTGTTCGATCAAGGAGATCGTGCTGTTGGTCACACCGACCCGCTTGGCCAGCTCGCGCTGGCTCAGGTCCTTGGATTTGCGAACCAGTTGCAGGCGCGCGCCGATATCCATCCTGCCCTTTCATTGTTGAACCAGTGTTGCCGGATACTTTACACACCGTGACGATACCGTCAATTTTCCGCCTTTTATCCAAGCTGTTGTAAAGTTTTTTCAACGCGATAAGCTGCGCGAATCTTTCCCCCGGCACCCCATGGAGCCCGTCCGATGAGCGCAGATTCCTTCCCCGGCCACGCCGCCCTCGCCGACCACTACGCCGGCCAGGCGACACGCGCACCCGCGTCCATGGACGCCTTCTGGATGCCCTTCACCGCCAACAAGCAGTTCAAGGCCGCGCCACGGCTGTTGGCCAGTGCTTCGGGCATGTATTACAAGTCGGTCGACGGTCGCGAGATCCTCGACGCCACCGCCGGCCTGTGGTGCTGCAACGCCGGCCATTCGCGGCCGCGGATTGTCGAAGCGGTGAAGACCCAGATCGAGACCCTGGATTTCGCCCCCAATTTTTCCATGAGTTCGCCATTGCCGTTCGTGCTGGCCGAACGCCTGGCCGAACTGGCGCCGGGCAACCTCAACCACGTCTTCTATACCAACTCCGGTTCCGAATCGGTGGACAGCGCATTGAAGATGGCCATCGCCTATCACCGCGCCCGCGGCGAAGGTCAACGCACGCGCCTGATCGGCCGCGAGAAGGCCTATCACGGCGTCGGTTTCGGCGGCATCTCGGTCGGCGGCCTGCCCAACAACCGCAAGTGGTTCGGCCCCGGCCTGTCCGGCGTGGACCACCTGCGCCACACTCTGGATGTCGGCCGCAATGCGTTCTCGAAGGGCCTTCCCGAATACGGCATCGAACTGGCCGAAGACCTGGAGCGGATGGTCGCGCTGCACGATGCTTCCACCATCGCTGCGGTCATCATCGAACCGATTTCCGGTTCCGCCGGCGTGGTGATACCGCCCGATGGTTACCTGAAACGCATCCGCGAGTTGTGCACCAGGCACGGCATCCTGCTGATCTTCGACGAAGTGATCACCGGCTTCGGCCGCGTCGGCAAGGCTTTCGCCGCGCGGCGTTTCGGCGTGCAGCCCGACATGATCACCGCCGCCAAGGGCCTGACCAACGGCTGCGTGCCGATGGGCGCGGTGCTGGTCTCCGACGACATCCACGATGCCTTCATGCAGGGCCCGGACAACGCCATCGACCTGTTCCATGGCTACACCTATTCCGGCCATCCGCTGGCCTGCGCCGCGGCCATCGCGACCCTGGACACCTATGCCGAGGAAAACCTGTTCGACAAGGCGATCGAACTGGGCGACTACTGGCAGGAAGGCATCCATTCGCTCAAAGGCCTGCCCAACGTCGTCGATATCCGCAACTACGGCCTGATCGGTGCCATCGAACTGGCCCCGCGCCCGGGCGCGCCCGGCGCCCGCGGCTACGACGTGTTCACCCGCGCCTTCAACGAAGGCAACCTGCTCACCCGCCTCACCGGCGACGTGCTGGCCCTGTCGCCGCCGCTGATCGTGGAGAAGCCGCACATCGACCGGATCTTCGAAGTGCTGGCGGACACCCTGCGCGCGACCGCATAAATTATTGTGTAAACATCATCCACCTGCCGGCTCGGCGCTCCCCACGCGCACGCCCTCACCGCAACTGGAGAGAAAAAATGCTGATCGGCGTCCCCAAGGAAATCAAGAACAACGAATACCGCATCGGCCTGACCCCGGCCGGCGTCCGCGAGCTGGCCGCCAACGGCCACGCCGTCCTGCTCCAGCGCGACGGCGGCAAGGGCATCGGCCTGACCGACGAGATGTACGTGCGCGCCGGCGCGGAGATCGTGGACAGCGCGGCGGAAATCTTCCAGCGCGCCGACATGATCATCAAGGTCAAGGAACCGCAGCCGGTGGAATGCGCGATGTTGCGTCCCGGCCAGGTGCTCTACACCTACCTGCATCTGGCGCCCGATCCCGAACAGACCAAAGCGCTGGTGGAGTCCGGCGCGACCTGCATCGCCTACGAAACCGTCACCGACCGCAAGGGCGGCCTGCCGCTGCTGGCGCCGATGAGCGAAGTGGCCGGGCGCATGTCGATCCAGGCCGGCGCGCATGCGCTGGAAAAGGCCCAGGGCGGTTCCGGCATGTTGTTAGGCGGCGTGCCCGGGGTGAAGCCGGCCGAAGTGCTGGTGATCGGCGGCGGCGTGGTCGGCATCAACGCCGCGCGGATCGCCATGGGCATGAACGCCCGCGTGACCGTCGTCGACCGTTCGCTGGACCGGTTGAAATACCTGGACGAGTTGTACGGCGATCGCCTGACCACGATCTATTCCACCCACGACGCGATCGAGGAGCGTCTGCCCGATACCGACCTGGTGATCGGCGCGGTGCTGATCCCCGGCGCCGCCGCGCCCAAGCTGATCGCACGTTCGCAATTGAAGCTGATGCGCCCCGGCTCGGTGCTGGTGGACGTCGCCATCGACCAGGGCGGCTGCTTCGAAACCAGCAAGGCGACTACCCACCAGGACCCGACCTACGAAGTGGACGGCATCATCCATTACTGCGTCGCCAACATGCCCGGCGGCGTGGCCCGCACCTCCACCTTCGCCCTGACCAACGCCACCCTGCCCTTCGCCGTGCAGTTGGCCAACAAGGGCGCCCGCCAGGCGCTGCTGGACGACGAGCACCTGCTCAACGGCTTGAACGTGCACGACGGCAAGGTCACCTACAAGGCGGTGGCCGACGTGCTGGCTTACGAATACGTGCCGGCGGCGAAGGCGTTGGGGTGATGCATTTCCTCTCTCCCATGCGCCGGCCATGAGTTTGAAAACGTCGGCGGAAGCGATTTGGGTCGTTTGAGACGCTTGAAGCGTCGCGGCAGCGGGTTTCCGGGTGTCGGGAATCTTGTCGCGAACCTCAACGTAGCCTGGGTAAGGCCAGAGGCCGCACCCGGGCTCCTGGAGCCCTGAGGGTGCAAAAGCGCCCCGGATGCGCTGCACTTACCCGGGCTACGCTGGCTTTCGCACCAGTACCGGTCTCGCCAGACACCCTCTTGCGGCTTATCCGGAAATATAATATGATAAGCGTCATATGAGAAAGACCAGCGCCAGATCCAAGGAAGCCACCCACGACCGCATCGTCGACGCCGCGGCGCGCGCGATCCGGCGCAGCGGCTACAACGGCGCCGGCGTCGCCGACATCATGAAGGACGCCGGCCTGACCCACGGCGGCTTCTACGCCCATTTCGCGTCGCGCGAGGCGATGCTCGCCGAGGCCGCCGACCGCGCCGGCAGCGAAGCCGTGGTGCTGATGGAACGCGTCGCCGCCGCCGTTCCGCCGCAACAGGCACTGCAGGCGATGATGCAGGCCTACCTCTCCGAAGACCATGTAAAAAGCATCGAAACCGGATGCGCGACCGCCGCGCTCGGCTCCGAGATCCCGCGCCAGGCGCCCGAGGTACGGCGTGCCGCCACGCGCCGGATCAAGGAAATGATCGACCTCGTCGCCCGCCATTCGCCCGACTGGGGACAACCCGGCGCGCACGAGCATGCCCTCGTGGCCGTCTCCACCCTGGTCGGTGCACTCGTGCTTGCCCGCGCTGTCGACGACGCCCGGCTCTCCGACGCGCTGCGCGAAGCAGCCTTGGACCACCTCAACCCAGCCGACTGATTCGGCATGCCCCCGGCAGCCATCTTTTTTGCTTATTAATATGATGACCATCATACAAACTCCACAGCACCACAACCGCTCCACTGACAAGGCATTCCCATGAAACCCAGGAAATCCATCGCGCTCGTCACCGGCGCCTCTTCAGGCATCGGCAAGGCCACGGCAGAGCGGCTCGCAAGCGCCGGCTACACGGTTTACGGCACCAGCAGGCGCGGAGCGCCGGCGAACCCGCTGCCTTTCGCGATGCTTCCCCTCGACGTGACCAGCGATGAATCGGTCGAGGCCCTGGTCGGGGAAGTGCTGCGGCTGGAAGGCCGTATTGACCTGCTGGTGAACAACGCCGGATTCGGCGTCGCACCCGCTGGCGCGGAAGAAAGCTCCATAGGGCAGGCCCAGGCCATCTTCGATACCAACTTCATGGGCATCGTGCGGATGACCCGCGCCGTGGTCCCGCACATGCGGCGCCAGGGCGGCGGGCGCATCATCAACATCGGCTCGGTACTGGGCTTCCTGCCACTGCCCTTCGGAGCGCTCTATGCCGCCACCAAGCACGCCATAGAGGGCTATTCGGAATCGCTGGACCATGAGCTGCGCACGCGAGGTATCCGGGTTTCGGTCATCGAGCCGGCGTACACGAAGACCCGGTTCGACGCGAATTTCATGGAAGCCGACGCGAAACTCGAGGAGTACAGCGGAATCCGCGCGTCCCTCGCCGTGACCCTGAAGAAGGTGATGGCCGTTGCCGACCCGCCCGACGTGGTGGCGGATGTCGTGCTGAAAGCAGCCAGCGCGGCGCGCCCCAGGCTTCGGTATACGGCCGGCAAGCTCGCCGGGCGTTTGTGGCTGCTTCGCAGGTTTGCGCCTGCCGGCGCCCTGGACTCCGGAATCCGGAAAGACCTGCAACTCGACGCGAGGAGCGTCTCATGAAAGCTTTCATCCTCGATCGCTATGGGAAAACGGCCAGCCTGCGGTTGGGCGAAATACCGGAACCGGAATTGCGTGACGACGACGTGCTGGTCGAGGTCCACGCCGCCAGCGTGAACGTGCTGGATTCCAAGATCAGGAATGGAGAATTCAAGCTCCTCCTGCCCTATCGCCTGCCGTTGGTCCTGGGCAATGACGTGGCCGGCGTCGTGGTTCGCGTCGGGTCCAAGGTGCGGCTATTCAAGCCCGGCGACGAGGTCTATGCCAGGCCGGATGCCATCAGGATCGGCGCGTTCGCCGAGCTCATCGCGATGAATGAAGCGGCAGTGGCGCACAAGCCCCGGACGATCAGCATGGAAGCAGCCGCGTCCCTTCCGCTGGTTGCGTTGACCGCGTGGCAGGTGCTGGTCGAACGGGCGAAACTGAAAAAAGGACAGAAGGTCCTCATCCACGCCGGCTCCGGCGGCGTGGGAACCGTCGCCATCCAGTTGGCGAAGCATCTCGGGGCGTTCGTGGCTACCACCACGAGCGCGGGCAATGCGGATTGGGTGAAGCAGCTCGGCGCGGACGTGGTCGTCGATTACGGCGAGGAGGATTTCGAGCAGGCCCTTCAGGGCTACGACGTCGTCCTCAACAGCCTCGGCGCGGATGTGCTCGAAAAGTCACTGCGGGTGCTGAAGCCCGGCGGCAAGCTGATCTCGATCTCCGGTCCGCCCGATCCCGGATTCGCAAAGGAGATCGGCGCTTCCTGGTTCATGCGGCAAGCCATGCGCCTCCTGAGCTATCGCATCAGGAAGCAAGCCAGGCGCCATGGCGTTAGCTATTCATTCCTCTTCATGCAAGCGAGCGGCGAGCAGTTGCGCGAACTCGGTTCCCTGATCGACTCCGGCGCCATCCGTCCCGTCGTGGATCAGGTCTTCCCATTCGCAGCGACAAACGAGGCCATGGCCTACATCGACAAGGGCCGGGCGAAAGGCAAGGTCGTTATCAGGGTGAGATAGCGATGTCGCCAGCGCGCAGGAGGGTTGGCCCATCGAACCAACGTGGCGCACGACCCAAGACGCGAGCAGCGTCATCCGCTGGGCTGCCCCGCACGCCAGGGCGACACGCCGATACGCCTTTCATTAGCGGGCGCGTCGTGGGCGTCTTCCTTCATTGCGTTGCGCAGTCGCGCGACTTTGCGCGAACTCCGGGAAGGTCTCCGCCATCGATGCCGTATCCGGCAAGACGTAGAACACCCCGCCCCGTTCGAACGTCGGACGGATAACCTGCTCGTAAAACTCGGGTGCGACGTTGATGCAGCCATGGGTGACGCGGTTGTCGTCCGGCGAAGGCGATGCAAGGCGTTCGACGCGCCTCTCGGCCGGGACGCCAGTAGCGGTAGGGTGGATGGAGACCGCGGAATCGTAGTCCACCCACAGCACCCGTCCAGCGTCGATTGACGGACCGAAACCGCCTACAAAGCGACCCGCAGGCGTCGTGCGATCCCGGCCCGGAATCTCGCGAAGCGCGAGGCCGGCGATGCCGGGGGCCGTATGATCGCCGATCGCCGAGCCAAAGAGCCCGGGCGCCGCGCCGCGAAGCCGGCCGTCGCCGCCGAACACCAGGATCTGTGCGGCGGCCTTGTCTATGACCGCGAACGGATAGCCCTGGCTGTCCCTGGCGGCGACAACCCAGCCCGCGAGCTCGATCACCGTTCCGGACACATCCTGGTCTGGCGGAAGCTGGTCGACGGCGGCGACCGGTTGCGCGGCCGCATCCTTGGCGCTGGCCGCGCCGATGCTCGCAAACGCCAGCGCCATTGCCAGCGCGCCATAAACGGCCCGGATTGCGGGGTATGTGTACTTACGGATGGGACGGCTCCTTGGAATGAAAACTGCATGACGAAGGAAACCAGTGGCCAGCAAAGGCCACCGGGTCCCGGCTCAGGCCGTTCGTCGCGAATCGTGCAAGAGCGACTAACCGCGCGGCGGACGGCTCGGCTTCGTTTCGAGCTGCTGGACGCGGCCTTCAATCTGATCCAGCCGTTGGTTGGCCTGCTGCGCGGACTGATTAGCCGATTCGGCGCTCTGGGCCGCGCCCTGCACCCTCGTGTCGAGTTGATCGAGGCGCGAGTTGATCCCTGCGAACTCGTCATCGTAGGTGGCGCAGGAGGCAAGGCCCACGGTTGCGATGATCGCCACGCCGAGCGTACGCGCCATCGAGAGATGTTGCTTGGTCAGAAACATTCCATTTCTCCTTCGTCTGGGGAGTCCGGAATATAGCGGTCTTTTTGCCCGACCCATGACCCGCCCTCAGCTGACGTTTGGGTACGTAGACGGAGCGTGAAGATGCGGCCACTGGCAACAACTGCAGCTCGAATCCATCGGTCTCCAATGAAAACCCGCGCATGGTCGGCCATCACAACCTTATCCGCAGCCGTCTCCCACCCAAGATGAACAGCAGACCTTAACAGCCGTTTTGCACCGGCTGATCTCCAGGGTCTTCTGGATTGCTCCCAATTCATCAGCAAGGAAAGCCATGCCGGCCTATCCAATGCACCCCGGCGGTCGACATAATTTCGCCGCATCATTACTGCACCGCGCGCAATGTTCCGCTTCGGGTCGAGAGCGGGCATCCATTTGCCGGAATCCTCAGCTCCGCATCAACCGCCAGCAGCGATGGATCCGCGGGTTCCGCTCGAAATCCGGAGGAATGGTCTGCGCGGTGATGTCCTCGCAGCTGGCGAATTCCGCCACCGCTTCCTCGTCCAGCTTGAAGCGGCGGAAGTTGTTGGAGAAATACAGCACGCCTTCGGTGGTCAGTCGGTCCACGCAGGCGCGCAGCAGGCGCACGTGTTCGCGCTGGATGTCGAAATCGTCGGCGCGGGCCGAGTTGGAGAACGTCGGCGGGTCGCAGAAGATCACGTCGTAGCGGTTCTTCTCCGCTTCCAGCCAGCGCAAAGCGTCGGCCTGGACCAGGCGGTGCTGGGCGCCGGCGAAACCGTTCAACGAAAGATTCGCCGCGCACCATTCCAGGTAGGTGCCCGACAGGTCCACGCTGGTGGTGGAATCGGCGCCCGCCACCGCCGCCTGCACGCTGGCCACGCCGGTGTAGCAGAACAGGTTGAGGAAGCGCTTGCCGCGCGACTCGGCCGCCATGTGCCTGCGCAGCGGCCGGTGATCCAGGAAAAGGCCGGTGTCCAGGTAATCGAACAGGTTGACCTGCAGCAGCGCGCCGCTTTCGCGCACCTGCAGTAACTCTCCCCGTTGTTCGAACCTTCCGTACTTGCTGCCGCCCTTGCCGCGCTCGCGCGACTTCATCGCGACCTGCTCGGCAGGAACCGCGAACACCTCGCGCGCGGCGGCCAGCAGTTCGTTGCGGCGGCGGCGCACGTCGGCCTCCGGGATCTCTTCCGGCGCGGCGTATTCCTGCACATGCAGGAAGGTGCGCAAGGCACCGGATTCTTCCTTGTACACGTCGATGGCGGCCGCGTACTCCGGCAGATCGGCATCGTAGGCACGGAAGCAGGTCACGCCTTCGCGCGCCGTCCACGACTTGAGCTTGCGCAGGTTCTTGCGCAGGCGATTGGCGACCATCAACGCGCCTTCGGACAGCTCACGCGGTACCGCGCTTTCCTGTTTCGGCGGTCCGACCGGATCGCAGACGATCAGCGAGCACTCGATCGCGCCGTTGAAGATCTGGTACTTCTTGCTGGCGCGCAGCCCGGTGGCATAGGCCAGCTCGGGATTGCCGCACAACAGGCTGGCGCGCCATTGCGGCACCGTGCGCCGCAGCGCGTCGCCGAGCTTGCGGTACAGCGCGCTGTCCGCGGCCAGGCGTTCGTCGTACGGCGGATTGCAGACAACAGTGCCGCGCTCGAATGGCGGCGCCTGCAGCTCGCCGACGTCGCGGGTGCCGAACCAGATGTCGTCGGCCACGCCCGCCACTTCCGCGTTCTCGCGCGCGGCGCGGACCGCATGCGGATCCAGGTCGCTGCCGAACATCGCCTGCTTCAGGCCCGAGCGTCCGACCTCTTCACGCTGCTTCGCTTCCTCGACCAGCTGCTTCCACGCATCGGCGTCGAAGCCGAGCCAGCGGCTGGGTACATTGCGCCCGTGGCGCTGCAATCCGGGGGCCACGTCGGCCGCCATCAGCGCGCCTTCTATCAGCAAGGTGCCGCTGCCGCACATCGGATCCAGCAATGCACCACCTTCGTGATAAGTCTTCGGCCAGCCACCGCGCATCAACACCGCCGCCGCCAGGTTTTCCTTCAGCGGCGCATCGTTCTGCACATTGCGCCAACCGCGGCGATGCATCGGCCCACCGCCGAGATCGATCGAGATCGTGGCCCGGCCCTTGCGCAACGACAGGTTGATGCGCACGTCGGGATGGTCCACATCCACCGACGGACGTTCCTGGCCCTGCGCGCGCAAGGTATCGACCACCGCATCCTTGACCCGCTGCGCGGCGTAGCGCGCGTGGGTGATGGCATCGCCGGAGACATGCGCATCCACCGACAGGGTGTGCTCGGAACGCATGTGCTGCTGCCACGGAATTGCGGCCACGCCGTCGTACAGGGCCAGCTCGTCGGGGCAATCGAATTCGCCTATCGGCCACAGCACCCGGCTGGCCAGGCGCGACCACAGCACAGCGCGCTGCGCATCGACCAGCTCGCCTTCGGCATTGGCGCCGGACACGGTGGCGGTGGCTTTCGCGACGCCAAGCGCCAGCAGCTCGTCGACGAGCAGGTATTCCAGGCCTTTGCCGCAGGAGACGAAGAATTTCAAATCAACCTCGATATTGATGAATCGTCGTCCCCGCGCAGGCGGGGATCCAGTGACTGTGCCTTTCGTAAAGTAAAGCGGAAGTCACTGGGTTCCCGCCTACGCGGGAATGACGATGTGGAGTTACAGGTTTTCCAGCAAAGCAGCGAACGCATCCGCCGAAGCCGCCACATGCGCCGACAGCCGATGCGAATCGTTCACCAGCAATAGTCGCGCACGACGTGGATATGCCCAGTCCACCACGGCCTGCGCGGGAATCAGCTCGTCATCCCAACCATGGATGATGGAAGTCGGCACGCGCGCGGCGTCGAGATCGGCCAGGCGCCCCATCGTGATCGGCGGCGCCATCAGGAACAGGCCGGTAACGGAAACCTGCAGCGACACCCGTGCCGAGACATAGGAACCCAGGCTGGAACCTGCCAGCACCAGCGGACCGCGCTTCACCGCTTCGGTCGCCAGCGCGAGCAGATGCGCCTGGCGCGCTTCGACGTCGCCGAGTTCGCTGATCTCGCGGCGCGCGTCGAAGCCGGTGTAGTCCGGGCGTTCATGGGTCCAGCCCAGGCGTTCGGCGACATCGGCCAGCGCGGTGACCTTGGTCGCATCCGGGCCGCTCTCGAACCCATGCGAAAGAATGCAATGGCCCACGCCTTTCGAAGGCCGGCTCATAACGCGGCCACTTCATCGCCGATGCTGACATTTCCACCGGAAACAATACGCGCGCACAAACCGCCCATGCCGCGCATGGCGTTGTAGCCGCCGCTGCCCAATGCGGTTTCCATGCGCGAGCACGGATCGCAGGAATCGGTGCCCTCGAGCACCACTTCGCCGACCCGGAAGCGGCGTTGTTTCAACGCAATCAGCGGAATGCCCGACACCACCAGGTTGCGGCGCAACAGCGCCGGCACCACTTCGCGCCCGGCCAATGCGGCGATCGCCGGCAGGTGCTCGGCTTGGATCAGGGTGACGCCACGCTTGCCGCTGCCGCCCTTGTAGCGGTCGCCCCGCAGGCCGCCTTCGGTCACCGCCTGGACGGATTCGACCTCGACCATCCATTCGTCACGGGCCGGACGCAGGCCGATCCATTCGACCCTGCCCACCTGTGGCAGCGTGGCCATCAGCCTGGCCAGTTCGGAATCGGGATTGAGCGGCATCGGCGTGTCCTGGCGGAAGGCTGCGGTGAAAGAGTGTCCGCGATGGAGGCCAGTTTACTTGACCCCGCCAGCCAAGGCCGGCTGGATGGGCCGATGGCCGCGGGTGCTAGCATTCCGGCCATGCCCGACCTGCCCGTAACCCTGTCGCCCCTGCCCTACGAGCAATTGCTGGAAAAGCGCCGGCGTGGCGATATCGACCTGGTGGTGATCCATTGCACCGAATTGCCCGATCTGGAGACCGCGCGCCGGTTCGGCGAAGAGGTGCGCTACGACTCCGGCACCGGCAACAGCGGCCACTACTACATCGACCGCGACGGCAGCGTTCACCAGTACGTGGGCGTGGAACGCGTCGCCCACCATGTGCGCGGCTACAACCCGCGCTCGGTCGGCATCGAACTGGTCAACATCGGCCGCTATCCGGATTGGCTGGCGGCGGACAAGCAGTCGATGCGGGAGGCCTACACGGAGGTGCAGATCGTGGCCTTGCTGGGCTTGCTGGAGTCGCTGCAACGCGAACTGCCATCGCTCCGGCTCATCGCCGGCCACGAGGATCTGGACACCACCGAAGTCCCGGCCAGCGACGACGAAGGCGTGCTGGTGCACCGCAAGCTCGATCCCGGACCGTTGTTCCCATGGAACCAGGTCATGCAATCGACCTCCTTGCAGCGCCTGCCCCCGTAGGAGCACCCCTTGGGCGCGATGCCCTCCGGCCAAGTCACGAAAGAGCATCGCGGGCAAGGCCCGCTCCTACGGGTCGGTATAATTCGTTTCATTGCACCGCACAGGCTCCCGCCCTTGTCCCCCATGCCCGAACCCGTCGTGTCCGAACTGATCGAGCTGCTCTCGCTGGAGCGGCTGGAAGACAACCTGTTCCGCGGCCAGAGCCGCGACATCGGCACCAAGTACGTGTTCGGCGGCCAGGTCCTCGGCCAGGCGCTGTCGGCGGCGCAGGCCACCGTGGACGGCGGCCGCCTGGCCCACTCCCTGCATGCCTATTTCCTGCGCGCCGGCGACATCGAGCATCCGATCGTCTACGACGTGGACCGGACCCGCGACGGTGGCAGCTTCTCGGTGCGACGGGTGACTGCGATACAGCACGGCAAGGTCATCTTCTTCTGCGCCGCGTCGTTCCAGGAACAAGAAGCTGGCGTCGAGCACCAGTTGTCGATGCCGGAAGTGCCGCGTCCCGAGGACATCGAACCGGCGCCCGCAGTGCCGGCCGAAGTCATGGCCACGCTGCCGCCGAAGGTGCAACGCTGGCTGTCGCGGCGCGGGCCGTTCGAATTTCGCCACGTCTATCCACGCGACGAGCTGAATCCGCCCAAGCGCCCTCCTTTCCAGCAGGTCTGGTTCCGCCTGACCGAGCCGGTCGGCGACGCGCCGGAGCTGCACCACGCGTTGCTCGCCTACGCCTCGGATTTCCAGTTGCTGGGCACCGCCAACTATCCGCACGGCATCAGCTACTACCAGCCGAACGTGCAGATGGCCTCGCTGGACCATGCGCTGTGGTTCCATCGCCCGTTCCGCGCCGACGACTGGCTGCTGTATTCCATCGACAGTCCCAGCGCGCAGAACTCGCGCGGCCTCGCGCGCGGGCAGATCTTCACCCGCGACGGCAAGCTCGTGGCCAGCACCGCCCAGGAAGGACTGATCCGCGTGGTTCCCGACGATGCGGCTGCCGCCCTGGTCCCGGCGAAGGAATAGGCCATGCGCCAGGTATTCACCAGCTTGCGCATCGAGACCGTGGAAGGCGTGGCCGCGCTGCTTCGGGAGGCCGGCATCGAGGTCTACCTGGCCAACGGCCGCTCCTACCACAGCAAGCGCGGCGGCCAGTTCAGCTATGCCGAACCGATGAAGCTCAAGCAGCAACCCAGCGTCTGGGTGACCCGCGCCGAAGACCAACCGCGCGCGCGCCAGATCCTGCGCGATGCAGGATTGCTGGCCAGCACCCGCCCCGGCCAGGGCCAGGGCGATCCATTGGTGTTCACCGGTGGCGAGCAACTGGAAGAACCGAAGAAGCGTTCGCTGGCCTGGCGCATCCGGGTCGGCCTGCTGGTCGCGATCGCGATCGCCGCACTCGTCACCGTGACCCGCCATCGCGCGCCACCGCAAGCCCCGCCTTCCGCACCGGCACAAGAACAGCCCGCAGTCGAACAACCGCCAGTGCAGGAAGAAGAAGCCATCCGCGTGCGGATCACGCCCCCGAAACCTTGAAGCCGCCCGCGTGGGAGCGGCGTAAGCCGCGAAGCTTTCGCCTGCGCTGATATTGAAAGCAAGAGCTCGCGGCTTGCGCCGCTCCCACACCCCAACAATCCCGGTCACATTCGTCGTGCGGATCCGTCCCTGCAGCATTGATCGCCCACCAGGCCCGCCCGATGAATGCCGAAACCCTTGAACTGATGCTGCAGGCCGAGCTGCCGGCTGCCGCGCGTGGCGACCACGGCGCCTATGGCCGCATCGTCGCCGCCTGCCAGAACACGGTCACCGCCATCGCCCTGGCCATCACCCGCGACGTTGCCGCCAGCGAGGACATCGCCCAGGAAGCCTTCCTCAAGGCCTGGCAACAATTGGACCGGCTGAAGAACGCGGCCAGCTTCCTGCCATGGCTGCGGCAGATCACCCGCAACCTGGCCCGCGACCACCTGCGCGCGAACCGCAGCCGGCCGCTGTCGGGCGAAAGCGCCGACGTGGCGATCCAGATGGCCGCCGATCCTTCGCCCACGCCCGGCGAGCGCCTGCTGCAGACGGAAGAGGAAATCGTGGCGACCGAGATCATTTCGGCACTGCCCGAGGAGAGCCGCGAAACCCTGCTGCTCTATTACCGCGAGGGGCAGAGTTCGCAACAGGTGGCAAGCCTGCTCGGATTGAGCGATGCAGCAGTGCGCAAGCGCCTGTCGCGCGCACGCGGCACGGTGCGCGAAGAAATGCTGAAACGTTTCGGGGAGTTCGCGCGCACCACGGCGCCGGGCGCGGCCTTCGCGCTGACCGTGAGCAGCGCATTGATGGTGGCCGCGCCAGGCGCCAGTGCCGCTGCGTTGCTGGGCGCCAGCGCGGTGGGTTCGGGCGCGGGCAAGCTCGGCGCCGGTGGACTGGGGGCCTCGGTCGTCAACGGCGGGGTGACGTTCGGCGCACTGGGAGCGGTATTCGGCGGCCAGTTGCACATCGTCGGACCCGCGCTGGCCGGCGGCATGCTGGGCGCCTACCTGGGCGGCTTGTGCCTGTTGCGGTTCGCAGAAACAGCCGACGAACGCAGGCGGGTCAAGGGCTTCGTCTTCATGAATACCGCCACCACCGCGCTCTTCAGCCTGGGCGTGCTGGTACTGGTCGCCATCACCCGCCAGCCGTTGCCGTTGCTGCTG
>Ga0307414_10000448_pt1 | contig 21803 bp, 20 predicted proteins | sample DK1Ometagenome_FD_203804 | JGI IMG/M metagenome (GOLD analysis project Ga0307414, IMG submission 203804) | Maize rhizosphere microbial communities from greenhouse at UC Davis, California, United States - DK15-O-3 | ecosystem: Host-associated > Plants > Roots > Rhizosphere > Soil | place: USA... | reverse complement strand
ATGGCCTCGCATTGGGGCGGGTGTTCTTTGGCGAGAGCATGTTCAGCCGTGCCACAGACGCGTCGAAGGTGGCGATGGCGTGGCTGGTCGCGAGGCTCAAGGTCGGTGGTTACAGCTTGCTCGATTGCCAGTTCATGACCGAGCATCTCGCTTCACTGGGCGCGATCGAGATCAGCGCGCAGGATTATTCCGCACTACTCGGCGCAGCCGTTTCGGATGGTGCAGCCGGTGTCGATGGCGCTGGCGCCGCCTCGTTCGAAGCACTCGATTCGTTCGTCGCGGATGATGCAGCACTTCCGCCGCCACGCTCAGGCGAGCGCACTGTATCGGGTCCGGTTTCCGGCCATGTCATTGCGCAGCTTATCACCCAGACGTCGTAGATCGGGTGAAGCACGACATTACGTTCAGGCCGCTCCTTGAACAGCCAACCGGAGAAGCGACGGTGCCACTTGTCATCACGGCTTTCCAGCACGTCCAGCTGAACGAAGGCGCCGGTTTCCCGCTCCATTTCCCAGGGAGCCGTGGTCTCGCAGGCCCGCAAGCGCACGATGGCATTGCCGGAGCGCAGCGCCTCGCCGGGCTTCATGCTCAGCTTCTGGGTGATGCCGTTGCGTTTGTTCAGCAGGCCGATCTCGGCGACGCGCTCGCGCATCGGGGTGCCGGGCAGGCCATTATTCACCTGAACCGGGCGCTCGTCCTGCGTGCGCTCCTGCAAGTTGCCGCCGGTCGCGTTTTGCGCGCCTTCCGGGGCGTTGCAGGCTGCAAGCAGCGCCGTGAGACCGAGCGGAATCAACCACCGGCCCGACTTTGCGGACCGGATTTCAATCACGTATCGGGCGTCCAGGCTTCATAATCGCCGGTCGCCATTTGACGACGGCCACCCGCTTCGATTGCGCCGGTCGGGCGATAGGCGTTCGGTGTGCCGGTCTGGTTGGGCGTAAATTCGGTTTCCCAAATGCGGGCGGGTGGCAAATTGCTCTGCGGCGTGCCTTCAACACTGTGGTGCAGCCAGCCATGCCATTCGGCAGGCACGCGGCTCGCATCATTGGGGCCGTTATAGATCACCCAGCGGCGGATAAGGCCATTGGGGTCTACGCCGCCCTCATAATAGATATTGCCCTGATGATCCTCGCCGACCTTCGTGCCTTTGCGCGACGTGAAGAGCGAGGTGCCAATGGTGGCACCGTCCCACCAGGTGAAGATTTTGCCGAGGATTCCCATGAGGATTGCGCTTAGCCGCTCTCCCCGCCGATTGGCAACTAGGGAAATGCCGCGTGCGCCTTCATTGCGACAGGGCAGGGCAGAAGCGGTCGGCGCGCCAGACATCGCTCTTTGCAGGCGCGTTGCGGCAATCGCCCCATTCCACCCTGTCACCCACCTTGAAGCCGAGCGCTTTGGAGCGGCCATAATTGATCTCCAGCACCGCACTTACCGGCTCATTGGCAAAAATCGGCTCAAGGCTGTTGGGCTTGCCTTCAAGAATCGCGGCAATGGTTCCGTCGGGACGGATGAACAGCAGGTCCAGCGCAATGGGCGTATCCTTCATCCAGAAGGACGCCATTTTGGGGTAGGGGAAGGGGAAGAGCATCCCGGCATTATGCGCAAGCCGAGCCCGTCCGGTCAGTCCGCGTGCCTGCGCATCCTCACCAACGGCAAGCTCGGCCCAGAACCGCCGCTGCTCATCGGTTGACGTGCGGATGCGCACTTCCACGCGCCCGAGCGCATCAGCAGGCGCTGCTTGCGTCGTTTCGCTCGATGCGATGTTGGATTGGCCCACGCTCCCGTCGCGACAGCTGGCCATGATGAGCAATGATGCGCCCAGCCAGCTTGCTCGGCAAAGGGTAGAAAACAGCGTCATTCCGTTAATCCTGCCATTAATCCTGATCCTCTGGGGGCGTCGGCATCTCTCCAGGTGCGCAATGGGTCCAGATGCGCGCAAGGTCCATATCATGGCCAGCGCGCAGAAAGCTTGCGATCTGCTTTTCGCGCAGGGGCCTGTCCGCCATTTCCTGCGCAAAGGGGCCAATGCGCTTGCGCTTGGCGTGGCGCTCGGCGGCTTCCCAACGTTCGGCGCCATTGGGTGCGGCATCCTGGCGGGATTTTTCGTCTATCCCGTCAAACTGTAGCGCCTGCGCAATGCGCCGCCGCCCAAGCCCGCGCCTTTGCATCGCGCCGGATTTCATCACGGCATAAGCTTCATCATCGACATAGCGCAGCTCAACCAGCCGATCCGCGACTGCTTCGATGGGCGGCGGCGTTTCATCCTCCCAGCCCCGTTCGCGCAGTTTGCGGGCAAGATAGGCGATCAGCTTTGCTCGGCTGGTGGCAAAACGCCCCACATAGCTGATCGCTAGCGAGTCCAGCGCCTCACGATTCAAGGGTTTGGGCGCGGGCTTTCCCTCTTTTGATGGTCCGCGCCATTTTTGTGCCATAGTCCCCGTCTTAAATGCTGTGATTAAATAATCGTGTATAAATCGTGCGACCAATCACGATGGCTGGACATGAGAGGTGCTTTGAAGGCGTTTCGCATAAAAGTCAGTCAGCTTCACGCAAGGAAGCTGGATTTAGGTGCAGCGCCAATGAGCGTAATGCCGCGAAATCAGTGAATGAAGGCAGATAATGAAGGGTCAGACAATGCAGCCAACACCGACAGAAGATCGGCTGGAGCGGCGCTTTGCCGATTTTGGAACCTTGGGTGAGGCGCTCGATTATGCCGCCCAGGGTCAACGAGGCCTGAATTTTCATGATGCGCGCGGTAATCTCGTGCGGCCTTATCCTTTTAGAGAAATGCGGGATGATGCGCTGGCTTGCGCACACCGCCTGATCGCACGCGGCGTCAAACCGCAGGACCGGATCGCCCTGATCGCGGAAACCGGCGCTGAGTTTGCACAGCTCTTCTTTGGTATTGTCTACGCTGGCGCATGGCCGGTCCCGCTGCCACTGCCCACCAGCTTTGGCGGCAAGGAAAGCTATATCGACCAGCTTGTCGTCCAGCTGCAAAGCTGTGACCCGACGATGCTGCTCTTCCCCGTCGAGCTTGCCGAGATGGCAGGCGAAGCGGCACGGCGGCAAAATGTCGAGCCACTGAGCTTCGCCGATTTCCTTGCTGCCCCTGTCGTTCCGGTCGCCTTGCCAAGCGCACAGACCAGCGACATCTGCTACCTGCAATATTCGAGCGGATCGACCCGCTTTCCGCATGGCGTTGCCGTCACGCACAACGCGCTGCTCTCCAATCTCGCCGCGCACAGCCACGGCATGCAACTGATCAGCACGGATCGCTGCATCAGCTGGCTGCCCTGGTATCATGACATGGGATTGGTCGGCTGCCTGCTCTCGGTCGTCGCCAATCAGGTGTCCACGGACTATCTCAAGACCGAGGATTTCGCCCGTCGCCCGCTTGCATGGCTGGACATGATCTCGCGTCATGAGGGCACGTCCGTCAGCTATTCGCCGACCTTCGGCTACGATATCTGCGCCCGTCGCATGTCCAGCCAGACGCGCGCCTCTGAGCGCTTCGACCTTTCGCGGTGGCGCCTTGCTGGCAATGGTGCGGACATGATCCGCCCCGATGTGATGCAGGGCTTTGTCGACGCCTTTGCCGAGGCGGGGTTCAGCCCCAAAGCCTTCCTCCCAAGCTATGGCCTTGCCGAAGCGACGCTTGCGGTCACGATCATGCCGCCGGGCGAGGGGATCGTCGTCGAGCTGGTCGAGGAGACGGATCTCTCCGGCGGTGTTGCCCCGCAGGATCGCCCTCAGCGTTTCCGCGCAATCGTCAATTGCGGCAAGCCAGCCCTTGGTATGAGCCTTGAAATCCGTGATGATTTTGGCGGGCTGCTGCCAAATCGGACCATCGGCAAGGTCTGGACCACCGGTCCATCGCTCATGGTGGGCTATTTCCGCGATGAGGCCTCTACAGAGGCCTGCATGCTCGATGGCTGGCTCGATACCGGCGACATGGGCTATTTGTCGGATGGCTATCTCTACATTGTAGGGCGCGCCAAGGACATGATCATCATCAATGGCAAGAATCATTGGCCGCAGGATATCGAATGGGCGGTCGAACAGCTTCCCGGCTTCAAGCAGGGTGATATCGCCGCTTTCTCAATCACGACAGCGGGTGGCGAAGAGGCGCCAGCAGTTCTCGTGCATTGCCGCGTATCGGACAATATCGAGCGCGCAAAGCTGCGTGAGGATATTCGCGAGCGGGTGCGGTCAATCACCGGTATGAACTGCGTGGTTGAGCTTGTGCCCCCGCGCTCGCTGCCGCGCACCAGTTCGGGTAAGCTCAGCCGCTCGAAAGCGCGAACGCTCTACCTCACCGGTGAAATTATCCCTTATAATATAGCAGCTTAACCTACGTTATTGCTAAGTTTCTCCACGCTTACCGCTTGATAACCTGATTCGCGTTATCAGCGTATCGTGACTGATTCCGCAACGCACCAGACAGAGCGCATCACTGCCCTGCCAGAGACGCTGTCGCTCGCATATCTTAGCGGATTGCGGCGGCTGCGGCCTGAGCATGTCGAATATGTGCATGGCGGGCAACTGCGCGCATCAGACAGGATGCTGAGCCTTTGCTCGGTACTGGCGGGCATCTGCGTCATTCTCGTGAGCTTCCGCTTCACAGATCATGTCTCGCCCCTGCTCCTGATCGGCTGGGCCTGCGCGATGGTCGCGGCGCTCATCCCGCTGCTGCGCATCCGCAAGTTCAACGCTGGGATGGATTATTCCTCCGCCACGCGTGGCATGCTGCTGTGGCACGGCGCGCTCTCTTTTTTGCAGGCCGCAATCTGGGTAGCAGCGATGTTCGCCTTTACACCCGATGCCAAGCCTCAGGAGGTGATCACATTGTGGACAATCGCCTGCTGCCTCATGGCCGCCGTGGCGATCTCCTTCCAGTCCACGCCGCTCTCAGCTGTCAGCTTCATCACGACCATCGGCACCGGGGCAACCTGGATGATGCTCAAATATGTCGACCCCATGCTGGCATCGGTCGTCGCGACTTACTCCCTGCTCGTGCTGGGCGCATGCCTTTGGCAGGCCCATTTGTTCGGCGTTCAGTTGACGACAAGCAAGATGCTCGCTGAAAAGCGCGAGGTCGTGAGCCTGCTGCTCAAAGAGCATGACGTGGATTCGGCCGATGTGCTCTGGCAAACCGACGTTGCCCGCCGCTTCACGAACGTGTCTGCGCTGCTGTCCCGGATGCTGGGCATGCCCGCCGCTGAGATTGAACATCGCTCAATCCTGCAAGTCCTGGCTGGCCCGGCATGGGAGGGCGGCCAGTTCGATCCTGCGCTCCATAGCCTGGCTGAAAAGCTGAAGGCCAAGGCGGCCTTTTCGGATCTCATCCTGCCTGTCACAGTCAGGGGTGCGCAGCGCTGGTGGTCCATCTCGGCCTCACCGCGTGTGGATGACAAGGGCGTGTTCCTGGGATTCCGCGGCGTCTGCTCGGACATCACTCAGCAAAAGGAATCGTCCGAGCGCATCAATCAGCTTGCTCGCTACGATATGCTCACAGGCCTGCCCAACCGTTTGCACCTGACCGAAGAACTTGCCCTCGCCGTTCAGGAAGTCGGCAACTGGCACAGCAAATGCAGTTTCCTGATGATCGATCTCGATCGGTTCAAATCGGTCAATGATACGCTCGGCCATCAAACGGGCGATCAACTGCTGGCGCAAGTCGCGCAGCGCATCCGCAAAGTGTGCTCCGGCTCGGAAGTGTGCGGTCGCATTGGCGGAGATGAATTTGCCGTTGTCGTGCGGGACGTGTCCGATCATGCCTCGATCGATCGCCTTGCAGCAGCGATCATCGATGAAGTGTCAAAGCCCTATGTGGTTGATAGCCAAACGCTGTTCATCGGCGCCAGCATCGGCTCATCGATCGCGCCGCAAGATGGCAGCGATGCCGAAACACTGATGCGCAGTGCCGATCTCGCCATGTATCGCGCAAAGGAGGATGGCCGCGGCAAACATTTCCGCTTCGCTCTCTCCATGCATGCCGATGCCGAGGAGCGCCGCACCATCGAGCTCGCGCTGCGCGACGCGCTCGCCAAGGATCAGCTCCACCTCATGTTCCAGCCGATTGTCGCTGTGCGCAGCGGCGAGGTGGTCGGCTTTGAGGCGCTGGTGCGCTGGACTCATCCCGAGATGGGGATCATCCCGCCATCACGCTTCATCCCCGTTGCAGAAGATGCGCGCCTCATCGCGCCCATAGGCAATTGGGTGCTGCACTCGGCTTGCCTCGTTGCGCGCGACTGGCCGGAGCATGTGCATATCTCCGTCAATGTCTCGGCAGAGCAGCTCTACGATCCCGGCTTTTTCGACACGGTCGTCTCAGCCCTCGCGCAAGGTAATCTCTCACCTGATCGACTTGAGCTGGAAGTGACTGAAAGCGTCTTCCTGCGCGAGGGACGCGGCGCGGGGCAATTGCTGGAGAAGCTCACTCAGCTCGGCATACGCCTGTCGCTCGATGATTTCGGCACTGGCTATTCATCGCTCGGATACCTCTCCCGCACCAAGTTCAACACGATCAAGATCGACCGCAGCTTCGTCGCCGGCGCCGCGCGCAGCCAGCGTGAGAGCCTCGCGATTATCCACGCGGTCGTGGCGATGGCGCAGAGCCTGGGCATGGAAACCACGGCTGAGGGCGTTGAGTCCGAGACTGAATATGATGTTATCCGCGCGCTCGGCTGCACCAAGATACAGGGCTATTATTTCGGGCGCCCGATGCAGGCCGATGATGCGCTTGCCTTGTTTGATAGCTCAGCCAGTCAGGTAGCTTGAAGCGCGCTCAGGCTTGCGTCAGCCGCTGCTCGATTGCTGTCCAGATCTTGATGAACTGCGCCGCCTGCTCGCTTTGCGGTGCATAAGCGCCCAGCGGCAAATGCCGGACGCCCATCTGCTCGACGATGCTGGCATAATTCACCATCGGCCAGTCGCTAAACCGCGCGATGGCGGCTGCATGGAGCTTGCGCCGCCGGTCGACCATAGAGAGCACGGGCAGGATCGGCGGATGCTTGCCGCCACGCCGCACCAGCGTTTCCACCAGATCGTCGAGCGATTTGCGCGCCAGTGGCGAGGGGATGACCGGCACGACCAATATGTCGGCGGCGTGGAGCACTTGTTCGGCAATCTGGGATAAGCCGGGCGGGCAATCGAGAATCACACGGTCGTAGGATCGGTCCAGATCTTCGATCAGCTTGGCGAGCCGCTTCTTTTTGCCGAGGTCATACAGCAGCCGCTCAAGCCCGCTGAGCGATGTGTCCGCAGCCAGAAGATCGAGCCCTGCCGTGCTGGTCGGGCGGCACAGGTCCAGCACCTTCACATCGCGGGAGAAGATTGCGCGCGCCTCATCGCGCACGCCTGCCTCCGGTGCAAGCAACCAGGATGATGCGCCTTGCGGATCGAGATCCCAGAGCAAAGTCCGCCTTGCGGAATGCACTGCCGAAGCCCAGGCAAGATTGACCGCGAATGTGGATTTCCCCACGCCGCCCTTCAGGCTGTAAACCGCGACCGTCTTCATTGGATGTTCGGGTGCCATCGCAATGTGATGATCTCATGGCATATTTATTACAAGTAAATGACAGGTTGTGGTGAACATCGGCCCGGCCCAGACGCTGGATGAAGCGAGCGCACTTGCCAGTCCGCTTTCCCCCGCGCAAAAGGCGCCCGTGCGAACGGGAGGACTCATTTGACGGATTGGCAGCTACCGGCACTTGTTGCGATCATTTGCTATCTTCTCGGGTCGATCCCCTTTGGACTGGTGCTTACGCGCCTAACCGGCGGCGGCGATTTGCGCGCAATTGGCTCGGGTAATATCGGCGCGACGAATGTTCTACGCACCGGGCGCAAGGGCCTCGCAGCCGCCACGCTCCTGCTCGATGGTCTCAAGGGCGCCGTCGCCGTGTGGATCGGTGCATCGCTATTGCCTAACGAAGGCGCGCTGATTGGTGGCGTGGCGGCCTTCATCGGCCATTGCTACCCCATCTGGCTGCGCTTCAAGGGCGGGAAGGGCGTTGCGACGATGCTCGGCATCGCCCTCGCGCTGTCTTGGATCGTCGGCCTCATTTTTGCCGGCATATGGCTCGCCATGCTGGCATTGGTCCGCATCAGTTCCGTCAGCGGCATGACTGCGGCGCTCAGTGCGCCAATCGCAGCTTATCTTCTCGGCATGGAGAATGCATCAATCGCGCTCGCAATCATGGCGCTGATCGTCCTCTGGCGCCATCGCTCCAACATCGCGCGGTTAATGCGTGGTGAGGAACCCCGTGTAGGTGCCGCGCGCAAGTCATGAGCGCGCTCACAATCGATCAGCGCGATCGGCTCCGGCTGATCCGCACGCCGCATATCGGCCCCGTGGCTTTCCGCCATCTGCTGTTGCGGTTCGGCACGGCTGGCCGCGCGCTTGAAGCCTTGCCCGATCTGGCTGCGCGCGGTGGCAAGCGCAGCTTTCGTCCGGTCGATCAGCATCTGATCGACAAGGAAATCGAGCGCATCGCCAAGCTTGGCGCGCGCTACATATTTTCGAGTGATCCCGATTATCCGGCCCTGCTCGCACAAGCCGAATCCGCGCCACCCGCGCTCATCGTGCGGGGCAATCTCGATCTTGCGTCCCGCCGCTGCGTCGCCCTCGTCGGCGCGCGCAATGCCTCGGCAGCCGCTTACCGCTTTGCGCGTGAATTGGCGCATGGTCTGGCCCAGGAGGGCGTGATCGTCGCCTCCGGCCTCGCCCGTGGGATCGATACCGCCAGCCATCATGGCGCAGGCCTTTCCAACACCGTCGCCGTCATTGGCTCAGGCATTGATATCAATTTCCCGCCGGAAAATGCCGATCTGCAAGAGCGCATCGCCAACGAAGGCCTGCTCATCACAGAGCTTCCACCCGGCGCGGAGCCGCTCGCCCGCCATTTTCCGGCCCGCAACCGCATCATCGCCTGGATGAGCCTTGGCACCGTCGTCGTCGAGGCCGCGCCCCGGTCCGGCTCGCTGCTCACCGCGCGCCTGGCTGGTGAGGAAGGGCGAGAGGTCATGGCCATTCCCGGCTTCCCGGCCGATCCCCGCGCGCAGGGCTGCAACAATCTCATCCGCGAAGGCGCAACACTCGTGCAAAATGCACAGGAGATCATCGAGGCCATCGGCTCGATCGATCCGCGCGCTGTGCGATCCCGACGCGACAGCTTTGCGCCCGAGCCGCCAAGCGATCTCGCCGAGACGGAGCGCTCGCGCATTCTCGATCTGATGAGCATGAGCCCGGTTTCCATTGATGAGCTCATCCGGCAAAGTGGACTTGCCCCTGCACCGGTCCAGACCGCGCTTCTCGAACTCGAAATCGCTGGACGGTTGCAGCGCCATGCTGGAGGACGGGTCAGCTTGATTTAAACAACCCGGCGCGCGCCAAATGCGGCTCGGCGACGGATATTGATGAAAAGCAATGCTTGACGAGGGGGCTCAGAGCTTTTCATCCTCGCGCGTACACACGAGGAAGGTTAGCGGAACAGAATGCAACTCGTCATCGTCGAATCACCGGCCAAGGCCAAAACCATTGAAAAATATCTCGGGGGGGATTTCCGGGTATTGGCTTCTTACGGCCATGTTCGAGACTTGCCCGCCAAGGATGGCTCGGTCGATCCCGATGATGGCTTCTCGATGGCCTGGGAAAATTATGGCGACAAGGCCAAGCAGCTCAAGGCGATCACGGACGAGGCCAAGAAGGCCACGCGACTGATCCTCGCGACTGACCCTGACCGTGAGGGTGAGGCAATCAGCTGGCATGTGCAGGAAGTGCTGCGCGCCCGCAAAGCGCTGCCCGCTGTCGTCGATCGGGTGACCTTCAACGCCATCACCAAGGCCACCATCCTTGAGGCGATGAAGCATCCCCGCGCGCTCGATGAAGATCTGATCGACGCCTATCGTGCCCGCCGCGCGCTCGATTATCTCGTCGGCTTCACGCTTTCCCCGGTGCTGTGGCGCAAGCTGCCGGGCGCCAAGTCTGCCGGGCGCGTGCAGTCCGTCGCGCTGCGGCTCATCGTGGAGCGGGATCGCGAGATCGAGGCCTTCACACCGCAGGAATATTGGTCGGTCATGGCCGATCTGGAGCAGGCCGGGCAGGGCTTTGAGGCCCGTCTGGTGCGCTGGCGCGGCGACAAGATTGATCGGCTTACCATCGGCAAGGAAGGCGATGCGCTTGCTGCCAAGGCCGATGTCGAGGCTGGCCGCTTCACGGTCTCCTCGGTCGAAACCAAGCCCGCCACCCGCAATCCGCCGCCGCCCTTCACCACCTCCACCCTCCAGCAGGAAGCCGCGCGCAAGCTCGGCTTGTCAGCCAGCGAGACGATGCGCGTCGCCCAGCAGCTCTATGAGGATGGCGCGATCACTTATATGCGGACCGACGGCGTCCAGATGGATAGCAGCGCCATCTCCGCCGCGCGCAAGGCCATCGCAGATCGTTATGACGCTGGTTATGTGCCGGATCAGCCGCGCCTGTATCAGAGCAAGGCCAAGAATGCGCAGGAAGCGCATGAAGCCATCCGTCCCACCGATTTCTCGCGCGATGCGGTCGGCTCGGGCGTCCATGCCAAGCTATATGACCTCATTTTCAAGCGCGCGCTCGCCAGCCAGATGGCCTCCGCACGCCTTGAGCGCACCGCGGTTGAATTGTCGGATGGCACGGGCCAGCATGTGCTTCGCGCCACTGGTCAGGTCGTGCTCTTCCCCGGCTTCCTCGCGCTTTATGAAGAGGGCCGGGACGATAATGTCGATGAGGACAGCAAGCTGCTGCCCATCCTCAAGGCTGGCGATCAGCCTGCCAAGCGCGATGTGCGGGCCGACCAGCATTTCACCCAGCCACCGCCGCGCTACAGCGAAGCGAGCCTCGTCAAGCGGCTGGAAGAGCTGGGCATTGGTCGCCCCTCGACCTACGCTTCGACCATTCAGGTTCTGAAGGACCGCAATTACGTTCGTGTCGAGAAAAACCGCTTCTTTGCCGAGGAAAGCGGGCGGCTGCTCACGGCGTTCCTCGAGCGCTTCTTCGACCGTTATGTGGCCTATGATTTTACGGCAGGCCTTGAGGATGAGCTGGACGATGTCTCCGGCGGCCGCGCCCAGTGGCAAGCCGTGCTCGAAGCCTTCTGGCGCGATTTCAAGCCCAAGACGGTCGAGATCATGGATCTCAAGCCTTCCGAAGTCACGGCTGAGCTGGACACCTTCCTCGCGCCCATGCTCTTCCCGGATAAGGGTGACGGCACGGACCCTCGTCTTTGCCCGCTCTGCAACAGCGGAAAGCTGTCGCTGCGCGGTGGTCGCTTCGGCGCGTTCATCGCCTGCTCCAATTATCCCGAGTGCAAATATACCCGCAAATTCGGCCAGCCCGGTGGCGATGGCACTGCCGACACTGGCCCTGAAGCTTTGGGCGAGCATCCCGAGACTGGCCTTCCCGTCACCCGCAAATCAGGCCGCTTTGGGCCATATGTGGAAATGGGCGAGGGCAAGGAAGCCAAGCGCGCCTCCATCCCCAAGGATCTGCCAGATGGCGAGCTGACGTTCGACTGGGCCGTGAAGCTGCTCTCGCTGCCCCGCACCGTCGGCGATCATCCCGAAACCGGCAAGCCGATCGTGGCCAGCCTTGGCCGCTATGGGCCTTATCTTGCCCATGAGGGCAAATATGCCCGCCTCGCATCGACGCTGGAAATCTTCGAGACCGGCATGAACGCCGCTGTCGCGAAGCTGGCCGATGCGGCCAATCGCGGCCCCGGCGCACGCAAGGCCGCAGAGCCGCTCAAGATTCTGGGCGCTCATCCGCGTACCGAGCTTGAGCTGCGCCTGATGGAAGGGCGCTACGGCCCTTATGTAACCGATGGCACCACCAACGCCACGCTCCCGAAGAGCGTCGCGCCCGATGCCCTGACGCTGGAGGAAGCCGCCCAGCTGATCGACGCCCGCGCCGCCGCTGCGCCCGCCAAGAAAAAGGGCAAGGCCAAGCCAACAGCCAAGGCCGCGCCGAAGAAGAAAGCCGCAGCCAAGGCACCCGCCAAGGCCAAGGCTGCTGCCAAGCCGAAAGCCAAGCCCAAGGCTGAAGCGGCGGAATAATCCGCTCAGCCTAAAGCGCTGGTAGGGGCGGCAATAGCAAAAGCCGCTCGCGAAACAGGGTGCGTGTCTCTAGCCGATCCTTAACTGGACTCAGGATCGAAGAATGACACGCAGCCTTACCCATCTCGAACGACTGGAAGCCGAAAGCATCCACATCATGCGTGAGGTGGCCGCCGAGGCTGATAAGCCTGTGATGCTCTATTCCGTCGGCAAGGATAGCGCGGTAATGCTACATCTGGCGCGCAAGGCCTTCTATCCCTCGCCGCCGCCATTTCCGCTGCTCCATGTCGATACGACCTGGAAGTTCAAGGCCATGTATGAGCTGCGCAATCGCATGGCGCAGGAGAGCGGCATGGAGCTGCTCGTCTATCAAAACCCCGAGGCGCTCGAAAAGGGCATCAACCCGTTCGATCATGGCCCGCTCCACACCGATATGTGGAAGACCGAAGGCCTCAAGCAGGCGCTCAACCTGTACGGCTTCGATGTCGCATTCGGCGGCGCGCGCCGCGATGAAGAGAAGAGCCGCGCCAAGGAGCGCATCTTCTCCTTCCGCACCGCCAGCCACGGCTGGGACCCCAAGAACCAGCGCCCGGAATTGTGGAACCTCTACAATGCCCGCAAATCCAAGGGCGAGAGCATCCGCGTCTTCCCGATCAGCAACTGGACCGAGCTCGACATCTGGCAATATATCCAGCTCAACCGCATCCCCATCGTGCCGCTCTATTTCGCACAGCCTCGCCCGACGGTGGAACGCGATGGCATGTTGCTGATGGTGGATGACGAGCGCTTCCCGCTCGAGCCCGGCGAAGTTCCGCAGATGCGCTCCATCCGCTTCCGCACGCTCGGCTGCTATCCGCTCACCGGCGCGGTCGAGAGCGAGGCAGCAACCCTGCCGGAAGTGATCCAGGAAATGCTGCTGACGACGACTAGCGAAAGGCAGGGCCGCATCATCGATAAGGATGGCGGCAATGCCAGCATGGAGAAGAAGAAGCAGGAGGGCTATTTCTGATGGCCGACACGACCCTTGATGCGCCGATCTACCAGACCGACGCCCTCATCGCGCAGGATATCGACGCTTATCTCGAGCAGCACCAGCACAAGTCGCTGCTGCGCTTCATCACTTGCGGCAGCGTCGATGATGGCAAATCCACGCTGATTGGCCGCTTGCTCTATGACAGCAAGATGATCTTCGAGGATCAGCTTGCCGCGCTGGAGGCAGACAGCAAGCGCATGGGCACGCAGGGGCAGGAGATTGATTTCGCACTCCTCGTCGATGGCCTCGCCGCCGAGCGCGAGCAGGGCATCACCATCGATGTCGCCTATCGCTTCTTCACGACCGAGAAGCGCAAATTCATCGTCGCGGACACGCCGGGGCATGAGCAATATACGCGGAACATGGTGACGGGCGCCTCCACCGCCGATCTCGCCGTGATCCTCATCGACGCGCGCAAGGGCGTGCTCACCCAGACGCGGCGGCACAGCTATCTCGCCAATCTTGTCGGCATCCGCCACATCGTGCTGGCTGTGAACAAGATGGATCTGGTCGGCTACGATCAGGCCGTGTTCGACCAGATCGTGAAAGATTACAGCGACTTTGCCCGCGAGATCGGCATCAAATCCTTTCTCGCCATGCCCATCTCCGGCTTCAAGGGCGATAATATCACCACCCGCTCGGCCAACACGCCCTGGTATGATGGCCCCACGCTCATGGAGCATCTCGAAATGGTCGAGGTCGATAGCAGCGCCTATCAGGCCAAGCCGTTCCGTATGCCGGTGCAGTGGGTCAATCGGCCCAATCTGGATTTCCGCGGCTTCTCCGGCCTGGTCGCTGGCGGCATCATCCGACCCGGCGAACAGGTCCGCGTTCTGCCCTCGGGCAAGACCAGCACTGTCACACGCATCGTCACACTGGATGGCGATCTGGACGAAGCCGTTGCAGGACAGTCGGTTACGCTCTGTTTTGCAGACGAGATCGATTGTTCGCGCAGCGATGTGATCGCCTCGGCTGAAAGCCCGCCACAGGCTGCCGATCAGTTCGAATCCACCATCGTGTGGATGTCCGACGAGGCGCTCAAGCCCGGCCGCGCCTATTGGCTCAAGCTTGGCACCCAGACCGTTTCGGCAACCGTTCAGGCGCCGAAATATGAGGTCAATGTCAACACGATGGAGCATCTTGCTGCCAAGACGCTTGAGCTGAACGCCATCGGCGTTGCTGAGCTGACCACCGACAAGCCCGTCGTGTTCGAGCCCTATGCGGACAACCACACCCTTGGCGGCTTCATCCTGATCGACAAGATCAGCAACTCAACCGTTGCGGCAGGCATGTTGCACTTCTGCTTACGGCGGGCACAGAATGTCCATTGGCAAGCCATTGATATCAGCCGTAAAGCCCATGCCGCGCAAAAGGGGCAGGAGCCAGCCGTGCTCTGGTTCACGGGCCTGTCAGGCTCGGGCAAGTCGACCATCGCCAACATTGTCGAGAAGAAGCTTTATGCCCTCGGGCGCCACAGCTTCCTGCTCGATGGCGATAATGTGCGCCACGGCCTCAACAAGGATCTGGGCTTCACCGAGGCGGACCGGATCGAGAATATCCGCCGCGTGGGTGAGGTTGCCAAGCTCATGACGGACGCCGGGCTGATCGTGATCACCGCCTTCATCTCGCCCTTCCGTGCGGAGCGGGAGATGATCCGCAGCATGTTGCCGCAGGGCGAGTTCATAGAGATTTTCATCGATACGCCGCTTGCTGAAGCCGAAAAGCGGGATGTGAAGGGCCTCTACAAAAAGGCGCGGGCAGGGGAGCTGAAAAACTTCACCGGCATCGACAGCCCTTACGAAGCGCCCGAACATCCCGAAATCCGCGTCGACACGCAGGCGCTTTCCGCCGAGCAGGCCGCAGACATCATCGTCGAGCGTCTCATGGGCGTGTGGAGCCCTGATCTGTGAGCGATGCTGCACTGGCTGCAAATTTGGCGCAGGAGGCAGGCAAACGCCTCCTCGCACTGCGCGATTCATCCCCCTGCGTCGGCAAGTCCCTTGGCGATGCAGGCGACGCCGCTGCCAATGCCTATCTCTGCCCGGCCCTGCGGGAAGCGCGGCCGGATGACGGCCTGCTGTCCGAGGAGAGCCGCGATACGCCCGAGCGGCTGAACAAGTCGCGCGTCTGGATCATCGATCCCGTCGATGGCACGCGTGAGTATCGCGAGGCGCGCGCCGATTGGGCCGTCCATGTGGGGCTTGCGGTCGACGGCGTTGCCGTCACCGGCGCTGTGGCGCTCCCCGCGCTCGGCGTCGTGCTGCGGTCGGATGAGCCGGCTCCCGTGCCGCCCGCGCCGCAACGCTTGCGGATGGTCGTCAGCCGCACCAGGCCAGCTCCTGAGGCGCTGGCTGTGGCGCAGGCGCTCGATGCCGAGCTTGTGCCGATGGGCTCGGCAGGCGCCAAGGCGATGGCGATCGTGCGCGGCGAGGCGGATATCTATCTGCATTCCGGCGGCCAATATGAATGGGATAGCTGCGCACCAGTCGCTGTCGCGCTGGCGCACGGCCTGCATTGCTCCCGCATCGATGGCGCGCCGCTGATCTACAATCAGCAGGATGTCTATTTGCCGGATCTGCTGATTTGCCGCAAGGCGCATGCGGAGCAGGTTCTTGCCCTCATCGCGCAGGTCTAAAGCGTGCGATACCAGAACTGCATATCATGCTGGCTCTCGCTGGCCTGGTCGATATCCTGCCAGGCATAAGTAGCAATCAGGCCATCCATCGGCGCATAGCCCCGCTTGCGCCAGAAATCGGAAAGATCCCGCGCACCAGCCGGGCGAAGCGCATGGTCCTGCGGCCTGATCACCGCACAAAAGCATGCTGCGTTCGCCCCAGCCTCACGCGCGGCAGCTTCGCGCGCATCGAAAAACGCATGCCCGATTCCTTGCCCGCGATAATCTGCGCGCAAGACTGACTCGCCGAAATAATAGAGCGTCGAGATATCCATGCCGCGCTGCTCAAAGGGCAAGCGAACCGCCTCGTCCTGACCAGCCATTGCAGAAGCCGTCGCCGCACCCACAATCTCATCGCCATCGCGGGCAATGATCAAAGCGGCCTGCATATTATCGAGAAAATCCCGCAAATAGCGCTGCTCATAATCCAGCGACCCCTCATAGAGATAAGGCCATTCGCGAAAAACGGTGATGCGCAGACGCGCCAGATTATCCAGCAGCGCCTTGCGCGCCGTCAAATCGCGCACGGTCTCGACCGTGACTGCACTCATGCAGGCGCGGTTTCTTCGCTTACCTGAGCGATCCAGTCGGCTAAATTATAATAGACCGTCACGCGACGGATCAGCCCATCGGCAATGTCGAAAAATGCTCCGGCAGGCAGCGTATAGCTCTGCCCATGCGCGGCAGGCAGGCCCTCGTCGGCACTCAAATACTCGCCATGCACGATGAATTCCGCCGATGCGCGGCTGCCGTCCTCGTTCACCATCAACGCAATGTCGCTCAACCGCTCGCGATAAGCCGTATCCATCCGCCCGAGGAAGGCAGCAAAAGCAGCTTTGCCAGCTTCACGCCCACCCTGATTGGTATCATGCACCACATCGTCAGCAAGGCATGCCAGCATGCCCTCGCTGTCCCCAATATTGAAGGCGGCATAATAGCGTTCGAGCAATGAGAGGCTTTGCTGACCGGACATTATTCACTCCTGCATCGTCGATCAGCCAGACTCGGGCTGATCCTATTTCAACGAAGCGGGGGATTAGAGGCGAGCCGGTATGCCCGTCAAACTGATAGCTGGCCGTGGGCTGTTATCACCCATTCACCCGCCATATTTTTGCTTGAGTGCAACCGCATCGAGGATCACGCCGCCTACGATAAAAGTGGCGGAGCAGCAGGTCACGAACAGAATGACGCCCGGAACGCCGGGGTAATCCTGCAGATAATGCGCACCACGCGCCGTCGCGCCCATGGCCACCGCATAGATTGCGAGAAAGGCCTCGAACTTCGTTTTTATCGTAAACAGGCGCTTAATCTTATGCATGTCACTCGCAGCAACGCCAGCCGAGAGGCGAAGTTCCTGCGCTTGAAATAGCGATGGGTTAACAAAGTGTAAACCAATTGCAGTAGCCCATTATAGGACGCCGCGCATCAAAGCAGGTGGCGAAATTCCTGCACCACATCGCGGTAGACCGGGCGTTTGAATGGCACGATTAGCTCGACCAGCAGGTCCGCTTCCATCCAGCGCCAGGATTTGAACTCGGGGTGGGCGGTTGCGATGTCGATATCGCTATCCTCACCCTTGAACCGCACGAGAAACCATTGCTGGGTCTGCCCGCGATATTTGCCGCCCCACAGCTTGCCGACCAGCTCATCGGGCAAATCATAAAGATGCTCCTTCGTGGAGCGCGCAATCACATCCACCAGATGGCCTGCAATGCCCGTTTCCTCGCCCAGCTCGCGCACCAGCGCCTGCTCAGCCGTCTCGCCCTTGTCGATACCGCCCTGTGGCATCTGCCAGGCGTCGCTCTCTTTGGAGTCGAGCCGCTGTCCGGCGAACACCTGGCCCTGCCGGTTAGCCAGCATGATGCCCACGCAGGGTCGATAGGGGAGGGAGCTGTTCTTGGTCATGATTGCACTGCTTATGAGGATAGGCCGGTTAACCGGAGCCGAACCATCGGCGATGGCGAGTGCAGCGGCAAAAGGCAATGATTAGCTGTGCGGAATTAACGCACCGCTATGCGGATTCGCCCGGAACGCCTTGACCTTGGCGGATGCGCGCGGGATGAGCAGCCGATGGATAATCTCACGCACAGCATGGTCGGCGCGGTTCTGGGTCAGATGGGGCTCAAGCGCAAATCCGGGCTGGGCATGGCAACGATCATCATTGCCGCCAATATTCCGGACATTGACGCGACGTGCACGTTCCTCGGTACCCAGTCCCTCGCCATGCGGCGGGGGCTGACGCACGGCCCGATTGCGATGCTGCTGCTGCCGCTCGCCCTTGCGGCCATCATGGTCGGCGTGGATCGCTGGCAGGCGCGGCGCGGCACCCGCCCACAAAGCCGCCCACCAGTGCGTTTCCTGTGGCTGTGGCTCATCGCCCAGATCGGCACGCTCAGCCATCCGGCCTTTGACTGGCTGAACAGCTATGGCGTGCGACTGCTATCACCGTTCAGCGATCAATGGTTTCACGGCGACACGCTGTTCATCATCGATATCTGGCTCTGGGTGCTGCTGATCGGCGGCTATCTCTGGGCGCGGCGGGGCGAGAGGATCGATTCGGCCCATATGATGAAGCGCGCGCGGATCATCTTTACAATCGCCAGCGCCTATATTTTCTCGAACGGCGTGATGACAGGCGTAGCCGAGGCCAAGGCCACCGACTGGCTGGGCATCCAAGGCATGGAAGCCGATCTGGTCGTCGCCAATCCCCGACGGTTCCTGCCTTGGCGCCGAGAAATTCTCTGGCGGGGTATGGGCCGCTATGGCGCCTTCCCGTGGAGCGCGCTCGACACGCAGACGCCTGAGACTTCTGCCGCCCTCGGCGAGCCGACCGGTATGAGCGACCCCGCGATCAGCCTCGCCAAAGTCCGCGACGAGGACGCCCGCGCCTTCCTCTTCTGGTCCCGCATGCCACTCTCGCGGCGTGCAGAAAACGGCGACCTGATCCTCATGGATCAACGCTTTTCCGATCGCATGACAGGCGGCAGCTTCACCGTTCGCGTTCCGGCAGATGCGCTGAAATGAGTGCCGCTCCCACGATCCTGTGGTTCCGGCGCGATCTGCGACTCAAGGATCAGGCCGCCCTCATCGCGGCCTGTGAGCATGGCCCCGTCATCCCGGTCTATGTGCTGGACGATGAAACGCCCAAGCACCGCGCAATGGGCGCCGCTTCGCGCTGGTGGCTGCATCACAGCCTCGCCAGCCTCGATGCCGCCCTGCATGAGCACGGCTCTCGCCTCATCCTGCGACGTGGCAAGGCCGACGAGGAACTCGCCCGGCTTGCGAGCGAAACCGGGGCCAAATCCGTCCACGCGCTCCACCATTATGAGCCCTGGCATCGCAATGCAGAGAAAGCCGTCGGTCGGGGCCTGGATCTGAATCTGCATGACGGCAATTATCTGCACCCGCCGGGCCTGCTCAAAACCGGCGGTGGCAATCCCTACCGCATCTTCACACCTTTCTGGCGCGCCCTGCAACAAGTCATGCCGCCTCTGAGGCCGCAGGATGCGCCCGATAATATCCCGGCGCCCTCCAAATGGCCCGTCAGTGACATGCTGGCCGACTGGGACTTGCTCCCCACGCGCCCTAACTGGGCAAGCGCATTCAAGACTGACTGGACACCGGGAGAAGCAGGCGCCGAAACCTATCTGGATGCGTTCGAGCCTGAAGTCGGCGACTATGATATCCGCCGCAATCTCCCGTCGCTTGAGGGCTCCTCCCGCGTGTCACCCCATCTGCATTTCGGTGAAATCTCCCCCGCTACGATCTGGCACGCGCTTGAAAAGAGAAAGGGGGCAGAAGTCTATCTGCGGGAGATTGCTTGGCGTGATTATGCGCAGGGCATCATCCTGCAATTCCCCGATTATGGCAGCGCCAACGCCCGCGAGGGTTTCGATGCCCTCCCGTGGCGCGATCTGCACGACGCCAAAGCGGATTTCGAAGCCTGGAAACAAGGGCGCACCGGCTACCCCATCGTCGATGCCGGAATGCGGCAACTTTGGGCAACGGGATGGATGCACAACCGCGTCCGCATGATCGCTGCGAGCTTCCTCATCAAGCATTTGCTCATCGACTGGCGGCATGGCGAGCAATGGTTCTGGGATACGCTGGTGGATGCCGACTATGGTAATAACGCCGTAAACTGGCAGTGGGTCGCCGGTACTGGTATCGATTCCAACATGTTCGTGCGGATCATGGCACCTCTCACCCAATCCGAGAAGTTTGATGCAAGTGAATATATTCGCGAGTGGGTTCCAGAATTATCGAAATTGTCAGATGATGCGATTCATGATCCAGACGCGCATGGCCGCCGTCCCGCCAATTATCCCTCAAAGCTCATCGGACATCGTGAAGCACGCGAGCGAGCCCTTGCCGCCTTCGCTCGGATCAAAGCCTGATCATGAGCGTTGCCGGATTGTGTTCGATGCTGATTTCGGCTGAAATGCGCCCATGACCGTTCACACGCCCATCGCTGCACGCCAGCGCGCAATCCTGCGTCAAGCCAGTGCGCGCTGGACCGGCCATTTGTGGAAGCGCGTGCCCACCCGCCTGTTCGAGCCTTTGATGCGCAGCGTGGACAAAGGCCTGCTTGCCGGGTCCCTCGAACTGCATTTGCCCGATGGCAGCATTCGCATGCTGGGCGGGCGAGGGCAGGGTTTCTCCGCCATCGTCCACCTCGCCAACTGGCGCGCGCTTGCGAGGCTCGGCACGGCGGGGTCGAGCGGGTGGTATCGCGCCTGGGCAGACCGGGACTGGACCAGCCCCGACCCCGTGGCGCTGTTCGCGCTGTTCGCCGCCAATGCCCGCTCGTTGGGCACCGCCGCGCGGTCATCTGGCCTCGTGCGGCTCATCAGTCGGCTGAAGCTCGCTACCCGCCGCAACAGCAAGCGCGGCGCAAGACGGAACATTGCGGAGCATTATGATCTCGGCAATGACTTCTATTCGCTCTGGCTCGATGAGACGCTGACCTATTCAAGCGCGCTCCCCGCCAGTCCCAACGAGCCGCTGGAGAAAGCGCAGATCCGCAAGATCGACGCGCTGCTCGACAGACTGGACCTCAAGGATGGCGATCAATTGCTTGAAATTGGCTGCGGCTGGGGCGAGTTGGCTGTTCAGGCACTTAACCGCACAAATCTGGCCTATACCGGCCTCACATTATCGAGCGAACAGCGCGCATTCGTCCAGCAGCGCCTGACCGATCGCCCGGGCGACGTGCTCCTTCAGGATTACCGCGATTGCCAGGGCAGCTTTGATGCCATCGCCAGCGTCGAGATGGTCGAGGCCGTCGGTCAGGCTTATTGGCCCGCCTATCTTGCAACGGTCGCGCGCTTGCTCAAGCCCGGTGGCCGTGCCGCCATTCAATATATCAGCATCGATGATGAGATTTTCCCCGCCTATGCGGCGCGGGCTGATTTCATCCAGAGCTATGTGTTTCCCGGCGGCTGCCTGATCGCTGAAAAGCAGTTCCGCTCACTTGCAGACGCCAATGGACTGGAGTGGCAGGATCAAAAGCGCTTCGGCCTCGATTACGCCTGGACGCTGCGCAAATGGCGCGAGCGGTTCGACCATGTGGTCGAAGCGGCTCAGCTTCCGCCAAGGTTCGACGAGCGCTTCGTCAATCTGTGGCGCTATTACCTCATGTATTGCGAGGGCGGCTTCATGGGGCGGAGTATCGATGTCTCGCAAGTCACGCTCATAAAGCGCTGAATACTATCATTTAAAACCGATCAACCTCTGTCCGGATCAAGGCAATCTGTGCCTGCATCCGCGGCAATTGACCTTCCTCCTCGTCCAGAATCGCGTGGAAGGCACGACGCTTCCAGTCAGTCGCCTGAGCCTCGCTCGACATCACCCCTGCGGGCATTGTGGAAAGCAGGATATCGATCAGCCGATCCGCGCCATGCAGGCGCCCCCACAGATAGTCATTTTCGCGATAAGCCCTGCTAAAGAAAGCGCCGAAACTGTTGAATTCTATGCCACGTAACGTCGCCGCCGCACCACCAGTGCGGATCG
>Ga0307414_10000447_pt1 | contig 21809 bp, 13 predicted proteins | sample DK1Ometagenome_FD_203804 | JGI IMG/M metagenome (GOLD analysis project Ga0307414, IMG submission 203804) | Maize rhizosphere microbial communities from greenhouse at UC Davis, California, United States - DK15-O-3 | ecosystem: Host-associated > Plants > Roots > Rhizosphere > Soil | place: USA... | reverse complement strand
TCGCCATCCCCGCGAAGGCGGGGATCCAGTGACCTTGGCCGTCGCATCTAGCCGACGATCTCCGGCCACAAGTCCCTCCATGACAAATTGCCCTCTTCGATCAGCCGGATCTTCCATGCCCTGTTCCACTTCTTGATCTGCTTCTCCCGCGTAATCGCCGAATGCATATCGCCGTGGAGTTCGTACCAGACCAGCCTGGTAATGTCGTGCTTCTTCGTGAAACCCTTGGCGACATGTTCGCGGTGCTGCCAGATTCTTGCGACCAGATCGCTGGTGACGCCGATGTAGAGGGTTCCAATCCGATCACTGGCGAGGATGTAGACCGCTGGCTGCTTTTCCAAAGGCCGTTTCTTCCATGAAGGGCAAGGTCACTGGATTCCCGCCTCCGCGGGAATGACGACGGAACGGCAAAGTCCATGGATTGCTCGCTTCGCTCGTCCCGCCCGTGTGGGAATGACGATCCAAGATGCACTCGCGATCGAGAACGCATCACGCATCCTCCGTCACCCGCAACACCTCCTCGATCGTCGTCTCGCCCGCCAGCGCCTTGGCGATGCCGTCCTCGTACATCGTGCGCATGCCGGCCTGGCGGGCGATCTGTTCGAGTTCGCCCATGCCGGCATGGCGCATCACTGCGCGGCGCAGCTCATCGTTCATCACCAAGAATTCCATGATCGTGGTGCGGCCCAGGTAGCCGGTGGGCGCGATCGCCGAGCCGCCGGCGCGGTACAGGAAGATCTCGCCTTCCGGCTGGTAGCGACGCAGGCTGAACTTGTCGATTTCCTCCGGCGAAGCCGGGTAGCGCTCGGCATGGGTCGGCTCCAGCCGGCGCACCAAGCGCTGGGCGAGGATGCCGTTGATCGTGGAGGTCAGCAGGTAATCCTCGACGCCCATGTCGAGCATGCGGGTGATGCCGCCGGCGGCGTTGTTGGTGTGCAGCGTGCTCAGTACCAGGTGGCCGGTGAGCGCGGACTGGATCGCGATGCGCGCGGTTTCCAGGTCGCGCATCTCGCCGATCATGATGATGTCCGGGTCCTGGCGCACGATCGAGCGCAGCGCGTTGGCGAAGTCCAGCCCGATCTGCGGCTTGGCCTGGATCTGGTTGATGCCCTCGATCTGATACTCGACCGGATCCTCGACGGTGATGATCTTGACGTTGCTGGTGTTGAGCTTGCTCAGCGCGGTGTACAGCGTGGTGGTCTTGCCCGAACCGGTCGGGCCGGTGACCAGCAGGATGCCGTGCGGCTGCTGCAGCACGTGCTCGAACTGCGGCAGGAAGTTGTCGGTGAATCCCAGCCGGTGGAAATCGAACACCACGGTCTCGCGGTCGAGCAGGCGCATCACCACGCTCTCGCCGTGCGCGGTGGGTACCGTGCTCACGCGCAGGTCGAGCTCCTTGCCCTGTACGCGCAGCATGATGCGGCCGTCCTGCGGCAGCCGGCGTTCGGCGATGTTGAGCCGGGCCATGATCTTGATGCGGCTGATCACCGCGGCGGTGAGGTTGGTCGGCGGGCTTTCGCCTTCCTCGAGCACGCCGTCGATGCGGTAGCGCACCTTCAGCCGGTTCTCGAACGGTTCGATGTGGATGTCGGACGCGCGCATCTCGACTGCGCGCTGGATGACCAGGTTCACCAGGCGGATGACCGGTGCCTCGGAAGCGAGGTCGCGCAGGTGTTCGACATCGTCCATGTCGCCCGAAGTCTCGCCGTCAGCGGTCTCGACGATGGTGCCCATCGCGCTGCGGCCCTGTCCGTGCCAGCGTTCGACCAGGTCGTCAATTTCCGAACGCAGGCCGACGCACAGCGCGATGTCGCGCCCCGTCGCCAGCCGGACCGCGTCGATGGCATAGCGATCGTAGGGATCGGCCATCCACAGCAGCAACCGGCCGTCGTGCTCGCCGAGCGGACACAGGTGGAACTGCTTGAGGAAGCGCAGCGACAGCGGCTGCGCGTCGGAGATCAGCTCGGGCGGCGTTTCCGGCGCCTCCCTGCCGGCCAGCAACGGCAACTGCATGGCCTCGGCGCAGGTCTCGGCGTGGTCGCGTTCGGACACCAGGCCCAGACGGCCCAGCAGCGACAACAGGTCGCTGCCGGTCTCTTCCTGCAGGCGCCTGGCGCGCACCAGGTCCGATTCCTTCAGGCGGCCCTTCGCGAGCAGGGCGGCGACGATGCGCTCGTCCATCCCGGCGTCGAGGCCGCGGTCGTTTGCAATGGTGTCGGCTGCCGCGTTCACGTTCCACTCCGGCATGGGGGCTCGACTTTAACAGCTTGGGAAACGTGCCGGCCGCCATCCGCGGCGCCGTGCCCCGGCTGCAGTTCACGCGCGAAAAAGAAGACCCCGGCCGAAGCCGGGGTCCAGGGCGGAGCCGACCATAACTCCGGTCGTTTTACTGGCGCGCGACCAGCGTCAGGCCGCTGTAGGCGCCTGTCAGCTTGATGTAGTACGTCCCCGCCGTCGGCGCGGTGAAACGCACGGTCTCGCTGTTGCCGGCGCGGGTCGACTTGCTGTCGTAGGCGTCGGTGGTCGGCTCGTCACCGAGGCTGACATACACGGACACGTTGCCGCTGCCGCCGTAGGTCATGATGCTCAGCACCGCACCGGCCTGCGCTTCGAAGCTGTAGAGCGCTTCGCCGCCGGCGTTACCCGTCAGGCCGCCCACCGGCACCTTGTTGGTCAGCGGCGTGGCGATCGGGCCGCACTGCTCGGTTTCCGGATCGCACGGCGGCTCTTCAGCATTGCCCCACTCCTCGAACTGGGCAGAAGTGGTCTCGTCCGTGAGGCACGCCATGGCCGAAGTGTGCTGCTCGGAGGTGATCACCTCGGCGTCGGCAAGCCCGTCGACATGGCCGCGGATCTCGTCGCGGTAACCCGCAAGATCGGCTGCGCCGCCCGCAAACGCCCTGGCGCTGGCATAGATGTTCGCGCCCGCGATCAGGCCACCCGGCACGCTGGCCGGCACGCCGGTATCGCAGTCGAGCAACATCTGGTTGCCGCCATTGACGCTCCAGCCGATGTCCTTGAACAGCGCGGTCGTCAGGTCGACCACGACATCGGACGACAGCGAGTCGTTGATGAACGGCTCCATCAGCGCGTCCATTGTCAGCCTCGTGTCGTAGTGCGAGAACGACGACCCCTGCGCAAGCACCGTCGGCGCGTACAGCTGCACGTTGCCTTCGGTGTCGGTGCCGCTCAGGCCCGGCTTCTGCACCAGGCCCGCGGTCACCGGCAGGTTGGCCTTGAAGGTCGCACCAACCGACAAGGTCACTCCGATCACCGGGATGGTGATCGATGCGTCCTCGCCCGCCGGGATGATGCCGGTTTCTTCGTTGTTGGCGATGATCAGGCCGGTGGCGCCGCCTGCCTGGGCGTTCGCTGCCTTCTCGGTGAACGCGCAGGTGCCACGGTCCAGCAGCGCCAGCTTGCCGGACACGCCGGGCACCGGTACTGCAACACCGCAACCCAGGTTGTCGGCCCCGCCGGAGATGGCCATATCGCCGGAGAAGTTCGCCGGCGCCGGCGTGGCGCCGAACTGGGCCGCGTTGTAGGCGTACTCACCGGCAATCCCCGCCGGCGCACTCACCTCGAACACGATCTCCGGGCTCAGTACCAGCGGAGCCTCGTCCTTGACGTTGGTACCGGTAAACACCAGGTGCGTATCGTCCTTCGCCGACGCCGCGCGCTCTGCGTCGGTCATCGCCGTCCAGGCCTTGCCGGTGCTGTTGTTCTCCACGAACACCGAATAGATGTCCTGCTGGCCCTGCTGCATCGCACCCGTGGCCAGGTTGTTGAACCCGGAGAAGCCCAGGCCATGCGACATCTCGTGCATCACGACGTCGAGGAGGCTGATCTGGCTGTCGGGTGCGTTGCCGTCGATGCCGAAGTACCAGCCCGATGCGCTCATGCAGCCAGGCTGGCCAAGCTTGCCGTTGAACCGGCTGATGATGTCGGGCGTATCGGGCGGCAGGTCGTTTGACGTCCCGGCATCCGCGCCCAGCAGCGCGTCGGTCAATGCGGAGTGGTACCAGGTACCGGAAATCGCGCCGGCCGGCGCCGGGTCGTTGAAACTGAAGATGTAGTTGGTACCCGAAGATCCCAGCACGCCGGATGTCTCGGTGCAGCTGAGCGGCTGGAAGGTGACGGTATTGAGGATCTCGACATCGCTGTCGAGCACCGAACCCCACAGGTCGGCCGCGAACTGGAACACGATGCGTGCCTGCTCACCACGCGTGGTGCCCGCATTGCCGCCGATCGGCGTCGCCGGCGTCGGGTCATCGAGGCCCTGCCCGGTGCCCGCATCGAGGTTCACGATGGTGATCGTGGAGTCGGCATGGGCGACGGTGGCCTGCATCAGGCCGGCGGCGAGCAGCGCGGTATACAGCAAACTGCGGTTCATCGCGTCACCTCCTGCGGCTGGACCTGGTGATCGCCGTCACCTTCATGGCGGATGCTGATGCTGCCATCGGCATTGCGCTGCGCGGTGAGGTAGTTGAACTGGCTTTCCGGCACCTGCATCGACATGCCGATCCTGCCCTTCCTGTTGAGCTTGAGCGTGGACAGCGCTTCGGCCTCGGTGCGCGGCCGCTGGCCCGCAACCGGCCGCGTCGCCTGGTTGCGCACGAGCGCCTGGCGCTCGGCGGCAGTCGGCGCACGCAGGCGCCCAGTCGCCGGGTCGATCGCCGCCTGAACACCCTGCTGCGCCACGGCCGCCGGCCTGGCCTTCGACACGAGCTCTGCCGCCGTGGCGGCGCCGCTCGCGGCGAGCGTAGCGATGGCCGCTACGGCCACCGCCCCCATCAGTTTCTTCTGCATCACTGGACTCCTCCCATGAAAGAACGAACTGAACTCAACCGGGCCGGATACCACCGGCCCGGATACTGACCGTTTACTGACGCGCGACCAACGTCAGGCCGCTGTAGGCGCCTGTCAGCTTGATGTAGTACGTCCCCGCCGTCGGCGCGGTGAAACGCACGGTCTCGCTGTTGCCGGCACGGGTCGACTTGCTGTCGTACGACTCGGTGCTGGGTTCTTCGCCGAGGCCGACATACACCGACACGTTGCCGCTGCCGCCGTAGGTCATGATGCTCAGCACCGCTCCCGCCTGGGCCTCGAAGCTGTAGAGCGCTTCGCTGCCGACGGTACCCGTCAGGCCGCCCACCGGCACCTTGTTGGTCAACGGCGTCGCGGTCGGGCCCGGCGGTTCGCACTCCTCGGTCTCCGGATCGCACGGCTCTTCGACGTTGACAGCCGCCGCGACCGCCGCGGCCGCGTCCACGATGCCCGCGCCAATCGGGCGGTCCGGGGTGAGCTGCGGGATCTTGGCGGTGGACTGCAGAATCGACAGCACCTCATCCGGCGTCAGCAGCGGCAGATCGGCGTCCAGGCGCGCGCCCTGCATCAGCGCAACGATGCCGCTGACGTGGGGGGCGGCCTGCGAAGTACCGGCCATGCCGCCGTACGCCGTGGCAGCATTGATCTGGTCCACGGGTACCGGGGTGGTGGTCCCCGGATTCTTCGCCTGCCAGACGAAACCGTCGTACGCCTGGTTGCCCGAGCTGCCGTCATTGGCGTAGACGCCGCCACCCGGCGCCGCAATCTCGACCGTGCTGCCATAGTTGGAGTAGTACGCGCGCTTGCTGGTTACGCCGTTCGAGGCGACGGTGACCACGCCCGGACAGCTAGCCGGGGAATAGCCGGAGGCATCGGCGTTGCTGTTGCCGGCCGACACCACCACCACCGCACCCAGTGCCCTGGCCTGCGCGACCGCGAGGGCGGCATCGTCATCCGCGGCGCAGGCGCCGGTGCCACCCAGGCTGAGGTTGATCACCTGCGCCGGGTTCTGGTTGTCCGGAACGCCATCCACGTGCCCGCCGGCCGCCCAGACGATGGCGTCGTTGATGTCGCTGTCATAGCCGCCGCAGTGGCCGAGGACGCGCACTGGCAGGACCTTGGCGCCGTGGGCGATGCCCGACTCGCCGACGCCGTTGTCGGTCAGCTCGGCACCGGCCGTGCTGGAAACATGCGTGCCGTGCCAGCTGCTGTTCGCCGGCGGCCGCGATGCGCTGACGCACTGCGGATCGGTGTTCCACGGCGCCGTGTTGGTCCAGCTGCCCAAGTCCCAGCCACCGGCGGCGCGACCGTCGGTCGCACGACCGGACACATAGCTGTCGGTGATGAAGTCGTAACCGGCGTCGCCGAGGGAAGTATCCACGTCCGGGTGCGCGGTGATGCCCGTATCGAGCACTGCGATCACGATCCCGGTGCCGTCGGCGATGTCCCAGGCAGCACTGACGTTGCTGCCGCCATAGTTGGCGACACCGTTGTAAGTGGGCGTGCCGTCCGCGGCCATGAAGTGCCAGTGGTCCTCGGAGTAGTACGGATCGTTGGGAACGTACGCAGGCTGCGCGGTTGCATGGCGCATCCTGTCGAGCGTCACCTTGGCGACGTTCGGATCGGCGGCGAGCTGGCGGGCGAAGGCTTCGGCCGAAACGCGGTCAAGCTTGTCCGACAGACGGATCAGGTCCGCGCCGGTGGCGAGCTTGCGCATGTAGGTCACGCCGACATTGCCAGTCGTGCCGGTGGCGGTGCGCGCCTTTGCCAGGCCGGCACGGCTCAGGGCCGTGGTGGCATTCTTCACCACCGCCGCCTTGTTGTTCTTGGACGTTGCCCCATCGTGGTAGCGCACGATGAACCGGCTGAACTGCTCGGACTCGCCCACGCCACTCGCATTGACCTTGGGCGCGTCGCCCATCCCCCTCGTGTTTTTCTGTGCCGCGACGGCCGAAGTGCTGGCCAGGATGCCGGCCACGACGGTGGCAAGAACGGTGACCGTGAGCTTTTGCTTCTTCATCGATTGGACCCCAGGAAAATTTGTGGTTGTTATGGCGGGTTGATCTTTCATTTCCATAGCCGGCCAGTCTTCGCGCACTGACTCGGGTCCTCGCCGGATAAGGAATGCAAACGGGTGTATCAGGTTCGCGCGCATTTCCCTGGCGCATCTCCGGGCGTTCCACGCCCCGTCTGATCGTATCCCGGTCGCGGGCGCCCAGCCCGCGACCGGGATATGCCTTACCAGCCGAAGCCGGCGCCCAAACCTACCGAAGACTCGTCGCCACTGAACGCGCCACCGACGGTGATCACCGCGCGGTCGCTGATCGCACGCTGGTAACCGACCGACAGCGCGCTCTCGCCGTTCTGGAAACCGACACCGACGCCGACGCGGTTCTGCGTGCGGATGCCTGCGGCGCTGGTGGCCATGTTGAGCATGGCCGCGCCCATCGCACCCTGGCGATCGATGCGACGGTCCTGCTCGCGGAAACGATGGTCGACCTCGCCCTGGAACGCGGTGAACGTGTCGTCCCATGCCGCGAACTTGGCATCCGTGTAGTTGTTGGCAGAGGTCAGCGTCTTCGTTGCGGTGGTATCGGTGTAGCTCTTGGCTTCCGCAAGCGTTTCGGCATCCGGAGCATTGGATGTGCCCACGCTCGCCACCTGCTGGTTGCCATCGCCACCCGTGCTGATGCCACCGCCGGTCGACGGCTGCCCACCCTTGTCCAGACGGCCGCCGAGCGTACCGGTTGCTTCATCCGAGCGATCGGGATTGCTGGCGGTCCTGCCGTCCGCATCGCCCGCCTTCTTCTCCAGCTCACTCTTGCTGGAAGACGTCGGCGGCGCGGAGGTATCGGTGCCTGCAGCCGAGGCGTCCGTGTCGTTATTGGCCAACGGTGTACCGCTTTCCAGGGTATCCACCCGTCCGTCGATCTCCGTGACCTTCGCATCGAGCGCATCAAGAGCCGCGCCCACGTTGTTGTAGCTTCCGCCCTGGATCACATAGGTCGGCGCGGTGAATCCGCCGGCAGTGACCGCCGCACCGCCGCCCAGTGCATCCGCGGCGGCCCCCATCGCGCCGAACAGCTGGCGACCATTGACCGCATCGGTGCTGGTTCCGCTCAACGTGCCATCGGCGACGTTGACGATCCGGCGCTCGTTGCCTGCGCTGCCCACCGACACCGTGTTGGCCTCGTCGGCAACCGAGTTCGAGCCCAGCGCAACGCTGTCGTCGGCGTTGGCGTGTGCCTCGTAACCCAGCGCGGAGCTGCGTGCGCCATCAGCGGAGTTGAACGTACCTACTGCGATCGCCGCATCACCCGAGGCGAAGGCCTTGTAACCGATCGCCGTGCGGTAGGAGTTCGTCAGGTCGCTGGTCGGGTCCAGGGTGTCGCCGGTGTTGGCATACGTGCCCATCGCGGTGTCGCCCACACCCTTGGCCTGCGCGCCGAAGCCCACCGCCGTACCGAACTGCCCGGCGATGTTCTGTCTGGTCGGGTCATCGACAAAGCCGCCACCGATCGCCGTACCACCGTAGTTGCCCTGGGTGCTGGCGTTGTTGCCGATGGCGATTGCATAGGCGCCGTTGGACTGAGTCATGGTGCCGAGGGCGATACCGCCAATCCCGTTCGCGCTGCTGAGCGAACCAGCGGCGAAGCTGCCGTCGGCAATCGCGTGCGTTTCGTAACCCAGCGCCACAGCACCGAGGCCGCTGGCCTCGTTGAAAGTGCCCAAGGCTACGGCCACATCTCCCGTCGCCGACGACTTGTAGCCCACCGCCGTGCGATACGAATCGGTCGTATCGTCGGTCGGATCCTGAGTGTCGCCGGTGTTGGCATACGTGCCCATCGCGGTGTCGCCCACGCCCTTGGCCTGCGCGGCGAAACCCACCGCCGTGCCGAACTGCCCGGCGATGTTCTGCTTGGTCGGATCGTCGGCAAAGCCGCCGCCGATCGCCGTACCGCCGTAGCTGCCCTGGGTACTGGCGTTGTTGCCGATCGCAATTGCGTAGGCGCCGTTGGACTCGGCGTTGGAACCGATCGCCACGCCCAAGTCGTCCTGCACGTTGGCGCCGCTGCCGATCGCGACGGAGGACACACCATTCGCGGACGACCTCGAACCCACTGCAACGCTGTCGTCACCCGTCGAGTCGGCTTCGTAGCCGAGCGCGGTGCTGCGATGGCCGGTGGCTGTATTGAACGTACCCAAGGCCACTGCGGCATCACCCGATGCGAACGACTTGTAGCCGATCGCGGTGCGGTAGGAGTTGGTCGCGTCGCTGGTCGGATCGACCGTGTCTCCGGTATTGGCATACGTGCCCATCGCGGTGTCGCCGACGCCCTTGGCCTGCGAACCGAAACCGACCGCAGAACCAAACTGACCTGCGATGTTCTGTTTCGTCGGGTCGTCGGCGAAACCACCACCGATTGCCGTGCCGCCGTAGTTGCCCTGGGTACTGGCGTTGTTGCCGATCGCAATTGCGTAGGCGCCGTTGGACTCGGCGTTGGAACCGATCGCCACGCCCAGCTGGCCGTTGACCACGGCATCATCAGTGCCGTCGTTCGCGCCCGCCGCCTTGAAGTAGCGGGTTGCCGCCGCGGAGCTATCGGCCACGTCGTTGAGCTGCGCCAGGTTCACCGCATCGGTGTCCTCGGTGCCGGCCGCGACGTTGGTGATCTGGCGATCGATCGCAGCATGCGTGACTCCAATATCGTCCACCCATGCTTGCGCCGCGCCAACCGAGATCGTATTGGCTCGATCTGCCAGCGAACCACTACCCAAGGCCACGGCGTTGGCCTCCTCCACTCGCGAGTCCGAGCCGAGCGCCAAACCGTTGACTCCACCCTCGCGCACCGTCGCACGTGCACCAATGCCGATGCCGTTGTCTGCGAGGGTCAGGGCCGCCCGCCCGAAAGCGATCGCATTCGCCCCGTCGGCCAGCGTGGTGGTGCCGAATGCAATCGAGTTGCTGTCCACGCTCAGCGCGCCGCGGCCCACCGCGATGGCGTTGCTGCCGCTCGCCGACGCCTGCATGCCGAGGGCAGTGCCGCCCGCCGCAGTGGCGTGCGCACCGGGACCGATCGCTACCGTATTGGCCGCCAGTGCCCACGCAGAGAAGCCGAGGGCGGTCGCACCCTCATACTGAGCCCAAGCATATGCGCCCACGGCTGTTGCGGTATCACCCTTCGCTTGGGCGTTGTAGCCCATCGCGACGCTCCAGAACCCGGGAACAAGCGTGCGATTGCCGACGGCAACGCTGTTCTCGCCGAATGCCTGGGCACCCGCGCCGAATGCCGCGCTGCCATTCCCGGTGGCTTGGGCACCGGCGCCGACGGCCGTCGAACCTGCCACGGCCTGGGTGCCGATCAGCTCGTCGAGCGGATAGTTGTACTCGTCGTAGGCCGGCCCCATTCCGCCGATGGCCACGCTGCCGTCGCCGTTCGCGGAACTGTTCTGACCCATGGCAACCGTGTCGCTGCCGATCGCGTTCGCGCCGCTGCCGTAGGCCGACGCGCCTTCGCCGATCGCATTGGTCGCCTCGCCCGCCGCGGTGGCGTTGATCCCTTCCACGTACGCGCCCACGCCCGGGTTGTCCGGATCGTCGCTCGCCTGGAAGAAGTGGTCGGTGTTTTCCGCCACCTTGCCCACTTCGTCCAACTGCGCCAGGTTCACCGCATCGGTGTCCTCGGTGCCGGCCGCGACGTTGGTGATCTGGCGTTCGCCGCCAGCTTCACCAATCGATACGCTGTCGGCACGATCCGCGACCGAACCCGCGCCCAATGCCACGCTGTTGCCGGCGCTGGCGTACGCGCCGTAACCGAGCGCGGTGGAGTCGTCCAGTTCCGCCCACGAACCGGCACCCAGCGCGGTCGAGTTCGCGCCGTCGGCGCTGCTCATCCAGCCGATGGACGTACTCTGGTCGCCGGACGCCCAAGCGCCGTTGCCGAAAGCCGAAGCGCCATTGCCCGTGGCCTCGGTGCTGATGATGCCGTACGCGGTTCCGCCCACCGCGGTCGATTCCTCGCCCGCCGCGACGCTGAATTCACCCACCGCTGTGCTGCTGGTGCCATCAGCCGCCGCCGCCAGGCCCACTGCCGTGGCGTAGTCACCGCCTGCGGCGCTCTCGGCACCGAAGGCCGATGCGCCCAGGCCGGTGGCCACGCTGGCAAAGCCGGTCGCCGTGGTTTCGACGTTCCCGGCAACGCTCTCCGCGCCCAGCGCCGTCGAGCCGTCGCCGGCCGCAGTGCTGTAGTAACCCATGGCCGTCGACTCGATGCCACCGGCCTCGCTCAGTGCACCATTGGCCACGCTGCCGTCACCGGCCGCGATAGCCGCAGCGCCCGTCGCCGTGCTCTGCTCGCCGGAGGCCTCGCTCTCCGCACCCACGGCCGTGGCGTATTCGCCAATCGCCTGGGCGTTGGCGCCGAAGGCCGCACTGTTGGCCCCAGCGGACAGCGCATTGAAGCCAACCGCCGTGGCGTTGTCCGCCATCGCCATCGCGCCGCTGCCATAGGCCGATGCGCCGTCGCCGACCGCGTTGGTCGCTTCGCCCGCCGCCGTGGCATTGATCCCCTCGACGTACGCGCCCACGCCCGGGTTGTCCGGATCGTCGCTGGCCTGGAAGAAGTGGTCGGTGTTGTCCGCCGTCTTCGCCACTTCCTGCAACTGCGCCAGGTTCACGGCATCGGTGTCCTCCGTGCCCGCTGCTACATTGGTGATCTGGCGCTCTTCGCCAGCACTGCCCACCGACACGCTGTTGTCGCGGTCCGCGATCGAACCGGAGCCCAGCGCCACGCTGTTCAGGGCATCGGCGTTCGAGCCTGCGCCCAGCGCCGTCGCACCATCTGCCGTCGCATACGCGCTCTCGCCCAGCGACGTGCTGCTCTCGCCGCTCGACCAGCTGTTCCAGCCGATCGCCGTTGCGTACTCACCCGTCGCCCACGCGCCGTTGCCGAAGGCCGACGAACCGGTGCCGCTGGCTTCGGTCGGGATCAAGCCGAAGAACGTCGCACCACCCACCGCGGTGCTCTCCTCGCCCGTCGCCTGCGACGACTCGCCCACTGCCGTGCTGCTGGTGCCCGCCGCCAGGCTCATCGTGCCGACCGCCGTGCTGTAGTCGCCCATCGCGTTGGCCACCGCACCGAACGACGACGACTGCGCACCGGATGCGAATGCACCCACGCCCGCCGCCGTCGCCGCAAAGCCTTCCGCGTTCGCGCTCGCGCCCAGCGCCGTACCGCCGACGCCGGCGCTGGTCGCGCCCGTGTCCACCGGCACGCCGCCTACCGTGATCAGCGGGTCGCCGTTCTCGTCCACCGCGTTGCCGCCCACCGCTACCGCACCGGGGCCGGTTGCCTGTGCGTTCTGGCCGAATGCCGCGCTGTTCTGACCCGAGGCCAAGGCGTTGTAGCCCACCGCCGTCGCGCCATCGGCCTGAGCATTCGCGCCGCTGCCGTAGGCTGATGCGCCGTCGCCGAACGCATTGGCCGCCTCACCCGCGGCCGTGGCGTTGATGCCGTCCGCATACGCACCCAAACCGTCCTGGTCCGGGTCGTCCGTGGCGGTAAAGAAGTGAGCCGTGTCGTCGGCCGTCTTCGCAACTTCCTGCAGCTGCGCCAGGTTCACCGCATCGGTGTCCTCGGTGCCCGCGGCGACGTTCGTGATCTGGCGTTCACTGCCGACATCACCCACCGACACCGTGTTGGCACGGTCCGCATAGGAGTTGGCACCCAGCGCCACGCTGTTGTCGGCGTCGGCCATCGAATTGGCACCCAGCGCCACGCTGTCGGCGCCATACGTCGTGCTGTAGAAGCCCACCGCCGTGCTGCCCACGCCCGCGGCCCATGCTTCCGCACCCACGGCACTGGCTGTGTCGCCCTGTGCGTAAGCGAAATAGCCCACGGCGGTGGCTTCAGTGCCATCGGCCTGCGCCAGGGCGCCGGTGGCGGTGCTGTAGTCCCCCCACGCTCCCGCGCCCGCACCGAATGCGGAGGCCGCTTCGCCAGCCGCAGCCGCCGGCACCAGGAACCCGAGTCCCGGGACCAGGTCGGCCAGGCCGCCGACGGCTGTGCTGCCGTTGCCGGTCGCCGACGCCTGGGTGCCGACCGCGGTGCTGTAGTCACCAAGCGCATTGGCCACCACGCCGAATGCCGAGGCCTGCTCACCTGGCGCATACGCGCCCACGCCCACCGCCGTCGCGAGGAAGCCGTCGGCGCTCGCGCTCGCACCAATCGCCGTGCCGCCCACGCCCGCGCTCGTCGCGCCGGTGTCCACCGGCACGCCACCATTGGTGATCAGCGGATCGCCATTCTCGTCCACCGCATTACCGCCCACCGCCACCGAACCGGGGCCGGTGGCCTGTGCGTTCTGGCCGAACGCGGCACTGTTCTGACCTGTTGCCAGGGCCTGCGTACCCACTGCCGTCGAACCTTCCCCGATCGCATTGGCGGCCGCACCGAACGCGGATGCGCCATCGCCGATCGCACTGGCCGCTTCACCCGCCGCGGTGCCATTGATGCCCTCGACGTACGCACCAACACCCGGGTTGTCCGGGTCGTCGCTCGCCTGGAAGAAGTGATCGGTGTTGTCCGCCGTCTTCGCCACTTCCTGCAGCTGCGCCAGGTTCACCGCATCGGTGTCGTCGGTGCCCGCTGCCACGTTGGTGATCTGGCGCTCCGCGCCTGCACTGCCCACCGACACGCTGTTGTCGCGATCCGCGATCGAACCAGCGCCCAGCGCCACGCTGTTGTCCGCGTCGGCCCAGGCCAGGAAGCCGACCGCCGTGCTGTCCACGCCGGCCGCATAACTGCCGCTGCCCAAAGCGCTCGATCCGTCCGCATCAGCGACCGCGACCGCGCCAACGGCCGTCGACTGCACGCCCCAGGCCTCCGCCTGTGCGCCGAGGGCACTGGCGCCCAGTGCGGCAGCCGCTGCACTTTCACCCAGCGCAACGCTGCTTTCGCCATCCGCCCAGGAATTCCAACCCACCGCCGTTGAGTAATCGGCCGTTGCCCACGCGCCGGCACCCAGGCCCGTGGCACCAAAGCCACTGGCTTCCGCCGCAAACGATCCGGCCGCTCCGCCCACCACCACGCTCTGCTCGCCACTCGCGATGCTGCCCACGCCGACCGCCGTGCTGCTCGTGCCACTGGCTTCGGACAAGGCACCAACCGCCAGCGAAAGATCGCCGCTGGCCAGACTTTCCGCGCCGAAGGCACTCGAGCCAAGACCCGTCGCAAGGCTGTATGCGCCAATCGCCGTTGCCTCGATGCCGCTGGCGGCCGCTCCCACGCCAAAGGCACTCGCGCCGGTTTCGATCGCATACGCTTCAACGCCAACCGCAGTGGCGTCGTCAGCCGAAGCCACGCTGTGAGCGCCCAACGCGGTCGCATGATCTCCGCTGGCCTCGCTCTCGAAGCCGACTGCGCTGGACAGCTCTCCACTGGCCTCGCTCTTGCCACCTAAGGCGACCGCCCGCTGTCCAGTCGCCGTGCTGCGGTATCCCAGAGCCAACGCGGTCAATCCGCTCGCTTCGCTGAGCGATCCGATCGCCACTGCGTTGTAGAACGAGGCAGAGCTCTCGTACCCCAGGGCAATGGAATATTCGCCCGATGCCACACTCTGGAAGCCGAATGCTGTGGAGTAATCGCCATTCGCCGTGCTTTTCACCCCGATTGCAGTCGCCCGGCTGCCTGACGCGTCACTCTTGTAACCAATCGCTGTGGACGATACGCCACTGGCCTCGCTAAAGGCACCAATGGCTACCGCATTGGGGGTCAATGCCTTGCTGAGGTAGCCTGCCGCAAACGTGGAGTTGCCCGACGCGTAGCTGTTGACGCCGATCGCGGTGGCGCCCGCTCCATCGGCGACGCTACCTGATCCGCAGGCCAGGGCGTTGTTGCCCGTTGCCGTGGCGGGCGTGCCGCCATCAGAAGGATTACAGACTTCGCCGGCCATTGCCGATCCAGAAGCAATGGCACCCACCAGGGCGACGGCCTGCAGCAGCCGGGCACCTTTGCCCTTGCCTTTCGCCTTCGCCATTTCAGACGCCACGACTACACCACGCTGGACACTCCAGACCTTGCGATAAATGCGGTTCATTGACTTCTTACCCCTATGAAATTAATGGCGAAGTTGACAGCGACCGCCCGGCTCGCCGCCGGGCGCTCGAATTGAATTGAGTTGAGTTACCCCTTCCACCCCACGACTGGACACGCGACGCGGGCATTTGCCCCACTGCGTCTCCTCGTCCTGCGACTACGGACATGAACACATCCGAAATCGGTAGCACTGCCCCGATACTTACCCGTTCAAATTTTGTGCGTCAAGTCATACTCACGGAACCTCTCACGATGTAAACGATTTTTAACAACCGCGGAAACGCAACGGCAATTCCTGTTTTATTTCAAATAGATGGATGAAAGGAACAAGTGCCAATCAATGACTGAAACAGAGAGATGACCCCGTCAAACCGGCCGGTTTACGGTCTTGCGAGAACTTTTCTGACTACTGCAGAAAATCGAGCCATGCGCTTGCGCATGGACAACAAACTGCGCCCAACGGGCGCCCGGAAGTCATGCGAACGTCCACTTCCCGGCCCGTCTTCTGCTCATCACACGGAGGGAGCCTCACCGCGTGGCGGGGGCCTCTCGATCGTTGCGCGATGGCTGGCCGACCGACCCAATGTCGCGGAACTGGCCGACCCGCTCACGCACGACGACTGCCTGGACTTCTTCCACCAGCGCGTTGCCGAGCGGCTGTGCAGCCGTGCGGATGTAGCGAGCCATCGGGATCATCCACCGATCCGGGCAAGGCCTTTTGGCAACCGCGCCGGCTTTCATTACGATGCGCAACTGGGGTATCCACCGGCGCTGTCCAAGGGCAGCCCACCACATCTAGGGGAAACGAGATGGACCGACGTGCCAAATCCCGCATGGCAGGCCTTGTGCTGATCACGGGCATGCTGTCGGCCTGCCAGCCGTCGCCACCGGCGACCGATGCGGCGGACAACAACACGACACAGCCATCCGAGCAAGCGCAAGGCGCCGTGCCGCCACCAGCCGATGCAGCCAGTGAGGATCGATTGCTGGCCCCGTCCGCGAAAATGCCCGAACGCGACACCACAGTCGTGGACACGGCCATAGACGCAGTGACCCTCAGTTCGGAAGGCGACACCGAACAGAACACGCTGGGCGCGCCTGCGACCCGCTTCGGGCCGCAGGACTCGGTCTACGCGGAGATTCGCAGCAACGGCACGGCAAGCGCCTACACAATCTATGCGAAGTGGACGGGCGCCGACGGCGAGGTCCTGGCCGACTATGGCATCAAGGTCAATGAGGCCGGTCCGAAGCGGACGGTGATCAGCCTGAGCAAACCGGACGGCTGGCCGGCAGGACGGAACAAGGTCGAGCTCGCGATCAACGGACAGGTGCAGCGCACAGTCACATTCGACGTGCAGTGACCACCAAGGATGAAGCCCACGATACCCGGCCGCCGGTCGCCATCGGAGGGGTCGGCGGGAGTGGGACGCGCCTGGTGGCGCAACTGCTGAAGGGTCTGGATGTCCATATTGGCGGCGACCTCAACCAGGCCAACGACCTGCTCTGGTTCACCCTGCTGTTCAAGCGGCAGGAGATCCTGGGGTGTGATGACGCAGAATTCGACCTGCTGACGCGGGCCATGGTGTCCGGCCTGCGTGGCGGGCACGCTCTGGACCGGGAAACCTGCGCTGTGCTGCAAGCATTGTCGGCGCAGGATCGAGCGCAACATCCGGCGTCCTGGCTGAAAGAACGTGCAATCTCCCTGCGCGATGCCGCTGGCCGCCCCCGCTTCCATGGCAGTTGGGGCTGGAAGGAGCCCAACACGCATGTCGTCATCGAACGACTATGGCAGCGCCTGCCGACGCTTCGCTACATCCATGTCGTCCGCCATGGTCTGGACATGGCCTATAGCGGCAACCAGAACCAGCTCATGCTTTGGGGGCCGCGCGTACTCGGCGACGAAGGAGAGGTATCGCCGCGGCGATCGCTTCGTTACTGGTGCCAGGTACATCGCAGGATGCGGGCGTTGTTGGCGGCGAACCCGCAGCGCATGTACTGGCTCGACTACGACAACTTCTGCCGCAATCCGCATGAGGAGTTCGAACACCTGCGCCGGTTCCTCGCGCTGCCTTCCTCCAAGGTACCGGGCCTGTCCGCAGTACGGCCGCCGGGAGAACCCCGGCATGCGCGCTGCGACCTGTCCGGACTCGCGCCGGCCGACCTGGCCTATGTGTCGTCGCTGGGGTACCGGATCGAACGCCGGGAAACCAGCGTCGATGCGATCACCTGAGCTGCCGACAGTGCCGGAAACGCTGGCCTGCCGCACCGTGCTCGACCTGCGGTGCCGCAACGACAAGTTCATCAGCCAGACCTTGTTGCTGGCTGCTGGCTGGCACCGGCACTGTGCGGGGCATTCCGCGCTGGAAGTGATGTACGTCGGCGAACCGGACGGGCTCGTGTCCTCGTTTCTGGAAAGCATTTCCGCAGCCTGCATCCCGTGCGCGCCCGGTGCCAACGACGACTTCTCGCGCTCGAGCAACAAGATCCAGGGCGCCGGCCCCGATCGCGCCGGCCGCCGCGTCCTGCTGGTCGACAACGACGTCTGCTTCGTGGGACCGCTCGATGCACTGGCATCGATTCCGGCCAACGCGATCGCCGCGTCCGAAGCCGGCAACCTCCGGGTCAGCCAGACGCAGTGGACATTGATCGGCGAAGAACTCGGGCTGCCTCTGATCCACCGGCGCTTCCACCCCGTCAACGCCAGACCCGATGTGCTCGGCTCGCCGTTGGCGACCGAAGGAGCCGAGCCGCCGGAGCGGCCGCTGTACCTCAACAGCGGCGTCATCCTCTTCCCCGTCGGACACGACCATCGCGAACCCTGGCTTGCTCACCAACGCCGGATTCACGCGCACTTCCACGACCATCCAGCCCGGACCAGCGCCGTCGACGAAAGCGACCAGGCGGGATTTGCGACCAGCGTCGCCGCGCATGGCGATTTCGCCTGGCTGCCACTGCGCTTCAACTACCGTCGTGGCTGCTTCCATCTCGGACTGGAGCCGGCAGACAGGATTTCGATCCTGCACCTCACCGGTGACGTCGCGAACGGTAGCGAACTCGATATCTCCGATCGCATTGAAGCCTATTGGCAAAAGTTCGTAAGGCCCGGGATCGCTTCAATCGCGTCGTCGATCGACCCCGCCGAAGCGCATCGCCGCACGACGATCGCCTCGGACGTGCAGGCCGCGCTGCTCGAGTTGGCCCGCGACTACGACCTCGATGAATTACTGCGCGCAATCCGGCGATCGCGCGCCATGATCGCGTGAGATGAGCGCCACCCCACACTCCCAAATCTTCCTGTTGCACGGGATGAAGCGCAGCGGCAACCACGCCATCGTCAACTGGCTGCTGCCGCAGCTGCACTGCCAGGTGTTCAACAACGCCATCCCCCTCGGACCTCTGCTGCGCGGCGCCCCGATGCCGGCGGCACGGCCGTTCGCCGCCTGGCGGAGCGAGCAGGAACAGCGCCTGCGCCATCCCGTGTCCAAGGCGATGGTGACGCTCGAAGACCACGACCTGCGCTTGGCGCCCTTCTACGGCGCAGACGTTCCACTACGTCGGCTGCTGGTGCTGCGCAATCCGCGCGACCTGTTCAGCAGCCGGATCCGCAAGGCGTTCCAGGTGCAGATGCCGGCGTACCCGCGCGCGGACGGCGCGGTGCTGCGGCGCGCGATCGACCTGTGGAAGCAGCATGCGCGCTGCTACCTCGGTGACACAGCGCCCTTTCCCGGCCGAACCGCCATCCTGTTCGACGCCTGGTTCCAGGATGCCGGATACCGCGCGGCCGTCAGTGCCGCCTTGGGCGTCGCGTTCGACGACAGCGGCTTCGGCAAGGTCACCGCCGAGGGCGGCGGCAGTTCGTTCGATGGCACCCGCTTCGACGGCAACGCACGACTGATGGACGTCGACAACCGCGTCGCGGCGCTGGATTCGAGCGAACGCAGCCTGCTCGACACTATCCTCGACGCACCGGGGATGCGCGACCTCGACGACGCGATCTGCACGGCAGATCCCGTCGCCCAGATCACGCTCCGTTGACGGTGCCTCGTTCGCGTGGCGGGTATTTCAGCGCGAACTCCAGGATCGGCAATCGGTCTCCAGCTTCGCCGAACCCCCAATCCGCGAAGGCAAGCCGTGGCGACAACTCGGATTCACCCCCGATCCTGCGCTGCAATGCCAACCCCGTCCCGTCGAGGCGTGCCGCGTCGAACCAGCCCCCGTGCGTCACCACCAAACGCGAGTCGACATGCATGACATGGCGGATCCGTTCGAAAAACTTCCGCCGATCGTCCTCGATGCAATGGTTCAGGACGGAAAAACACAGTATCCAGTCGAACGTTCCCTCGATGTGCGTGAAGTCGAAATCCTCGATTATCGAGACGGACGGCGCGCGCGACGAAAGTCCCGTCTCCTCCAGGATCCCGTTCGCGGCCGCGACGAACGAAGGATTGAAGTCCACTCCGACATAGCCACCGACTTCAAGATGGCGAATGAAATGCACGCCTCCGCGGATCGGACCGCAACCGACGTCAAGCAGGCGATCCTGGGTGCGCAGGCCCAGCGACTTCAGCAGTTCGAGCTGGAACTCACCGCGCCGTCGCCACGCATTCGCCTTGCCGCCCAGGTGGTTTTTGTAGTCGCCTGCCGCGATCTGCATTGCATCCAGGTGGATCTTGCTGTAGTCACGCCTCATTTGCGGTAGCCGTCTTGGTCACCGAGGAAGTGCAGCGATTCTGCTCCAGCACGCCGGCGGAAGGCAATGCGCTGTTCGCCTGCATCGCGAACCGGCCAAACCATCGCAGCCATCACCAAGTGTTCCAGCAAGCGCGCCAGCGTGGCAGTGCGGTATTCCGGGCCAGGGCTACTCATTGCCTGGCAGACGACCATGTCCGGTTGCGGCCGGGACCCGCGTTTTCCCTCCGACACAAGCCGGATTCCATGTCATCCGGCGATGCTCCGCATCGACAGGAGATCCCGATGCTTCGCCTTGCCCTTCTCGCACCACTGTTTGCGTTTGCCGGCTTGTATGCCGCGCCAACCGCCGTCCTAGCGGCGGAAAGCCACGACAACTGCAGCGGCTTCATCGACTCGCTGCCGGCCACGATCGGCAAGCAGGGCGTGTGGTGTCTGCGCAAGGACCAGAGCACGGCCAATACCAGCGGTGACGCCATCACGATCAACGCCAACAACGTCATCATCGATTGCAACGATTTCAAGATCGGTGGGCTGGCGGCCGGGAACATCTCGCAGACCATCGGAATCCACGCCGTCGACCGGCAGAACGCGACCGTGCGCCACTGCAACGTGCGCGGGTTCCACCACGGCATCCGCCTTCAGGGCGGAGCCGGCCACCTCGTGGAGGACAACCGCCTGGACAACAACCTGTACGTCGGCATCTTCGTCTCCGGCGACAACAACCGTGTCCGGCGAAATGCCGTGTACGACACCGGCGGCGCGGTTGGCGGCATATCCCACTCTCCAGTGGGCATCTTCGCTTACGCGAGTATCGTCGACAACGATGTCCAGGGGGTCTTCTCCTCGGTGACACCGTCATGGCCGGTCGGAATCTATGCGTTCGGCTCTGCGGTCAATGACAATCGGGTGGCCGGGGTCGAACCGAACGTGAGCAACAACGGAAGCGGTTATGCAATGGGCATCTACGGCTTTTCCAACATGACCAGCGCGGTTCGCAACCAAGTTCTCGCGAGCGAGAACCAATCGGCCGGCACCGGCATCACATCCATGCAATTCTGTGTCGGCAACACGGTCGGCAACTTTGCGACGCCCTACGGCACGTGCGTCTCGAGCATCGGAAACCTCCCCTGACGACACCGGCGAGACCCGGCCGCATTCACCCCATGGCCGCCCGCACGTTGCGGAACATGCGCAACCAGGGCGAATCCCCGGGCCAGTCACGCGGCGCCCAGCTGAGGTTCGCAGCGCGCGGGGTGCGCTCGGGGTGCGGCATCAGGATGGTCACGCGGCCGTCCTCGCTGGACAGGCCGGCGATGGCGTCGGCCGAGCCGTTCGGGTTGGCGGGGTACGCGATTGCCGGGCTGCCGTCGCCCTGTACGTAACGCAGCGCGGTGCGGGCGGCGGTCTGGTCGGCAGCGTTGGCGAACTCGGCGCGGCCCTCGCCGTGGGCGATCGCGACCGGGATCCGCGAGCCAGCCATGCCGCGGAAGAACAGCGACGGCGATTCGACCACTTCCAGCATCCCGAAGCGGGCCTCGAACTGCTCGCTGCGGTTGCGCAGGAACTGCGGCCAGTGCGCGGCGCCGGGGATGATGGCCTTGAGCTGCGACATCATCTGGCAGCCATTGCACACGCCCAGCGAGAACGTGTCGCCGCGGGCGAAGAAAGCTTCGAACATGTCGCGCAGCGCCGGGCGCTCCAGGATCGACGTCGCCCAGCCGCGGCCGGCGCCGAGCACGTCGCCGTAGCTGAAGCCACCGCAGGCGACCAGCCCGGCGAATGTCGACAGGTCGGCGCGGCCGGCGATCAAATCGCTCATGTGCACGTCCACGGCCTCGAAGCCGCTGCGCACGAATGCCGACGCCATCTCGACCTGGCCATTGACGCCCTGCTCGCGCAGGATCGCCACGCGCGGCGCGACGCCGGTGTTCACCGACGGCGCGCTTGGCGCCGATGTTGACGACATGGCCGGTGCGACGTCCTCGGCCGGGTCGAACGTGAGCTTCGGCTGCAGCCCCGGCGCGTCGAAGCGGCGCACGGCGGCGCGCTCCTCGTCGGCGCATTCGGGATCGTCGCGCAGCCGCTGCATCGCATGGCTGGTCGACCACCAGGCGTCGAACAACGTCTCCCAATGCCACTCCACCAGGGTCTTGCCGTCGTCGATGACGCGGATCGACGGCGCGGTGCTGGGCC
>Ga0307414_10000446_pt1 | contig 21819 bp, 23 predicted proteins | sample DK1Ometagenome_FD_203804 | JGI IMG/M metagenome (GOLD analysis project Ga0307414, IMG submission 203804) | Maize rhizosphere microbial communities from greenhouse at UC Davis, California, United States - DK15-O-3 | ecosystem: Host-associated > Plants > Roots > Rhizosphere > Soil | place: USA... | reverse complement strand
TATAGGATCGAGTTTACGCATCATCCTGCCTAAAAAACAGGCAGGCCATAGCCGTTATGACGCTGGCGGGCAAGGGAGGCCTGCGCTATGGCGCTCGGCGTGACCAAGACGAACCGAAATGTCGCCCTGATCGTGGCCGCTGGACGCGGCGAGCGCGCAGGTGAGGGCCAGCCCAAGCAGTTTCGCCGCGTTGCCGGGAAAAGCCTGCTGGCCCATGCCGTGGATGCTTTCGCCCGTCATAGCGGCTTTGATCAAATTGTGCTGGTCATCGGTGATGGCCAATCGGAGGCGGTCCAAACCGCGCTTGATCCCCGCCCCCTGCCCGCCCTTGTGATCGGCGGGGCGACCAGACAGCAGTCGGTCCGCGCGGGCCTGGAGCATATCGCGGCAAATGGCGGGGCCGATCATGTTTTTATCCATGACGCGGCGCGGCCGTTTTTGCCGCCTCAGCTGATCGATCGTCTATTATGTGCGTTGGAGGACGCTGCGGGCGCGATTCCCGTCCTGCCGGTCGTGGATACATTGGCGAGGGGAATGGGTTCGCTCGGCAATGTCGTCGATCGATCGGGTCTGATCCGGGTGCAAACGCCGCAGGCCTTCGATTTTTACGCTATTCTGATCGCTCACCGGAATTGGGCAAACGCTGCCGATGCCACCGACGATGCCCAGATGGCCCGGGCGGCAGGATATCCGGTTGCGCTGGTTGAGGGGGACAGCATGCTCGAAAAACTTACCCATCCGCAGGATTTTGCGCTGGCGGAGCAGCGACTCGCCGCCAGGTTTTCGACCCGCACGGGGATGGGCTATGATGTCCACCGTCTGGTGTCCGGCGAGGAACTCTGGCTCTGTGGCGTTCAGATCCCGCATCCCAAAGGGCTGAGCGGCCACAGCGACGCCGATGTCGCGTTGCACGCCCTGACCGACGCGATTTTCGGAGCACTGGCCGAAGGGGATATTGGAAGCCATTTCCCTCCGTCCGACCCCCAATGGCGGGGGGCGGCATCATCCACCTTCCTGGCCTTTGCCCGCGACCGCGTAACCGCGCGGGAAGGACGGATCGAGCATGTCGATCTGACGATTATCTGCGAAGCCCCGAAGATCGGTCCGTACCGGGATGCGATGCGTGCCCGAGTCGCCGAAATCCTAGACATAAGCGCGGAAAAAGTGAGCGTGAAAGCAACCACGACAGAGCGGCTCGGTTTTACCGGCAGAGGCGAAGGCATAGCGGCCCAGGCCATTGCCACCCTCTCCCTTCCCGGAGTATTCTAGGCATCATGACCGACACCCTTCTTCCCTCCCAACTGGTCGATGCAGCTCGCCGGGTCGTTGCGGCCAATCGCGCCGCCGGGCGTCGGATCGCCCTTGCCGAAAGCTGCACCGGCGGGCTGGTTTCCGCCGCGCTCACGGAAATTCCCGGATCGTCGGACGTGTTCGTAACGGGGTTCGTGACCTATTCCGACGAGTCGAAGATCGAGATGCTGAAAGTGAGTCTGGACTTGCTGGAAACATTTGGCGCGGTCTCGATCGCCGTCGCCTGGGCCATGGCGCAGGGAGCGCTTGTCCGATCGAACGCGGACGTGGCGGTGGCAATTACCGGAATCGCCGGCCCGGAGGGCGGTAGTGAGAAAAAGCCGGTCGGGACGGTCGTTTTTGCGCGCGCCGAACGGGATGAAGACCCGGACCATGTCGTCGCCGATACCCGATTGTTCGAAAATGAAGGACGAGGATCGGTAAGGCTTCAGGCCGCGCTATGTGCGCTCGAACTGCTGATGCCGGAGGCATCGGTCCCGTAAAGCGCATCCGCCCGCGCTTCAAACGCCCCGATCATCTTGCGCAGCGCCTTGTCGAACATTTGCCCCGCCAGCATCTCGAACAAATGGCTCTTGAAGGCAAAATCGACGGAAAACTCGACAAATACCCCCCCTTCACCATCGGGTTTGAATCGCCAATGATTGTGGAGATGCTTGAGCGGGCCTTCCAGATAATCGATGTCGACCTCGCCTGGGCGAACCTTGTGCACGCGGGAGGTGAAGGATTCGCGCAGCGCCTTGAACCCGACAATAAGGTCGGCCACCATCTCCGTCTCGGTGTCGGATCGCACCCGGACCGCACTCACCCAGGGCAGAAATTCGGGGTAGCGTTTGACGTCGGTTACCAGATCAAACATTTCCTCGGGTGAATAGGGCAGATGACGGGTTTCACTATGATGCGGCATTGCTCTCACTGGACTTTGCGGCCTTGGCCAGCTTCGCTTCGCGGGCAGCCCGCATCTGCTCGAAATCCTCTCCGGCATGATAGCTGGAACGGGTGAGCGGGCTGGACGCGACCTGCAGGAACCCCTTGGCCCGCGCGATGGCCGCATAGGCATCGAAAGCCTGAGGCGTCACGAAATCGACAATTTTCGCGTGGCGCGGCGTCGGCTGCAGATATTGACCCATGGTGAGAAAATCGATGTCGGCGGAACGCATGTCGTCCATCACCTGATGCACTTCCAGGCGCTGCTCCCCCAGCCCCATCATGACGCCGGACTTGGTGAAGATCGAAGGATCATGCCGCTTCACGCTTTCCAGCAGGCGGAGCGAAGCAAAATAGCGCGCGCCCGGCCGAATCGTCGGGTAAAGCCGGGGCACGGTCTCCAGATTGTGGTTGTAGACGTCGGGGCGGGCAGCCACGATCGATTCGACCGCCGCGTCGGCCTTGTTCCGGAAATCAGGTGTAAGAATCTCGATGGTCGTCTGCGGCGTCATGTCGCGCAGCGCCTGGATGACCTTGACGAACTGACTCGCGCCGCCGTCTGGCAAGTCGTCCCGATCCACCGACGTGATAACGATGTGGCTGAGTCCCATCTGCGCCGCGGCCTCCGCAACATGCTGGGGTTCCAGCTTGTCCACGGCCTTCGGCATGCCGGTCTTTACATTGCAGAAGGCGCAGGCGCGGGTGCAGGTGTCGCCCAGAATCATCACGGTCGCGTGCTTTTTCGTCCAGCATTCCCCGATATTCGGGCATGCCGCCTCCTCGCACACGGTGGCGAGGTTTTTTGACCGCATAAGCCGCTGGGTTTCGGCGAAGCCGGCGCTGGTGGGCGCCCTTACGCGAATCCAGTCGGGCTTGCGCTGCCGTTCCGGCCTTGGAGACTCTGGTTCGATGCGGGTGACTTCGTTCATGCAGTCCAGATAACGATGTGCGCCGCTACTTGCCACCCCCCTTTCGCTATGGCTATGGCGAACGCCATGACCAACTTTACCGACATGCTGAACGGCTATCGCCATTTCCGCGAAACCGGCTGGGCGCAGCAGCGCGAACGCTGGGACGAGCTACGCGAAAGCCAGAGTCCGAAAGTGATGGTGATCGCCTGTTCCGACAGCCGGGTGGATCCAGCCCAGATATTCGACACCAATCCCGGCGAGATCTTCGTGGTGCGGAATGTCGCCGCGCTGGTGCCGCCCTTCGAAACCACGCCCGGCCGCCACGGCGTATCCGCAGCGCTTGAATTCGCGGTGCAGGTGCTGAAGGTGCAGGATGTTCTGGTCATGGGCCATGGCCGCTGCGGCGGTTGTAACGCGGCCCTGACGCAAGAGTTGAAAGACGCACCTCCGGGTGAAGGCGGGTTCATCGCGCACTGGATCGACCTGCTGGACGACGCGCGGGATAAGGTCGTAACCCAATTTGGCGAAGACCGGAGCCGTAATGCCCAGCGCGCGATGGAGCAGGAGGCGGTCAAGGTCAGTCTGGCGAACCTGCGCACCTTCCCTTGCATCCAGCAGAAGGAAAGTGCCGGAGAATTACGGCTGATCGGCGCTTTCTTCGCCATTTCCGACGGCATTCTGCACGTGCTGGATGAACAGAGCGGCGTTTTTGCTCCGGCCTGATCGCAGGCGTTACCGGTTCTCTTCCGCTGGACAGGAAGCGACCAGCGAACGATAATAAGTCGTGACTTTCCAGCGGAAGGAAAGGTCCATGACCGCTCGCCACCTACGCATATATGGCAAGGTTCAGGGGGTCTTCTACCGCAACTGGGCGGAGCAGACGGCGCGGTCGCTTGGCTTGTCAGGCTGGGTTCGCAACTGCACGGACGGTTCGGTGGAAGCGGTAGTCGCGGGCGAGACGGAACATATCCAGCGCTTCATCGCCCTGGCGCACAAGGGGCCTGCGGCGGCGCGCGTCACCCATATCGACGATCGCGCAGAGCCTGAGGCTGAATATGCCGGATTCGTCGTCCGGCCTACGCAATAATCGAATGGGCACATCGCTCAGCCGCAACTGAGAGAAAGTGCCCACTTCGATCAATATGATATTGATTAACCTACGATTTCTTCCGGCTTGAAGAAATAGGCGATCTCGATCGCCGCATTCTCGTCGCTGTCCGAACCATGGACGGAGTTGGCCTCGATCGATTCGGCCAGCGCCTTCCTGATGGTGCCTTCGGCGGCGTCGGCTGGATTGGTCGCGCCCATGATGTCGCGGTTGCGCTTGACGGCATCTTCGCCTTCCAGAACCTGAACGACGACGGGCCCGGAGATCATGAAGCTGACCAGATCGTTGAAGAAGGGGCGCTCCTTGTGGACCGCATAGAAGCCCTCGGCCTGTTCGCGGGTCATCTGGATACGCTTGGAGGCAACGACGCGCAGGCCGGCCTCCTCCAGCATCTTGGTAACTGCGCCGGAGAGGTTGCGGCGGGTGGCATCGGGTTTGATGATCGAAAAAGTGCGTGTCGCGGTCATGGCGAACTGGGCTCCGGAAAATGGTGATGAAAGTTAGCTGGCCCGGCCTTTAGCGGCGGCGGCCGCGTGCTGCAAGGCCATTAGTTCACGGCCCCTGAACCCACTTGCGCCCGTCCTGCCGCCAGAAGCGGGGCTCGATCGCATCCCGTTTGGAAAGCGCGCGCCAGCTTTGGCGGGCGCCGTCCACGCTGTTGTCGTCGAAAAAGTAGAAGACCCGCTCGAACTGCAGCGCCTCGTCCCGCCACAAGCCGTCGGCGAGGGCAATGTTGCGTGCGTCATTGTCAGGTTGGCAGGTATGCGACAGCAGAATGGGCTGGCGTCCTGGATCAGCGCAGCCCGCACGGTCATGGGCCAGAAAGCTGTCCGGACCAGCGCTCCACAAGCTCTGGGAGATACTGTCGATCCGGTCGTCATCCGCCGCCACGATCAGAAGCCGGTCCCCACCGTCCAGCAGCCGCTGGGCAATCGACGGAATGACCCGTTCGACCGGATCGCGGCTGAGCTGATAGAAGTCGACCTTCATGTTCGGCGTTTCAGTCGCGATCACTTCTCAAGCGTGTCGGCCACGAATTGGTCGAGCAGGCGCACGCCATAGCCGGTTGCCCCCTTGTCCCAGGTCGCTCCGGGCTTGTCCGCCCATACCATGCCGGCAATGTCCAGATGCGCCCATTTGACGCCGTTCTCGACGTAGCGCTGAAGGAATTGCGCCGCCGTGATCGATCCCGCGCCGCGCGGGCCCACATTCTTCATGTCGGCGATCGGGCTGTCGATCAGCTTATTATAGGCGTCCGACAGGGGGAAACGCCAGAGCGGGTCGCCCGCTGCCTTGCCGGCGGAGAACAATTGTTCGGCCAGCCCGTCATCATTGGCGAAAAGCCCGCCATGTTCGCTGCCCAGCGAAATGATCATCGCGCCGGTCAGGGTGGCGAGGTCGAGCATCACCTCCGGAGAGAAAGTCTTCTGCGCCCAGCACATCGCGTCGCAGAGCACCAGCCTGCCCTCGGCGTCGGTGTTGATGACTTCGATCGTCTGGCCCGACATGGACTTGACGACATCGCCCGGGCGCTGGGCATTTCCGCCCGGCATGTTCTCGACAAGGCCGCAGACGCCGACCACATGCGCCTTCGCCTTGCGTCCGGCGAGCGCCTTCATGGCCCCGGCAACGGCGGCGGCCCCGCCCATGTCCCATTTCATGTCTTCCATCCCGGCCGCGGGCTTGATGGAGATGCCGCCCGTATCGAAGGTGACGCCCTTGCCCACGAAAACGGCGGGCTTGGCTTGCGTACCGCCGGTCCCGTCCCAGCGCATCGCCAGAAGCCGGGGCTTGCGCACGGACCCCTGCGCCACCCCCAACAGCGCGCCCATGCCCAGTTCCGCCATCTGCTTTTCGTCCAGAACGGTGATTTCCACGCCCAGGTCCTTGAGCGGCTGGCACCGTTCCACAAAGCTCTCGGGATAGATGATGTTGGCGGGCTCAGTCACCAGCTCCCTTGCGAACAGCACGCCGTCCGCCACGGCGGAAAGACGAGCCCAGGCTTCGCCCGCACCGGGGGCATCGCTGACCAGCGTGACGTCCTTCAACGTCGGCTTCTGCTTTTCGGACAGGCGCGTGCGGTAGGTGTCCATTCGCCAGGCCCGCATCGAAAGCCCGAAGGCCAGACGCGCGACAGCTTCTCCATTCACGCCAGCGCCTGGGAACTCAACGCCAAGGAAGCCTGCCCCCGATGCTACGAGCTTCGCCGCAAGCGCTGCGCCCGCCTTTTCATAATCCAGGGCACCACCACCGCCAGCGCCGACCAGAAGAACGCGCAACGTCTTGCCGCCCTCTTCGACGAAGGTTTCAAACAGGCTCGCCGTCTCCCCCGAAAAACGGGCGGCGCAAGCCCCCTCTACGACAGTCTTCGAAGCGGCCAGCGGCAATTGCGTCAGCCCGTCCTTGGGCACGGCAAAAGCGACAGTGTCGGCGACAGAAGGCCGGGTCGGGCTAATAGAGATATGCATTGGCGGTCCTCTTGGGGGCAGGGAATTTCGGAGTGTTCTGAACGAACACATAAGAAGCATTTGCCGCGCAGGCAAAGCGCTTTGACGAAATAAAGCGGCGGTTGGCGATTGCGGCGACTGCAAAGCGATGCGATAGGCGGCGGTCAAGTCCATTTGCAACCGTCAGAGAATGCATGCCGTCCAAGCCGTTAACCCCTGCCGCGCGTGGAGCCATCCTGCTGACCGCCCTTGCGGGTTGCGCTGCATTTGGCCCCTTGGCACTGGCTCAGGACCTTTCCCAACCCGTGGAAAAGCCGATTGCGGAGAGTGACCTTCCGCCGGTGGAAAACAGCGAGCAAGTTGCCTTTGCCGCAGACCAGCTGCAGTATGACGATGAGACGCAAGTCGTGACTGCCAGCGGCAACGTCGAACTGTCGCGCGAAGGCAATCTGCTGCGCGCCGACAATGTGGTCTGGAACCGCGCGACCGGCCGGGTCCACGCTTCGGGCAATGTCGCGCTGACAAATCCGGCGGGCGACATCGCCTATGGCGAATCCGTTGAACTGACGGACTCGCTGAAGGACGGCGTGGTGGAAAACCTGTTGCTGGTCCTGGAGCGCGGCGGGCGTCTGGCGGCGCGGCGCGGCGACAGGATCAATGAAGTCATCACTCTGGAAAGGGCTGCTTACTCGCCTTGCGCCGTCGAGGACGCCCAAGGATGCCCCAAGGAGCCCACGTGGCAGATCCGCGCGGTCCGCGTTGTCTATAATCCGCACCGCCGCCGAGTGACCTATGATGGCGCGCGCGTCGAGCTGTTCGGCTTGCCGCTTATCCCCCTGCCCGGCCTGTCGCATCCGGCCGGCGGCAGCGGTGGATCAGGTCTGTTGGTTCCCGACATTCGCTATGACCGAACCAACGGACTTGAGCTGTCATTGCCATACTTCTGGCAGATCGCGAGCAACCGGCATTTGACGGTCACGCCGCACGTCTATTCCGATGTGCTTCCGATGGTAGAGGCCAATTATCAGGCGCTGTTGAGCAAGGGTGCCTACCAGATCACGGGCTATGCCACCTATGGCAGGCGGGTGCCGACGGGCGAAAGTCTGGTCGCGGACCCGGAACGCGATCTTCGCGGCCATGTCGATGCGAGCGGGAAATTCCAGTTCGACCCCTATTGGAGCGTCAGCGGATCGCTGCGCGTCGCGACTGACCGGACTTTCCTGCGTCGCTACGACATCAGCCGGGACGACCGCCTGCGTTCGACAATCGCGGCCGAACGCATTGGCGACAGCAGCTATTTCTCGCTTGCCGGCTGGGCGGTGCAGACATTGCGGGCGGAGGTGGACCAGGGGACGGTTCCTGTCGCGCTCCCGGTGATCGACTATCGCCGCCGCTTCACCGATCCCCTGCTGGGCGGCAAGGTGCAGCTTCAACTCAATAGCCTTGCTATCACGCGGGCTGAAGGACAGGACACACAGCGCGCCTTTGCCGGGGTGCAATGGGATCTTCGGGAGATTACCGGCCTTGGCCAGGAAGTGACCTTCACGACCTATTTGCGGGGCGATGTCTATCACAGCGGCGATAATCGGTTGACCGATACGCTGATCTACCGTGGCAACGAAGGCTGGGAAGCACGAGGAATTGCGGCCGCGGCCGTCGATATGCGCTGGCCCTTCATCGGCGAGGCCTTTGGCGGCACCCAGAGAATTACGCCGCGCGTGCAATTTGTCGCCGCGCCCAAACTTTCCAACCTCAATGTTCCCAATGAGGATGCGCGCGCGGTGGAGCTGGAGGACAGCAACCTGTTCGCGCTGAATCGCTTTCCCGGCTATGACCGGTTCGAGGACAGCGCCCGGATCACCTACGGCCTGGAATATGCATTCAACCGGCCCGGACTGACTGTCGATGCCGTGGTTGGGCAGAGCTATCGCCTCAATCGCCGCCGAACGCTGATACCCGACGGCACGGGCCTATCGGAACGGGTTTCGGACATAGTCGGCCGGACGACCGTGCGTTACAAGGATTTCGTCAGCCTCACCCATCGGTATCGGATGGACAAGGACAATCTCGCGATTCGGCGGAACGAGGTGGACGCCACCATCGGGTCGCGCAGCACTTATGTCATGGCGGGCTATCTGCGCCTTAACCGCAATATCGGGCCGGAACTGGAAGACCTGCAGGACCGGGAGGAAATCCGTCTGGGCGCAAGGGTACAGGTCACGCGTTTCTGGTCCGTTTTCGGTTCCACCGTGGTTGACCTTACCGACAGCAGAGAGGATCCGTTTTCGGTGGCGGACGGATATGAACCGGTGCGGCATCGGCTCGGCATTGCTTATGAGGACGACTGCCTGGAGCTGGGTCTGACCTGGCGCCGGGACTATCAGGAAGCCGGCGACGCGCGGCTGGGCAACACATTCCAACTGCGGCTGGCTTTTCGTAATCTTGGCATATAGAAGATACGCGAGAGCCGTGCGTTCCCTGTGGGCCGTCGCGTGAGAATGCTAAGCTGGGGTTCAGCCAGAATGTGGCAAACGCGGGCTGTGTTGGAGAGATTTGCGATAATGGAGCTAGGATTGCGGGCGAAGACCGGGCTGGGGAAGCATTTTGGAAAAACGATGCTGGCGCTGGCCTGCTGCGGCGGCGCCTTGGCGATGGCTGGCGGCGGGGTAGCCGCTCAGCAAAGGCCGGCGCCCCCGCCACAAAACAGCTTGAACATTCCACAGGACGTGACGCTGTTCGGCAAGAGCGACCCGAATGTGCGCAAGGCCACGGCCGTCATCAATGGTGAAATCATCACCGGCACGGACGTCGATCAGCGTCTGGCCCTCATCATCACCGCCAATGGTGGAAAGATCGAGGAGGAGGAAAAGGAACGGCTGAGGCTTCAGGTGCTCCGCAACCTCATCGATGAAACGCTGCAGATTCAGGAGGCCAAGGCGAACGACATCACGGTCGATCGGGCCGAGATTGAACAAAGCTATGCGCGCGTGGCCCAGAATTTCGGCAGGACGCCGGAGCAGTTTGATGAATATCTCCGCTCGCAGGCAAGCTCGCCAGCCAGCATCAAGCGGCAGATTGAAGGGGAACTGGCCTGGAGCCGGCTGCTGCGCCGCAATGTCCAGCCATTCGTCAATGTGGGCGAGGAAGAAGTCCAGTCGATCATCGACCGGCTGAAGGCGTCCAAGGGCGAGGACGAATATCGCATCGGGGAAATCTACCTATCGTCAACGCCCGAAAACGCTGCGCAGATTGAAAATAATGGCCGCAATATCATCACCCAGATTCAGCAAGGCGGATCGTTCCAGGCCTATGCCCGGCAATTTTCCGAGGCTTCCACGGCGGCGGTCGGTGGTGACCTCGGCTGGGTAAGGCTTGCCCAGCTTCCCAATGAACTGGCGCTTGCCGCCCGCGAGATGCAGGTTGGCCAGATGGCTGGCCCGATCCCGCTGCCGGGCGGATTTTCCATCCTCTACGTCATGGACAAGCGCAAGATTCTCACTAGCGATCCGCGCGATGCGCTGCTCAGCCTCAAGCAATTGAGCGTCGCCTTCCCGGCGGGCACGACACAGGCCCAGGCGTCGGCCAAGGCAAGCGAATTCGCCAATGCGGTGCGTAATATCCAGGGATGCGGCACAGCCAATGAGATCGCCGCGCAGGTTGGCGCCGATGTCGTCGATAATGACCAGATCAAGATCCGTGATCTGCCCCTGCCCTTGCAGGAAACACTCATGAACCTGCAGGTGGGTCAGGCGAGCCCGCCCTTCGGCTCGGTGCAGGATGGCGTGCGCGTCCTGGTGCTGTGCGGCCGTGACGATCCGCAAGAGGCCGGCGCGCCTTCCTTTGAACAGATCATGGCCCAGCTTGAAGACGAGCGTGTGAACAAACGCGCTCGCATCTATCTGCGCGACCTGCGGCGGGATGCGGTTATTGACTATAACTGATCGGAGCGACCGATAGCATGAGTATTGCCCCCTTCGCTGTATCCCTGGGCGACCCGGCGGGCGTTGGGCCTGAAATCGTCGCCAAGGCCTGGGAACAGCGGCACTCGCGGGCTTTGCCATGCTTCTTTGCAGTCGGGGATGCCGCATCGCTTTCGGCAGTGTGGGACGGGCCGGTCGTCCGGATCGAGGACCCAGGCAAGGCGGCGCTGGCATTTAGTGATGCCCTGCCCTGCCTGCATGTAGACGATGGCGGCCCTGTCATTCCGGGCCGTCCAAGCTATGAGGGCGCACGTAGCGCGCTGCAATCGCTGGAACTGTCCGCAGGGCTTGCGCGATCAGGCTCCGCTGGGGGCATTGTCACAGCCCCCATCTCGAAGAAACAGCTTTATTCGGTGGGATTCACCCATCCGGGGCAAACGGAATTCATCGCCGAACGGTGCGGCGTTGCCCGGTCCAACGCCGTCATGATGCTGGTGGGGCCGACCCTGCGGGTCGTTCCGATCACCACACACTTGCCCCTGAAGGACGTGTTTGACGTCATCAGCATTGAGCTGATCAAGGCTCGGGCGCACGCCACCGTGAAGGGGTTACAGAAGAACTTCGCCATCGATTTGCCGCGTCTGGCCTTGGCGGGCCTCAATCCCCACGCAGGGGAGGATGGCGCGCTGGGTATGGAGGAAATCGAAATATTCGCGCCCGCCGTAGAACAGCTTCGCTCCGAAGGGATCGACATCAGCGGGCCTTGGTCGGCCGATTCGATGTTCCATGAACGCGCGCGGTCGCAATATGACGCGGCACTATGTCCCTATCACGATCAGGCGTTGATCCCGGTGAAGACACTGCATTTCGACGAGGGCGTCAACATGACGCTGGGCCTGCCCATCGTCCGCACATCGCCGGACCATGGCACCGCCTTCGGCATCGCGGGCAAGGGCGAGGCGCATCCTGGCGCCATGATCGCGGCGATCGAGGTTGCCGCCATTTCAGCGGAAAACCGGGCGACCTATTGCCGGGCGGCCGGTTGAGCGAACGCCAATGACATTGCCGCCGTTAAGGGACGTGATCGCCCGCCATGGGCTGCGCGCCAGCAAGGCGCTGGGCCAGAATTTCCTGCTCGACGAGCAATTGCTCGACCGGATCGCGGCGATCCCTGGGCCGCTTTCAGGACAAACCGCTTATGAGGTCGGTCCGGGACCGGGTGGCCTCACTCGCGCCCTGTTGCGGGCGGGAGCGCGGGTGGTCGCTGTGGAGCGGGACCGGCGCTGCCTTCCGGCGCTGGCGGAGTTGCAGGACGCCTTTCCAGGCCAGCTGAAGGTCGTGGAAGATGACGCCATGGCGGCAGACGCACGCGCCTTGACCGGCGACAATGCCCATATCGTGTCCAACCTGCCCTATAATGTCGGCACCGCCTTGCTGGTCGGATGGCTGACGGAGACTCAGTGGCGGCCATGGTGGGCGTCGCTGACCCTCATGTTCCAGCAGGAGGTGGCCGAGCGTATCGTGGCGCAGCCGAATAGCGAGCATTATGGGCGCCTGTCCGTGCTGGCCCAGTGGCGGTGCGATGTGAAGCTGGCAATGAAGGTGCACCGCTCCGCCTTCACCCCGCCGCCCAAGGTGATGTCGGCGGTCGTGCATATCCGGCCCGCCGATGCCCCCGAGGGTGTCGAACCGGGCATTCTCGAACGGCTGACCGCTGCGGCCTTTGGCCAGCGGCGCAAGATGCTGCGTCAAAGCCTGAAGAGTGTACCGGGCGCGCTGGAGGCATTGGAGCAGGCCGGAATGGATCCGCAACGGCGGGCGGAAACGGTCAGTGTCGCTGAGTTTGTTTCGGTGGCGCGGATATTGGGGACCAGGTGAGAAGGTTGAAATTTCCCTCCCACCGGAGAAACCTCAGCCGTCATTCCCCAAACGTCAAGGCTTCTCCGCCACAGGTGCAACCGTGCTCGTCGCGCGTGGAGGCGCCACATCCTTTGCGGTCAGTTGAGTGGTGGTGTTGCCCTTCTCGATTGCGGCCGCAAGGACGGTGACTTCACGACAGGCAGAGCGGCAAATGTTCTTGATCTTGGCGAGGTTTTCCTTCGCCTTTTCGACAGCGCCCTTGTCCACCATCGATTCGCCCTGCCCTGCCAGCGCTTTGAGGTCCGTTGGGTCCAGCAGCAGCGCTTCACGATAGAAGCGGATGGATTTACCGGTCAGGCCCTGCGCCCGCGCAACCTCGCCCAGCGCGACAAATGCCCCCCGGTTGCGGGGATCTATGGCAAGCGCCGTTTCATAGGCATCGTTCGCGCCCTGAAGGTCGCCCGCCGATTTGGCGGCCTGCCCCTTTTCCAGCCAGGCCATGGATAGCGGATCGATCTGCGTATCCGGTTTCTGCCCGATTCCTGCACTCGATACTGTCGCCAACGCCAGAGCAAGGGCAATGGATGCAGGGGTAAAACGCATAATCTTCTCCAGCAGGGTTTCGGCTTTCGCCGGAACATCTCGCCTTGCTACTAACATGACTTTCTCATCCGTGTGAAGAAAAAGCCGTCGGTGCGATCATGGGCGGGCGTCAGCAGCACGCCCTGACCCCAGCGCCGTCCGGGCAGGTCATCCGGCAAATCGCAGGCCCAGCCCGGATTGCGGCGGAGGAAAGCATCGACCTGATCGCGCCCTTCCCGGTCGAGCAAGGAGCATACGGCATAGATCATGGTTCCGCCCCTTTTTACAAGACCGGCACCACTATCCATGATCCGGGCCTGTTCGGCAACCAGCCGTTCAAGCCGCGCGGGCGTGAGCCGCCAACGGGCCTCCGGATTGCGCCGCCAGGTGCCCGTTCCCGAGCATGGCGCATCGACCAGCACGCAGTCGGCAGCCTCTACAAGCGGTGCCAGGGCGCGTTGCTCATGCCCTTGGTCGAGCAGCAGCGGTTCAATGAAGGACGCCCCTGCCCTTTCCGCGCGCGGCGTCAGGCGCGCCAGGCGGCTGCGGATGGTATCGGCGGCGATCAGGCGGCCCTGCGCCTGCATGTCGGCGGCGAGCGCCAATGTCTTCCCGCCGGCACCGGCGCACAGGTCGATAACGGTCTGGTCGGGCTGCACCCCGCACAGGCGGGCGATGAGCTGGCTGCCCTCATCCTGCACCTCGACCAATCCATCCCGCCAAAGGGGCGACTGTTCGATGGCGACCCCTTCGGGAAGGCGAATGCCATTGGGCGACAAGGGCGTCGGCTGACCCTCTGGCAAAATCGAGAGCATCGCCGCCCGGTCAGCTTTCAGTCGATTGACGCGCAGGTCCAGCGACGCGCGGGTCAGCAGTTCCGCCTGCTCGGCGTCATCAAGGGGCGCTGCAAGCAAGGGCCGCAGCCAGGACGGAACTGCCCTGGCAGGCGCGGCAGGTTCATTCTCGGCTATGGGCGCTGGCGCATGGGCCGAACCGTCGAACATGGCGGCAAGGCCGGGTTGGTCGGCTGCCAGACCAAGCATCGCCGCGCGCCCGCTTTCCGGGCGCTCCCCAGCGCGGCGGATCACGGCGTAGACGAGATCGCGGACTGCCCGGCGGTCCTTGGACCCGGCATATCGGCGCGCCTTGAAATAGGCGGCGATGAGTGTGTCCGCCGCCGGACCGCCATCGCGGACCGAAATGATGATTTCATCGAGCAGGTCGATCGCCGCCTGAACGCGGGCGGCGGGAGTCATAGTCGCCCCTCCCGCTTGCGGGAGGGATTGTAAGGCACCCGGTCTCCGACATGCCCTCCCCTAACCCCTCCCGCGAGCGGGAGGGGAATCTTACCGCGTGGGGTAATTGGGGGCCTCGCGGGTGATGGTGACGTCATGGACGTGGCTTTCGCTGAGGCCGGCATTGGTGATCTGGACGAAGCGGGCGCGCTCCTTCAGTTCCGCGATCGTGCGGGAGCCGGTATAGCCCATCGCCGCCTTTACGCCTCCGACCAGCTGGTGGATCACATCCTTTGCAGGGCCTTTGAAAGGCACCCTGCCCTCAATGCCTTCGGGAACCAGCTTCATCTGGTCCTTGATATCCTGCTGGAAATAGCGGTCGGCCGATCCGCGCGCCATCGCGCTCACCGAGCCCATGCCCCGATAGCTTTTGTACGCCCTGCCCTGATAAAGGAAGGTTTCGCCCGGCGCTTCCTCTGTCCCGGCAAGCAAAGACCCGATCATGACGGCTCCTGCCCCCGCAGCCAGCGCCTTTGCAACATCGCCTGAGGTGCGCAGGCCGCCATCGGCGATGACCGGGATACCCGACTTGGCGGCTTCTTCGGCCGCTTCGAGGATCGCGGTAAGCTGCGGCACGCCAACGCCCGCGACAACACGGGTGGTGCAGATGGAACCAGGGCCGATCCCCACCTTAACGCCGTCTGCGCCCGCATCAATCAAGGCGCGGGTCGCTTCGGCCGTGGCGACATTGCCGGCAATGATCTGGATGCTGTTCGACATTTTCTTGATCTGTTCGACCGCGGCGGACACCATCTTGCTGTGGCCATGCGCGGTATCGACGACGATCAGGTCGCATTCCGCATCGATCAGCGCTTCGGTGCGCTCCAGTCCCTTGTCGCCTACGGTAGTGGCGGCGGCCACGCGCAAACGGCCAGAGGCATCCTTGGTCGCCTGCGGATAATTGACCGCCTTTTCCATGTCCTTGACGGTGATGAGCCCGATGCAGTGATAGGCTTCATCGACGACCAGCAGTTTCTCGATGCGCCGCTGGTGCAGCAGGCGGCGCGCTTCCTCCTGGGTGACGCCGGGCGTGACCGTCGCCAGATTGTCCCTTGTCATCAGCTCGCGGACCGGCTGGGCCGGGTTCTCCGCAAAGCGAACGTCGCGATGGGTCAATATCCCCACCAGCTTGCCGCTTTTCTCGACAACCGGGATGCCCGAAATCCTGTGGCGTTCCATCAGGCTTTGAGCATCGGCCAGCGTCTGATCCGGCGCGATGGTGATGGGGTTGACGACCATGCCCGATTCAAAGCGCTTCACCACCCGGATCGCGTCGGCCTGTTCCGTGATCGACAGATTGCGGTGAAGAACGCCAATGCCGCCAAGCTGGGCCATGACGATGGCCATGTCGGCTTCGGTCACCGTATCCATCGCGGACGACAGGATCGGGATATTAAGCCCGATTTCCTTCGTCACCCGCGTGCGCGTATCGGCCTGGCTCGGCAGAACGTCGGACTCGCCCGGCTGCAGCAGAACGTCGTCAAAGGTAAGGCCAAGGCGGATGTCCATGGAATAGGCCACTTTCTTTCGCGGGAGGATTCGTGGCGGTCCATGTAACCATTTCGCCTCTTTGGCGCTAGTGCGGTGGGGAATGTTATTTTGCGATGCCGATTGCGGCACTCACCGCCCCATGCCACAGGCTTCGGCCCGTGCAATCAGCGAGCGGGCCGCGGCAACGTGCATCGCCTCGATCATCCGCCCTTCGAATCGCTCCGCTCCGCCGCTGGCGGCGGCAACCAGGCGATAGGCATCTTCCAGCGCCGGAAGAGACGGACCGAAAATCATATTGGCGGCGGCGATCTGGTTCGGGTGAATCAGCGTCTTGCCGTCAAAGCCATATTCATGACCAACCTTGCACTCCTCCATGAAGCCATCGGGATCATCGAGCCGGTTGTAAACCCCGTCAAAGACGGCCTTGCCCGACAGCCGGGCCGCCATGACAATCATCTGGAGCGCCGTCGTAAGGCCCGCCCGCCCCGTCCCTTCAGGGATATGAAGATCCACCCGCAAGTCATTGGTCCCAACGAACAGCGCGGCCGTTCCTGTTGCTGCGGCGATCGCATTTGCCTCGATGAGGCCCTTCACCGATTCGATCATGGCAATGACCGGGCGGCCGCATTCGCGATAGACCCGCTCTGCCTGCGCCGCGCTTTCGACCTTTGGCAGAATCAGAAAATCGGCGCCGGTGCCTGAAAAGGCGGCCGCATCCTCCTGATGCAGGCGTGAGCCCGTCATGTTGAAGCGCACCGCGACCAGCTTGCTCCCGAACCCTTCTTCTATGGCGGCCACGGCGGCCCGCCTGGCAACCGCCTTCTGGGAATCGGGAACCGAGTCTTCAAGGTCGAGAATCACCATGTCGCATGGCAGGCTGCGCGCCTTCTCGATCGCCCGTGCATTGGACGCCGGGAGAAACAGCAGCGAACGGGCATATTCCAGTTTCATGGCAGGCATGTTTTCGATTCCGCTTTGCTACCAGCCCTTTAGCGGCCATACTCGTCCCGTCCTATTGGGGGGAGAAGTGGCATGGGCGTGGCTGTTGCCTTTTTCGTTGTTTTGCTGGTCTTCATCTATCTGGCCGCGAGTATCAAGATCGTTCGGCAGGGCTATCATTATACAATCGAATATTTCGGGCGCTTCACGCAGGTGGCGCAGCCGGGCTTCAACTTTTTCCCCGCCTTCTTCTACGCCGTCGGCCGCAAGGTGAACATGATGGAGCAGGTGATCGATGTTCCAAGCCAGGAAATCATCACCCGCGACAATGCGATGATCGCCGTCGATGCCGTCGTCTTTTTCCAGGTACTGGACGCAGCCAAGGCGGCTTATGAGGTATCCGACCTGTATGTCGCGATCCTGAACCTCGCCACGACCAATCTGCGCACGGTGATGGGGTCGATGGACCTTGACGAGACGCTTTCGAAGCGTGACGAGATCAATGCCCGGCTGCTGCATGTGGTCGATGACGCAACGACTCCCTGGGGCCTCAAGATCACGCGCGTCGAGGTGAAGGACATTCGCCCGCCGCAGGACATCGTCAACTCCATGGCGCGGCAGATGAAGGCGGAACGCGAAAAGCGCGCCAACATCCTTGATGCCGAAGGGTTCCGCGCCGCCGAGATCCTGCGCGCCGAGGGCGCGAAGCAATCCCAGATTCTGGAAGCAGAGGGCCGGCGCGAAGCGGCTTTCCGCGATGCCGAGGCTCGCGAGCGGGAGGCCGAGGCGGAAGCAAAAGCCACGCAGATGGTGTCCGAAGCCATCGCCAGCGGCAATGCGCAGGCCATCAACTATTTCATCGCGCAGAAATATGTCGAGGCGGTGAGTCAGTTCGCCACCTCGCCCAACGCCAAGACGATCCTGTTCCCGGTTGAGGCGACACAGCTTATCGGCACGTTGGGCGGCATCGGAGAATTGGCCAAGGAAGCGCTCGGCAACGGTGCGGGCGGCTCCACGCCCCCACCGGCCGCACCCGCGCCGCGCCGTCGCGGTCCGTTCGAGCCGGCGGAGTAAGCGCAATGGACTGGCTCACGCAACTGGAGCTGGATGCGCAATGGTGGTGGCTGATCCTCGCCGTCCTGCTGGGTATCGGAGAGATCGCGCTTCCGGGCGTGTTCCTGATCTGGATCGCCGCAGCTGCGGCGCTGACGGGCATTGTCACGGCGCTGACGGGCATTCCTGCGGTGCCGCAGCTTCTTATCTTTGCCGCAACGTCCCTGCTGTCGGCCTGGTTCGGGCGGCGCTGGTATCTGGACAATCCGGTGCAATCCGCCGATCCCCTGCTGAACGACCGCGCCGCGCGTCTGGTTGGGCGGACAGTCATCGTTACCGCACCCATCATACATGGTCGCGGCCGGGTGAAGGTCGACGACAGCGTCTGGCCTGCGACTGGTCCTGACCTGCCGGAGGGGGCCGTGGCGCAGGTCACAGGTTGCAGCGACGGCGTACTGGTCGTCGAATCCCCGGATAGTTGACGGCATTCCCGGCCACACAGAGGTTCATCAATCATGGCGAGCAGAGCGCATTTGCTCCTGGCAACTCTTGCCCTGTCAGCGGCGGGCACGACGGCCGCAATTGCCGCCAGTTCCAACGCGCCCTTCCAGGTTCTGGAGCAGGGCAAGGGCTTTTCCCGGCTTGATGCAGCTATAAGGGCGATCGGCGATGGCGCAGGCACGATATTGATCGCACGGGGAACCTACCGGCAATGCGCGGTTCAGGCAGAGGGCTCTGTCACCTACAAGGCTCTGCAGGCAGGTTCAGTCGTCTTTGACGCGGTCACTTGCGAGGGGAAGGCGGCGCTGGTGCTGCGGGGCCGGGCGGCGAGCGTGGACGGAATCGTGTTCCAGAATATGCGCGTGGCGGACGCGAACGGCGCGGGCATCCGGCTGGAACGGGGCGACTTGCACGTCGCCAACAGCCTGTTCCGCAACAGCGAGCAGGGCATTTTGACCGCGGCCGACCCGGCCGCCGAAATCCGCATCGACCGATCGACATTCCAGCATCTGGGGCGCTGCGACCGGGGGCTGGCTTGCGCGCACAGTATCTATGTCGGGGGCTATGGCAAGCTTACCGTCACCCGCTCCCGTTTCGAGCTTGGCGACGGCGGGCATTATGTGAAGTCCCGCGCGGCAATGGTGGACATTCGCGACAACAGCTTTGACGACACGGGCGGACGGGAAACCAACTATATGATCGACCTGCCCGCCGGCGCGAGCGGCACGATTTCGGGCAATCAGATGGTGCAGGGCAAGAGCAAGGACAATTACAGCGCCTTTGTCGCCATCGCCGCCGAAGGAAAGGAGCGCAGTTCAACCGGCCTTTCCATCACCAACAACAGGGTATCCTTTGCGCCCGGCATCGAACGCAACAGCGTCTTCATTGCGGATTGGAGCGGTGATCGCATCACGGCCAGCGGCAATATGCTGGCGAGCGGAATTGCGCTCTACCAGCGGCGTTGACATCGGTACGGGGAAAATGGTGGGCGTGGCAAGGATTGAACTTGCGACCCCTGCGATGTCAACACAGTGCTCTACCACTGAGCTACACGCCCACACGGGAAGGCAGCCATTAGCCGGGCTTTATCTGCCGTGCAAGCGGGAATTGCCGCCTGCTCCAAAAAAGAAATTCAGTTCAGTCCGGTAGCGCTGTTGACGCCAAAAAGCCTGTCGACCTCCATCACCAGATCGCGCAGATGGAAGGGCTTCGACAGCACCTTGGCCTGAGGCACAGCCTTCCCGGCCTTCAGCGTTACCGCCGCGAATCCGGTGATGAACATGACCCGCATAGTGGGCGCGACCACGGCGACATGCTGCGCAAGTTCGATGCCGTCCATTTCCGGCATCACGATGTCGGTCAGCAACAGATCGAAATGTTCCGTTTCCAGCAGGGGCAGCGCCGCAGTGCCGCGATCGACCGCGACCACGTCATATCCGGACTTTTCAAGCGCGCGCGCAAGATATTGGCGCATCACTTCATCATCTTCGGCAAGCAAAATCCGGACCATCAATCCCTCGACCAATGTTGCATCACCCGGCCCGGTTGGACCGGTTCTGCTCCACTTTCTTCAATTTTCCCCGCTTCCAGGCCGGTTCACCGGCTGCCCCTGACACTACTATATCGCGCACGGGCCGTTTCAAAAAGCACTTCCAGCACCCCCGAGCGATGGAATTGCTTGTATCCTTATGCGACAAGCCCTTAATATTTTCCAGCCACACCGCATTTTTTTCGCCGGAGGAGGGAGCAGAAGGTGGAATTTCCAGCGCCTGTCGCGCCTGCTCATGCCTGCCCGGCTTATTATCGCTATGGACCGGCGGTCCCCGAAAGCCCCCTGATCGTTTCCGTCCCTCATGCCGGACGGCATTATCCCGCCGCCGTCATGGAACAGGCGCGGACCGGACGGGACGGGCTGGAACGCCTTGAAGACAGGCTGGCGGATCTATTGGTTCACCGGCTGATCAGCGCGGGCTATTGCGTTTTCATCGCCAGGCAGGCACGCGCCGTCATCGATCTCAACCGCTCCGAAAACGAAGTCGATCCCGCCATGGTGAGGGACGCGCCCCTGCGATCGGCGTTGGTTTCCAGCGCGAAGGTTCGCGGGGGCCTGGGCCTTATTCCGCGACGGTTGTCGGCGCTCGGCGATTTGTGGAAGGCGCCCCTTCCATGGATGGAGGTGCAGCGGCGCATTACCGAGTATCACCGGCCCTATCATGAGGCGCTGGATGCCACGTTGAGCATGGCCCACGACCGCTTCGGACATGCCATATTGCTCGACATCCACAGCATGCCGCCGCTGTCACGGCGGGACGGACTGCCGCCACGAATCGTCATCGGGGATCGCTTCGGACGAAGCGCGAGCGGGCGGCTCTCAGGGCTGGCGGCGGAAATCGCCTTGAGCCATGGCCTGGAAGCCGCGCAGAATCACCCCTATCCGGGCAATTATCTGCTGGATCGCCACGGCGCGCCCCTGCGGAATGTCCATGCGATCCAGCTTGAGATCGACCGGTCGCTCTATCTCGACGCGTCATTGCGCCATCCAGCGCACGGCCTCGCCCGGATACAGCGGATCATGCTGGATCTGGCGGATCGGCTGGCGGACGAACTTCCGCAGGGCGACTTCGCGCAAGCGGCGGAGTAGCCCCGCCACTGCGCCGATATCAGTCCAGATTTGGCCGCAGCCAGCGCTCGGCCGTGGCGATATCGACCCCGCGCCTGACGGCATAATCCTCCAACTGGTCCCGGCCCACGCGCGCCACGCCGAAATATTCGCTTTGCGGATGACCAAAGTAGAATCCTGAAACGGCGGCGGTCGGCCACATGGCGAAGCTGTCGGTCAGCGTGATGCCCGTATTCTCCGTTGCGTTCAGCATCGAGAACAGAATCGGCTTCTCGCTGTGATCCGGACAGGCGGGATAGCCCGGCGCGGGACGGATGCCGCGATATTGCTCGCGAATCAGCGCTTCATTGGTGAGTTGCTCGCCCTCGGCATAGCCCCACAATGTTGTGCGGACATGCTGATGCAGTCGCTCGGCAAAGGCTTCGGCCAGCCGGTCGGCCAGCGCTTTCAGGAGAATGTCCGAATAATCGTCATGCGCGGCCTTGAAGCGCGCGAGATGCGGTTCGATGCCATGACCCGCCGTCACTGCGAACCCGCCAATCCAGTCGTCTTCGGGCGCGATGAAGTCGGCCAGGCACATATTGGCGCGGCCTTCGCGCTTGCGGATTTGCTGGCGGAGGAAAGGCATTCTGATTTCCCCCTCCCGCAAGCGGGAGGGGAGAGATAAGCACATCGTCCCCTTCGCGCCTGCAAGGCCAAAGGGCGGCGACCCCACTGGCCGTCAGCCATTTCTCCGCAATGATCTGGTCCAGCATCTTCTGCGCGTCGTCGAACAGGCTCCGCGCGCTTTCACCAATAATGGCATCGTCCAGGATGGCGGGATAATTGCCCGCAAGCTCCCAGGCGCGGAAGAAGGG
>Ga0307414_10000445_pt1 | contig 21832 bp, 33 predicted proteins | sample DK1Ometagenome_FD_203804 | JGI IMG/M metagenome (GOLD analysis project Ga0307414, IMG submission 203804) | Maize rhizosphere microbial communities from greenhouse at UC Davis, California, United States - DK15-O-3 | ecosystem: Host-associated > Plants > Roots > Rhizosphere > Soil | place: USA... | reverse complement strand
CCGATAAGTCCGATGAACTGGTCGAGGCCGTCGTCAGCGCTGTTACAGAATGGGTCGAGGTGGAATCTTGGCAAGTTGTTGGGGTGGCGTTGGTGCGGCTTGAAGTCAATTATGCTGCGAAATCCGCAAAGATTAAGGCCATGGTGATTAAGAAGAATGGGATGGGAGTGGAAGTCTTGTTGGAAGTGATTTGAGTTGTATTGCTGTTAAACGTTAAACATTAATCAAAGAGAGAAAGTGGAATGAGTTATATTAAAAAGCTGGTTTTCGTTAAACCTCCATTCAACCTGGAGCGGTCCGTTGCCGCGCTGAAGGCCATTGACAACTATCGTTTGATGTATAAGCGGACGCTGGTGGACCTGAGCGACATTGCTGAGATTCTGACCAGGAAGACATTCGAAGAAATTGAAAGCGATGAAGTGGTGGCGAGGGTCGGAAAAGATCGAGCCCCCAAGAACAAAAAGCAAATGATGGAATGGTTCGGCGGCGAAATCGAGGTCATCAACCAAGGAGAGCGAACAGTAAGGATCAACGGCAAGCGCCTGGCAGCAGAGCATGTAGTGACAATCGCAGAGTTGAGCCGGTTTGGGCAACGCGACTTGGTGTTCGGCGAGGTCAGTTCGTTGGACGGAAATCCAACATCCGTTATCGTCGGGCCGATTCCACCAGTCATTAAGATGTATATGCCGATTGAATATGAGTGCATGCTGGCCGATTCGACCGATGTACATCCAATAAAAGAGGTGGTTGAGCGTTGGAATTTCGATGGAGTTCCGCTGGTTTTGGATGAGGGATTCTGATTTACAGGCGAATGACTTCGATTCGAGGCGTTTTATTTTCGTTCGCGCCGCGAAGGGACTTCCGTTCGTTGGACGAAGGGCAGTTGTTCGCGCCGCGAAGGGACTTCCGTTCGTGGGCTGAAGGGCAGTTGTTCGCTGGACGAAGGGTCGAAAAGGAGGGCCGCCTGTGGTTTGGGCGGCTTTTTCGTGTCTGCCGCTGGTCTAACGTTACGTTAACTTAACGGGAGGCCGTTGCGATGGTTACTGCCGCGCGTGGTGCGGAATACGTGGGGTTGGCCGCGAGTTTTGTTCTAGAACTGGCCCAAATTAACGTCTTTGCGGGAGAAAATTGGGTTTCAAGAGCCTATAGGAAAACGAACTTTAAAAAAACCAAATAGGGAATTTTAAGGTTCCAATTTCTTACATATTCTATTTATTAATATTCTAACGTTAAGTTATATATAGTTAGAGTAAAGTAAGATTGAAACCCCACAGCGGCTGGGGTCAGACATTAGTCTTGAAATTAACTTGCGGCAGTTTCGGACCACGTTAACTTCACCAATCTCCCGATAGGTTGCGGCTGCACCCAAGGAAACCGGGCACTTCGTCGCCCAATTCCTTCAAGTTTATTTCCAAACTGTTTTTAGTGTCGACGGACATTAAACGAACACGGCAACAAACACAACGATTCTGACCCGTCTCAGCGGCAACCACCTATAACCACGCATAACACGCCACCAACCACAAACCCATACCAACGCCCATCCATGCACCAGATCATCCAATAGACGCTGTCCTAGGCTGCGAGGTATACTTGCGACATGCCTATCAGATTGCAACTAGCCACAGTCGCGGCGATAACCACGCAGACATGTGGTTAATACTCAGAATCAAACACTAAGGATTACATACAATGAGCTTTAACGATGATGATCTACTCGCAACACCGAGAGATTTTGCCGATGAGGCTTTTGCGGCGGCGAACCGTCTGCTATTTGATGAATACATCGAACATCGCGTTCAAGGCATCAGTTCTGGCTTAGCATTTCGCACGGTGTTTGGCGAGGAATATGTTGACAACTTGATGATGGCTCGAATTATCGGCCTGGAGCGCAATCGCTATTACGTCGTCAACTTCAAGAAGCGATTGAACGACATCCCGCTCAAGGAACTTTGGAGTCCAAAGACATCCATCCATGAGTTGCTGACATTGGTCCGGGACAAGATGGCGAAAGAAACAGCGCGGCTGAATGCGATCAAGGAGCTCAATGTTCTGTGCGCGATTACGATTGTCGATGAGAATGGGAAGACCAAAGCCGGTCGTTCTTTGGACGATTTCTACAACACCGAGGGCTCGACCAAGGAGGCGAAAGAGCCAACGCCCGGTGAAGACGTCGTTTTAACCGTCGGCACTCCCCATACGACCCACTGATAACACCGTAGGACACTGGCTGCTGGATGATCGGTGGCTTAGGCGAGCGTAGGTATAGGCTCAAGGGCTACCGGCCAGCCCTCGATGTTATAGGAAATGTGTTGGCTCGATGTGCCGGTCGAGTGTAAATGTGCCGCGCCTTGGCCTGGAACCGGTTGGTAGGCGCGGCAGAGACGGTGAATCAAGCTTCACCATTGAAGCTGTCCAGAACAAACAAGTATTTGATGCCTGTCCATTCGAATACGGCCTTCCCTTCTTTCTTCACCAGCATACGAAAGCGAATGTGCTTGCTGTCTGGGAGTTTGAATGCCTCAAATGCCGCCCGAACCGATTTGAACTCTGCCGACTTTCCGTTGACGGTGACGGTCACGCCGTTGCGAGTCATACGCTTGTCCGCCACTACTGGGTCGGCCCAGGACGCTGCGATTGCCGCACTGAGGCTTATGCCGCTCGATTTGGAAACCGGCTTGCCTTTGGATGCCGAAGCCTTCATCTGCTCCAACTCGGCACGCGCCTGCTCTTCGGTGATTTCCTCTTCAGGAATGTGAGCGTTTGGCGACTCTTCTTCTGGGGTTACTTGACGGCTGGCACGGATGCGATAGACCGCTGCCTTTTCCTCTTCGTCGATAGCCTTCTGCTCTTCGTCGGTGATGCCCTTGGCCAGCTCGCCGGTTTCGAGGTCGCCGCCCTGGGATTCGATGATGGCGAGACTGCCGATCACCGCCATTACGCGACGTTCTGCCGTCTTACGATCAGCAAACTTTTTGATCAGGTTGTCTGCGTTGTGCGCGTTGTAGAATGCGACCAACTCTTTCATAGAGGCTGCTTTAACGTCTTCGATAGTTTTCATTGCGCTTTCCTCTTAATCGGTTTGAAGTTGGTTGGCTTATTTGCCTTCCATGAGTCACATTATACGTGGCTTTTGAACAGAGGCAACACTTTTGTTCAGATATTTATTGCGTTGTGCTGATTGATGGACGAACGGTCAATAGTCGTCATCGTGCCAGGTATGGCTGGCCAGGAATTGATCGTGTCTTTCTTCATCGCGCAACTCATACTCAAAGCCTTGTGGAGTCCTGGCCGGAGTCTGATAGTATGAAGGACGACGCGCCAGGATCGCGCCAATCTGCTGTTTGGTCATTGTGTAACGGTCGCAGCCGTATTTCTTGAGGGTGGATTTGACGATCTGGCCGACACGGCTGGTGTGGATGTCTTCGCGTTCGGCGATGACTGACATTGGAATGCCGCTGATATTGTCCATGGTGATTCTGAGGTTGCGTTTGCTCATGGTGCTGCCTGCCTGATGATCCAGTGAATGCGCTCAACCGCTTGCCGATGCCATTCTGCGCGCTGAGCGTATTGGTCTTTGAGATTGGCATTTGAAAGTGCATGGACACCCTGCTCGCAAGCCTTTGCTTCGTTGGTGTGGAATTTGATAATGTCGTCCAGGCTGACTGTTTTCGTGTTAATCTGGTTCATTGTTTGAGTTCCGCGTCGGACACCAGAAAGTAGGTGCCAGAGTATGGCTGACGTTGGTCGTTGAGTTCAAGCGCCCGATCCCATGCCGCACGCCGCTCGATGTAGACCTCGGGCAAGAAGTCTGTGTAGTTGAGTAATGAGTCTGAAGTCAACTCTTTTGTGACGATGAAGCAGTTTGGGGTTTTGGATTGACCCATTACTTTTCTCCCATTTGATGGATGGTGATTGGGCGGGTGACGCAACGGCAATTGAAATATGACGGATGAAGGCGAGGACTACGCTTGTACTCCTGTCGACGCAGAATGCGATTCTCATACCACCCGTTTGCCTTGTCGAGTTCCTGAGTCCGTTTGATGGCTTCAATGGCCCAAGCCGGAGTGCGCAATGGACTAGGCATCTCACATCCGGCGCGGCGATACATCGACCAGATCATGTACCACAGTTCGCGTTTGGTCATTTCACTTCACCAACCGGTGCATCGGGATATTTGCGGGACATACGCTTAACCACCAGGTTCAGGTCGAGCGATTCCATAACGTCAGTGTATCCTTCCAAGGTTTTGATCATGGCGCGATATTGGGTGCGACCGCCATGAGTGAAGCATTCAACCTGAATGGTCGGCTGCTCAGGGCAGAGGTCGGAAAGATCGCGCTCTTTCAAGCCAGCCGCCAGCTCGGCCCAGGTGGAGAAAGGGAACACGCCGATTACAGTGCCATAGCACAGGAGTACGGCGAAGCCATTTTTGGTTTGAAGGGTGGTCATTTAGTTTCTCCACATCAGAATTTTCGTTTCGATGAGGTGATCATACGTTCGCCAAAATGATACGGCAACACTTATTTATCAAAATGGAATTCTCTCTGGATCCGGCAGACCGGCCTTGTCGATGATGCGCTCCAACTCTTCAATCCGACGCTCCAGTCGCGCAATGAGCTGGCCTTGTTGGCTGCGGTACTCTTTGGCGCCATTTGGAGCAAAAAGATCGATCCACATGTGCGCTCTGTCATAAAAGACTTTGTGCTCCGGCAACTCTTTGCCATTTGCCGCGTGGATGCAAGACGCCGCATGACGAAGATCATACGCGCAACGCCGCGCATGGCAGATTGTGTTGTCGAGCATCACCGCCATTTCACCGATTGTGTTGTGACGGTAGCGATAGGCAAGGAAGGCTTGCTTGAGGGATCGGAACATTGTTATTCTCCATCCACAGTCAGTGTAGCTTTGATGAATTCCACTTCCTGGTCGGCAGAGAACCAAACACGACCGGTCTGGAGGTTGATGACGGCAAATCTCTGGTCGTTGTCCGCCACCTTGACGACTGGCGGACAACGACTTCCCAATTCGTACAGGCCGACGTCAACGCGCATACAGACGGCTCCATTGCGCAGGAAGAGTTCGCCGCGCTTGGCTTGAGAAAGCATTGGCACTTGAACAGAAACCGGCTTGGAAAGTACGACCTTCAGCTTGGAAGGATTTTTGAAAACTGCAATTGATCTCATCACTCAAAACTCCTGTGGGGTTGGAATAAGCTCGACATTCGAGAAGCCACGAGCCTCCATGTCAGCCATGTGGACACCAGCTGCGGCCCGGTCGTAAATCGAGTCACCGAAGCGCAGGACGTGACGGTTGATATCGTCGGCCATGTCGTCTTGGACTACTGTGAAGCCAGCGCCTGGAACGTGGCAAAGGTAGGCGAAGCCGCTGAAATTCTTCTGCTTGAGACGGATGACTTTGCTCATGATGGAATCTCCTAAACTCTTCAAATTCTAGAGCGGAATTGCTCTGTAATATTTGGAGGATATCTGAATACCAAAAGTTCCGCAAACCTTTGGTATCAGTCTGCGGAACTCAGATTACTGGACGAACGGTCCTACGTCGGTGATACGGTATTTGAACTTCATGCCGATGGACGCGTTCCTGAAGGATTCCGGGACCGGATAATCAAACACTGCCTCGAATTGACCAACCCAAAGGATCTCAACGCCGTCCAGGTGAACGGAGTAGGCCCCATCAGCGTAGTCGTGCCGACTCAACCGGCTGAAGTATTTGAATGGGTTGACACTTCCCACCTCCAGCCCGAAGTTGATTGCCAGGGCCTCTTCCAAGACCCTGTTCAGACTTGCGACCATAGCGGACGAAACATTCTCTACGGCCATTCCCGTTGTAGACGTCATGGGTGAATCCTCGGTTAGAAAGTGTAATTGCCAGTCAGATACCAGCGCCCATTGGACTCCAGACGCGCCGCCTTGTAGCGCAGACCGTCTTTAACGAACACCGCCATGCCGATGTTAGGTTGAACTTCGGTCAGAACGAAGAAGGAAATGCGAGTCTCTCCGACGATGTCCTTGGTGGCGTCCTCCAGAGCTTTCATCTGAGCGTTGGTTGGGTGGAAGCGACGGCTGTTCATCAGGCTGGTGAAGTTGATTTGCATTTTGAAGTTCCTCAGATTTCCGTTTGGTATGGCGCTATTCTAATGCTTCTCAGAATGGAAGGCAACACTGATGTTAAATTATTTACGAACATAGGACGTGCGCAACGATTCGACTTGCGGCCACCACCCGTCTTATACTCGCTGCTATCGAATTGACATCGACAGACGGTGGTCCAAATTTTCCAGCTCAACCCCTTCCTCAGAGAATTCTGGCGGACCCGAAGCCGCTATAAGACCTTGCACGGTGGCCGCGCATCTTCCAAGTCGCACGACGCAGCAGGCATGGCCGTCTACCTGGCGCGCAACTACTCCCTCAAGTTCATGTGCGCCCGTCAATTCCAGAACCGCATCAGCGAGTCCGTCTACACGCTGATCAAGGACAAGATTGAGAGTTCCGAATTTCGCGATGAGTTCAACATTCTGAAGACCTCTATCGTCCACAAGACGACTGGCAGTGAATTCCTGTTCTACGGTATTGCTCGAAATTTGTCTGAGATCAAGTCCACCGAAGGCGTGGATATTTTGTGGCTAGAAGAGGCCCATTATCTGACGAAAGAGCAATGGGACGTTATCGAGCCGACCATTCGGAAAGAGCACTCTGAGATCTGGATCATCTTCAACCCAGATGAAGAGGCCGACTTTGTTTATCAGCGTTTCGTCCTCAACCCGCCGCCCAATACCGTCGTCCAGGAAATCAACTGGGACAACAACCCATTCCTCAGTGAGACGATGTTGGCCGTAATCCGGGCCGCGTACGCCGAAGACGAAGAGAGTGCCAATCACATTTACGGCGGTGAGCCGAAGACAGGCGGCGACAAGTCCGTCATCAACCGCCTCTTCATCAAGGCTGCATGTGACGCGCACAAGAAACTGGGCTGGGAAGCGACCGGCCAAAAGCGCCTGGGTTACGACGTGGCCGACGATGGCGACGACATGAATGCTACGGCCAAGATGCACGGCAACGTAATTGAGGGGTTCCGTGAATGGAAAGGCCTGGAGGATAAGTTGCTTGAGTCGGCATCCAGTGTATGGAATGAGGCTCGGGAATATGGCGCGACCGTCACCTATGATAGTATCGGCGTCGGGGCATTCGTCGGCTCGCACTTCGCTAACTTGAACGAAGCCGCCAAAAAGGATGGATCCAGATATCAACTGTCCTATGACCCGTTCAATGCGGGCGCGGCGGTCAACGATCCTGACGGGATCTTCATGAAGTTGCCGCACACGGAGATTACAAACCGCGACTACTTCGCCAACCTCAAAGCGCAGGCCTGGGTGGAAGTCGCAACGCGCTTCAGAAAGACTTATGAACGCATTGAAAAGGGAGTTCCGCACCCGGATAGCGAACTCATTTCCATCGACACTTCGAAGTTCACGCCGCAACAACTCAATCAGCTGATGATGGAACTATCGGCGCCGCGTAAGGACCGCGACTTGAACGGGAAGTTCAAAGTGGAATCGAAGCACGACATGAAGACCAAACGGCAGATCAAGTCTCCAAACATTGCAGACGCCGTAATCATGGCGGCAATAAAACCACTTCGGGCGCCTGCAGGGTTCTTCGACTTCTGAGGTTAGTGGGGGAGTTCGGCGACGGTTATGCCCTGGACTTGAACGGGCTCGACCGCCATGACCTGTTCGGCCAGCTTACGGACATCGATGCCCTCGGCATTGAGGCCGCATGCGATGGCGGCTTCCAACTCATCGGCCTTGGCGATGTAGCCTTGATCCAGATCGATGGACAGGCCATCATTCATGTCCAGGTCGGTGCCAGTGACGGCCTCTTGCCAGGCCTTGCGCGTGTCTTCGGTCAAGGTGGCGAGTTGATCGGTGTGCGACTTGTGAACTGAGGCAATGGCCTCTTCCAATGCTTGATTGAGCGCCCGATGACGAGCCTCCAACGTCTGGAATGTGGCGACGATTTCTGGCGAGATTTTGACGGACGACTTCAGTTTGGACGTGTCGATTTTCATTTGGTAGACCTTTGATTGTTTATGGCCGTGAGTCGCTTTTAAACCAAACGAAAATCACGGTGACCAGAAGGGTTGACGCCCACCAGACTTTGTAGCTGATGCCCAGAAATGTGTTGTTGTCTGGAGGGATATCGTTCGATACGACCGGCGCGACTGGAGAAGGTTCCTGGGTGGGCTCTACGGGCGGTCCGATCCGATCTGGGACCTTGGACCAGCCAGGGCGAGCGGGGTGCGCCTGCAAGTGTGCAGGAATGTCGCTGACCGTCTCTAGGTACGCTGCCTGGCAGGTCCGGGAATAGATCGCTCCGATTGTTATCGCGGCGATCAGAACGACTTGGGTCAGTGCCAAAATCAACATGTTACAGCGCCGCTTTAGCTTCACATTCTCGCCTTTCAACAATTTGTTTCGGACATTGCAGCCTTCATGGATGCCGCCATAGCCCGTCTCTTCTGGTGTATCGAAAAAGCCTTTGCTCATGGGTCAACCCTCGATATTCCTTACAATTTCGATTGAGCGACCGGCACGAACGCCAGCCACGTAAGCGGCACGGGCTTTGGCGTCATCCGGCACATCGACATTGATTGTCTTGTACTTGACCTCGCCAAACCGGGCCTCCACGGCCTTGGACTTGAGGACTACCAGAGAAGTTCCGGTGGACTCGTTGACGATTTTGTCACGCTCCAAGGTCATTTCGCGCAAACGTTCTTGGATGGTGAGAACCGCCGCCGTCTTGAACTGTCCGCCGATGCGGACGTTGTAGCCTTTATAGCCATGCAGAGTCATGTACTCTTTGCAAAGCCGGTTGACGGCCTCCAGAAGTGTCTCATACATCTGCACCGCCAATTGAACGTCGGATGAGAAACCGACGAAGGCAGCCCGATGACCCCACTTTTTGAAGTCGTCAGTTGACTTTTTGAAGTCGACTTTACCAACCTGAAACTTTGGTTGACAATCGTTGTATTTGGCAACTGCCGTGAGAAAAAGGCTGAGGTATTTAGGCATCGACGCGAAGAACCGACCGGTGTGTTGTTCGGCAAAATCCTCCTCGAATGAATCTTTGATGTCCAGGCGCGACAGCTGGTATTTGTCCATCAACTTGCGAGCGCGACTGGCGGCAATGGCGGCTTCGTTCGGGCTGGAGGCGTCATCGGCCATACGCAGAAGTTTTGCGATGCGATCTTTGATTTTGGCCAGGTCGGTGAAGTCTTCGTTGCTCATCGTTGAAGTCCTACATGTTGTGTTCAGATGACGCAATATTACTGGAATGGAAAATGGAAGGAAAGCAAAATCTTCACTTTATGGAAAATAAAATGACGACCACGGCTAACGTATAGACGAAGGCCATTATCATCATGGACATAGCGATTGGCTTCACCATGGGATCAAACTCTCATCGCGCTTGTTTGCATCGTTCTCGGCAGTGTCGCCAATTTCGAAGAATTCATTCAACGTCTGTACGAAGGTCAGGTGCAAGTTGGCATCGGCGCGGAACGATATCGCGGCTTTGATATTGCCAGCATCTTCGGCGAACCGCTCCAGGCGACGGTCAGACATTGCCGCGTCCCAGTGATGGAGACGAATAGCGCGAAGTCGAGCGAGATAAACGCGGTCAATACGGTGCTTTGGTTTGGACATTTTCATCGCCTCAAAACGGAAATTCTTCATCGATACCGGGCAAATCCTCAATCAAAACTTTCGATTCACCCGAACTCGTAAAATGACAGCGTGGCGAACCCTGCCGATGCGGGTGATGGTAGCCGGTGCAAGTGCAAGCCACCTCGGCCACCAACCTCCAACGACGACCGCCGCACCACTTACAGCTAGGCTTTACCTTGCGGACGAGCTTAGCCGATGTGTAGGTGGCCCGACGGTCGCAATCTAGGCATCGGCACCGGACTTTCACGGCTTACGTTCGGCCCCTTTGCCGTTAGTCTCGATATCCGGGTTATAACGGCCCAAAATGTAGTCGGGACGGCGCTGTGACTGTGGGCAAACGGCGACCATTCGCCATCCATTGTTGAGAGCATCTTGAAGCGCGTCGGTGCAGGAATCTTCCAACAACAGAGTCTCGTTATACGTCGCCAGAAGCGGTCCGGGAATGTGGACCTCGCAATGTTGATTGTAGATGTGTTGCGGCGGTTCCATCGGATCTGGAATGTCGATGGCCTCAAGTTTTTTGACGACGGCATCAAAGCGAGCCAGCAGGCCTTCAGGGGAATCCGACGCAATTGGCGCGGCAGACTTGACGGTGATTGAGTCGTCCACTTCCATGATCTGCAGAAGCTGGTCACCGGTGCAAGGAAACGTCGGCGCGTAGAGGTGACGATGCATAACATATTCATCATCTTCATCGCCTCCTGGGGACCGGTCGGGTTGGATGGAAATTCCGATTCGTGTTAGCAGATCGATGCGAGCCTTCAGGTTTTCGCGCCAAATGGAAACTGCTGCAGCGTCCTTATCGCGATCCAGGTGAGACGGACGGGATTCATGAGGTTCGCCGCCCATGGACGCTTCCATCTTCATGAACCTGAGACGTTCGCCGACCCAGTAATCTCCCAACTGCTTCATCGTCACCAAATAAATTTTCATCGCTTACATTCCTGTGTTTGAAGGTGGAGGTTGAATTATATCTGATGAATCACTGAACATCAAGTTCCTTCATCACCAATTTAACCATCCTTTTGATGTTCTTGCTGCTAGCGATCAAAAGCAATGGCTTACGGTCTTCTTTGTCCATCAAGTTGTAGCAGAACATCACGTCCTGGAACACCTTCAACGGCTTCTCATTGACGATGTTGGAAAGGCCGATGATTTGCAGGGCTTCTCTCAAAGTCATCGCGACCACCTACTTTCTGCAGTCCCAGCTGATCATGTACGTTGTGCCGATGTAGAAGTAGGTGCCGTACGCGCCGCGCTGGCCCTTGCCCATCGTGATGCCCTTCTCGGGCTGGTTGGTTCGGAAATCATTGATCGATTCCGCCGACAGATTGCCGGAATAGGCCATCGCGTCCTGGTCTGGTTGAACGACCATGAACGACTCGCCGAAGTCAATGACCTTGGCGCGGCCAGACTTCAGATTGGTAGACCAACCATTGGGATCTTCGCCCGCTGGTGTGATGCGTTCATAGCAGTCGTACGCTTTGGTATTCTTGTCATCGTTCATGAGGATGACCTTGGCCTCGGCCTTTTCACCGATGTACAGACAAGCCACCAGGGCGAGCAGGACAAAGTTTAAGGTTGATGCTTTCATTTGGAGAAGCCTTTGTCTGGACGATTCACTTCCACGCACTTGAGTTCGGCGTGAGGATCGAAAAGTTTTTGGGATTCCTTTTTCCACTCACACTCGTGGATGGTCGGGAACACTTCGGTGCTGACCGCTTTCATTTCGCAGTCATAGATGTTGCTGTAGCAGGCGAGTGATACCAGCACATAGCCTATAATTGTCATGCTTCAGTCCTCAGTTGGTTGTGAGGTAATGATAAGATGCTTATCTCACAAAGGCAAACTATTTTTGGAATTTTCTGAGGATACCAAACCTTTGATGTCGGACCCGGACATGTAGTGGGTGTCGCCGCCTTCCTGGACCTTGTACAGAATCTCATCGGGCGCGTCTTGGTTTCGCTTGTTGCGATTATTCCAAATGACCGTGCCAATCCCTCGGGTCAACAGATCGTCAAAGTAGACGGAATCGCCAGGGTCGTAAACGTTCTTCTTCACAAGGCCCTCGGTCGGGGTTCCATCGCCGCCGATCAGCCACGGTTCGACACTCACATATGGATAACTATCCTCCAGGTCACGCTTGAGCCGTTGCGCGGCCAGATCACAGAAGAACGTCCCGAACACAGTAGGATTTCCGGTTTCGGGATCGTTACCGACTACAATGTGAACGATTGGTGATAGGTCTGTCATGGGATGCCCTATATATCGAATGGAAGTTATATTGCAACAAACTTTCACAAGTATAACTGATAATTCAAAATGGCAGCAAACAAAAGTTATCCGGGTGCTGCAGACATCAAACCAATTGCCCCTTTTTCGTTTCACATAATATACTACACAACATATTCGCCCAATAAACACGGAACTAAACATGTTCAAATTTAAGTGGCCATTCAGAAAGAAAGTTATAAGCAGGTCAATTGAAGCGGCCCACGACAAAGTTAAGTTGGTGCCGCAATATGACGCGCTCGATCCATTGAGCCGCGTGGTCGGAATCAATCCTTGGGATGTGGAAACCAAAGAGCCGTTCAAGTTGGTGGGTCATGAGCAATATATGGAACACAACTTGTTTCCTGCCGCAAAGTCGGCAATGGATGGGGCCGTCAGCGTGATGGACGACGACAACGGCCCCATCCCCTCGGCGAAGGCCGCCAACAGCGCCTACACGGTGCCCGAGCAGCTGGCCGACTGGTACAATTCCCAGGGATTCATCGGCTACCAATCTTGCGCCATCATCGCCCAACACTGGTTGGTGGATAAAGCCTGCTCCATGTCCGGCGATGATGCCCTGCGTAACGGCTGGGAAATCAAGACCGACGGCGTTCCGTTGAGCGAAGAGCAGAAAGCCAGGATTGAAGAAATCGATCTGGAATTCAAACTCAAAGAGAACTTGGCCGAATTCAACCGGTTCAAGAACATCTTCGGTATTCGCGTGGCCATCTTCGAGGTTGAGTCTGACGAAGATGACTATTACGAGAAGCCATTCAACATCGACGGCGTTCTGGCGGGCTCTTACAAGGGCATTTCCCAGGTCGACCCCTACTGGATGACTCCGATGCTCACTGCGGCATCGACCGCAGACCCTGCCAGCAAAAACTTTTATGATCCTGACTATTGGATCATCAGCGGGAAGAAATATCACCGCTCGCACTTGGTAATCGCCCTGGGGCCGCAGCCTGCGGACATTCTTAAGCCAACCTACATCTTCGGCGGAATCCCTCTAACCCAGCGGATTTACGAGCGAGTGTACGCTGCAGAGCGCGTTGCCAACGAAGCGCCGCTGCTGGCGACGAACAAGCGAACGACGGCCATTCACGTGGACTTGGAAAAGGCCATTGCGAATGAGGATACATTCCTTCGCAAGTTGCTGTTCTGGGTCAAGTACCGCGATAACCACGCCGTCAAAGTGCTGGGGACGAATGAGACGATGGAGCAGTTTGACACCAACCTGTCGGACTTTGACTCGCTCATCATGAACCAATACCAACTTGTCGCGGCCATCGCCAAAACTCCAGCAACCAAACTTCTTGGGACTTCGCCAAAGGGCTTCAATGCCACCGGTGAATTTGAGACAATTTCTTATCACGAGGAATTGGAATCGATTCAAGAGCACGTGTATGACCCGATGGTCAACCGCCATTATATGCTGCTTTGCAAGTCTGAGCAAATGGATGTGCAACTCAAAGTGGTTTGGAACTCGGTTGACTCGACCAGCGCAACGCAACTTGCCGAGTTGAACGACAAGAAATCGCAAACTGACGAACGCTACATCAACATGGGCGCCGTCGCCCCTGCAGAAGTTCGTGACCGTCTGCGCGATGACCCACGCTCTGGCTTCAACTTCCTGGAGAAAGGCGAGGCTGATGATGAGCCTGGTATGTCCCCCGAAAACCTGGCCGAATTGGAAAAGGCCGCAGGACAAAAAGAGAAGGATCTGGGCCAGGGCGAGCATTATGAGGCCCAGGCTCAAGAACTTGAGGGGGCGCCTAAGCCCGTTGGAGCCGAACCCAACCCGCTGCAAACTGTCGCAGAGAACGCAACCGAAGCGCCACAGGACGATGTAATAGAGCCCAAGCCGAAGCGCGCCCCGTCCAAGGCCGATCAGCTGCGGAACCTTCTGGCCGAGTTGGTGTCAAAACTCGATGACATCGCCGATGTAACCTTGCCAGACGGTAAGGATGTCGAATTCGACGATGCGCCAGGCATCCAACGCTCCGTCAAACCGAGCGTAAAGAGTGGAATGGCCGGTATTCGCGGCCAGAACAGTTTGGTAGAAAAGATCGACACCACCAAGCTGCCGCGCATCAAGATTGACGGCATCGTGGCCCTAATTGAAAACCCTCGGGGAAGTATCCGTCAGGCCAAGGATGGAAGCTGGCGAGTTGCGATGAAGAACCATTACGGCTTCATCAAAGGGACTAAAGGCGCGGATGGCGATGAGGTGGATGCGTTCATCGGACCCAACCTGAAGTCGCGAACCGTCTTCGTCGTCAATCAGGTCAACAAAAGCGGACAGTTTGACGAGCACAAATGCATGATCGGATTCGACAGTGAGCACGAAGCATCCGAAGCCTACCTGGCGAACTTCGAAGCCGGTTGGGACGGCCTGGGCTCCATTCACTCTGTGGAATGGCAAAGCTTCAAGAAGTGGCTGAAGCAGGGCGATACCACCAAACCATTTGGAGGCGCCTGATGGCCTTCAAAGCCTCCAGAGTCCGTCAACGCCGCGCACCGGAACCAATCGGGCGCGGCAAGCCTATCATTCCATCGGCTGCCGTTGAAATCTGGTATCGCAAGCAAATGCTGTCGCTGGCGAAAGCGATGCTTGCGGATTACAAGGAGCAGATCCACAAAGTTCTGGCGTCCAATGTCGCAAAGAATTTCTACGCGCACGACGCCTCTATCAACTCTCTTTTTCAGGCCACGCTGAATAGTCTTCAGCAGCGTTGGAGCAAGTTGTTCGAGGCATTCGCCGATAAGATCGCCCCGGAATTTGTGGACCGCACCGACGGAGCCGCGACCACTGCGGCGCTCCATAGCTTGTCCACGGCGGGCCTCAAGCAACCGGTGGCGACGTATACCGAAGGCGTACGCCAAACTTTGCAAGCTTCAAAAACTTACAATCACACATTGATAACCAACATCAGCCAGGAAGTGCACGAGAAGGTTTTCAGTGCGGTGATGCTTTCGCTTACTTCGCCGAATCCAGAAGAACAAGGCATAGCAGGCATATCTAATGCTCTGCGGAAAGCGACCGACTTCTCAGAAGATCGAATCAAGCTTATTGCCAAAGATCAAACGTCCAAAATCTATAGCGCTCTCAGTGATGAGCGAATGATTCAAAACGGCGTGGAAGAGTTCGAGTGGATGCACTCTTCTGCTGGTAAAGTTCCGCGCCAATCTCACCTCGAAAAGAACGGTGAAATATTCAAGATCAATGATCCACGGCTTTGGGAGGGACCGAAAGCCGACCAAGGGCCGCCAGGGTGGGCAATCAACTGCAGATGCAGGAAAGTTCCGATTATAAGGTGAATGCGATGAGCGTAACGGTTGATGGTTTCGTTTTGAATGATGGTGACACAATTCCGCGTGCGTTGCACAACGCCCCAGCGGTATTCCGCAACTTCACCACGGACATAACTCTGAAGGCGTATAGTGGCGGCAGCATCCAGGCCATCGCCGGGACTACTCCAGAGTTTTATCGGTTCATTAACGCGGGCGATTCAACCGCCAAGCCAAAGGTCACCATCAAGCTCACCAGCGGCAATCAAATCCTTTTGGCCGCCACTAATGTTCTGGTGGATGACTTCACCATTTCGCACGGCGAAGAGTGGTTGCTGATCCAGGAAAAGAATTACTACTCGCCGTCCATTGCATTGAACGTGACCGCCGCGTCGGCTTCTGCCGAGCCGATTCCAGACCCGCTCAACGTCAATAACTTGAATGTAAGCGGGACGCTCGTTGCATCGGGCAATGCCGTCGTCCAACAAACTTTGGCTGTGAACGAAACTCTGGCCGTGAAGAAAACGTCAGGTTTCGTGGAAGGCGTGACGATGAACGCCACGTTGGAGGTGGACGGCGTTCTGACGGCCAAGAACCAGCTCATCGTGGACGGTGCAATCACTGCGAAGTCTGGCCTGGCAATCACAGGCCAACTCGGCACCAGTGGCGACTTCAACGTTGGAGGCAAGATCAATTGCGTTGGCGATGCTTGGGCCAGGGCCAACTTGGAGGTGGACGGCGAATTAACCGCCAAGAAAACCATCAACTTGATGAACCCGAATCAGGCCACGGCAGGTCAACCATTACTTCGCGTCGGCCAACAGAACCTTCCTGATGGAATCGCAAATAGCGCGCCGCAGTTCGCCATCCCGGATTGCCAATATGTAGGCATCGGTGGTGCTGAATATGGGGCCAACTCTTTCCGTGGGATCGGATTTGGATATGTGGGTGCATTGAATAATTGGTATCCGGCAATGATCGGATATCAAGAAAAGGCATCCACACAGGAAACATCCGGCGATCTGGTATTTTTGACGCGCTCGACTCTGACCAACATCGCACCGACAGAGCGCTTGAGGATCACTGCTGCCGGGGTCATCCAGGTTAATGCCTCGATGAATGCCAACGGCAGCCTTGATATTTACGGCGCCGCGACATTCCATGATACGGCATATTTCTCGAAAGCAATAAGCATCTTCGACCCTCAAGCTGATCAGATGCCGATGATTCGCGTTGGAATGAGTAATGCCGGCGCGGCCAACATTGCCAAGGCCATCACCGATCCAAAGTCTCAGTACATTGCTGTGGGCGGCGGCGAAAAGAATGCCAACTCGGCACGGGGCATCGGGTTCGGCTTCGTCGCAAACGGCGCCACCGATTGGCACCCTGCCACCATAATGTACCAGGAAACGAACACCGCCAACAGCACCAGCGGCGACCTGGTATTGTCAACGCGCCCGACCCAAACCAACGTGGCGCCATCCGAACGCCTACGGATCACCGCCAATGGCGTAATTCAAACCGCCGCGTCATTGTGGCTGCGGCTTCCAACGGCACCGCTGGAGACCAGTTCAGCATACCAATACCTCAACATCGGTGGCAGTGAGAAAGGCCTGAATACAATGCGCGGCATTGGGCTCGGCTATGGCTCGACTGATACGGACTGGAAACCTGCCTATATCGGATTCACCGAGACGGACACCGCAGCAAACACCCAAGGTGACATAGTCTTCATGACGCGCCCTGGAACGACGAATGTGGCGCCTACAGAGCGTTTGCGAATTGACTCGCACGGCGATGTAAGGGTTCCAACCTATTACGTGCCAGGAAATGACTTTTCTCTGGCAACCAAAAAGTATGTCGATTCGAAAGTGACGCCGCCAGCATTGGGCGCCATCGCCAACTTGAATACGTCGCCCGCAGGAATCCACACGCCTGGTCACAACGACACTGTAGTGGCGACGGCGGGAACCAATACGTTGCAACTCCCGCTTATCACCCCAGAAACCATGCCTGATGGCTTTGAGTTCAAGGTGGCGTGCGCAAATACGTCCGGGACGCTTGCCGTCTCCGTCCCAACCAATTCCGATGGCATCGGCTTTATCAAGTTACTCGCCCCGGCTGACGCGGTAACTGAAACTATCAACTTGACCGCCGGAACCATTTGCCATTTCAAGGTCAGTAATGGCAAATATGTTTACTACTCGTTGACCATTGCGAACTAAGGAGGTCATATGCCGCTCATCAAAGGCACCACGAAAGCGTCCCGCGAAAAGAATATCAAAAAGGAGATTGAAGCCGGAAAGGATCCAAAACAGGCAGTTGCAATTGCATACGCGACCCAGCGAAAAGCAGTCGCCAAAAAGGCCCATTCCAAAGGCAATGATAAAGGGATGGATTCGATTCGTCAACTAATCGGTGATCTTTGCAAGATGGACGCCGACCTCAAGAGAATTCCCAAATGAAAGCGATCCTAACTAAGGCTTCATTACACAATGATGCTTACTGTGTATTTTGCGAATATGCAGAACGGCGAGTGTTTGGAGTCCGCGTTATTGTTCTTGATTTCTTTGCGGCAGTTATTGTAGTGGCCGGCCTGATGTAACTTCAAACAACTAGTGTGGTAGTAAGTTGTTGCGTATAATACACTTGCCACCACACTAGTTGCAACGGTATAATGAACACCATATTCTTTCGGTTTGGTTCTTAATCATGCCAGCATCGGCTCGACGTATTGACGAAAATGGGTTTCTTGAAATTAAAGGCTGCCCTATTTCATCTTTCGGGATCTTTGAGTATTCCGCAGGGCAACTTGGGCTGCCTGGGGATCCAAACCGCATTGTCAACGTCTACCGTCCCGAATCTGCCGTCAAAGATCCCGCCGCTATCGCTTCTTTCAAGAACGTTCCTCTGATCAATGATCACGAAATGTTGTCTGGATTTGACGATGATGACGCCGGTTCTGCTCCAGAAGAGTACGGCATTGATGGCGTGATGACGGGGAATGTGTATTATGACGCCCCGTGGATGCGCGGCGATCTTAAAGTTTTCAGCCGCTCGATGCAGAAAGCTCTGAGGTCTGGCAAACGCTGCCTTTCCTTGGGTTATGACTGCGAATTCGAAGAACGGCCAGGAGTTTGGGAGGGAACGCCTTATGAGGTGGTTCAGACCAACATGCGCGGCAATCACATCGCCCTGGTAGAAGAGGGCCGCGTGCCAGGTGCGCGAGTGCTGGACGGTCGTTGCTTCGACCATCTTAGCTTCAACATCAAATCAACAAGTGAGGTTAACGCCATGGTTCGCAAGAACAAAAAGGCAATGGACAAAGCGGCGCGTGACTCTGCCGTTGAAGAGTTGAAGGCACTCGTGCCACAGCTGTCCGCCGCTCTCCAGACGTTCCTGGAGGAAGAAGGTGAAGAAGAAGTTCACCAAGAAGGCAACGAACAAACCGAGCAGAACGAAGAAGGCAATGAGCCTGAAATCGTCAACCCGGAAGAGTCGCTGCGTGATGAAGAGCCAGAAATGAACCAGGAGCCTGAGACCTCTGAGGAAGAGCAACAGGAAGAAGGCGAGGAGCAGGCCCTGATGGACCTGGTTGCCAAAGCCCGTGCCATCCTGGAACAGCTCCAGGCAGCGGCTGAAGGCGTCACCGACAACGTTGAAGGCTTGCAAGGTTCGAGCCTGCAAGGCGCGCAGGTCAGCACTGACGATGACGACATGAAGGGCGAGGATGACAAAGATGAGCCCGAAGCCCCACGAAAGGAAGCGCCTAAGAAGGCTGAAGATGCTGCGCTTCGCCGTTTCTACGCTGACGCTGCTGCTAAGGATAGCATTTACAAGCGTCTGTCTGCCGTGGTCGGCACATTCGATCACCGAGCTATGGACGCAAATCAAGTATGCACTTATGGGGTGAAGAAACTCGGCCTCAAGTGTGCTAAAGGCCAGGAGCGTTTCGCTCTGGATGCCTACTTGACCGGCACCGAACGTGCTCGCGCCGAAGCCAAGAAAATGGGCGTACAGCGCAAAGCGCAGGACTCCATCGCCAGCGATGAAATCAACAGCTACCTCAACGGGGGTAAATAATCATGCCTTTCCAACAAACTGTCAATCGTCAATACACCACCGGTTTTGCTGGTGAGTTGGTAGAAGACGGCCCAAAACGTGCCCGTCCTGCGCGCATCGCGGCTCTGCCTGTCGGCGCCCTGGCCACCGGCCCAAACCGCATCAGCCGCGCATTCGGCTATGCAGCCGACATCGGCACCGTCGGCATGGTCGCGTCCATCACCGAGGCTTCCCGCTCGATGGAAGTTCAAGTCGGCGGCAAAGTCTTCTATGGCATCCTGGGCCATCCGAAGCACTATGCCCTGTTCGGTTCTGCCGACGGCTCGCTGGCTCCAAGCTACGACCTGCCGAATGGCGCTGAAGGTGAATTCTTCGACATGGCCACCGGTCTGGTCGTGGAAGTCATCAACCACACCACCGCAGCTGCGACTGTAACCTATGGCGATAATGTCGGCTATGTGCCGAACGACATGGCCGTTGCGGATAACCCGCTGGGCTTGCCTGCAGGAGCGCTCGTCACCTGGCCTGGCGATTCCGGCCCACCTCCGACCGGCATCGTCGGCATCCCGAATGCCCGCGTTGTCAATGCCGTGAGCATGGGTGCATCGGCGGTCGGCGCGTTGGTTGCGGCCACCACCATCATCCAATTGACCCAGTAAGGGAGCGAACACAACATGAGAGCAGCTATCAGTCAACGCCATTCGCGCCTTTCTGGCCGCAATGCGCGACCGCTCGACCTGAAGAAGATCACCGACTCGGCAGTCCGCGATTTGGCCCGCATCGGCTTCGTGATCGATCATTCCATTGTTCAAGACCAGATCAAGGCTCTGGCAAAGGCCGGTGCGTTCCGTGGCGCAATGGACTCTTCGTTCACTGCCCCGGTCACCACGCCGTCTCTGCCAACCCCGATCCAATTCCTGCAGACCTGGCTGCCTGGCTTCGTGAAAGTCATGACCGCCGCTCGCAAGATCGACGAGATTGTGGGCATCGATACCGTCGGTTCTTGGGAAGACCAAGAAATCGTTCAAGGTATCGTGGAACCTGCCGGCACCGCGACCGAGTATGGCGATTACACCAACATTCCGCTGGCAAGCTGGAACGCCAACTTCGAACGCCGCACCATCGTTCGTGGTGAGCTGGGTCTGTCGGTCGCCACCTTGGAAGAAGGCCGTGCTTCGGCCATGCGCCTCAACAGCGCTGAGACCAAGCGTCAACAAGCAGCTGTCGGCCTGGAGATTTTCCGTAACGCTGTCGGTTTCTTCGGCTGGCAAAATGGCCTGGGCAACCGCACTTTCGGTTTCCTCAATGATCCGAACCTGCCTGCATTCCACACCGCGCCGTCTGGCGGTTGGGATGGCTCTGATTTCCAGGGCATCACCGGCGACATCCGCTACATGGTTCGGACGCTCCGTGTCCAGAGCCAGGACCAGGTTGACCCTAAAGAAGTCGATTTGACCCTGGTGTTGCCGACCACCAAAGTGGACCTGCTGTCTACCACCACAGACTTCGGCATCAGCGTTTCGGACTGGATCAAGCAAACGTATCCGCGTATGCGAATCGTTTCGGCTCCAGAACTGGCGGGCGCTGGCGGTACTCAAGGCGCCCCGCTCGACGCGGCCTATCTGTTTGCCGAAGACATCGACTCGGCAATCGACGGCTCCACCGACGGCGGCGATGTCTTTTCGCAACTGGTACAAAGCAAGTTCATCACCCTCGGTGTTGAAAAGCGTGCCAAGTCGTACATCGAAGACTTCAGCAACGGCACCGCTGGTGTCCTGTGCAAACGCCCTTGGGCCGTTGTGCGCTTGCTCAGCATCTAACGCCGTTTGGCAAAATGACCGGTGCGGTTAACGCCGCGCCGGTTCCCGATCCTGGAGGCTGTAGGGGCTAGCCGGGACGTAAAATAAATAGGACTACTCCAATGACTGTATTCGTTGTTTCCACTATGACTCAAAGCGTTTCGTACAACTTGTATGACCGCACCCGAGACGTACCAATTTTGACCAAGGCCATCCGCATCAAGGGTGGAACTGGTATTTCCTCAGCACGCAGCGGCTGGGGCGACATGCAAGAAGATGGTGAAGGCCGTCCAATCTGGACTGCTGATGGCTTCGTCACTCCCGTGTCCGATGCTGATTATGAGATTCTCAAGACTCATAAAGTTTTCTTGCAACACGAAGAGGGCGGCCACGTCAAAGTCCTGAAGAAAGACATTACCGACAACTACGGCGCGCTGAAACGCGAAACCCGTGATATGGAACGTGATGGATTCCAGCCGATGAACGAACAGCGCCTGAAAACGCGTGTCAAAGTGACCACTCAATCCCTGTCCCAGCAAGACGAATTCCGTCTGTAATCGAGGTGCGGCATGGCAGCTTTTGACCCGGCGAAATTCCGTGAGATGTTTCCGGCGTTTAAAGATACTACGAAATATTCTGACGCAATGTTGAACCTTTG
>Ga0307414_10000442_pt1 | contig 21979 bp, 20 predicted proteins | sample DK1Ometagenome_FD_203804 | JGI IMG/M metagenome (GOLD analysis project Ga0307414, IMG submission 203804) | Maize rhizosphere microbial communities from greenhouse at UC Davis, California, United States - DK15-O-3 | ecosystem: Host-associated > Plants > Roots > Rhizosphere > Soil | place: USA... | reverse complement strand
ACGAAAGCGGTGGGTGACTTGAACCCCGGCGCGACGCAGATCGTGGTGGGGTCGGCGATCAATATCTTGTCGGGGTCCTTGTCCCAGATATCGTCGATATCTTCAGGATAATGGCCGTCGATCGTACAGATGAAGACGCTGCCCGGAATGCGCAGCGACCTGTCTTTCACCGATGACAGGAACTTCTTCGCCGGCAGCACCTTTCCGCGCTGAACTCCGTTGATGTCGGGGACGATGCATTCGACCTCGTCGATATTATGTTCGCTGATCCATTGTTCCAGATTGACTGACATGCGCCCCCGATTGGGCCGGGGGTCCGGCCCTGCTGTGGAAGATGCAGCCTATCGTGAAGTGGAGGGGAGCGCCAGAGGGGCCGGTATCGGCCATTTTCGTCCATCGCTATCCGGTCTGCTGCGCGCTCTGTGCGGCGGTTCATGGCGGCCCGACTTTTTCGCTGTCCTACATTGTTCGGCCGCGATACCCTTCTTCCATGTCCTTGACCATTTTCCCTTCTCACTCCGCCGCACGGGTCCGCGCCGCCGCGTTGGGCGGAGGGGAAACCAGGGGGGACGTAGTGTGACTTTACTATACTTTGGAATAAAATTGCGCGGGCGCGTCGCAGGACATGCCAGCGATCACGGAGGTGAATGATGAGGGGCGACAACGACCAGATGGCTTCCTTTTGGATGCCCTTCACCGATAACCGGTCGTACAAGGCGCACCCGCGCCAGCTCGTTTCGGCGAGCGGCATGCATTATCGATCGAGCGACGGGCAGGCTATACTCGACGGCACCTCGGGCCTCTGGTGCAGCAATGCGGGCCATTGCCGGCCCGAGATTACCGAAGCGATTGCAAAGACGGCGGCGACGCTGGATTTCGCGCCGACCTTCCAACTCGGACACCCGCTGCCTTTCGAGCTTGCGCAGCGGCTCGCGGCGCTGATGCCGGAGGGGCTCGACCGGATATTCTTCACCAACAGCGGCTCTGAATCGGTCGATACGGCGCTGAAAATTGCCATCGCGGTTCAACGCGCCAGGGGGCAGGGGACGCGGACCCGCCTGATCGGGCGTGAGCGCGGCTATCATGGAACCGGCTTCGGCGGGATCAGCGTCGGGGGGATCGTCACCAACCGGCGGACCTTCGGCGGCGGGCTGCCCGGCGCCGACCATATGCGCCACACCCATGATATCGCGCGCAACGCTTTTTCGCGCGGCTTTCCGCAGCATGGCGCCGAACTGGCCGACGATCTCCAGCGTCTCGTCGATTTGCACGGCGCCGACACGATTGCGGCGGTGATCGTCGAACCGATGGCGGGGTCGACCGGGGTGCTCGTGCCGCCCGTCGGCTATCTTCAGCGGCTGCGCGAGATTTGCGACCGCCACGGCATCATCCTCATCTTCGACGAAGTGATCACCGCTTTCGGCCGTGTCGGCGGCGCGACCGCGGCGGGGCAGTGGGGCGTGACCCCGGACATCATCACCATGGCAAAGGGGCTGACCAACGCGGCGGTGCCGATGGGCGCGGTCGCGGTCCGGCGCGAGCTTCACGACGCGATGATCGACAGCGTGCCCGGCGGGATCGAGCTGTTCCACGGCTATACCTATTCGGGGCACCCGCTCGCCAGCGCGGCGGGGCTTGCGACCCTCGACCTCTATGCGCGCGATGGATTGTTCGAGCGCGCGGCCGACCTCAGCGCCTATTGGGAGGATGCGGCGCACAGCCTGAAGGGGCGACGCCATATTATCGACATTCGCACCATCGGACTGGTCGCGGGGATTGAGCTCGATCCGCGCCCCGGCGCCCCGACGGCGCGCGCGATGGAGCTGTTTCGCGCCTGTTTCGACAATGGCCTGCTCGTCCGCGCGACGGGCGATATCATCGCGCTGTCGCCCCCGCTGATCGCCGAGAAGGCGCATATCGACGAAATGTTTGGAAAGCTGGGCGATCTGCTCGACGGTATCGCTTAAGCCTCTGTTTCAAAACGGGACGCGGGTCGTCGTGGCCAGCCATGGCAAAATCGGCTATGGGCGCGGTCAGGCCTATATGGCTTTTCCCATTCACTACAGGCGTATCATCGTGTCCTTTGCTTTTCGTTCGCTCACTCCGATTGCCGCTATCGCCCTGGCGGCGGTGTCTTTGCCCGCGCTTGCCCAATCGGGATCGCCGATCATCGGCATCGACGCGCTGCGCGAATGGAACCTCGTCGTTCTCGGCAATCTCAACTCCTCATCGGAGGTGGAGGGACGGACTTTTGTCGGCGGCAATCTGACCGGCAATTCGTCCAACTATGGTATCCGCCCTCTCGCGGCGTCGCCGAACGGCACGCCCGGACTGACGGTGGTCGGTGATATCAATGGCGGACACAAGAATCTGAACAATGGTTCGGGCGCGATCGTCGGCGGCAACGTCAACAGCGGCTTCAACCTCAACGGCTCGGCGCAGACGGTGAAGGTCGGCGGCACGATCAGCAACACCAACGTCAATCAGAACACCGTCCTGTCGGGGCTCGGCGCGAAGGACCCGGGCTTTACCGTGGGCTTGCAACAGCAGAAGAGCCAGCTCAGCAGCAGCATGGCCAGCCTGTCTTTCGACATGGGCACATTGGCAACGAACAGCAAGTTCGTGACGCAAGGCAATCGCGGCATTTTCACTGCCCAGCCCAATTCGGACGGGATGGCGGTTTTCAACATCACGTCAGCGGATCTCGACAAGATTGGCGAGATCCAGTTCAACTTGAACGGCGCGAAGACCGCGATCGTCAATGTCACCGGTCAGAAAATCACGCTTAACGACAATTTCCTCGGCGGCACGAACAATCTGGGTGAGAATGTCATCTGGAACTTCCCCGACGCCGAAGAGCTCAAGCTGACGACGGCGTGGGGCGGGTCGGTGCTGGCGCCGCACGCCGATGCGCAGACCGGCAATTATATCCAGGGCTCGGCGGTTTTCGGCAATCTGAAGCAGAATGGCGAGATGCACATCGGCACTTACAAGGGTGGCGATATCCGGCCGCCGGGTGGCGGTTCCTCGTCGGGCGGCGGCACCAGCTCGGGGGGCGCGACGCCGATCCCGGAACCGGGGATGTTCGGGCTGTTCGCGCTGGGTGTTGGCGGGCTGATCTACGCGCGCCGCCGCCGCGCAAAGCGCGCCGAATAACGGGCGTTAAGCTTCGTCGGTGATCGGGAAGGTCACCGACACCCGCGTTCCCTTGCCCAGCTCGCTCTCGATATCCAGCTGCCCCTGATGGCGCTCGCTGATATGCTTGACGATGGCCAGGCCAAGGCCGGTGCCCCCGACCGAACGGCTGCGCGCTTCGTCGACGCGATAGAAACGCTCGGTCAGGCGGGGGATATGATCGGGCGCGATGCCGTCGCCCTCGTCGCTGACCGACAGCCGCGCGCGCGGGCCCTCGCGAACGAGCTCGACCGTCACCGGGCTCCCGGCGCGGCCATATTTCATCGCGTTCGAAATGATATTGTGCGCAAGCTGCCCCAGCTGTGCTTCGTCGCCGAGCATGGGATAGGCGCCGTCGTCGAGCTTGGGGGCAATGTCCTTCGTCCGCGGTTGTTCGCTGTCGCGCAGCTGCCCGATCGTGTGCCGCACGATCGCGTCCAGCTTGACCGGGGTCGTCGGCCGCCGGAAGCGGTCGGCTTCGACGCGTGAGATCGAGAGGAGGTCAAGGACGAGCTGTTGCATCCGCCCGGCCTCGCGTTGAATGATCGACAGGAAGCGGTGTCGCATCGGGGCGTCGGCTTCGGCATTCATGTCCTGCAGCGTCTCGACATAGCCCAGAATAGCGGCGAGCGGCGTGCGCAGTTCGTGGCTTGCGTTGGCGACGAAATCGGAACGCATCCGGTCGGCGGCATCGATCACCGAACGGTCGGTCAGAAAGATGATTCGTTCGGCCCCCGACAAAGCCGCGATGCGCATCGTCCAGCGCTGACCGGGGCGCGGGTAATCGACAAGGTCGATGGTCTGCATCGAAGCCGCGACGTCGGTCTGCGACAGCGAGCCCGCCGCGGCGGGGTGACGGATCGCGGTTCGGATGTCTGCCCCAACGATGTGGCGGCCGAGCAGCTTGATCGCGGCGTCGTTGGCGATGGTGACGATATTGTCCGCAGTCCCGAGCAGCGGTTCCTTTTCCTGATCCGCCCAGCGTGCGAAATCGGGATGACGCAGCAGCGAGGGGTGCTGCGGATTGGCAGGAAGATGCGCGACCTCGCCGCTCGGCTCGGGCAAGGCGGTGGGCAGGGCAGCATGGACGATAGCGGCCGCGGCGACGCCGGCGATCGTCAATATGGCGATCGTCAGGGCATCGCCGCCAGCCAGTGCGGCAAAAATGGCTGCGACAGCGACGAGCGTCAGTGCGATGACCAGGCTGGACAGACGATCGAACATTGCACTCGGCCTCGCACGAAGCGGCGGCCGCCGCAAGGCGGTTTTCAGCGGTTAATGATCGGCCGGTGAATGTCCCAAGGTGGGATAATGCGGGGTGATGCCGGTCTTTCGCTTTTCCTAAACGACTCATTGGGTTATGCGCTGACCATGGAAAACAGCGATATCCCGGCGGAAAGCGGCTCGGAAAATGAACAGGACATCCCGACGCGCCGCACGATGCTGGCGCTGGGGGCGGTTGGTGTGTCGGCGGCGCTGACGATCCGTCCCGCTTTCGCGCAGACCGCCGTCTCGGTGATGAACTGCCAGATTCCCGTGCCCGCCCCGACTGCGGCGGGGAAGTTCATTGATACCAATGGCAAGCTGGTCCCGCCGGGCACAAAGGGTGCTTTTCCAGGCGCGTCGAGACCGTTTACCGGCGAAGAAGTGAAGCGTGCGTTCCGCGGTCAGACGTTGCCGGGAACCTCCTACAAGCAGTCGCAGGCCTATCTGCAATATATACGGCGCTTGCAGGCGGGGCAGAGCGGCTTTACCTGTTTCGCATCGATCCAGATGCCGCGCTGATCATCGCTTCCTTTTCTGGTGATGACGGCTTCGACCGCATCGCAGACAAAGGACAATGTGTGAAACTAGCTTCACTGAAGCAGGGCCGCGATGGTCGGCTTGTTGTCGTTTCGGATGATCTTGCCTGGTGTGCAGATGCCACGCATGTCAGCCCGACCTTGCAGGCCGCCCTGGACAATTGGGCTTATGCCGCGCCGCGACTCGCTGCGCTTGCCGAAGATTTGAACCATGATGCGATTCCCAAGGATCGTTTCCATGAGCGTGACGCGGCTTCGCCCTTGCCGCGCGCCTATCAATGGGCCGATGGCAGCGCTTATGTGAATCATGTCGCGCTGGTGCGGAAGGCGCGGGGCGCCGAAATGCCTGATAGTTTCTGGCATGATCCGCTGATGTATCAGGGCGGCAGCGATGCCTTTCTGGCGCCGCGCGATCCGATCCCGCTGGGCGATCCGGCCTGGGGCTGCGACATGGAGGCCGAGGTCGTCGTGGTGACCGGCGACGTTCCTGCGGGCGTCGATGCTGTCACTGCTCGCGAGCATATCCTGCTGGTCGGCCTGACCAACGACGTCTCGCTGCGCGGCCTGATCCCGGGCGAACTGGCGAAGGGTTTCGGCTTCTTTCAGTCGAAGCCATCGAGCGCGATGTCGCCGGTGTTCGTCACGCCCGATGCGCTGGGCGATCGTTGGAAGGACGGCAAGCTGCACGGAACCCTGTGCGTCGACCTGAATGGCGAACCGCTGGGCCGCGCCGATGCCGGGGTCGACATGACCTTTGATTTCGGGGCGCTCGTTGCCCACGCCGCCAAGACGCGCAATCTGGGGGCCGGTACGATCATCGGGTCGGGCACGGTGTCGAATCGCGATGCGGATGGCGGCCCGGGGAAACCCGTCAGCGAAGGCGGGCTGGGTTACTGCTGCCTTGCCGAAGTGCGCACGGTCGAAACCATCCGGAACGGCGAAGCGAAAACGCCCTTCATGCAAAAGGGCGATCGCGTCCGCATCTGGATGGATGACGATCGCCACCACAGCATCTTCGGCGCGATCGAACAGCAGGTGGATTGAGGTCGCCGGTCAGGGGAGGGCGCGGCATGCCGCGCGCTCCCCTTAAGATCACTTGCCACCCGACATGGCGCCCGACGAGAAAGCGTCGCTCAGCGAGCAGGCCGCGGGACCCAGAATGACGATGAACAGCACCGGCAGGATGAACAGGATCAGCGGAACGGTCATGATCGCCGGCAAGCGCGCGGCTTTTTCCTCGGCACGCATCATGCGCTCGTTCCGGAATTCGGCCGACAGCACGCGCAGCGCCGAAGCGAGCGGAGTGCCATATTTTTCGGTCTGGATCAGCGTCGTGACAACGCCTTTGACCGATTCCAGATTGACGCGGTAAGCAAGATTTTCAAATGCTTGCCGCCGTTCGGTCAGGAAGCCGAGTTCGATCGACGACAGGGCAAACTCCTCGCCCAGTTCGGGATAGGCACGGCCCAATTCCTTGGCGACGCGGCTGAACGCGGCGTCGACGGTCAAGCCCGCCTCGGCGCAGATGACGAGCAGGTCGAGCGCGTCTGGCAAACCCTTGCGGATCGCGTCGGTACGCTTGGTCCGCTTGTTCTCCACGAACAAATCGGGTGCCTTATAACCGAGAATGAGTGCCGCCATCGTTGCGCCCGTACGCTTGAAGGGCGAAAGATCGGGCCACATTTCAAGGCCATAAATCAGGAAGGCAGCGGTGCAGCCAAAGAGGATCGGCAGCACCATCCGGCCAAAAATCACCGTGACGGCCAGATCCTTTGACCTGATGCCGGCCTGTGCGAGCTTTTGCTGGACCTCCTTGATCTGGCTGTCCTGCAGTACTTGCAATCGACCGAGGACGGTACGCATCTTGTCGGCGGTCTGATTTTTGCGAACCAGCTTGGCGCGTCGCTTCGCGGTGGAGGCAGTGATCCCGGCCTTCAACTGTTCGCGGCGCTCATTCAGCGCCTTGACCCGCTTGGTCATCGGGTTGCGGACAGTCAATGCGCCATAGATGGCGACCAGCACGGCGAACACGCCCACCGCGGCCATCACGGTGCCGACCCAGACGACGTCGATGCCAAAGATCGTCGGACCGGCCGGGGTTCCCGTAAACGCGGCGGAGAGGAGGCTACTGTTCATGGCTGTTATGCCTTCAGATTTCGAAGCTGATCATGCGCGACATGATGAACACGCCTATGCTCATCCACACCAACCCGCCGGCGCCGGCGATCATCAGACGCTCTTCGGAGAAGAATCCGACCAGATATTCGGGATTCATCATCCAGACCATTGCGAACACAAAGAAAGGAAGCGAGCCGACGATATAGGCCGACGCCTTGGCTTCCGATGACATGGCCCGGATTTTCAGTTTCATCTGCGCGCGTTTGCGGAGGACGTCGGACAGATTGGCGAGCGTTTCGGCGAGGTTTCCGCCCGTTTCGCGCTGGATCGCGATCGTAATGCAGAAAAACTGGAATTCCGGCGTGCCCAGCATGGCGGCCGTTTCCTGAAGCGCGGCCTCCATCGTATTGCCGATACGGATACGTTCGACGACGCCCTTGAATTCCTCACCGACGGGGCCGGGCACTTCCTGGCTGACGACCTGAAAGGTTTCGGTGACCGGCAGGCCCGATCGCAGGCCACGGACCAGCAGGTCTATCGCATCCGGAAAGCGGGTGTTGAACCGCGCGACGCGTTTTGTGATCATTTGGCCGACGATCACATGAGGCAGCCCGACCCCTGCGAGCAGTCCCAGCATGCCCGCCAGCATCGCAGGTGCTCGCAGCATCAATAGACCGCCGGTGACGAGGATGAATAACCCCATGGCGCCGAACATATATTGACTGACGGTCCAGTTCTTGCCGGTTCGGCGCAATCGCAATTCCATCAAATCGCGGCGCGGCATCAGGCTGGAAATCTGGCTGTTGCCCGCGTTTCCGGCGGATTGGATTGTCTTGCGCATCTGGGCGGCGACGACGGCCTCGGTTGAGGCTGCGTGGCGGTCCTTCAGCATGGACAGGCGCCGTGTCTTGGCCTTGCCCACCGACGGCCCGCCGAGGAGAATCACGAGGAGCGAAAACGCCAGGAAGGCGGCGCTGATGATAAGAATCACTGACAGGTTCATGGTCGCCATTCGTCCCGTTTGGGCCTTGCAAGGAGGTTGCGGCCGGAGGGTTCCGGCCGCAAAATCATCCTTGTTTCACGCCTTTTTTTGCCATTATGCCGCCGATCCCGCCCAGCTTTCCAAGCAGGGATCCGCCAGATTTGCGCTTCGCTGCGACCGGTGCCGCTTCGGCCTCAATATCGGCGCCGTCGAGGACGATCCGCATCAAATTGGTCCATGGCTGGGCGGATTTTGTTCCCTTGCAGATTTCGGCATAGGATTTGCCGAGTTTGGCTGCCTGGCTGACCATTTTCGGGTCGAAGGGGATGACGATGTCGATCTGGCGTTCGATCGACGATTCAAACTCCTTGCGCGACAATTCGCCGATGCCGTTCTGGAATTTGTTCGCGACCAGCACGACGCGGGCGCCCGGCAAATTTTGCTTGAACCACGCCAGAAGGCGGATCGTGTCGCGTGCCGCAGCAAGCGTTACGTCGGTAACCAGCATCATCGTTCCCGCTTCCGACGCCAGATGGGGGAAGGGGATCAGCACCTGCCGCGGGATATCGACGATCGTCATCTCGAACGCGTTGCGCAATTCTTCCTCGAGCTGGAAGAAAGCAGAGCCGTCGGTCATCACCGGCTGATGGATCGGCGCCTCGGCCGACAACAGGCTGAGCTTATCCGACGCCCGCACCATTGCGCGTTCGATGAAAAGGCCGTCGATGCGGCTGGGATTGTCGATTGCGTCGATCAGGCCGCGCCCCGGTTCGAGGTCGAGCGTCAACGCGCCGGTCCCGAAATGGACGTCAAGATCGAGCAGCGCGGTCTGGCGGCCCGCCTGTTCGCTCATCGCCCATGCAAGCGATGTCGATACGAGCGACGCGCCGACCCCGCCGCGCACGCCGACGACCGTCATCATGTGATGCGGCTTATCGTCCTGCATATCGGCGTGTTTCGGCGCCGTCAGCATCGCCTGCGCCATGGTCAGCGATTCGCGAACCTGGTCGAGCGACAGGGGTTTGAGCAGATAGTCCTGAATGCCGCTGGACAGGAGGTCGCGATACAGACGGACATCGTTGACCTGCCCGGCCGCGATGACGACTGTGCCGGGTTCGCAAACCTCCGCGAGCGCATTGATATCGTTGATCGGGTCACCCGACTCCGACATATCGACGAACAGGATGTTCGGGCTTGCCGAAACCGACAGCGACTGGACCGCATTGCGCAGCCCGCCCTTGTTGCACTTTTCGGTGGGCCATCCCATGTCGGCGGCGGCGACGCGCATCAGTTCCAGCGTGTCTTCGTCACACACAAAGGCGTTGAACGGATCGCGCAGCCCCGCAGGTTTGAAAGGAGCGTTCACTTGCCGCCTCCGTTGGTCTCTTCGGCCTTCAGCTGACCTGCCCCGGTCTGGGGTTTTTCTCGATAGGTTTTGATCGGCCGGGTTGCGGCGGACGGATCATAATTTTCGTTGCGCGCACCCTTGATCAGATCATTGGGGTCGGCAACCATCGCCGCCAGATTGCTGTTTGCCGCGCAGCCAAAATTGGCCGAGGTGGCGTTGGCGAGGTTGATCGACGATGAGCTGGACCAGTCGGGGCATCCCGGCACATGGGCCGATGCGCGGGTGATGATCACGCGCAAATAACCGGACGGAACAGCGCCGGTGGTCACAGGGACATCCGCACTCAAAAGCAGCCCGCGCCGCTCGACCATCTGGCGGACCGCCGCCTGTGCCGCACTCGCGCCATAGGTTGCTGGATCTTCGATCGCGATGCGGTCACCGTAGCGCGCACCCATGGCGTCAAGCCAATCGCGCAGACGGGCTTGTTCGCTTGGCGCGAGATCGCCGTCACTGGCAGCAACGTCGAATTGATAGGTGGCTTTGCGCACGATCGGCTGATGGACCGAATCCAGGCTGCGATTGCTGGTGGCGGTGCCGTTTGCGCATCCGGCAAGCGAAGTTGCCAGCGCCAATATTGTCCAGGCTGCGATTTTGTTCATCACTTTGCTCCTCGAAACCAGCGCGTCATTTGTTGATGCTGAAGCCCGGCGATACGTCGCCGCCGCCGCGCGGGCGGTCGGCATCGCCGGGTGACGTGTCGAGCCGCGGCTTGGGGCGGTCGCCGCCGGTGATGCCGTCGCTTTCCTGGCTGCCCAGAAGTCGGTCGGCGTCGTTCGCAACCTGAAAAGCGTCGGTCGGCAGCTTGATGTCGTTCGCCGACACCGGCTGGACCAGATAGGGGGTGACGACGATAACCAGTTCGGTTTCACCGCGACGGAAGCTGTCCGATTTGAACAACATGCCAAGGATGGGCACGTCGCCGAGACCCGGAATCTTGTCGATGGCGCCGATCGAACGGTTGTTCATCAAGCCGGCGATCATGAAGCTTTCGCCCGATCCGAGTTCGACGGTCGTTTCGGCCCGGCGAACGGTGAGAGCCGGGATCTGGTATCCCTGCATCTGGATCGCGCCTTCCGTCGACAGTTCCGATACTTCGGGACGGACGCGCAGGCTGATCCGTCCGTTCGACAGGACCGTCGGCGTGTAGGCCAGGCTGACGCCATATTGACGATATTCGATCGTCGTGCCGGCGAAGTTTCCGGGGATCGGGATCGGGAATTCGCCGCCAGCCAGGAAGTCGGCGGTTTCACCCGAGATTGCGGTCAGGTTTGGCTGAGCCAGCGTGACCACCATCCCCGAACGCTCGCCGATATCGAGCGATGCGATCACATCGAGCCCAAACAGGCGTCCGGCGCCAGCAAGGCTGTTCGTACCCGAGGGGGTCTGGATATTGTAGGTGGTGCTGCCGTCGGGGTTGCGGGTGATCGTGCCAGCTTGCCGGCCACGGACGATGTTGCCGAGGAAGCCGTTCCCGAAGGGACCGTCATTGTCACTCGTCGCCACGTTGCCGCTGATTTCCTTGACCAAAGTGCGGTTTACTTCGGCGATGCGGACCTGCAGATTGACCTGCAGCGGCGTGGCGGTGCGGAGGCGCGACATGACTTTGGTCTGTTCGCCTACGAACGCCTGAACAAGGCGCTCCGCTTCGGCCGCGTCGTCGGGCGACTGGACAGTTCCGGTCAGCAGGATGAAGCCGTTCATCGCATTTGAAGAAATGCTGGCATCCGGCATGGCGAGCGACAGCATCTGCTCGATCGTCTCGATATTGTTGCCGACCCGGGCGACGGTCGAATAGACGACCCGGCCGCTGGCGTCAGTGGCGTAGATGCTGGTTTCGCCCGGACCCTTGCCAAAGATGTAGAGCTGACGGCTCGAACGGATTTGTACGTCGGCCACGGCATCGTTCGCGACAAAGACGTCGCTCATCGAAGCGGGCAGGCTGATCAGGCGGCCACGGCCCACCGACAATTCGATGCTGCCGCTGGTGTTCTGGACGGCCTGCGCCGAAGCGGGGCTCGACGGGGCCCATGCCAGGGTGGCCGCCATCAGGCCGATGGCCAGAGTGCGCGCGAGCGCGGCGGTCTTGAAATCGGGTTTGCTGTTCATCTTACTTGCCCCCCACCGGAACTTCGGTCACCTTTTCGCCGCGCGTCACACGGACCACGGGTCCGCTGCGAACGGCCGGTGCGGCGCTTCCGCCGTCGCTGGACGGCTGTTGCACCAGCGCAGGCCGGGCAAGCGATCCGCGGCCGCTAACCGGGATCCAGAAACGCGACACGTCTCCGCCAGTGGTCGCCGATGAGCGGCCTGAGGTTGGGCGATTGGCGACTTCGGCCAGCATTTTCCTTTCGGCTGCGCTGCCGCCTTTCGCGGGCACGTTCACGTCGCCCGAAGCGATCGCGGCGTCGAGGTCGCCGGTGCTTTCGGCGAGCGGACGCAGCGCAAGCGACAATTTGCCCATGTTCTGGCCGACTGCGATCTTCTCGGCGATCTCGGGCGTTGCTTCGAGCGTGACCGAACTGAAGGTATTCACCGGAGTCTTGCCGGTTTCATCCTCTGCATTGAACCGCTGGTCGGTGGCGAGCACGCGGACGTTGCGCACGATCGTTTCGGCCGTGAAAAGCTGGTCGTCCGGATAGGAGCCGCCTTCCTTGACCTCGATCGTCTGCGACAGCACCACATCGACCCGGTCGCCTGGAAAGACGAAGCCGGCGACGCCCTGTTCCTGCGAAACCTTGACGGTGACGGCGCGCATGCCCGGGCCGAGCGCCGCTGCAAGGAAGCCGCGATCATTCGGATGGACGAGTGCGCCTTGCGTCAGCGGCTGACCCGCAGTGATCGGGTGGCGCACGACGGTTCCGACCAATGTCTGAGCGTCGGATTTGTCCTTCAGGAAATAGGCGTTCTCGACCAGTTCCTTGGGCCAGGGTTGATAGCGGAAGCTGTCGGGGCCGATGATCGTACCCACCGGCAGCGACCGCGTCGCGACGAGGATAAGCGGACCCGTGATCTCCGGCGCAGCCGCTGCGCGGGCCTCCGGTGTCGATGCCCCACGCATTATCTGGTTGACCCCGAATGCAGCGCCGATGGCAATCACCAGCGCGCCGACGATCAGCATTATCTTTCGCGTATCCATGACGATTTTTCGCCTCCTGCACCTACCGGGAACGGCGGTGCTTGCCCTCAGGTAGAACCGATAGCCTGAAACTGGTTAAAATATTGTTGGTGAAGTGCCCAAAGCCCCGCAGCCGCGATGGCGACACCATAGGGAACCTCTACCGGCGTGTCCGACGGGCGCAGTTTTGTGCCCACGAGCATGACCGCCGACAGGATGCCGCCCGCGATGGCCATGACGGTCAGCATCGGCAGAAACAGCGGCAGGGGAATCCACAGCATCACTGCGCCGATCATCTTCACGTCGCCGCCACCCATTGCGCCGACGGCAAACATCCCGACAAAGACTAGGAAGACCGCCAGTGCGGCGCCGAACTGCAATGGTATGTCAGGCCATAGCGCGAGCCCATTTGCTACCCAAAAGGGAATGGCGAGCAACGCGATCGAGGCGTTGAGGCCGTTCGATATTGTGCGTGAGCGCAGGTCGCTCACCGCTGCTGTGACCATCAAGATCGCGAGCAACGCCACGAGGCACAGGGTGATCGAGCCTTTGTCCATCGGCGCAGCTCTAGTCAGCATGGCTTACCAAAGAGTAACCATGTTCGCGGGCCCGGCAGCTTGCATTCCTGTCGTCAGCCGATATGCGGCGGGCATGACCGCCGCCGCCCCCTCTGTCACCGATGTCCTGATTGTCGGCGCGGGTATTGCCGGGGCGAGCCTGGCCGCCGCGCTGGCGCCGTATCGCCGGGTCATGATGATAGAGGCGGAGGATATGCCCGGCTATCATGCGACGGGCCGGTCGGCCGCTTTCTGGCACGAAAGCTATGGCGGGGCAGAGGTGCAGCCGTTGTCGGCCGCATCCTTTGCGACGCTGGCCGATCCGCCGGCCGCATTCGCCAGCCGCGGCTTTTTGTTTCCGCGCACCGCCCTCACGATCGGGCAGCGTGGGGAGGCGGCGGCGGTCGATGCTTTTTGCGCCGAATTTTCCGCGAAGGGCGTCGATGTCTCGCGGATGGGGCATGCGGAAATTGCGCGCATGATCCCCGGCGTTCGTCCTGAGTGGAGCGAGGCGGCTTTCGAGCCTGCGTGCAGCGACATCGACGTCGGTCGGCTGCACGCCGCCTATTTGCGCGCGGCGAAGCGCGGCGGCGCGGCGTTGGTGACGCGCGCACCGCTGGAGCGCGCGCGGCGGATGGGCGATGGCTGGGAGGTCATCGCGGGCGGTGAAGTCATACGCGCGTCACTGATCGTCAATGCGGCGGGGGCATGGGCCGATGGCGTGGCGGAGGCGTGTGGCGTCGCTCCGCTGGGCATCCAGCCCTATCGGCGAACCGTCCTGCAACTGCGCCTTGCTGTGCCGGTGCCTGCGGAACTGCCGCTGGTCGTCCATGTCGGCGGGCAGTTTTACTTCAAGGGCGAGAGCGAGGGGCGCATCTGGCTGACCCCGCACGACGAGACGCCGTCCGATCCCTGCGACGCTGCCCCCGAAGAGATGGATGTCGCGCTGGCGATCGACCGCTTGCAAGCGGTCGTCGACTGGCCAATCGCCGCCGTCGAACGCAAATGGGCGGGGCTGCGCAGCTTCGCGCCCGATCGCGCACCGGTGTTCGGCATCGATCCACATATCCCGGGGTTTGCCTGGTGCGCCGGGCAGGGCGGTTTCGGCATTCAGACCGCACCGGCAATCGCTGCGTTGCTTGCGGCCCAACTGGGCGCACCGCCGCCTGAAGGGGAGATCGGCAATGTCGATCCCGCACCTTTCGCCCCATCACGTTTTGCTGTGTCTGGCAGCTGACCTTCAGCAGGCCGCCGCGCGCATCATTTTTTGCGCGTGGCGCGCATCACTTCGATCGCCGCGTCGCTCGCGAGCTGGTCGGCGATTTCATTGTCGCCGTGGCCGGCATGGCCCTTGACCCATAACCATTCGATCTTGTGCCGCTTTGCTTCCGAAACGAGCCGCTGCCACAGATCGGCGTTGGCGACCGGCTTTTTTGCCGCGGTTTTCCAGCCGTTTTTCTGCCAGCCGAAGACCCATTTGGTGATGCCGTCGCGGACATAGACGCTGTCGGTCGACAATTCGACGTTACAGCCGCGTTTGAGCGCTGCCAGCGCCTCGATTGCCGCCATTAATTCCATGCGATTGTTCGTCGTGTCAGGTTCGCCGCCGGACAATTTCTTGACCACATCGCCCCAACGCAGCACCGCGCCCCAGCCGCCGGGACCGGGATTGCCCTTGCACGCACCGTCGGTCGCGACGATCACGGTCTTCGTTTCGCCTTCGGTCATGCGATTGCAAACAGGGTGGCGGCATCGGCCGCCTGATAACGGCGCAGGCGGTTGAGAAATGGCAGCGGGTCCTTGCGCGTGACGAGCGCGTCGGCGGGCGTATGGACCCAGTCGTGCGCGCGGGTCAGCAGGAAGCGCAGCGCTGCGCCGCGCGCGAGCAGGGGCAGGGCGGCGATTTCGGCGTCGGACAGCGATACTTCGCGGGCATAGCCGCGCATCAATGCCCGCGCGAGATCGGCGTTACAGTCGCTGCCGTCGTCCGAGAAGGTCCAGGCGGCGTGGGTGATCACAACGTCATAAGCGCGAAAATCCGTCGCGGCGAAATAGAAGTCGATCAGGCCGGTCACCTCGTCGCCGAGCATCAGTACATTGTCGGGAAACAGATCAGCGTGGATGACATGCGCGGGCAGATCGGTGGGCCAATGGGCGCCCAGATAGTTCAACTCGTCATCGACGATCGCTTGCAGGCCCGGCATCACCGCGTCGAGGTCGCCCGTCGCCTTGGCGACGCCCCGCCAACTGGGCTGACCCATGCTGTTTTCGCGCGCGCCGTCATAATTTTCGAGCGCGCGGTGCATCGCGCCGAGTGCGACGCCTGTCGCTTCGGACTGGCCGACGGTCGGATGGGTCAGCGAAATCCCCGAGAGAAACTGGATGATGCACGCCGCGCGGCCCGAAATTTGCTGAATGGCGATCCCGTCGCGATCGCGGATCATTGCGGGGACGGGGCAGCGGCTGGCGGCGAGATGTGCGAGCAGATCGACGAAAAAGGGCAGGTCGCCTTCCTGCACGCGCTTTTCATAAAGGGTCAGGATGAAACGGCCGCCCGTGGTTTCGAGCAGGAAATTGCTGTTCTCGACACCCTCTGCGATGCCCTTGCACGACAGGACGGTGCCCATGTCATAGCGCGCGACCAGCGCGGCGAGGTCGTCGGGGTCGACGGCGGTGTAAACGGCCATAGCGGGGGTCCTATTCCGTTTCCGGTTCGAGCCCGCGGGGCAGTTTGAACACCATATTTTCCTCGGCCGTCACCACGACATCCTCGACGATCGGTCGGTACATCGCGACCGCATCGATCACTTCGCGAACGAGTGTTTCGGGCGCGCTCGCGCCCGCTGTAATTCCGAGCGTCCGGATATCGCGCAGCCAGTCGGGATCGATATCGGTCCCGCGCTGAACCAGATGCGCGGGTATGCCGAGGCGTTCCGCGACCTCGACCAGCCGCAGGCTGTTCGAGCTGTTGGGTGCGCCGATGACGATCATGCGGTCGCACTGTCCGGCGATGGCCTTCACCGCGTCCTGGCGGTTCGAGGTTGCGTAGCAAATATCCTCGCTTCGTGGTCCGGCGATGTCGGGGAAACGATGGCGCAGCGCGGCGACGATATCGCGCGTGTCGTCCACCGACAGCGTCGTCTGCGTCAGGAAAGCCAGTTTTTGCGGGTCGGGCGGTGACAAGGCGGTCACGTCGTCGACCGATTCGACCAGGGTCATCGCTCCGTCGGGCAATTGGCCCAGCGTGCCGATGACCTCGGGGTGGCCGGCATGGCCGATGAAGATGATGTGCCGTTCGGCATCATGGTGACGCTCGGCCATGCGATGGACCTTGGACACCAGGGGGCAGGTCGCGTCGATAAAGTCGAGCCCCCGCGTTTCGGCCTTCGCCGGCACAGCCTTGGGCACCCCATGGGCGCTGAACACCACCGGAATATCGTCGGGAACCTGATCGAGCGATTCGACGAAAACCGCGCCCTTGGCCTTCAGCGATTCAACGACATAGCGGTTGTGAACGATTTCGTGTCGCACATAGACCGGCGCGCCGAAGCGTTCGAGCGCGAGTTCGACGATGCGGATTGCCCGATCGACCCCTGCGCAAAAGCCGCGCGGTGCGGCCACCAAAACCTTGAGTTCTGCCGTTTCATCGCCGGATAAGGGCGTCATGGGATGGGGTGCATTCATGGTGTGGGCGCTCTAGCGCAGCAGGGCATAAGCGGTAAAGCGGCTTCGTCCGAGTTGCGCCGCGTTCATCGCACCGATAAGAAGCGGCGCGCATGAAGCGGGATCAACCGTCCCGACGCAATCGCGCCTGTTTGGAAAGCCTGTTCATCATGATGCCCATTTCGTCTTCGCCCCGTAAGTTTCTGGCTGTGCTATGTGGCACGGCGGCGATGGCGACGGCGGCTGGCTGTGCAAAGAACAACGACATCGACGTGTCGTCGGGCGTCGGGATCACGTCGGTCCGCGATACCTGCCCCGCCGTTGCCGTGCCGCTGTACACTGGCGACATCACATTGTTCGACCCGGCGACCAGCCGCGATGCGCGCGCAATCGACGTCGTTGCGTCGATCACCAATCTGACCCCGCAGTGCAACGACACCGGCGAAAAAGTCTATCAGCTCGCGAATTTCGAGATTGTCGCGACGCGGCGCGACGCTGGTCCGGCGCGCACGCTGACCTTGCCCTATTTTTCGACGGTCGTGCAGGGCGGCACCGCCGTCGTCGCAAAGCGGCTTGGCAATGTCACCATCACTTTCCCCGAGGGGCAGGTGCGAGGCACCGGCCGCGGTCAGGCGTCGGCCTATGTCGACCGTGCCGCCGCGACGCTTCCCGCCGACATTCAGGAACGCATCACCCGCAAGCGCAAGGCGGGCGATCAGGATGCTGCGGTCGACCCGCTGAGCATCCCCGAAGTACGCGTCGCGGTTCAGCGCGCCAGTTTCGAACTGCTCGTCGGCTTTCAGCTGACGCAGGAACAGCTGGAATATAACGTCCGACGATAGGCTTCGCGGCGGCGCGCCCCTGCGCCGTTCGCCCTGGCTTTGCCCTGCGGCGCCATTTGGGCGGCGCAGGGCTTTTCGCGTTGCCCAAGCTGCGGTAGGGCGCGCTAAACCCTCTTGATCCCAGATAGGCTTTGCCCGTGACCCTGTTTAGCCGTTTTTCCGACCATATCGGCGCCGCACTCGATGCGCTCGCCGCAAAAAATGCTCTGCCTGAAGGGCTCGATCGTAGCGCGATCAGCGTCGAGCCGCCGCGCGATCCGGCGCATGGCGATGTCGCGACCAATGCCGCGATGGTGCTGGCCAAGCCCGCGGGCATGAACCCGCGTGCGCTGGCTGAGCTGCTTGTGGCCGAACTGGGCGCGCTGGACGAAGTGACCGAGGCGAGCGTCGCCGGGCCGGGCTTCATCAATCTGCGCCTCGTCGAAGACAGCTGGCGCGGCGAACTGGCGCTGATCCACGCCGACGCTCTTGAATATGGCCGTTCGACAATGGGGCAGGGGCGGCGCGTCAATGTCGAATATGTCTCCGCCAACCCCACCGGCCCGATGCATGTCGGCCATTGTCGCGGTGCTGTGGTCGGCGATGCGCTGGCGACGCTGCTCGAATATGCCGGGCACGATGTCGTTCGCGAATATTATGTCAACGACGCGGGCGCGCAGGTCGATGTTCTCGCGCGGTCGGTGCACATGCGTTATCGCGAGGCATTGGGCGAGGGTATCGGGTCGATCCCCGAGGGCCTGTATCCGGGCGATTATCTGAAGCCCGTCGCGGCCCAGCTGGCGACCGAATATGGCGACCGTTTCGTCGGAGCGCCCGACAGCGCGTGGCTGGGACTGTTCCGGGCCGAGGCGATCAGCGCAATGATGGATATGATCCGCGCCGACCTCGCCAAGCTGGGCATTCATCATAACCTCTTCTCGTCGGAAGCCGAGTTGCAAGCCGCGGGCAAGCCCGACGAGGCCGAAAAATGGCTGCGCGAGCAGGGGCTTGTCTACGACGGCGTGCTCGAGGCGCCGAAGGGCGAGACGCCCGAGGATTGGGAGCCTGTCGAACTGCCGCTGTTCCGTTCGACGCAATTTGGCGACGATCAGGACCGGCCGATCAAGAAATCGGACGGCAGCTGGACCTATTTCGGCGCCGACCTCGCCTATCATTACCAGAAGGCGCAGGACGCCGACGAACTGATCGACATTTGGGGTGCCGACCACGCCGGTACGGTGAAGCGGATCAAGGCCGCGGTCGCCGCGATGACCGGCGGGACGAAGAAATTCGACGTCAAGCTGGTCCAGATGGTGCGTCTGCTCAAGAACGGCGAGCCGTTCAAAATGTCGAAACGGGCGGGCAATTTCGTGACCCTCGCCGATGTCGTCGACGAAGTCGGCAAGGATGCGGTGCGCTTCACCATGCTGACGCGAAAAGCCGACGCCCAGATGGACTTCGACTTTGCGAAGGTCGTCGAGGCGTCGCGCGACAACCCCGTCTTCTATGTCCAATATGCCCATGCGCGCATCGCGTCGCTGAAGCGCAAGCTTGCCGATGCCGGGATTGCGCCCGTCGCGCCGGCGCCCGCCCGGCTCGACGAGCATGAACTGGCGATCGTCAAACTGCTCGCGCAATTCCCGCGGATCGTCGAAGCCGCGGCTTCGGCGCGCGAACCCCATCGCATCGCTTTTTATCTGGCAGAGGTCGCCGCGGCCTTTCACGCATGGTGGAACATGGGGAATGATCGCCCCGAAGCGCGCGTCATCCTGGCCGATGATCCCGAGTTGACCGCGACGCGCCTTTATCTGGCCGATGGAATCGGGCAGGTTATCCGTAACGGGCTGTACCTGATGGGGGTCGAGGCGCTCGAGGAGATGGTTTGATGGCGGACGACAGGGGGGATGCAGGGCTGGGGCTTGAGGGCGAGGATCGCCTGCCCTGGCTGGAGGCCGCCGATGGTTATGGGGATGAGGGCGAAGTTTCGCCTGTTCGCCTGTTAGTCATGGTGCTGGGCGGATTGTTGTTGATCGGTACGGTGCTGGGCGGCCTGTGGTGGGTCCAGAACGGCGGCGCGCGCGGGCAGGGCGAACTGATCGCGGCGCAACCCGGCGACTATAAGATCGCGCCCAGCGACGACGCATCGAAAACCTTTGAGGGCGAGGGCGATTCGAGCTTCGCCGCGAGCGAAGGCGCGGAGCCGGCGGGCAGGGTCGACCCGACACGCATGCCGGAAGAACCAGCTGTGACCCCGCAGGAACGCGAAGCTGCCGCAAAGGCAGCGAAAAAGGCTGCGGCGGATAAGGCGGTCGCCGACAAGAGCAAGGACAAGCCTGCCGCCGCACCGGTCAAGTCCGCCGAAGTGGCGCCCAAGGTCGTGCCAACCGTCCCGGCGGCGGGGACGATCCAGCTTGGCGCATTCAGCAGCGAAGGCGCGGCGACCAAGGCGTGGACCAATTTGTCGAAGCGCTTCGCCTATCTGGCCGAGCACAACAAATCGGTGTCGCCGGCGAAGGTGGAAGGCGGGACGGTGTACCGCCTGCGTGTTTCTACCGGGACGGCGGCTAATGCAGCGAATTTGTGCGGGAAATTGCGTGTTGCCGGTGAAAATTGCGTCATCGTTCGCTGAATCGGCCCGCTTTGCCGCAGAATCCGTTGGAGCAGGCTTGCCGCTGTGCCATGTTGGCCTTTGGTTGCCGCATGAGGGGGTGCCAACCGATGGAGGTTGACGCACGATGATACCCGCCATTTTCGGCCTGTCGGGCCTGACTCTGACCGATGACGAGCGCGCCTTCTTTCGCGATAGCGACCCCGCAGGCTATATCATCTTTGGACGCAATATCGAGAATCGTGCGCAGTTGCGGCGGCTGACCGACGATCTGCGCAGCCTCGACGGGCGCGATAATCTGCCGATCCTGATCGACCAGGAGGGCGGCCGCGTCGCGCGGATGAAATCACCCGAATGGCCATTGTTTCCAAGCGGATCGGCGTTCGATGAGCTTTATGAACGCGCGCCGGCCAGCGCGATCGAGGCGGCGCGGCTGAACGCGATGGCACTCGCGGCGATGCTGGCCGAGGTCGGCATCACCGTTGATTGCCTGCCGCTCCTCGACGTTCGCCAGCCCGGTGCGAGCGACGTGATCGGCGATCGCGCTCTCGGCAGCGAGCCGATGCGCGTCGCAGCCCTCGGCCGCGCGATCCTCAGCGGATTGCAGGCGGGCGGGGTGATCGGCATCGTCAAGCATATCCCGGGCCACGGCCGCGCCTTGCTCGATTCGCACAAGGAACTGCCGCGTGTCGGCGCGTCTGACCATGATCTGCAGACCGATCTCGCGCCCTTTGCCGCGCTGCGCGATGCGGCGATGGCGATGACGTGCCATGTCGTGTTCGATGTGTGGGACCCCGATCGCCCCGCGACGCTGTCGCCGGTCATCATCGACAGCGTGATCCGCCAGCGCATCGGCTTTCATGGCCTGCTGATGACCGACGATCTCGACATGAACGCACTGTCGGGCGACGTGCCCTCGCGCGCGGCCGACGCGATCGCTGCGGGGTGCGACATCGCGCTCAATTGCTGGGCGAAGATGGATGATATGATCGGCATCGCCAATGCGCTCGATCCGATCAGCACGATATCACAGGCGCGGCTTGAAGGCGCAATGGACCGGATTGCCGGGGTGCCCGATCCACGTGAGTTTGCGGTGCTGGTCGATCAGCGCGACGCGCTGCTGGCGGCGGCGTAAGCGGGCCGGGGGGCGCGGTGGAGCTCGATTTCGGACCGACCCCGACGGCCGAGCGTGAAGATGCGCTGCAGCTCAACTTCGAAAGCTGGGAGGGGCCGCTCGACTTGCTGCTGACGCTTGCGCGTGGGCAGAAGGTCGATCTCCGGCAAATTTCGATCCTTGCGCTGGTCGAGCAATATCTCGACTTCATCAATGAAGCGCGCGCGCTGAAGCTGGAGGTTGCGGCCGATTATCTGGTGATGGCGGCGTGGCTGGCCTATCTGAAATCGGCGCTGCTTTTGCCGAAGGACCCGCTGGAAGAGCCGTCGCCCGACGAGCTGGCGCTACGTCTGCAGTTGCGGCTGCAGCGGCTGGCGGCGATGCGCGAATCTGCGGCGCGTCTGCTTGCGCGTGATTGCGTAGGCCGCGACGTGTTTCTGCGCCCGAAGCCCGAGGGGCTGCGTGATGTGAAGGTCCGGCGCTGGGATGCCAGCCTGTATGATCTTTTGGCGGCATATGGCCAGGTCAAGCTGCGGACGGAGCCGGTGGTGCATATGGTCTCGCGGCGGCCTGTCGTGACGCTTGACGCCGCGCTCCAGCATTTGCAGCGACTGATG
>Ga0307414_10000441_pt1 | contig 21996 bp, 18 predicted proteins | sample DK1Ometagenome_FD_203804 | JGI IMG/M metagenome (GOLD analysis project Ga0307414, IMG submission 203804) | Maize rhizosphere microbial communities from greenhouse at UC Davis, California, United States - DK15-O-3 | ecosystem: Host-associated > Plants > Roots > Rhizosphere > Soil | place: USA... | reverse complement strand
AAAATTAAATTTAGGTTAGTTAATAGTAACCGAATATAGATGATTTAGTATGCGTGCATAACCAAATCTGAACGACTACAAGATAAATGACAATTAAATGACACAATAAAGTGTAACAATTAGGTCGTTTATAGTACACCTTTAAGATATTATGCTAAAGAAGGGAGCAGAGCCAGTTTTTATCTTAACAAAAAATAGTCAACAACACTAGAGATAAAAAATAATCAGAAATTGACTTACGCCAGACAAATAAATTTGCTATTTATAACAATAAATAAAACAAAAACAAGTTACCAGAAAAAAAACAGACAAACATCCCATCTAACTATAGAAAAATTAGTCACCTTGATTTACAATATTTTTTTGTCCCTATTTTCATGTCCAAAATCCATTTTACAGAAGATTAGTGTTTTTTCCTACATAAAAGGAGCTCGACTTCTAACCCATATAAACAACCTATTTTACAAAAATGAAATAAACGCAACAACGCCCTCCTACATCTCCCGGCTCCTTTTAGCAGACCAAACAATTGATACCTATTCTCAAAGTTATCTTCAGTCGGAAATTGAAATTAGCGTTCCTCATCTATGTCGCAACAGATTGATCCGCTTCTTATTTCGAAATAAATAGAACTACAAATTAGAGTTGCAAGCCCTTTTTCAGCTACAGGCGTAGGGAGTGCGAAAACTGGGCTCACTTTGTCTATATAAGTACAAATATCAGTTTTAGAATAGTCACATCCGTAAACATACCATCTGACGACATACACTTTTCCTTGAGCATTGACGATAAGAGAGGAGCAATTTCCAGGAAACCAACAAAAAAAGGGTCAGGAATATTCTTCCTGACCCTTTTTTGAATTTTTAATTAATAACCTTAGTAGCCAGGATTCTGAGCTAGGTTCGGGTTTTTCTGAGTATCATAAAAAGGAATCGGCAACACCACATAGTTGGAGCCGTAAGCTTGCGCTGCAGCAGTACTATGAGCAGGAATTCCACGTCCTGTACGCAAGAAATCAAATTCTCCCTGCCCTTCAAAAGCAAGCTCAATTCTTCTTTCAACGAGGATTTTAGCAATCAGTTCATCTTTTGTTGAAGCTGTAATCGGATCAGCCAATGAACGTGCCCTTAGATTATTTACAATCGTTAATGCATTTACATCGACTGTCGAAGAAATATTTGCCAAAGCTTCCGCTTTAATCAACATAATTTCAGCATAACGGATTACAGGAACCCATTCAGATACACTCGCATATTTGGTCGTATACAATAAACCGCCTTTAGATGTGATCAAATTTTTAAACCTCAAATCTTTAGTCTGATCCATTAGTCCAACATATTCAGGGCTTACTGTAATGTCTCCACGTAAACCCGGAGCATAATGTTGTCCTAATGCATGATTAGTGTTCGGGTTATCACCGCCATTATGTGCAACAGAGAAAATGCTCTCATTAGTTGTAAATACCCTAAAGGTTGTTGCCGGATCTGGATTTAATGCATATTTACTACCGTCAAATTTGTTGGCATAAATCAATGCATTTGGATAGTCTCCTTTGTATAAATAAAGACGTGCCAGTAATGCTTGCGCAGCAGATTTTGTAGCGCGGGCGGTATTTTGCAAGGTCACATCGTTATAATCAACTGGCAGCTTTGCTTCCGCTTCTTTTAAATCCGTTTCCATTTGATTATATACTGCAGCAACAGTTGCTCTTGATACCTGATTTCCTGAACCAAATGGATCTGATGCACTTTCCAGGATCAATGGAACACCTGGATGAGATGCTCCCGCAGTAAATTTGTATGGTTGTGCATATAAGTTCACAAGGTAGAAATAGCATAACGAGCGGATGAATTTTGCTTCACCATTGTATTGATCTACTTTTGCAGCCGGCACAACACTACCTGCAGCAGCCATATTCTTTAAGAATAAATTGGCTTCTCCAATTGTACGGTACGCTCCTTGCCATGCAGTGTTGGCATAAGCGTTGTTAGAAGTTACCGGGCTAAATAACGCCAGATCTCCGAAAAAAGATGCAGGATTAACATCTATACCTCTTTGATCTGTATAGATCAAAACCCTTCCACCGAAAAACTCCGGATTCTGCAATTGATCATACATTCCGACAGACGCTTTCTCTATACGGTCAGGGCTGGAGAACGCATCACTAGGCGCGAGATTCGAGAAAGGCTCTTCAAAAATTTGCTTCTGGCAAGAGCCCATTGCCAAAACCATGACAGCAGCTAATGCTATATTTATCGTTTTATATTTATTTAAAATTTTCATATGACCTTCTAATTAAAATGTTGCATTTAAACCCAAAGTATATGTTCTCGGCTGTGGAATAGCACGGTTATCATATCCGGTAGCGATGTTAGTATTGTTCCTGTTTGAATTCACCTCTGGATCAATACCACTGTAGTTAGTGATTACAAATGCATTGTATACCTGAGCAGAGATTCTCAAATTAGACAATCCAACTTTTTCAGCCCATTGTCTCTTCAATCTGTACCCAAGAGAAACAGTTCTTAATCTTAAGAAGTCTCCTTTTTCAAGGAATCTTGTAGAAATCTGATTTGAAGGACTGTCACCACTTGACAAACGTGGAACATTGGTAACCTGACCTGGAGTTGTCCAGCGATCAAGGATACGTGCCTCATTGTTTTGGAATGTATTTGTTAACAAGCCAGACAAAGTAGAATTATAAAGATAGTTTCCACCCTGATAAACAAGAGACAGATTCAAATCAAAATCTTTATAAGTAAAAGTATTGTCTAAACCTCCGTAAAAAGTAGGGGTTCCTGTTTTACCGTCCATATAAACCTGATCAGCGGCACCTAAACTGGTAACAGTTCCGTCATCCAACGTATATTTCTGTGTTACCTGATTCCAGGTTTTTTTGGTTACACCATCCGCTCCATACCACTGAGGGTATCCAGTCTGAGGATCAACACCTGCCCATTGAATTAATTTATAAGTTCCAAGAGGACGACCTACACTTGCAACAGTAGATGCAGAAGCGATATCGGCATTATTGTTCGTAGCCACCAATTCAGTCACTTTGTTCTTTACATGAGTATAGTTGAAAGAGGAAGTCCAGGAGAAATCTTTGTTCTTGATGTTAACCGTATTGATCGTAATCTCGAAACCTTTATTTGTCATGGAACCAATATTGCTCAGGATGCTTGATCCCGGAACTCCAACAGTATGCAATACAGGAGCGTTTAAGATTAGGTCTGAAACATCTGTACTAAAGTAATCAGCAGTCAAGCTAATACGTTTATCAAGAACGCTCATGTCAAATCCAATATTTAATTTTTTAGATGTTTCCCACTTCAACTTTGGATTTCCAAGCTGAGTACTGGAGAAACCGTTGATAGAAGTATAAGAACCTCCACCATACAATGTTCTTGCTGCATAAGCAGCAACACCTCTTGAGTTTCCTACTAAACCGTAACTACCTCTAACTTTTAAATAGCTGATGTATTTATTCTCTTTAAGAAAAGATTCCTCGGACGCAATCCATCCTGCAGACACACTTGGAAATTTACCCCATTTGTTTGCATCTCCGAAGCCTGAATAAGCATCTGCCCTGAATGCACCTTCAACAAAATATCTGTCGTTATACGTATAACCGGCACGTCCAAAATACGATTCAAGACCAGTAGATTCCATAGAACCACCTGAAGCCAATAATAAATCTCCAGTATTAGGATCTGATCCTGTATAAGTGTTATCAATAATGTGCTGGAAGAAAGGATCTGCAAAGTTCGCTCCTGAAGCATAAATCTGCTGCTCTTTCATATACTGATATTCCGCACCAGCCGTTAAGCTGATTCTGTGCTTATCTGCTACTGTTTTGTCGTAGGTAGCAAAGTTTTGCCAAACCCATTGGTTACGATTTAAAAAGTTATCCTGAACCAATCCATTGTAAGAAAGACCTAATCCAGCAATTAAAGGATTAGAATACTGATCTTCGAAGTTTTGTTGATAATCAACACCGTATTTCGAAGTAATTCTTAACCCTGCAATAGGAGAAACTTCAATAAAAGCATTACCTATAAAATTCTGAGGTGTGTTTTGATTTCTTTGCAAGTCAATAGTAGCAATCGGATTATACACCCTGTTGCCAATTAAACTAGCTCCATTTACTGTAGTAATGTTATTTCCAAGCCCCAAATAACCGATAGGAGTTGAAGCGGTAAGGTTATATCCTTTTGGCCCCTTTGGATCATAAACTGAAACTGTCGGGATTGCATTATATCCTGAAATCGCAGCACCCGCTAAGTAACCATCGGTCAACAAACCGTAGTTAATACTTTTAGTATAGGAAAGTTCTACACCTGAACGCAACCATTTTTTAGGTTTCACAGATAAATTGACACGGGCAGCTCCGGTTTTCAACTTATTACCATAAAGGATACCTGATTGATCGGCATATCTTGCAGATCCGTAATAAGTTGCCTTATCACTACCACCTGAGATGGAAACAGTGTTATCATAAGACGTTCCGGTACGGAAAATCTCTTTCATCCAATCTGTTCTGTCAGGAACTCCATCGCCATCGATATCACTGTCTTTCGCAACGACAGGAGCTGTTGCTCCAAACCTATTCTTTACCTTCTCATTGGCGATCATATTAAAATCATCTCCATTTAATAGGTTTGGTTTGTTTGCAGCCGTAGCAAAGTTCAATTTAGAATCGAATGTGATTTGTGTAGTTCCGTTTTTACCTTTTTTAGTCGTCACTAAAATTACACCATTTGCTGCGCGTGAACCATACAATACAGCCGCACCTGCATCTTTTAACACTTCAATAGACTCGATGTCATTTGGATTGATTAAAGATAGAGGATCAAAACGTGTTCCGTTACCACTATTAAAGGTATTTAGATTCTCTCTTGTGTTGGCTGGAATACCGTCAATAACCACTAATGGCAATGAACTTGTAGAGATCGAGTTTACACCCCTTATTCTGATAGACACACCGTCGGCCAATGTACCGCCCGCACTGGAGATCTGAACACCAGCAGTCTTACCAGAAAGTGCTTTCGCAAAACTCTCTACCGGCTGCTCTGCAAGCTGACTTCCAGTAACTTTACCAATTGCTCCGTTTACATCCTTAACAGATCTTGTTCCATATCCTACCACAACCACTTCTGATAAGGCTTTCGAATCTGAAACTAAGCTTACATTAATTACGCTACCAGCACCCAATGGTCTAAGCTGAGTCAAATAGCCAAGATAAGAGAATTCAATTGACGGTGTTGCCGAAGGAACACTTAAGGAATACCGGCCATCTCCGCCACTCTGGGTTCCGATTTTAGCACCCTTAATCCTTATAGTTACTCCAGGAAGTGGTTTGCCATCTTCCTGATCTGTAACTATACCTGTCACTGTTCGATCCTGAGCTATCGCAGATCCTGCGATAAACATCAAAATGAACAAACTTTGTAAAAGTTTTTTCATAAAAAATTAAAATTAGGTTAGTTATTAAGGGCTGAAGATAACTAAACACTGTATTCCCGCAACCTGTATAATTACCCAAAAAAGCATAAATGACAAAATAATGACATTAAATTATCTTTATAAATAATTTAAAAAACACCATTAAAACAATTATTATTTCGTGTAATCGAAAAAAAACTTCTATTATTCTTCAAAAAAGCCCAAAAAACAGAAGATTCGCAACATTGTTTTCAAAAAAAAGCACATTTCTTATAAGACAATATTAATGTAACAAATTACATGATTAAATATTGTAGAAAAAACAATCTGCAAATATCACACACACATAGTACTTTATCCATAGTCAACCTCCAATACAAAAAAAATAGAAATCAGATTTCCTAATGACAATACAATTTACTCATTGATTAATAAAATAACCTAGTATATTTTATGTAATCTGGAAACTAAAAATCCTGTCACCCAAAGGTGACAGGATTCAGCTAACAACCTAACTACAATGACATTAGAAAAAATCAGGGATTCTGACCTACGGAAGTCAATGCTTTGTTCGCATAAAATTCCGCCTGAGGAATTTTAAACAAAAACTCATCACTTTCGGCCGGCAGGCTCGTTTTTATCGCTATACCATTATCGTAATTCTTCCTGTCCTGCCTAAAAAAAGCGCTAAGCGTAGAATATCGGCACCTGAAGCCTTTCCCATAGCTCTATTTTCCTTTACATATATTTCCGTAAGAATATCTTTAGCGCTTGGCGATACGAAAGCAGGGGGTTCTCGTTTTAACCAATTTGGACAAGGTCAGGTTTGTATCATCAGTTGAAGCATAAGCTTCAGCCTCTATCAGGCACATTTCTGCTGAACGCATATAAACTGAGTTAGATCCTACGAAACTCCCTCTTGTAGGCACTATGAACTTAAGCTGGATATAAGAGATCTTTCAAGCCATACGCTTCTCCCGTAGGACCTAAAAACAATTCTTTTCTAACATCAGTATCCAGAATCAGATCATATAGCTTTTGTTGACCAGCTTTATCATTCCAATAAAGGCGTACCCTGGAGCTCTTGCATCCATATGAGAAAAGAAAGAAGCAATCCCCGCATCACCTCCACATTTTTTTATCGACATCATTTTAATCCCGCCTTATATTGATTAGGCGTCATCAGACCTACATCCCTTCTCGCTTTTCTTTGCCATATCCCTTGCAGTATTCCATTCTTGTATCGTTAAGGCAACCCGGACATAAATCCCTTTGTCTACGTTGATATTTGATTTATTAGCCTACTGACCCATCAGCAAAGGAATTGCAATTTTTAGACCTGATGGTACACCTCTTTTAACATTACTAGTCCCTGATGCTGTGTTATTGAAGTGGTTGATAATAAGGTTAGGACTATACCCTTACCCTCTTCATGACCTATACTAAGTATGTTGAAAAAAGAGCGATAAATTATAAAAGCAAAAGCCCGGTAGGTCAAAACCGGACCTTTTATACTATTCTTCTCTGACTCATTTCCAGAAATTCCATCAATTTTTCTTGTGATATTATTGGCATTATTGATGATTTTATAATAATAGTTCCAGCTGATACGTGGTATATCACCTGTTAATCAATCAGAAATAAAGAATTCAGAAAAAGTTGTTTTCCATTCTCCCAGAAAGAGCGAAAGAGCACGTCACTACCCAGGTAAACAACAGCCCCTTTTCCTATGGACTGTACGCCAAAGACCATTCCTGAACTCAGCTTTTTTACCACATTCTTTCCTGCCACACCTGCCATATAACTTCCTGTTTTCAAAACACCTACATTCCATCCCCTGCTCAAATCCTCATACACCTTATCATCCGTTTTTAAGGCATAATAATAGCTTCCCAAACCAGCAGCAAGCGGATGACTATGGTCTAAATGAACCTTAAAGATCGCACCCGGAATGGCTTCTGATAAATCTCCCTGCTTTCTTTTTGCATACTCACTGGAATTCGTTCCGCCAAGCTCTTCTTTCGGAAATTCTTTTCTTTTAATCTCAAAAGGCTTCGCCTCGTTCACATTCAGAATTGCATCTTCAAAAAGAATCACTTTACCACCAACTTTTAACCAGTCTTCCAGTTTACCGGCAACCTCATCTCCATAAGAACCATCCGGAACGATTAACACATTTACCTTATTGATGTCAAGGTTGCCCATATGCTTAGCGTCAATCAAACTAATGGGATAATTAAGCTCCTGCTCAAAAAAATGCCAGATCTCCCCCACACTTTGGGTAGAACTCTCAGGTCCTGCAACCACGGCCACCTTTGGCATGGTTAGCATCCGGTAAGTGGAAGAACCAAAATCTTTTCCTTTATCTACAAAACCACCCGAAGCCGGATAGAAAGACATCTTCAATCTTTTCTCTATTCCTATAATTTTAGCCTGCAGATCAGGAATTCCACGCTCATTCTCTGTTCTGTAAACTAATAAAGAGCCTACCGCAAAATTACGACTGCCGAGCGTAAATGCCTCCTCTGCAATCCTCACTTTAACATTCTCCTTTTGCAAAGCGATCAGCACCTGTGCATCCTCTATAGAATTCCATGGGAAAATCCAGGCATAAGGCTTGGTAACCACAGGAAAAACTTCCCTCAGCTCTTCCATCGCCGGATATTTCCCTTTTACAGATTCCGTGACTGCATAAGCCGGAAGGCCATAAGCATAGGGTAATGCCCATGCGGTAATGTCATAAGTGTTCGAATCGCTGACCGAGGTTTGCGGCTCCAATAATACATTGGCCAGCACTGCTTTCGCCTGTTGAAGGTTCACCACCAAATCATTCCGCTCTACCTTGAAACTTTCCGTTTTTTGCGTTTCAAAACTATAACCGCTTAAAGTTTTATCAAGCCCAAAGGCAAACTCGATTTCATTTTTTCTCAAAAGACTGACCATTCGCTTCAGCCTGCTTTTATTCTGCGCTTTGATCACATATGTTTTATAAAGTCCCGGAGGGGAGCTAATTCCATTTTCGAAATATTTCTTAAACTCCTCAACAAGCTTGTCTGCATGCAGCGAAACCGTTTCCACTGTCGCCATTCCGCTGGTAAAATGATGGTCAATCCGATCTTTTAAAGTCAGCGTATCCCCATCAAGCGTAACTACCGATAAGCCCGCACCAATCCCTCCCTGCTCATAAGTCATTCCAATCGCTCCATTATACAAAGGGTAAGTGTCTCCGTAAGAAGGATATAGCAAGTCGAATTGTTCTTTCGTAAAATATTGCCAGCCGTTCTGATCAAAATACTTTGCATTGTTCTTTCCAACCGTGATTTGAAAACTCCGTTGCCATGGGGTGATGTCCTGATGAATTGGCTCCGCTGCAGGCGCAAAATAATAAGGCTCATTATAGCTCTGCTCATGAAAATCAACATGTGCCTGAGGCATCCATTCATGGTATAAAGCCAGACGTTGCTGGGTTTCCACCTGAGATTGCCAGGCCCAGTCCCTGTTCAGATCAAAATAATAGTGATTTGAACGTCCACCTGGCCATGGTTCAGCATGCTCCCTGGACATCGGATTGGAGTTTGGTTGAAAACCTGTTGTAGCGGAAAAGAAGTTCACGTAACGCTCCCTCCCATCCGGATTTAAGCATGGATCAATGATCACTACCGTATTTTTTAACCAACCCTGGATGTTTGGAACTTTACTATCTGTCAATGTGTATAGCATTTTTAAGGCCGTTTCCGTTGAACTGGCTTCATTTCCATGTACATTATAGCTCAACCAGAGTACCGCGGGTTGCTTGGACTTAGAAGAGACCTTCTCTGCATTACTCATGCTGACATTGTTCTTCCTGATCGTTTCCAGGTTATCCAGGTTTTCCTTAGCGGAAATGATGGCTACCAACAGCTCTCTGCCTTCGTAAGTCTTTCCATATTTCTGAATTTTGACATTTTTATTCGCCCCTCCGATATATTTAAAATATTCCAGCACTTTATAATGAGGTGTAAAGCGACTTCCTAAACTATAGCCTAAAAACTCATCTGGCGACTTTATCTGCGCTTCAACGGACTTTCCAACAAAAAACAAACATAAAAAAGAGAGGAAAAAGTATTTCATAGTCAGCAATTAAGACTCCAAAATACTAAAGAATATTTTTTGTTTCTCTTTCATAGTGTAATTTTACCATATCATTTAGATTTATGTATATGTCAGCCATCGATTCCCTGTATCAACATTTCTTAAATTATCGTACGATATGCACCGATACAAGGAGCATTACCAAAGACTGTCTTTTCTTTGCGCTCAAAGGAGAGAATTTTGATGCGAATTCCTTTGCTGCACAAGCTTTAAGCAATGGAGCTGCTTATGCCATCATCGACAATCCTGATTATTTAAAGGATGATCGATGTATCCTTGTCCCGGATGTATTAACGGCCTTACAGGACCTTGCGAGGCATCACCGTTCTCTCATAAACATTCCCGTAATCGGACTAACGGGCAGCAATGGAAAAACGACGACCAAAGAACTGGTCAATGCTGTGCTTTCAGAAAAATACAAAACCTTTGCAACTAAAGGCAACCTGAACAACCACATCGGCGTTCCACTTTCCCTGCTTTCTATCGACAGCGGGATCGAAATTGCAGTCATTGAGATGGGTGCGAACCACCAAAAAGAAATTGAATTCCTTTGCGGAATCGCACAACCGACCCACGGGTTGATCACCAACGTCGGTATGGCTCACTTAGACGGCTTTGGAGGCTTTGAAGGGGTAAAAAAAGGAAAAGCAGAATTGTATGCCTACCTCAAAGCACATCATGGTACGGCATTTGTCAACCGGAACAATCCATATCTCCTGGAAATGGTTGCTGTTGCAGGATTAGACAAAGTGATTTATTACGGTACCGGATCAGGAAATACAGTGTCTGGAGCTCTGCTGAAAACCGACCCTTTTCTGGAGCTCAGCTGGACAGACAAAGACGGCGATCATGAGACCACAACGAACCTTACCGGATCTTACAATTTCGAAAATATCCTTGCAGCAATATGTCTTGGCGAATTTTTTGACCTTAGCCCGGAACAGATCAACATCGGCTTATCTGGTTATCAACCGAAAAACAACCGCTCACAACTTACAAAAACAGATAGAAACACGGTTATTTGCGATTTTTATAACGCAAATCCAAGCAGTATGACGGCAGCATTGGCCAATATAAACAGCCTCCGTGCCGAACACAAAGCGGTCATTATCGGCGACATGTTTGAGCTTGGAAAAGAATCTTCCGAACAACATCGCCTGGTGATCTCTGAAGCAGAAAAAACAAACGTAGAAACGCTTATTTTTATAGGAAAAGATTTCTACGAAGAGAAAGGACAGCATAGGGGTTATTTTTTCCGTACTCCGGACGAAGCACAGGCCTTCCTTGAAAAGGAATCGCTAAGCGACCGCCTGATCTTGCTGAAGGGCTCCAGAGGCATGGCCCTGGAACGTTTGCTCCCTTACTTGTAATCATTTATTTTCTTAAAAATTTCCCACTAAAATCCTTGAAGAAACCAGCATTAGACAAAGCCGGAATAAGGCTGGAACTGCTTCGGATGAACCCCGGATAGAACAGGGATCAAACACGGATAGAACACGGATAGAACAGGGACAAATTCCCTGTATTATCTCTGTTTGATTCGCGTTTAATTTGTAGTATATTTATGTTTCTTCCGAACCTGGTCGGAATCATTTATTTAGCTATTAATTTAACGCCCATGGCAAGATTAAAAAACGGGATCAATGGTCCCTTCAAAGGAAAAGTAGGTTCAGTAGTAGGCAGTAGCCGCAATGATACCAACTATATAAAAGGCTTAAGTGAAAGGACAGCTCCCTTTACCAGAGGAGAACTCAAAAACCAAGGTAAATTTGCATTGGCGCAATTCTGGTTAAAGCCGCTAACAACTTACGTAAGGATAGGATTTAAGGATTATAATAAAACAGCAAAGGGTTTTGTTGCGGCAAAATCTTTTCTGATGAAAAATGCCATGAGATTGGAAGGGGGCTCTTATGTCGTTGACCCCTCATTGATGCAGGTTAGTTTTGGAGATCTTCCCCTCGCGGAAAAACTTGCCGTGGAGCTGATCCCTGGAAATGGATTAAAGTTCAGCTGGAATCCGGAATGGCTAACAGATACCAATCCTGAGGATCAGGTGATGCTCCTCGCTTATAATACCGCTGATCAGGAGGCGTATTATACCATTACAGGGCAATTTAGAAAGACCGGAACAGATCTTCTCAGCCTGCCAACAGATCAGGGAATCAGCTATGAAGTCTATATTGCTTTCGTTTCCGCAGACAGAACGAGACAATCACATAGTGCCTATTTGGGAAAAATTGCGGTTTAAACGGATTATGGAGCTATTGAAGAAATCTTAATTCCGGCGTCACTAATTTCTTTAAGCGGGTTATCCCGCATATTCTGTTCGATTTCCAACTCATATTTTCCCGCTTTAGGGAACTTATAATTGGTTAAAAGCGGTAAAGTATAGGTGTATAGATTTCCTGAACCAGCCCCATTCCATTGTCCGTCAGGCTGTGCAAGGCGATACTCGTAACGTCTGCTTGCCCGTTTTTGCCCGGGTTCGCGTAAATGAAACAAGACAAAAATATTGGAGTATCCGTAATCAGCGGTATGGCGTAGTTTAAAGTAAATGTTATAAGCCTTGGCAGGCTCCGTGATCTCTACAACCGCCTTTACCTTATTCACATAGCTCCAGTTTCTGGAGGGCATAGAAATGTTATTGTCAATGATATTATTGGTATCACAACCACTAAAGAAGGTGATTGTGATACCAGCTGCAAGCAATAGAAATGCTTTTAAATTATTCATTTTTAGGCTTATCCGTTGGTTTTTTTCTACGGTTATTATTTCTGTTCCTGTTGTTTCTGCTCGGCTTTGGCGCAGTACCGTCTACCGGAGCTACTGCTGCAGGATTTGCGGCTTTAGGCTGAACATCCGTAACTACAGGCTGTGTTTTAGGCTGTTGCTTCGCTGCAGGAGCTCCGCCAGCCGGGTTCCTATTGCCCTCTGTACGTGTCCTTCCCTGTTGTGCCGGTTTAGCCGGTCTTTCCGTCCTGTTCGCATTGTTATTGTTCCTTGGCTCTCCGTTTCGGTTGCCTCCAGGTTTGTTGTTATTGTTGCGGTTTCCTTTATTTTTAGGCTTATCGTCCAAACGGGTTAAACTATCCTGTCCAACCACATTTTCATAATCCGGAGTTTTCTCAATCACAGTCGTACTCACCAGTTCTACCGCTTCTTCTTTCAGGTTATTTGGTTTTAAGCCTTTTTTATTCATGGCCATGATTTCCTTTACACGGTCCACTTTTAAAGGAATCCAGTCTTCCATATTCGGATAACTGAACCACATTAGCTTCTTAAAGATATCTGTTTTTTGATGACGGGCAACGCCGATCTCTGTTTGCAGGTTTTCTACACGGTCAGGAATGTCCTTTAAGGCATCCAGGTAAGTATCCAGCTCATAGTTTAAACAACATTTCAGCTTTCCACACTGTCCGGCAAGCTTCAAAGTATTCAGCGATAAATTCTGATACCTTGCTGCTGCAGTAGAGACCGTTTTGAAGTTCGTTAACCAGGTAGAACAGCAAAGTTCACGACCACAAGAGCCAATTCCTCCAAGTCTTCCCGCTTCCTGTCTCATTCCAATCTGACGCATTTCAATCCTGATCCGGAAAGTTTCTGCCATCTTTTTGATGAGTTCACGGAAATCAACACGGCCTTCAGCAGTGTAAAAGAAAGTGGCCTTGGTTTTATCACCCTGATAATCCACATCACTGATTTTCATTGATAAGCGCAGGTCTAAGGCTAACGTTCTGGCTTTATGCATGGTTTCCCATTCCAGTCCTTTAGCAATTTTCCACTTCTCGACATCAGCTTCTGTAGCCTTTCTGTAAATCTTACGGGTAACCTGATCGATCGGTGTTTTCCGGCGTTTCATCTGCATACGGACCAATTCTCCCGTCAGGGAAATATGACCAACATCATAACCTCCGGTAGGCCCTTCTACAGCCACCAACTCTCCAATTTCAAGATAAATATTCTCATTGTTCAGGAAAAATTCCTTCCTGGCACCTTTAAATTTAACTTCTACTACTTGAAAAGGTATATAATTTGAGGGCATATCTAAATTCGACAGCCAATCGTAAACTTCTAATTTCTGACAGCCTCCAGTAAGGCATGAGCCATTACTTTTGCAGCCCGAGGGGGCGCAACCGCCACCTGTAGAACAACTTCCACATCCCATAGTTAATTGTATATATATTGAGTCCCTTTCGGGAACGTTTTAAACTTAATTATTTTTACCAATTGTAAAGATACATCTAAAAACAGAATTTTAGGGTTTGCGTTTCTTTCAATATGGTAATGTGCCCGTTCCAATTCCTGAATAATGGCCTCTGCCATCCCCAGATCAAGGACATGGTTACTCAGCTTTTTTGCGGTGTCTAATGTTCTTGCAGGCAGTTTCACCAGTTCTTCAGCACCACTCAGTAAGAGGCTGCATTCTCTTAAAAAGTTAATTCCGTATTTTAAAAAATTCTTTTGATTTTCTCTTCCCCAACCTGCCGCCTGATCGACAAAGACTGTCAGGTCCAGTACGCGGTTGCCATAACCCATCCTTAACCACTCTGCAAACTTATCCGCATTTTCGTTTTGAGTATTGGCCACCAATAGCTTCGCTTCGATCAGGTTTCCATCTGCCAGAAAGCTATATTCTGTAGCCTGCTCTTCCGCCATGGCATGCTTTTCCATCAGATAGTTTTCAATCGTAGCATGAGAAAGCTTCGGGATTTTAACAATTTGGGTGCGGGAAAGGAGCGTAGATAAAATCTGCTCCTGATTGTTGGCCACCAATAAGAATAACGTATTTCTAGGCGGTTCTTCAATGATTTTCAACAACGCGTTTCCTTCTTTATCCAGGTATTCAGGGAGCCACATGATGAGGACTTTCGTCTCTGCTTCAAAAGCTTTATAACTTAATTTTTTTATAATGTCATGACATTCCGCAATGTTGATATTGGCCTGTTTGTTGTCGGCACTTAGCTTGGAACGCCAGATGTCCATGTCAAAATAAGCATCTTCCAGCAGCATGCTCCGCCATTCGTCTAAGACGTCAACGGCGATCCGGGCATCCTTGGAAGCGAAGAAAGGATAGGAAAAATGCAGGTCGGGGTGGATATACCGCTCGTACTTCCGACAGGAAGAACAAACGCCACAACTATCATCGCCTTGCTTATCAAGACAGTTGATGTATTGTGCATAAGCGATCGCCATAGGTAAGGCGCCACTCCCTTCACTCGATAAAAACAACTGAGCATGACTCACCCTGTTTTCAGCAACTGTTTGTACCAGTTGCGCTTTAATCTGTTCCTGCCCGATGATGTCTTTAAATTGCATTTGGTGCAAAATAACAATTTTTTAGATTATTGATTTGCATATTTGCATTTATGCCTAGAATTCTAGCTTTTGATTATGGAACCAAGCGAATTGGAATCGCCGTTACAGACCCTTTGCAAATTATTGCCACAGGACTGGATACCATACACCCCAAAGACATCATTGAATACCTGAAGAAATACTTTCTAACCGAGCAGGTAGAAGCCTTCGTCATCGGAGATCCAAAACAAATGGATGGCTCTCCATCGGATTCCGCACAGCATGTGAAAGGGTTTTCGAAAATTTTAAGAAGAAACTTCCCTGACATCCCTCAGTTTTGGATCGATGAGCGCTTTACCTCTAAACTGGCCCATCAGGCCATCATGCAGAGTGGCCTCAAAAAACAAGACCGCCAGAACAAAGATCGGGTAGATACCATTGCAGCAACCATCATTCTGCAATATTTTATGGAACAGCCCCGTTTATAGAACAAGAATAAGGATGCTTAAAAGACAATTATGAGCCTGATTAATGAAGATATGCAGCAGTTGCTGCTCAATTACTGCGAACCTGAAAGCGAGTTACTCCAAAAAATAGACCGGGAAACCAATCTGAAGGTATTGATGCCGAGAATGCTTTCCGGCCACTATCAGGGAAGGGTATTGAGCATGCTCAGTAAAATGATCAGCCCGGATAGGATTCTGGAAATCGGCACCTTTACCGGTTATGCAACGATCTGTCTGGCCGAAGGGCTCAAAGAAACAGGGATCATTTATACCCTCGACATCAATGAGGAACTGGAAGAGATGGTCCGCCGTAACTTTGCAGCATCCCCTGATGCAGCAAAAATCAGGTATATCCTGGGTGATGCGACAAAAACCGTCCATGAACTTCAGGAAACTTTTGACCTGGTTTTTATTGATGCGGATAAAAAAAACAATGGGATTTATTACGACCTTATTTTCGACAGGGTAAGGCCTGGCGGGCTGATTATCGTCGATAATGTGCTATGGAGTGGTAAGGTACTCAACGCCAATCCCGATAAAGACACTAAAAATATTACTACATTTAATGATAAAATTGCGGCAGACAACCGTGTAGAAAAAATGATTCTTCCCGTCAGGGACGGCTTGTTTATCATCAGAAAAAAATAGAATATGATTAAAAAACTATTGTGGGTTTGGCTCAGCTTCACTTTTCTAAGTCTTGCTGCCCGGGCACAAAGTACGGAAGATTATATTGCTGAACGCCTGACACATGCACAGGAACTCATGCGGGAACATCAGATCCCGGCAAGCATTATCCTCGCAGTGGCCATTCATGAATCTGCAGCGGGGCAGAGTAAAATCGCCCGCTATATGAACAATCATTTTGGGGTAAAGGGCCCCAATTCAAATACTGAAATCCGTTCTGCTTACCGGGATTACCTTACCGTAGAGGAATCTTACGACCATTTTATTGAATTTCTCAAAAGCAGGGCCACCTTTAGTCCTTTATTTGAAAAGTATGACCAATATGATTATCGGAGCTGGGCCAGGGGAATACAACGTGGCGGTTATGCCAGAAGCCGCTCCTGGGCATCACAAATCGTTGGACTGGTCAAAAAGTATGAACTGTATCAGTATGACGAAAGACCGGACGATTACGTAGAACCGACAGTGGTAGTCTCCAGCAGAACGAGAAAAAAATCCAGAAGCAGTGCTTCAGGAAAAAGATATACCGTAAAAGCAGGCGATAATTTAAGTAAAATTGCAAAACGGAACCACACCACTACCAAGGCCATTATGAACAAAAACGGATTGAAGAATGTAAATCTGAAACCCGGACAAAAAATAAGACTCTAATGAACAAAAGAATCCTCCTCCTTGCCCTGATCCTCCCGATGTTCTTCGCCTGTAAGACAAAAAAATATAGCCGGAACAATAAGGAAATAGAGAAAGCTGCAAACAAAGCAAATCCAAATATCCCTTCTTATACGACTTTAAACTATATTGAAACCTTTAAAGCAGTAGCCATTGAAGAGATGAACGCCTACGGGATTCCTGCGAGTATTACCCTGGCACAAGGCATTATTGAATCCGGCAGCGGAAACAGCAGCCTGGCTAAATATGCCAACAACCATTTCGGGATCAAATGTACTTCTGAATGGAAAGGGAAAGCTTATTACAAGGATGATGATAAAAGCAATGACTGCTTCCGGGTGTATAAAGATGCCCGTGAATCCTATAAAGACCATTCCGAGTTTCTCAAAAGAAAACGCTACAGCTTTTTATTCGAACTTGATAAGAACGACTATAAAAACTGGGCAAACGGACTAAAACAAGCCGGCTATGCCACCAATCCACGATATCCGGCTATGCTGATCAGTATGATTGAAAAATATCAGTTGTATCAATATGACCAATCGGAATCAGAAAAAGAAAAGCTGAAGAGAGAAGACAAGATCTTTACCGAGATCAATGCCAATATTCCTCAGGAAAAGAAAAAATTTACCCCTGTAGCCACTCCACCTTCAAAACAGGTGATCACTACGCCGGCAGATACTTCAGCTCCTGCAAAAACAACGGTGATTGGAACGGTCATGCCTGCTGCTCCGGCAGAAAAGGTCTACACTGTGCAAACAGGAGATACGCTGTATAACCTTTCCAAACGGTTCAACATCAGCATAGAGAATATAAAAATGCTGAATAACCTCAACGAGGAGGGCATCAAAATCGGGCAGAAACTGGTCTTAGTTAAATAATGTTAATATTTAATCTGCCGATATAGATATCTCGTAATTTTGTATTCTGATGAAGTATTTAGGTTTACTCTTACTGTTTTCTTTTTTGAGCCTTAAAATTGTCGCACAGAGTTCCGGCGTGCAGGGTTTTGTGGTGGATAAGGAATCTAAACTCCGCCTCGCAAAGGTATATATCTACAATTCTACCAATGATGAAGGGATTTACAACACTCCAAAAGGAGAATTTGCCATAAAAGCAGCTGTGGGAGATACCTTATTTGCCGTGTTGCAAGGATACGCGCTGGACACGATTGTTTACAAAGGCCAGAAAGCGGTCTATTTTCAATTGAAGTCACTGGGGATCAACCTGAGGGAAGTCGCCATTATCGGCGATAAATATACCCCGAGAGAGCGTCATGAGAAATCGCTGAAAGAATATAAGTATGCCCTGGATAAAGGAAAAGCGAAAGACCTGCTTAACCTTGGAATGGGCGGTGTAGGGTTGGGAATAGATGCCATTTACAACCTCCTGAGCAGAGACGGCAAAAATGCCCGGCATTTGCAGAAAATCCTGGAAAGGGACTATAAGGAAGCCATCATCGATTATAGGTTTAAGCCTGATTACGTGAAAAGAACCTTACACATCAGCGATTTCGAGGCAGAAGATTTTATGCAGCAATACCGGCCCACCTATCAGTTTGCATTAACCGCATCGGATTATGCTTTTGTTGTTTTTGTGAGAAACAGTTATGCCAGCTACAAGCGGAATCCGGCAGCTTTCAGGTTGAAGCCGCTCCCTAAATTAACCGTTGAGCAGTTTTGAGGTCGTTCTTTTTGATATACCCCCGGTTGTCTGCCAATGCCATGGCCATCTATCCGTTTATCATTTTACAGAACAAACACCAAAAAACAAATAAAATACTGGTCAATCATGAGCGCATCCACCTTCGCCAACAGCTGGAGCTGCTCATCCTTCCTTTTTATCTGCTATATACGCTGAACTATCTGGTTAACCTGATTCGTTTTAAAAACCATTACCTCGCCTATTTTAACATCCGTTTTGAAAGAGAAGCTTATACCAACGAGCGTAACCTGAGTTATTTATCGCATAGAAAGTTCTGCTCCTGGTTCAGATACCGCTCCCAAAACACCTAATTCCCTGTCATTCTGCAATTAGTTTGCTATTAAACTTTTAATAAGCAACATTTTTGTTTTTCTTTGTAGGAATGAAGATTTTTTATGCCAGCTTCTTATTGGTTTTTGTCGTATCCATAAATACCTTATCTGCTCAGGAAGTAGATACCATTCCCATTGATACTAAAGGTTTAGACATCAAACTAAAACGTAGTCCCCTACCTTCCAGAACGGGTGTTTTAATTTTTAAACCCGTAACTCTTTCTCCCGTTGTTGTAGATGCGAAAGTAAATTACTGGAAAACAAAGACCGCGATAGGGATCAATGTGAACCAGGCAACTTTCTCGAATAACTGGAAAGGCGGTGGAGTAAATTCCCTTGCTGTAGGTGGATTGGTCAACTATAAAGCCGAATACAGCAAAGAGAACTATAGCTATGTAAGTGAGATCATTCTCGAGTATGGGAAAGTCAAAAATAAGGACCAGCTGCAAAAGAAAACCAGAGACAGGATTTTTTGGGATAACAAAGCTGCCATACAGATGTCGAAAAACTGGTATTTCTTTGCGTCCATAAACTTTGAATCGCAGTTTGACAAAGGTTTCAGGTATGATATGAAGGATGGTGTTGAAATCCCTACCCAGATTTCCGGTTTTATGGCCCCGGGTTATCTGACCGAGTCCATGGGTTTTGAGTACAAGCCCAACAAGTACTTTTCTACAAGGATTGGTACAGGTACAGCAAAGCAGACTTTTGTATTAGATAAAAGCATATTTATAGATAAGAATCCTAAATTTGGGGTCGACTCTGGTAAGACTTTCAGAAACGAACTCGCTTTCCAGATTGTGAGTAACTTTGAAAAAGAAATCTTTACGAACACCACCTTGAAAGCAAGGTATCAGATGTTTATTCCTTACGACAGGCCATTGATTCACATAGACCATCGTCTCGATGTTACACTGACTTCGAAGCTGAACAGACTCATGAATGTGTCTTTAAGTGGCATAGGGCTTATGGACAAAGATACCGACCCCAGTATACAAGGGAGTCAGACACTTGCGCTGGGCGTGATGTTTGTCTTCCCACGCTAATACTTTACAAATATTCCCATCTGATTCGGCCAAAATTAATAACTTTGGCTTTTACAAAAAATTGAACACTAAGCATTAAAGAAAATGTTTGAAAATTTACAGGATAAACTAGACCGTGCATTTAAAGTTTTAAAAGGACAAGGCAGTATTACAGAGATCAACGTGGCCGAGACCATGAAAGAAATCCGTAAGGCTTTATTGGATGCCGACGTAAATTACAAAACAGCGAAAAGCTTCACCGATGACGTGAAAGAAAAAGCGCTGGGCTTAAATGTACTTACGGCTGTTTCTCCAGGTCAGTTGCTGACCAAAGTAATGAACGATGAGCTGACTGCCTTAATGGGTGGTGAGGTGACAGAGTTAGACCTTAAAACAAACCCAACTATCATACTGATTGCCGGACTGAATGGTGCCGGTAAAACAACTTTCACCGGAAAACTGGCCAATTATCTGAAAAGTAAAGGCAAGAAACCGCTATTGGTGGCAGGCGACGTATACCGACCGGCGGCAATAGACCAGTTGCAGATCCTGGGAGAGCAGATAGGGGTTCCTGTTTATGCAAATATCGGCTCCAAAGATCCTGTAGCGATTGCAATGGAGGGTATTGCTGAAGGGAAGAAACAGCACAACAATGTAATTATTATAGATACGGCCGGTCGTTTAGCGATAGACGAGGAGATGATGAACGAGATCGCCGCCGTAAAAGAACATACTAAACCGCACGAAATCCTGTTTGTTGTTGATGCCATGACCGGACAGGATGCGGTTAATACGGCAAAAGCGTTTAATGACAGGTTAGACTTTACCGGGGTGGTTTTAACCAAACTGGATGGTGATACCCGTGGTGGTGCGGCCTTATCGATTAAATCGGTGGTCAATAAACCGATCAAATTTATCGGTACCGGTGAGAAAATGGAAGCCCTGGATGTGTTCTATCCTGAAAGGATGGCTTCGCGTATTTTGGGTATGGGTGATGTGGTTTCCCTTGTTGAACGTGCACAACAGCAGTTTGATGAGAAAGAAGCAGCAGAACTTCAAAAGAAAATCCGTAAGAACAAGTTTGATTTCAACGATTTCTATAGCCAGATTCAGCAGATCAAGAAGATGGGTAACATGAAAGACCTGATGGGCATGATTCCGGGCGTGAGCAAAATGATGAAAAATGTGGAGATAGAAGACGATGCTTTCAAGAATGTGGAAGCCATCATTCAGTCTATGACCAAGTACGAGCGTGAAAACCCGGACAGCATTCAGCAGAGCAGACGTGCAAGGATTGCCAACGGTTCCGGAAATAAAATTGAGGACGTCACCAAACTAATCAAACAGTTTGAAGACATGCGTAAAGTAATGAAGCAGTTCTCTAATCCTGCAGCAGCAGCAAAAATGATGAAAAATATGCCTAAAATGCCTCAGGGAAGGATGTAAGGCGTTTTTAGTAAGATACGATATCAGCCCGGCCCTCCAAGCCGGGCTTTTTATTTGCCAAAAAGCTACCTCCATATTGTAATTGCGTATAGATTAGGCAAAACCCAATCTGTATATGCTGGTAAAAACTTATGGAAGCGCTGTTTTTGGCGTTGATGCCCTAACGATCACAATTGAAGTCAGTATTGGCGGAGGAAATAAATACCACATCGTTGGTCTTCCGGATAATGCGATTAAAGAAAGCCTCCGGAGAATAGAAAGCGCGATCCAGGCTGCCGGATTAAAAATGCCCAGACAAAAGATCGTAATTAACCTCGCTCCGGCAGACATCAGAAAAGAAGGATCAGCTTACGATCTTCCGATTGCTATTGCTATTCTCGCGGCCTCAGGTCAGATCGAAAGTCCCGAAACTGCCGATTATTTCATTATGGGTGAACTGTCCTTAGACGGAGGATTACAGCCCATCAAAGGGGCCTTACCTATTTCCATCCAGGCGAAATCCGCGGGATTTAAAGGTTTTATCCTGCCTAAAGACAATTCCAGAGAAGCAGCAATTGTATCGGAACTGCTGGTATATGGGATGTCCAACCTTCTTGAGGTGGTTTCTTTCTTTAATGGTCAGGAAAAACCGGAAAGGGTATTGGTAAACTCAACCGATACCTTTCTCCAACATCAGGACAGCTATGAATTTGATTTCTCTGATGTAAAAGGACAGGAGAACATCAAACGGGCGCTGGAAATTGCCGCAGCGGGCGG
>Ga0307414_10000439_pt1 | contig 22042 bp, 18 predicted proteins | sample DK1Ometagenome_FD_203804 | JGI IMG/M metagenome (GOLD analysis project Ga0307414, IMG submission 203804) | Maize rhizosphere microbial communities from greenhouse at UC Davis, California, United States - DK15-O-3 | ecosystem: Host-associated > Plants > Roots > Rhizosphere > Soil | place: USA... | reverse complement strand
CGGTGATCATCGGGGACTTTTATTTGCCTTCAGAAACCTTTGATCGGACCATGTCCCTACTACATATTCTGTAGTGAGTCAGCATTTTGAAAATGCTCACCCCAATACAAAAAAAGCCTCCAAATCATCGATTTGCAGGCTTTTATACGTTTTGTTACTCATTTCAGTGGTCCCGACGAGAATCGAACTCTTCAGATAACCACCATATTTTCAATGAGTTAACAAGAGTTCATTTTACTACTCACCGAATAGCTCACTGATCTTGAATACGTTTTAACTGCAATTACTATAATACTAATTTAGCAAAAAACACTCAAGGTTGCAAATCCATTCAATTATGCCGCCATTCTCTGGTCCTTAAACCTAGATAACAGAGGTAAACGTTTTTCTATTTAAATTTGATACCTTTTATAAATTAGCTGAGTGTTTGTGAAGCTATTCATAATACCTATTCCATGAAATAGGCTGACTGCGATATCTTCTCAAGTTATTTACTCATATTCAGATAACGGTTCCTTTGAATAGGTTAGGATCATTTTTACTTAAATTTTATTCCCCTTATAAATTTGCTGCGTGTTTCTGACGCCTTCGCTTTATCAGAGGGTTCATATTCTAGCTGGCCGACGATTATCTTCTTGTTGTTGTTGCTTACTGCATAAAACGAATACCTCCATATCTCACGATCTTTGAAATCTCTGGATCGTTTTGCCTCCAACCCAACATTTATTTAAATCCTTTCTCAATATTTTCAAGATGATTCTTCTCTAACTCGCCGCTCCCTCCATTGATTAGCATCCCATTTATTTCATAGAGTTCATCAACATCAAGTTTTAACCTACTAATAACTGAAAATTTACTATTAGCTATTTTCAAGTTTTTTCTTTTCGTAATGTCAGTTCGTTTCGCCCCATTAAGATTAACAATTGCTATATCTTTAAAAGGAGTTTCCTGGCTAATTGCTAAATAGCATACCAATGCTATGCAAAAAAAAATTATTTTCGTGCCCCATATTATGAGTGTGATTATGGACAGAGTAAATTTGGAACGATACTAGAGACAAGAGCTAAAGGTGTAGATGTTGTAGTACTAGGTGCTGTTTATAAAGAATTATTTCAGTTCGATACCGTTTCAGGATTGTCATTCATCAGGGATTGTCTCATCCCTGATGAATGACAATGAGAGACTAAACAAGAATCCCTGTCGGTACTGTTCTAGGTAAATCTGGCAGCGAATTTATTAATTCGCCTTAGCTTTATAGCTGTCTGCCGAAATAGAGAGCATCAGCTATTTAAATTTTATATGTTTAATGAACTCACCTATAATTTCCTTTGCTTTTGGTTTGTCTGAAAGTTCAAATTCTAGCGTGCCGACTAGTATCTTCTTGTTGTTTTTACTGACAGCATAAAAAGAATATTTTCCTGTTCCTTGATCTTCAAACTCTAAATTCATAACAAGTACTTTATATTGACCAAATGTTTCGAGCTTCGTAAATTCTGGATCGCCCGGTCTCCAACCCTTCATTTCTTTGAAACCTTTCTCAAGCCGTTCAAGATGATTGTTTTCTAACTCAGCGCTCTCGCCATTAAGAAAGAGAAGCATTCCATTTTTTTCATAGAATTCACCAACATTGGATTCTAAACTATTAACAAGTGAATATTTACTTTTAGCTATTTTCAAATTTTTGCTTTTCGTAATATCAGTTCGTTTGGCTCCATCAAGATTAACATCAGCTATATTTTTAAAAGCAGTTTCCTGGCTGATAGCAATGTTGGTAGATAACACTCCAAATGCTATGGCAAATATTATTTTAATTTTCAAGTCTATTACGTTAGTCAACATATTAAAAGCCAATTCCCAGTCGAATTTCCAAATATTTTTTTTGATGGCTTTGAGATGGTTTTATTTCTTTTATTCTAATGTCGGAGGAACATCACTTATTTAAATTTTATATGCTTTATAAGCTTGTCGATAGCTTCCTTTGCCTTTGATTTGTTAGTAAGCTCATATTCCAAGAATCCAACTAATATCTTCTTATTGTTTTTGGTTTGTGCCCAAAATGAATATCTCCCGGTTCCCCGGTCAGCGAACTCAAAATCTATTACTAGTACTCTATAGTTACCAAATGTTTCAATTTTTGAATGATCAGGTTCATTCGGGCCCCATTCATTCATTTCTTTGAATTCCTTATCGATATCTTCAAGATGATCTGGTTTTAGATTAGTAACGTCTCCATTTATGAAAAGGAGCATACCATTCAAATCATAAAGTACACCAATTTCACTATCCTTTTGGGCTATTAATGAATTTTTACTTTTACCCAATTTTGTTTTTTTGCCCTGTTCAAGACTTATCTTATGCGCTCCACTTAGTTCGACATCTGCCAGATTTTTAAAAGGAGTTTCCTGGCACATTACAACATTGATGTTTATTATTCCAGATATTATGCAAAAAAGTATTTTGATTTTCATGTTTTCTATTTAAATTAAAATTTAAAATTATGGACAGGTTAAGTTAGCGACCTTGTTAGTAGCCAAAGTTAATGGTGTATATGTTGTAGTTCCTGCCGCAGCCTTGTAAAGATTTATAGCACTTCCATACAATTTCAACAAGGCATATACACCTGCCTCGTGAGGGGTTGCGTTTGAATTGTTAGCCAAATATTCGTTGGCTTTATCACTGTAAGCATTCCTAGCTGCTGTTGGATTACTATCAAAAGTATTCTTTAAGGTAACGAGTGCAGGCCAATCCTTAACTGTTATCACATAGTTGCCATTTACCGTCATAGTAGTACTGCTTGCCATTGCTTTATACTGAGCCATACCAGTTGCCCCTGCAGTAGCTAATTCGGAGCTTGCCAATGGACGCGCTAACCAGACTGCATCCGAGGGAGATGGCGCGCTTCCTCCAGGATGGCCATGAGATGCTCCAATAAAATATCCATCAGTATTATTCCAGCTAAATTCTGGGCCAAATGTGCTTGTGGTGTTATCTGTATAAATTGTTTCCGCTTTATAGGTATTTTTCGTTGGATCTAATAACTTCTGATTTGCACCATACTCTTTTAAAGGAGCGGTAGTGCTTTTTGTTAAAATAGTCTCATTTTGTAGTTTCAAATCGGATCTGGTGGCTTTTTGTGAAACCAATGCTTTCTCCTTACATGGATCTTTTGAACAAGCAGCAATCCCAGTTGTCCCGCCAATGCAACCGCATTCACTCATAGTAGCAGTTCCATTTAAAGTTCCTGAGCAATCATAAGATGGTGGCGGATTTCCCCCGTAGCTTCCTGTTCCGCCTGAAAACCCGCTTCCAGACCCGGTGCCTCCACCAGAAGAACCACTACCTGAACCACTACCTGAACCACTGCCTCCTGTATTTGTACATATTACACTGATAAGTTCACAGACAGTATCGGTAATATTCCCTTTGGAATCATAATAATTGGTATATGAAAAAGTATATAAGCAATTGGGTTCCATTTTTGACGGACAACCATTACAATAAAAAGCTCCAATCGCGTCACGTTTTCCAGATAATGCAGAGAGCAGGCCAGCCGAAGAGACTTTTCCCCCATCACGACTAGATGTGGAAAGTCTGATGGAGCCTCTTAAATTAACGGCTTTAACAAAACCAGCCTGCTTGTTGGTTTTATTCCCATTTTCATATACCGCACTACTTTCAGGAAAATAGTTAATGTCGTAAGATATTATAGAACCATTAAAGTTTTTGATGGTGTTTTGCTTATAGCTAGAAATGATTTCATTAAGGTGTTCGTCGAGATCATATTTTAACGCAACAAACTCCACGATTTTACCTTCCTTTACTTCATTCCCATTTTTTGAAAAAATAAAAACCCGCCTGATTTTATAATCCTTGTTTGAAACATAGTTTTCAATCGTAGGGACAACTAGTAACTGGTTTCCTCCTGATTTTACAGTCCAGGAATCTCTCCACAATGGCCTAAGTTTTATAAATTCAGTACCATCGGTTGGATGAAAATCCTTTGCGTTTATACCATGGTAAATTTTCGCACTTTCTAAGAAAGACGAAGGGACTTCCTGGTCATTGATGAAATTATTCAAATCACGTCGGCAGGCAAAAACAAGCAAAGCGAGACTAAATACTATTGTCGTCAGTAGTAGAGAGCGTTTTTTCATATTTGGTTAATTTAGAATTGCATTTCTAATATACATTTAATTATCAGTGTTTTATATACTTGTTAAAATATTTTAAAAACATATACTTAAATTCCAATACGAATTCAAACAAGCAATCCGCCGATGATTTTAACTGTCTTTTGCCTGCCAGAAATAGAACTCATCTACCGAAATAGTTCCCAGCTGATAAAAACGGAATGCGATAAAAACATTTATGGTCAGGATGATCAACAGCAGTATTGATCCTAAAATAAGTTTGAACTTTGATGAATTCCTCATAGAGATCTATTTCTTCTTTTCCCAAATTTTGTAGTCCGCCCTATCCTTTATGGTTATTCTTATTCTCTCTTTCAAAGAATGAACATCAAGCCAAACGGAGCAGTGAGCGTAGGTATATATCATAAAATAACTTATGTAAATTATCCCTGCATACAAGATCATTCTTCTGAACCGGATGGAATAGTAAAGCTGAACGCCAAAATAAGCAAGGATAAAATAAATACCCGCGGTTGCCAAGTAAGCATACCTATCTGCAACCACTGCATACCTGGCCAACGAAATAAGATTAATTACCAATAAAATATGGATAAGAAAGAAAATGACTCCGAAAAGCAACCATCGCTTTGTGAATAAATCCCAAAAACACATGGTAACCAAAACAATGGTTATTGGGTATATCCATAGCCACATAGGAAGTGATGCCCCTATAGGGAATGGAAACGGGTATAAATAGGAAATATTTACTGGGAAGATCGTCTTCGTCAAATATTCGCTCAACGTATAAAACGAAAGCACCAGTCTTTGGTACATCGTATAGAGGTGCGTCGAATCCAGTATCTCTTCGCCCTGGGATTGTATAGTGATCATGCCAAAAAGAACTGACAGCACGAAAATTGGTATTTTCTCAAGCCATATTACCCCTTTCTTCAGATCTCTACTATAAATGTAATCCAGCAACAGCAGGCAAGCGGGTAACGTTACGGCCTGTTCCTTGGCCCCGAAGGAAATGAAGAAGAACAGTAGAGTGAGGTAGTAGTAAACAGATTTACCAGTAACGATATACTGCATATACCAGTTAATGGCTGTTAGATAGAATAAAGTATACAATAAGACTTTCGATGCAGCAACCCACGCTACAGGCTCCAGGTTAAATGGAGACACCGCAAACAATAATGCAGTAACAAAACCTACCAGATTATTGCCTAAGTCGGGAAAAGAAGAAAGCTGCCTGCAAATATTTTTAAAGGTAAAATAGATTAGGATCGTATTGATTAAATGAAGCAGAACACCAGCCAGGTGAAAACAAGAAGGCTTATACCCAAACAAATGGTAAAGAAAGGTGTAGTACAATTGGTTGATTGGGGCATACTGCCCATAGTAATAATCCTTTAGGATTGCATATAAATTATGTCGCTGAAAACCATCTTCAGTGTAGTGATTGGTAATGAACCACTGATCGTCCCAGCCGTTCAGGAATTGAAATTGGTAAACCTGCCGGTATATTATGGAAATACACATTATTATAAATGAAAGATGAAAATAGTGCTGCTTTTCCCTATACAGGAGCATGAACGTCTGGGGTCGGGTTTTAATTTGAGGGTTAATTAACATGAATAATCTCTGAACGTTTATCTTAAGTTAGGTTAATTTATCATATTAATAGAAAGTATTCTAAATTAGTATATAAAACACTAATCAAAATATGCCGCTCTTAAAAAGAATCCTTCAAAATCAAATTGTTATTGCATTGATCGTTTCCGGAGCATTCTTTTGCTACTTCATTTTTTGGTGGGTCTATAAACTGGATTTTCTTCCTGGCTTACACGCTGACGAAGCCTGGTCTGGCCTTAAAGCAAAACAATTTGCTGACAAAGGGATCACTCAGTTAAACGGAATGAATAACTATACAGGGATCGCTCAAATATTATTAGCGGATGTCGCATTTGATTTTTTCGGAATAGGCGTTGCCCAATTGCGGATAGCAGGAATAGTCTTGAACACACTTGGACTACTCTTATTATGTTACACCTCATTTTCTTTCAGAATTCATAAGGCTACACTTTCCGGGTTACTTATTCTGGCGCAATCGTCACTATATTTGACTTCACCACGAGTTGCATGGGAGGTTAATTCACTAACCCTATTTTTTCTCGCAATATTGGTGATCTCCATTTCAAAGATCCTGGCCGGCTCAAATAGATTCAAAAGTATATGGATAGTCCTGTTTTTCACGTCCAATATACTAGGCACATACAATCACGTGATATTTTCCTGTATTTCGGTCGCGGGTTTTGCCGGGGTTATGCTGTGGTCTGTCCACTACAAGTCCAGAGAATATAGTAAGCTCATCATTTTATTATCGATCAACCTGTTCAACTTGACCTTCCTCTTTTTAATAATGCGCTACAACTTAGGCTTCATCTTATCGGGTATCGATTATGTCTTGCCTGTATTGTGTTTGGTATTGATGGCAGAACTGTTTCTTTATTACTGGTTAAAAAAAATTGTAGTGCCCACTTATCTGAAAATATCTATTGGTCAGGAGCTCATTTATTTCATCCTTATACTATCAGTAACTGTTTTTGTCATATTTCACGGTATCGCCTTTTTCGAAGTTTTAACCTCTTATAAACTGCTGCTCCAGGTGTATTCTTTTGAATCTTCAATCATGGCCAAACTTTTTTTAACAGGTACAGGAAGTATCTTCCTTTTCTATTCCATCATGTTCCTTTGGTATGATTTCCAGAACAGAAAATGCTCCATACTGACATTTCTTTTTATTACTTACTTGGGCATTTTTTGCATTTACACCATACACTGCTCTTTCAGGTATTATCTTGCCCTCTATGCGCTTTTGGCATGCTATTCTGCATATAAAATAAGCCAACGCGCTAAAGGATCAAAAATTCTGATCATATCGCTGATTTCAGGCTTTTTCACTATGAATGGTATTCTGTATGATATTTACTGCACCGATAACCCAATTTTAAAAGCAATTGATTTTAAAATTGGCAATGGTCAAATCGAAACCTCTGCGCATTTCCTTCCCAAACAGCCGGTATTGGACTTCTTAAAGAAAAACAAGATTGGAACAATCAACTATTTACCGGAAAATCCCTATTTCCTGACAGAACCGATACTTTTTTATAAACTAATTAGGCCCTGGCCTGAACTGAATAGCAATAAAGGTCTGATAAATTTCGATTTCAATAGCTATGGTAACGGATTCCTACTATACAAGTATGAATAACACGCTATTTAAATTCATATACCTCCAGGTAAAAATCGTTGAGTGATGGGTTATAAATCTGATAAATAAGCTGAAGGGGCTCCGGAATATTTTGGTAGACTTTTACTATTCCCAGCCGCTTCAATAATACGGCTGTGCGGGCCCCACTAATGTCGTCTTTAGAAGTTATCATCAAATTAATATGTCCTGCTTTTTTATATTTCAGAAAATCAGGTTGCCAAATTGATGATACACTGCTTAGTAAGACGTCGTCGCTGCTGTAGTAGGAGTTCTTTGGCGGTCCCCAATCTACATACGGATTCTCCCCATTAATAAGTATGATATTGAGCTTCTTTTTTCCGTAGTTCCTGTGAATCCATTCCGTAATTACAGTCTTATTGGTTCCTGCCCCCGCGGAGGCAATTGCTGCTAGTCCAGTACAGTTTATGAGAAAAAATGAGACTAGAATAACTCCACTTATTTTTTTCAAAGCCGCCCCCCTTATTTTTTTAAGTGCAAGTTCCTTATAAAGCTTCTGGTAGGAAAGTATCAGAAAGATGGGCACCAGATTAGCAATTGGATATAAAAATCTCAGTTCTTTGTGCGGAATCAGGGAATGAATAAAAACAAAGGGAACGATGGCCCACAACATAACGTTTTTTGGGAAGCAAGCTATGGCTACCATAAAGGAAATGAGGATGCATATACCGAAGGGGCCAGGAGATTTTAGCACATAGACTATATATTCATAGAAGGGCGAAACGCCATAATTTGAGGAAATGTCCTGAACTAAATTTACCTGAAAATATTTATACATTGAAATCGTAAACTCTCCGTAGAGCCATAGATCTATCAAGACGCCTATGCATAATATCATGAATAAAGACCCCATTACTAAAGAAAGATTTCGCAACCTAATTCTGTAAATAAAAATAAACCAGGCCATAATTCCGGCAACCAACAATCCTGATTGATATCTTAACAGCACAGAAATGCCCAATAGTACCCCAATAATCAGGTATTTCTTCGTTGTCTCTTTATAACGTTGTTGCTGTATTACTGCCAGTGCCAGCAGAAAGAATATACCTGACCAACATTCGGAAGAAAAGCGGACGTTTATATAAGGCAGAAACCAAAGCAAATATGAAAGGAAAATAAAATAAGGTTGTAGACTAAGTGAAACCCTAGATTTGTACGCTTCAATGAATCTGTAAATTACAAAAATTGCAACGATGGCACTAATAGCTCTTAATAAAAAAGCTATATCGTAACCATCATTTATTCCGAGAGAGTGAAAAACTTTCAATAGAAAATAACAGATTAATGGTTGAAGGCCGGGTCTTATTTGTGCATTGTATTCCCAGGCCAACCGATTGACAGGTAATAATCCCAATTTATAATTAGCAAATTCAATTATCTGGTAATGTTCATCCTCCTGATGGTATCCTGAACTTTTATAAGCGACCAATGCGTATATTACTAGTACGCAATACAGAAATAATCCTGAATTTTGGATTTCAAATTGAGGGAATCTGATTGAGAGACGCTTTCTAAGATTCATACTGGGTTTGCTAGTTAAAGCAAATAAATATATAAATCCTTTTTCGTTACGAGTGATTTAGATTTACTATTTGCCACAAGTGTAGACCTGAGCATCTAAATCTATCATCCAAGTTAGCCCTTTTGGGATTGCATATCCCTACGGCAAAGGAAAGATACATATTGCGATACGCAAAAGACATAGGCTTTGGGATAGACGTTGGGGATTTGCAACTAAGATCTTTCGTCTCGACGAGAATCGAACTCATCATATTTTCAGTGAATTACGAATGATAAAACTTGTTACCCCCGAATAACTCACTAACTGGAAAATATCCTTTTCAATAACAGAAACCAAAAGAACCAGAAACCAACTTCAGACTGTCAAAAACTGCTCACAAATCACAAAAACGGGAGTAAAAATTGTGCTCATTCAAAAAGCCCATTTGGAATAGACAGGACCAATTAGACTAAAGAAAAACTGGTCTTATTATTCCCACAATTAAATATTCGTGGGTACTTCAATCTTTATATTTGATATATTCATCCTGTAAGAGTTAAACATAAAAACCATCATTATGTCAACAATAGTATCGAGTAACGAATATGAACAACTCTTTAATCTTTTTGACTCCATTTATCCGCTAAGTGAAGAAATTAAGGCAGCGATAATATCCAATAGCCATATTTTCAGTATCAAAAAGCGCCTGAAGCTTTTAAGCATAGGTGAACGGAGCAACATCATATATTTTGTCGTGAAAGGCGCCGTTAGAATTTTTCATCTTGATAAAGAGGGCAAGGAGACCAATACCTGGTTTTTATTTGAGAACGAGCTTGTGCTATCCATTTTTAGTTTCTATACGGGCCAACCAAGTTTCGAGTATGTCGAGACTCTCGAAGACTGTACACTTATTGCATTAAAACGGGAAGACTTAGAAACAATGTACATAAAGCATATGGAATTCAACTTTTCAGGCAGAAAATTAACCGAATCTTACCATATGCATAACGAGATACGTGCTAACGAATTACGGATGTTGAATGCAAGAGAGCGCTATGAAAACCTGTTTGACAGGAACCCTCAGCTTTTCCAGCGTGTTTCTCTCGGTCATATAGCCTCCTATCTGGGCATATCGAAAGAGACCTTGAGCAGAATTAGACAACAAAAGTGATTTTTTGACATTTGTCAAAACCTCACAAATTAAAACGGTCTATCTTCGACTATGAAACCACAACGCCAGCTAAGGATAAAATTTATCACGACTTGCCTTTTATTAGCTTTCGCCTGCAATTGCTCAGCACAGGAAGACTTTACTCCAGATGAAAGAAAATACTATGCGACAGTTAAATCATTACTAAAGAATTTTGAACACAAGAAATACGATTCAACCCAAAGAGCGGAGGTATTTGAAAAGTTTGTGTACTTCGATAATATTCTGGCTGATACATCAAAAGCAAAAATAAACGAGAGAATAAAGTTTTTTGATGCACTTTTCCCTCGCGTATTTCGATTTGTTGATTCTGTTGGCATAGAAAATCTAGATGCAAGACCAACGCGCTTGTTCAAAACTGACACCGCCTATTTTCAACATTTTGATAAAAAAGGCGAACTGGAAGATCTACTCCCTTTTGCGATCACTTTCTACTACAAAAAAACTCCCCAAATACCATTAGGAACACTTCTTTTCGAACCCAAAACACATAAGCTCTTGGCATGGACAATCATCAACCAGGGAGGCTACTGGTATTTTCTTACCTTTAATTTATTCTAAGAATTCTTCATTTCCCGATAATTTAAATTTACGAGAGGGGTCTCAAATATCTTGACGAAACTGAATGCAAACTCTTTTGAAGATTTGAGCATTGTTATTCAAATTAATATATTTAGAAATGAAACGCCCTTCTATTATTGCACTAGTATTGGTTTTCCACTGGCTTTCAGCCATCAGTCAGGAAAAAATGATTGTTCACCAAGAGGATTGGATTGCCTACACCTATCAAGAGGCATCCAAAACAGTATTATCATTAAATAAGCTCCCACACAAGATACAAAAGAGTGTTAAGGCACTAATGGAAGAATCTTTTGAGGACTTTAGAGATTCCCTCTACTTCGTTAATGCTCAAATTGTTGATATCCCTAGTTATCTTAAAGATGGTGATCCTCATAAGAAGCACTGGATCGTTCCGAAGTATGAACTTAATTTTTATTTGAAAAATGCATCCATAGGCGTCATCCGTTATAATATAGTCCTTCATTTAGATGATTATGGACAAATTTTACAACTCAACTGGCCAAGAAATGGAGTCGGAAGTAAAAAAATATTTCTCTCGAGAGATTCAATTAAAGTATTTGCACTAAAAGAAGCAAAAAGGCGCAAATACAATCTAGATAAATTTCTGGTCAATTTTGAATACAATAGCCAATTTGATAAACTTTGTTGGGAATTTTGCTTTTTGGAGAAAGACTCGGTAGATGCTGCAGAATATAACTTTATTAAGATTCCTAGTGATGAACTAACTATAATTGACAGTACTAAAACGGATAAATAATATCTGCAGAACTATCTATTAAAACCGACAAGGAATTCAAACAAATAGATCTACAGAGAATCGAACTCTTCAGGTAACCAACAAACTGTCAATGAATTATAAATATTAAAATCTACTACTCACCGAATAACTCACTGGTATTGAATACGTTTTAGCTGCAATTGCTATACTGCTAATTTACAAAAAAGCATTGGATTTTACAATTGCTCCATTCCAAAAGCAATTATCTACTGAAGTCTGGTTTTGATTAAATCAGATTATAAAACTTAAGTTGAGCTACCTAACCTGGATGTAATATTATAAGGCTATATTTTAGCTTATTGACTCAACTACCAAAATGGTATTATAATTTTATTTAACCCAATAGCGTTTATAATGGTAGTGGAGAAAGCGCTCTTTTCCTAATAAAAAAGAATTATTTAATTTCTATCCCCCAATAAAAAAATCTATATTACCTAAAATAACCAAATAGTAATCATCATCATCCCATATGATTCTTAGAACTGCTCTCCTTATTTTTACTTTGCAAGTATAAAAGAATCGTTTCAAGTTGAGATTGCAATGATTGTTCATTGCTGCTTACATTATCTGCAAACTTGATGATCCGTTCATTGACAAAAAGTGCCTGCAGGTTGAAGGATAGCTGATCAGCAAATACAGATTAGGTATACTGTAACGACACCTGTTGAAATACCTTTAACAAACAAAAGGAAAAACAAGCTAAAACTCCACCTCATCCCAAAGAAAAGGAGATCTTCGCCGTCATCAGGAGGAACTATGATATTTTAAAAAGAATGTCTCCTCAAAACATTCGGACAGATAATGCGCACAGTTATAATATGGATACTTTATCAAGGGACTTTAATCCAGATTATTTTACGGGTATTACGGAAACGGAACGAGGCTTGTGGCATTTAGCTTTGATCGCGGCTGGTTAAAAGAAGGTGATTCGATTATCTTAAAAGATGTCCCAGTTCTCTTTTCATAGTTCCAATTACGTTTTCCAATTGCTGATTTTAATTATATTTTTGGAAAGGCCAAAAGTATGTACGAGTTCTGCCCGCTGCTTTGATGTCTCGACAAAAATATGTTCGATATCATTGAATGTAAATTTCAGTGAAAACTTTTCCAGCTTAGTATTATAATATCCAGGTCTTTTATCGTATAATCGTTTAGTTTGGGAAACTAAATTATTTCCAATGTCAGACTTCTGAGGAACATATCTCCACTCTTTCTCGGCTTTGAAATTAAAATTTTCTAAATTGAAATAGCTATTATATCCAATAGCATTTTTTGTGAAGCACTTTATTGTGATTATAGATAGTTTTACATGCGGAGCCAATTCAACAATTGCATTTTTTCTTCTCGCCTTCAACAAATCCGCTAAAGCTTTGGCTACGTATGAATCCCTATCAAGATATAATACAGGGTGTAATTTCATTTTTTCCACCCATTCCTTTTTAAGTCCAATGCCAAATTTTCCATAAGTGATAGTCCTTTTATCTATACTTTTTATCACTTGTTCAGAAAAGGAAACCATTGGATGAACAGCACTCGATGAAACTTTATCGGCCAAGTAGAATACCTCACGACAATAGAATAGTCTGAATGAACGCTCTTTTATAATGTTTGACAAAATTTTGAAATCGTCTGTAAAATGAATTATTGAGCTCATAGGTAATAACTGTAGGATTTAAAAAATAATGGGAATCCTCAAATGTAAATATTAGCTTTTTTTGTTAAAGTTTGTCCAAATCCGCCGTCATGCATGATTCAACTCTCATATAATCATTTCTTCAAGTGATATATGTGTTTAGATTATGGTAAAAAACTGATTTTCATGTTTTCATATCCCCATGCCACCAAAAATTTGTTATTCTTAGTGCTTAGTAAGCGGGAGGAGAGTCTATTTTTTACTTACTAATTGGTATATTGCACGGATGAAGTCCGTAAAGACTGTTGCTATTTAAGCTACCGAGTACAGGATTTTCGGCGAATAAAGATGAAAATAAAAATACTTAAAGAAAAAATCATTGCTAGCTTAGAAGATCAGGGTTTTTATGTAAATGGTCACCTCTCACCGCTTTTGTCAGATAAAAATTCATTTAAAGCTATTCATGATAATTCTAGAGTTGAGCAAATTCAGCTTAGTAAAAACTTTATTGAAAAGAACTTCGCTGTTGTCCAGAAATACGTTGCCAAAAAAATAAATCCCGCAAATATAACTTTAGAGCTTAGAGAAGTTAAAGTAGGCACTATTGAGGAAACAATTTACCGTTGGTGGAACCTAACATGGTGGAGCGTTCCCTATCAAAAAGCTTACGGACGTCAGATGAGATTTTTAATATGGGATACCGCTCACGACGCTCCTTTTGGTTTAATTGGGCTGCAGAGTCCAATTCTTAAAATGGCCGTTAGAGATAAATTCCTTGAAATACCTAAAGCAGAACTAGATTATGTTATAAACAAATCTATGCAAGCCCAGCGGTTGGGAGCACTGCCTGGGTATTACGCTGAATTTGGTCAGATCGTTACGGCTTAAACTGGTCGACCAATACGGGTCAAACTGAACAGCGCAATTTCTCCCAAACTGAACATCCCGTTTCTTCTTTTCGCCCATGCTTTAAAGCAGCATATCCGTGCTTGGAGGATTAAATAATCATTCAATTAATGGCTAATACAACCATAAGCATGAATAAGATTAGACAAATCCTACGACTGTATGATAGGTGTACACCTAAACAAACCATAGCAACATATACGGGCTTGTCCCGTACAACAGTAATAAAGTACATTACCGCTTTTGAAGCCTGTGAGGTTCCACTAAAAGAAGTTGATGCGCTCAAAGACAAAGAACTGGAAGAACTGTTCGGAAAGATCAACGACAAGCCCAAGACGCTTAGTCCTCGGATGCAGGCATTATACAATTGCTTTCCGCAAGTAGAAAAGGAACTAAAGCGCACCGGAGTAACCCGGCAACTGCTTTGGCAGGATTACATCAGCGCCTTTCCAAAGGGCTTCAAATACACCCAATTCTGCCGCTATTTCAAGGAATGGCAGCAAAAAGTTAACCCAACCATGCACCGTACACACAAAGTCGGTGACAAGCTATTTATCGATTACGCAGGTGAGAAACTACGCTACACAGACAAGAAAAGCGGAAAAATAATCGATGTTGAAGTGTTCGTAGCCATCTTAGGCGCAAGCCAGCTCACCTATGTGGAGGCTGTCCCTAGCCAGCAAAAAGAAGACTTCATAGCCGCTTGTGAAAATGCCATTCACTATATCGGCGGCGTCCCGGCGGCTATCGTACCGGACAATTTGAAGGCGGCAGTAACCAAGAGCCACAACTATGAGCCTACCCTGAATCAGACGTTTGAGGACTTTGCAGCGCATTACGGCACCTGTGTACTTCCTGCAAGAGCATACAGGCCCAGGGACAAAGCACTAGTAGAAGGTGCGGTAAGAATCATGTATACCCGTATCTATGTACCTATAAATAAGACCACTTATCATTCCTTAGCTGAACTAAATGTCGCTATTAGGGAGCTGCTTGAAGCCCATAACAACCAAATGCGCAGCAATCGGAACTACAGCAGGAGAATGCAGTTTGAAGAACATGAACGCAAAGAACTGATGCCGCTTCCGGTAGACCGCTTTGAGTTGAAGAAACACTTCTATGCGAAAGTAAACAAGGATGGGCATATCCTGTTAGGCCCTGATAGACATTATTACAGTGTTCCAGTCCGTTTTGTTGGTAAAAAAGTAAAGGTGCTATATACCAGGGATGTTGTGGAAATCTTCTCCAAGTTTGAACGTATCGCAATCCACAGCCGGAGTCTGGTGCCACATGCTTTTACGACTGATAACAGCCATTTAAGCGCCCCTCACCGATACTCTTTGGAGCGCTCCCCACAAACATTTTTGGAGCGGGCGGCAGCGATCCATGATGATGTTAGGATATTGATTGAGGCCATTGTGACAGATGAAAAGCGGCATGAAGATCAGATCGTTAGGTTGTGTGCGAAGGCATCTTAGGTCTGGCAAAAAAGTTCGGTGCTGATCGTTTGGCGAATGCCTGCAGAAATGCACAGTCTTTCCATACCGAAAGTAAACTTTACACCTCCATAAGGTCAATGCTGGAAAATAACATGGAAAACCAAAGAGAAAATCTTTTTGATAAGGTACTGCCCATGCCTAATCACGACAACATCAGGGGCGAAGATTATTACAAATAGACTTGAGAAAAATGATAAGTAACAACGATACACTAGATAAATTCAGGCAGTTAAAACTATGGGGTATGTACCATACGTTTAAAACCATCCTGGAAACCGCTAAAACCAATAGTCACACCCCTGATCAGTTGATTGCAGAGCTTATTCAGGCGGAAACCGAATACCGGATGAACAAGAGAATATCCCAGGCGGTAATCGCAGCAAAGTTCCGGCACAAGTTTTCTATTGAACAAATCAACTTTTATCATGAGCGCAATATTGATCGGAACCAGATCATGAGGCTTGCTGAATGCAAGTACATTGACGCCCATGAGAATATAATCATTACCGGGCCGACAGGTATAGGCAAAAGTTACCTGGCTTGTGCGCTTGGATACCAGGCCTGCGTGAACGGGTACAAAGTACTGTTCTGGGGTTCAAGAAAATTATTTACCAAGCTGAAACTAGCACGTGCAGACGGCAGCTATATCAAAGAAATGGCTAAAATCGAACGCTGTGATCTTTTGATCCTGGATGACTTTGGAATAGACCCCTTCGATGCAGTAACCAGGGCAATGCTGATGGAAATCATTGAGGATCGGGAACAAAAGACTTCTCTGATCCTTACTTCTCAACTTCCGGTAAAGGCTTGGTTTGATATGATCGGAGAAAAGACAATCGCTGATGCTGTCTTGGATCGGATCGTACATGACGCACACCGAATCGAGGCCAGCGGTGAATCTTTAAGAAAGATCAAGGCAAAGAAAGCGGATATGGAAGAATCAACATACGAATAAACCATTGCCGTTAGTTCAGCAGGAAAGGGCCTAGCTATGCTCTGATAAATTGGTGGCCACTTTGCGTTTCAAGGTGGTCACCATCCTGATTGATCGGGTTCTGACAGGTAATTTGGACAAAAAGCTGTATGTTTCGTCAAAACTGGTCAGTTAATGTACAATTAAACTGAACATCCAATACGCTTCAAAGTGTACACTAAATACGCTACAAAGTGGTCACTTAGCTGATTTTCAGCGCTTTTAAATGCCGGAAATTACTGAATAAGGGATTGTGTCAAGACAGGGGGCGAACGCCGTCTGTGGTTGTTTATTTTGGCCTATACGGAAGAATATTTATCAATCGAGGGAACAGGTTTCTCTAACCTCTGAAAAATTGCTTTGGATACCCCGATTTGGTGTTTGGGATCAATGATCTGTCGCTATAGCGGGCTGATGACCGCAAAATGGTGAAAGTACAGAAGGCTTGGAATTGGAGCAGGTACAGAACGCACCTGTAGGAAATTAATTATATTTGGCCTGGCTGTAATAGCATTCGCTACCACACATGGCAGCCAAGGGGGTGTACAGTTTGCCCCGAAATGGAGTGACCACATTCATCATAATATACACTTAGCTGACTGAAGATAAAATTCATATCCATTCACAAAAGCATAATCGATAGCACACACGTCAACATCAGCCTTCCGATAGCATTTCAGCAAATAAGATTTCATATGTGAAAAAGACGTCATATATCCTTTAAGGGTATTCGGCTTAAAACCCTTACCGAGTAAGGCTTCAATTTTTGCATTGTGATCAGCAAAAACTTCCATCAAATAATGCGGCTTATCGGCAACTCCCAAATACCTATTCTTAATCACCTGAGCAGTTACTTTCACCCCCTCTCTTATTAACCGTGTGTGAATTTCTTCAATACGTGTTTCCAAGCTTTCCAGGTGACGGTTAAGCAGCCGGGTATCTTCTCTATCACCTTTACATCTATTGGCTCTAGAGGACCATTTTTTAGGATCACAATCGCGACCAGCAGATAGCTCTTTAGGAATCCCCTCTACGGTAATTCGCATGTAAATTGGCTTATGTGTCCCAGACACATAATTTTTCGGCTTTTTCAGATAGAAAAGCAAAGAATAATTTGCATTCATAATTTACTCATTTTTAATGTGAACAAAATTAGAATTACAGCCCTCTCTAAACAAGATGTACATTTTCCGAACATGTTGTTTATCAGAGATTTACCCCATGTCCAGTGAGTCAGCATTTTCAAAGTGGTGACTCACCGAATTACTCACTTTGAAAACAGTAAAAGTTGAATAATTTGGCACCTCACCAAAACAAAAAAGCCTCCAAATCATCGATTTGCAGGCTTTTGTACGTTTTGTTACTCATTTCAGTGGTCCCGACGAGAATCGAACTCATATCTAAAGTTTAGGAAACTTCTATTCTATCCGTTGAACTACGGGACCAATAATAAATGCTATTAAAGGATAAATAGTAATAGCAGGCGCAAATATAATAATAAAACAATGCCTTTAAATAGTACTTCCAACAAATTTAACTTTCATAAAAATGCCAGCAGGAACCACCCCGCTGGCAAGCCAAACTAATTTACAAGCATTTATTGCACCTAAGCTTGTTTCTTTAAAGGCCGTAGGCACTGATTTCACCCAGCACCATATTACTATCTGATCCTTGAGTACCAACAAATTTAAAATATCTTGCTTTTGGACTATTAGGAAGCACATAACGTTGCTCACCGTTCAAGTTATGATCGAAATCAAAACTTCCCTGGCTTACCCAGGTTACATTATCTGTACTGGTTAAAAACTCAAACTTATCCGGTCCGCGTTTATCCCCTCCAGGCGAATCAAAATCTGTTCTCCAAACTCCAAATTGAGTGAGTATTCTGGGTGCACCCATATCAATTACTATCCAATGTGGGTAATTTGAACACCCAGCACAGGTATGCCAACGAGTATGCTCGGTCCCGTCAATAAAATTAACTGCTGCATTATCCCCTCCGGGATGTTGAGACGAAAACGCAACAACATGCCAGTCTCCTTTATCAATAGAGAACAAACCACCATCTGAATAAGACGTATAGAACTTATCAACACTCAATGAGTCTGGCCTAAATATCGTTCTAAACTGGTAATTTGTATTTGCCAGCATGTCGGTTATTTCTGTAGTTTTTACTTCAGTAGTTTTAACCAGTACCGGGAATATTTGAGTTTTGGCAGTTCCCGAAACATCCGTGTATTTAATCTCTGAAGCATAAGCTCCGTTGGCAACATCAGCGCCACCCCAGTTTATGGTTAACTTTCCCGCCGCATTGATCAATGTAGAGTTTACGGGCCTGGTTAATAATTGTGATTGATACCTTTCTCCATAAGAGCCACCATTTACCTCTACCGGAACAGAGATATTTCCCTGCGCATCAAAGGTACGGATAACGAATGTGTAGTTTTTCTCTTGCAAATTGTCTACCATTACTTTTACCGTATCCCCGGTAATCGCCGCAACATCAACAACTACAGAATCGGCAAAACTATTCCAATAAACTTTGGCTTTAACAACAGTCTTATCAACACCCTTTGGCCATACAATTTGAACCCTGTTTCGCCCAGACTGTGCAATTGCTATTGCTTTTCCGGGATAGACCAAACCAGAAGGAACAACGTATTCTTTATATGTTGCATCCATCTTTCTACAGGCAGAAACCAGACAGATTGCGGCAAATAATATTAAACTGAAATGATATGTCTTTTTCATAATACTATGTTTTTTTGTTTAGATAAGCCATCTATGGTACTATTTGTCCAAAGAATTTAAGCTCCATGATTACTACCTGCCCCGGACTACTGTAGGTTTCTAAAGATTTCAAACGAAGGTACCGTACGGCAGCGGGTTGCGTGGCGAAATAGAAATCAGCCCCTAGGTTACACGCATAATTAATATCTTCATTTGTTTTTTGACCTAACGGCAAGTTTGATGGTTTAAGTGTGGTAAATTCACCCAGCAAAGTCCAGCTTGTCCAGCTGCCATCCGGACTTGGGGAATTTGAGCCATACAGTTCAAAATTTTTCAAACCAGATCCGGTATAACAATGGTCATTTTGTTCCATGTATTGTTTAAATCTACTCAGCAAAACTTTTTTCCCTAAGTCAATAGTGATCCATTGCGGTAGAGATGAAGCGTTTGATGAAGCATAAAGTCTTCTATCGGCTAAACCATTCCATAAATTCTCAATATTATAACCGGCATTAGCAAGAGCAACCTGATCAGTAGGTAATACCAATTTTTTATACGTATCGCTTGGTATTTCGATTTCAGGTTTAGGGGTTAATGTCTTAATTATCGTATCAGATTTATTATTCCAGCGATCTCGAATGTACATTGCAAATTTTTGTGCTTTAGCATCAAAACCGCGGGCGGCAAAATCTCCGGCGGTCGCTGCTGTATAAAAGGTCCTCACCGTAACCCAGTTATTGTTTCCTGTGGTATCCTTCAATACCACTATCGCCAAGTCCGCTTTAAAAGGATTTAATATAGCTACGTTAACCCCACCGAAGGTTTCTTTAAAAACTGCTGATTCAAATACAGATTTAACAGGGGGTGTTTTTGGTTGTAATTCAACCAAAATCGGCTCAGATTCTTTTTCGTTGGCAGCCACACTGTAAACCTTCACTGTGTGAACCAATTCATCTCCAAAACCTACCAAACGAAGGGTATCTGTATATCTCGATGATTTCGCCTCTCTAAACACACCTTTTTGTATTTCATACACAGCCTTAACATAAGCCAGGTTTAAATCTGCAGGAAGCTTGTAGGTTAATATGCCGCCCCCGGGGGTTGCCTCTACTTTTATATTGCTAACTTGCATCGGAGCAGGTGTATTTCCATCTACAAAATCCATCCGCCCTTCTTTTGAACAACCGTACCATAAAAGAGCGGTGAACAATGCTCCGATAAAATATATTTTTTTCATTTTCTCTCTTAATTAAATGATTAGTCCTTAAACGATATGATCTACCAACCTAAGTTTTGAGCCAAATTTCTATTGTTAACAATATAGTTTTCGTCAATAGGCCAGAAATAGTCCTTTGATCCAAACGACTGGTTATAAACCACTGTAGTTCTATAGTAGGAAATAGGTTCTGTTTGTGAAAGATCCCAACCAAGAATTTGCTTATTCAATTCGGTGGCAGATTCTTTCCATCTTCGAAGATCCCATAGGCGCTGCGACTCAAAAGATAGTTCAATTAACCTTTCCTGATGAATAATAGCGCGCATACCGTCCTTATTCTGGTATTTTACTGGATTGGTCGAGAAGTTAGTCCATGATGCAGCAACCGTAGGCAAACCAGCCCGGGCTCTCACTAAATCAATATATTTGTTTACTTCTGTACCCGGCCCTTCAGATTCGTTTAAGGCTTCGGCATACAACAAATACAGGTCAGACAAACGCATAATTGGGTAAGGATAGTTAACAACCGAATAATCATCTTGTGAATTGATCACGTTTTGAAAATGGATCAGCTTTTTAAGGTTATATCCGGTCACAGTATTGAATCCATATTTACCTTTACCGTTACGCTGTTTAAATTTACTTTCTAAATAAAATAGCCCCATAAAATCTTTGTCATCATAACGTCCGTGCCCGTAATAGACAGCTCCATCAAATCCTAAGTCGGCATAAAAACGTGGCTCCCTGTTAAAATGTAAGCCTACCGTAGTATAGCCCTTATGTACATATAGCCTATCTGCATCTCCCGAAACCCGTAAATTATAGCGGCCTGTGTAATCATAAGTTTTGTCTTCGTTAATCGGAACACCATTGGAGGAATAGAACATTTCTGCAATTTTTAAAGGTGGCGACAGCTCACCTCTGGTGATCACACCATCAAGATATCTGGGGTCCCACCAGCTAGATATTAACCTTTGTAAATTATAGGTGTCCGATTGTGTATTTGCCCAAATGACCTCGCTATTCCATTTTTCTGTAACAGCACCATTAATACTTAATTGGGTTTTGATGGTATCGCTAACGATAAATTGCTGAAAGGATGGATTATAAATATACAATTTCATCCCTGCTGATGCACACACATCTATTGCTCTTTTACAGGCAACAACCGCAGTATCCCATTTAGCTTTAGAATACGTAGTATTAAATAATTGCGTTCCATTCGAGTTTTTTAAAGCCGACTGGTCTGTATTTCCGTTAAATAACGGGCTAGCTGCAGTAACCAATACTTTTGCCCTTAAAGACAATGCAATTGGCAAGGTAATACGCCCTGCTTCTGTTGCCGGACTGATTATGGTTAATGGAAGACCAGGCGCTGCCTCGTTAAGCAAGGTTGCAATGTAATTGAAGCAGGAATCCACGGGATCGCGGAAAACTTTTACCTCATTAACATCCGCAGAGATGGGTAAATTATTTTTAATTAAGGGAATTGGCCCATACATTCTAACTAAACAGAAGTGATAGTATGCCTTAAGAAATTTCACCTCTGAAATCCAGCTAATCTTCTCTTCTGGTTCCATGTCTGGCACCTT
>Ga0307414_10000438_pt1 | contig 22058 bp, 14 predicted proteins | sample DK1Ometagenome_FD_203804 | JGI IMG/M metagenome (GOLD analysis project Ga0307414, IMG submission 203804) | Maize rhizosphere microbial communities from greenhouse at UC Davis, California, United States - DK15-O-3 | ecosystem: Host-associated > Plants > Roots > Rhizosphere > Soil | place: USA... | reverse complement strand
CCCTCCTTCAAGATAAGAGCTTGGTTGAGTTGCATTCCGAAGGAATGGACAACCAGTTTAAAGTTGGGGATATTTATCTCGGAACGGTCCGCAAAATTGTCAATGGGCTGAATGCAGCTTTCATTGATGTAGGATATGAGAAAGACGCCTTTCTTCATTATCAGGACCTCGGGCCAAATTTCAACAGCTTGACGAAGTTCACCAAAATGGTGCGCAACAACAACTACGGCAATTATAATCTGAAGGGCTTTCAAAACGAACCTGAAATTGACAAGATTGGAAAGATATCCAATCCACTGTCAAAGAATCAACAGATTCTTGTTCAGGTCGTCAAAGAGCCCATCTCCACGAAGGGGCCACGACTATCCTGTGAGCTCTCTCTACCAGGTCGCTACCTCGTGTTAGTTCCCTTCTCTGACTCGGTCAACGTGTCTAAGAAGATCAGGAGCAATGAGGAGCGAAGACGCCTCTTGAGGCTTATCAATTCGATCAAACCAGCCAACTTCGGAGTAATTATCCGTACAGTGGCAGAAGGCCAATCCGTAAGTGATTTGGACAAAGACCTTCGGAACCTACTGACCAATTGGGAAGAAGGAATGGCAAAATTGATGAAAGCCAAGAGCCGCGACAAAATTATCGGAGAGATGAGCATGGCTTCCTCACTTGTGAGAGACCTGCTCAACGAATCATTCGACGCAATCACCGTAGAAGAAGAATCTACTTACGATCAGATCAGATCCTACATCAGGACAATAGCCCCTGAAAAAGAAAAAATTGTCAAGCTTTACAACGGTAAAGCGAAGTTATTTGAAGGTTTTGGAATAGAAAAGCAGATCAAAAGCCTGTTTGGACAAACGGTGAGCCTTCCTCAAGGGGGGTATGTAATCATCGAACATACAGAAGCCCTGCATGTCATTGACGTCAACAGTGGCAACAAGTCCAATCAGGAAAGTGACCAAGAATCGACAGCATTAAAAACTAACTTGGTCGCTGCGAAAGAAATAGCCAGACAACTTCGCCTCCGGGATATGGGAGGCATCATCGTAGTCGATTTTATCGACATGAAGAGAGCCGAGAACAAGAAGGCTATCTACGAAGCGATGCAAGAAGAACTGAAGTTTGATAGGTCTAAACATACTGTTTTGCCGCTGAGCAAATTTGGGCTCATGCAGATCACCAGGCAGAGAGTAAGGCCAGAGGTCAATATTGTGACCAAAGAGACTTGCCCAGCATGTAATGGTACCGGTAAAATCCAAGCATCTATATTAGTTGCGGATAAACTGGAAAAAGACCTTGACCATATTGCCACTATCCAAAACGTGAGCAAAATCCAAATAGGGCTGCATCCCTACCTGCACGCATACTTTACCACTGGCATAATTAGCCGACGGGTAAAGTGGTTTTTCAAGTATTACAAGTGGATAAAACTGATCAAAGATTCTTCCCTACCGGTGACGGAATACAGATTCTTAGATGAATCTGGCGAGGAAATCGAACTAAAAGTAAAAAGCGAGACTGAATAGTCTCGCTTTTTTTTTGCCTATGTCATAGCCCGCAATGCGAAGCTAGTAAATCCCTGGGAATCATAATCACAAATAGGGCCCATTCCGCTGGGACTTTGCAGACTAAGAGAGCTTGAATAGTAATCCAGCGGTTGAAACCGCTGGCAAGAATATGAGCCGTCCCGCTGGGACTCTAATTTTACGAGGCTGTCTCAAATGTAAGGTAGTAGTTGATTTATCTTGGGAGCAGATGTGGTTTCAATTTTTATACAGCCAACTCTCATGCAGTTGATTTGGCTTGGGAGACACCCTCTCTATATTTTTTAAATGCCATCGGCATGCCGGAATTTTTAGCCGGACATTTCAATGTCCGGTAAAATATAATAATATGTAGTTACAAAATGCCGTAGGTATGGCCGATATTGATCAAGCTTCAAGGGCGAGTTATAAGATGAGATTTGGAATGTATTCACCGAGATAGGCGCCAAGTTATTAAAAGGTACTGGGCATTATAATCACTAATATGGCCGTCCCGCTGGGACTTTTCTGGTTAAGAGAGCCTTGAATAGCATTCCAGAGGTTGAAACCTCTGGCAAGAATATGAGCCGTCCCGCTGGGACTCTAATTTTACGAGGCTGTCTCAAATGTAAGGTAGTAGTTGATTTATCTTGGGAGCAGATGTGGTTTCAATTTTTATACAGCCAACTCTCAGACATTTGATTTGGCTTGGGAGACATCCTCTCTATATTTTTTAAATGCCATCGGCATGCCGGAATTTTTAGCCGGGCATTTCAATGTCCGGTAAAATATAATAATATGTAGTTACAAAATGCCGTAGGTATGGCCGATATTGATCAAGCTTCAAGGGCGAGTTATAAGATGAGATTTGGAATGTATTCACCGAGATTGGCGCCAAGTTATTAAAAGGTACTGGGCATCATAATCATACTTATGGCTCGTCCCGCTGGGACTTTTCTGGGTAAGAGAGCTTGGATAGTATTCCAGCGGTTGAAACCGCTGGCAAGAATATGAGCCGTCCCGCTGGGACTCTAAGGCGATAATCAGCTTACTTCTTGATAAATTCAAACTTTGCCCAATTCTCCAGTTTTGTTAATTGAGGTTCATTTGAGACAAAGTCGTATTTAAGAATCAGTTTTTCGACGTGAAGAGTATGAACCCCTGCAGGTAAACTATCTATAAAATGAAGTGACTGATACACTTTTTGTCCACTTATGGGGAGTCTGATTTTGCGCCAGGTGATATCTTCTACTAAAGTACTGTCAATATACAATTGGAGCAAGTCCGAAGTTTCTTTTACTTCACCCCATCCAATACTGTTCAGCTGATCACCAAACTTTTCTTGAATGTGAGAAAGCATTTGTCCATCATCCTCATATCTGGCTACACCTACTTGTAATAAGTTATCAGTAATTAGTTCTGTAGGTATAAATGCCCGTGGGTACCGCTTTTCCTGAGTATGATATTCTTCGTAAATATGTGCTTTAGAGGGCCACTCGAGCTCTTTTGCAACCAAGTTGGTTTCATTGACAAACATCGAAAAATCCTCTACATCTGCCGTAATAATCGGAGTGGCACCCAGGAAAATGAAGATTGCATAGCCAACTGTAAACCATTTTCCCAAGTTACTCTGATAAATAGCTCCGATAGAACTCAAAATTGTACCTGAGTACCACCGCTTAAACTTTGTCTTCTTATTGTATAGGAATAGACTGAGACATAATCCTACCACAGTGATAAGTATTAGTAGACAAATGAGAATAAAAGGGAGATCGAACCAGAGATATATAAAAATCAACAAGCCTAAATAAATGGTAATAATCAAGAAGGTAATCACCATGGATACAGGAAAGGCGAAAGTCATACTACAGATGCGTTCCAACTTCAACACCATTTCATTCGGACTTTGATACTTATATCCCTGTGCATTTTTAAATAAGTGTGCATCAATTACACCTTTGGGAAAAGCAAAGCTTAGCCCCAGTAGACCAGTCCACACAAAACGAAGTGCAAGATGAACCACAAAAAATATTTTGAAAACACTCACAATAGTAGTCAAATAGATTAAAATCAGCCAGCTAGCAATGTATCCTGTGCCTATTTCCTGGATTAAGAAAACTGAAAATTCGTAGATTTTGGTTGGAAAAATAAAGAGAAAGGCAAGGGTAATACCAGAAATAATTACTTCAGGTTCCCAACTATTCCGCTGTAAATTTTCTAACCAAGTGAGGTCCTCCTGCTTGCGGTTATAATCTGTGTTTTCTTCCATTGCTTAAAAAGTACTACGATTTTATGTAAAATCTGCTTCATCTGTCCAACCACTGCTTAAAATCCGAGACTTTTTCCCGACTTACTAAAATATCTGAATCCACGCAATTTTTCAATTTTACTTTGAGGCGACTATTGGAATAGCTGTATATTTCATCAATTGCTTTGTCAGCGATCAGATACTTACGATTGAGCCTGAAAAATAAATCTGGATCAACTTGCCCTTCTGTTTTTTCAAGATTACCATCAACAACATACTTTTTACCTGCTATAGTTTGTAAAAAAGCTACGCGCTGTTCGCTATAAAAAAAAGCCACTTCATCAGTGGGGATACTTTGAATTTTGTCCCCAAATTTCACTAAAAATCTAGACTTATAGGCTTTTGAATTTGATTGCAGCAAAGCTTTCAAAAGCTCATTATCGATGTGTGGGCGAAGGCTTCTGGAATGGAATTTTTGTACTGACTTCTCTAATTCTTTTGTGTCAATGGGTTTAAGTAAATAGTCAATTGCATTTACTTCAAATGCTTTAATTGCGTATTGATCGTAGGCTGTAGTGAATACTATTGGTGTGGATAACTTGACTTGTTTGAAAATTTCAAAACTTGTACCATCGGCCAGTTGAATATCACAAAAGATTAGATCGGGCTCAGGATTAGCCATGAAATAAGACAGCGCACTTTCAATGCTGTCTAAGTTATCCACATAATCTGCAGTTGGAAAATATGAATTCAGTAATTTTCTAAGCCTTGCAACAGCAGGTTTTTCGTCTTCAATTAGTACTATTTTCATACCGGTTTCATTCTTTAATTTCAAGTAAAGGCAAGACTACCAGGAAGGTATCATTGTTCTGACTGATGTGGATAACCTTATTGCTGAGCATCAGGTACCGTTGTCTGATGTTTTCTAATCCTACACCTGTTGATTCTTCTTCTTGGTTGAGCTTTAACTTTATAGAGTTACTTATCCACAATTCTTGATCCTTTCTTTCAATAGCTATGTGTAGCGGATGTGCATTACTCGCTACATTATGCTTGATAGCGTTTTCCAATAAAAGCTGAAGAGAAAGTGGGGGAAGATAAACGTGGTCTGTGTGCGCAACTGAGATTTCAACCTGCAAACTGTCCCCAAACCTCACCTGCTGCAGGTCAAGGTAATTTTGTGCAAACTGTAATTCGCGGTCCAAGGAGATTAGTTCTTCATTTTGTACTTCTAAGACATATCTATAAATCTTTGAAAGTTTTTGGATGAATTCAGCAGATTTATCAGCATCCTCATACACTAAATTACTTAGTACATTAAGTGAATTGAAAAGGAAATGTGGGTTTAATTGATCTTTAAGGCTTTGATATAAGCTTGATATTTTTTCGTTCTTGAGTTTTTCTGCTTCCAATGCTGATTTCTTCCATTCCATCAGCCAGCTTCGGGTAGTAAAGAGTGCCATGAATCCGAGTCCAATTCCCATTGGTAAGAAGGTGTAACTCACCAATGCTTTCCATGGAATATTCTCGACTGTAGCATCAGAGTATAACATCGAATACAGAAAAACCAGAATAAATGAGGCCACAAATGCATAGCTCATGTAAATGATAATAGTGGCGAACAAGCGCTTCAGGGGGTGATGTATCCAAGATATGTGTTTATCTAAAAACCACTCAATTCTGGATCCCCCATAACTCATGGCCATCGTGATCAAGAAGGAGAATAGAAAATCCGGCCCCATACCCTTCAAGCCTTCCCAGCTCAAGAAGCAGCTGGGACAAAAGTATAAAGACAACGCCAAAACAATAGCTAGATTGATCAGCAAGAAGTTTGGAAAGCTATTCCAAAGCCTTTCTTTATCATTGCAATTGCTCGTCAGCGAGTTATTAATCATCTTTTTTATTTTTAATCATCAAAAAAACTGGGTTTCGGGGACAATTTCTGAATTGTCAATGAATCCATTAAAGTTTTCCACTCCCCGGTCTGTGTCCTCACAGACCGGAAATTATCAGTTGTTGGCCGAATGCTCTGTGTCCTCACAGACCGGAAATTATAAGGCCGAGTGGTCTGGACTGGAGTGGTCTGTGGGACACAGACCACGGTGGGAGGGAGCGATCTGTGACACAGACCACGGTGGACACAGACCACGTGGCACTTTATTTACAAGCCGATGTTAATTCCTCAGCCTGATTTTTGCCCCAAGTTGGAAGAATATAATCTTCAGAAATAAGTGCTTGCTCTTTCTCAAATAAATCTAATGCTATTCTGCCCATTCCACATGCTTTCTCCGGACCAGTTCCAAAAAACTGTGACATCCCCAGTTCCATCTGTCCCATAAGCGTGGTGGCGCGGGGATTTTGCTTATTTAATTGGATAGCTTTGCTGAAGAGCTGCATCGCTTGTGGACTCAATTCTTGCCCTCTTGAAGCTGGATCAACGCTGAGTTTGCCCATGATGATAAAGCCGTGCAGCGCGGTAATTTCTGAGTTGTTTGGATCAAGTGATTTTGCTTTCTTGATTATAGCCAGCGCTTCATCAAGGTAGGCGTCTTTATCTACATCAAATCGAAATGCCGCATTCGTTTGTGTAAATGCTGCATAATACAGCGGCAACCATTCTGAGGGCTTTGCCTCAGCTATTCTCAAGAATCCATTCTTAGATTTTTGTACATCCTCAATTGAGGAGACAGAATTCATACTGTCGATCTGCTTTTTCATAGCATCCAAATAGGCCGGATCATTGGCTTTAACTAGTGTAATACATAGCAATCCGAGGAGAAGTGAGACTGTGAACTTTTTCATGTGTTTATTTTTGTTTTCAATGGTGACATGGAATCTTTGATGATTAAAATAATCATTGCCTTGTGAGTCTAATAATTATTTTAATCATGCCGATTTCATAATTGTAGAATTTACAAGTTGTTTAATTGATTCGCTGATTTGTCTTTGGATAGTGTAAGGAATACGCCCAAGAAAAGAAACCGGGGGGCCCCTTGGCCGTTGGGAAGTGACTCGTAGAAGCCATTTTCATCCGGCTCTTTGGTGAACGTGTAGCCAAACACATTTTCTCTGCCAAGCACATTGTTCGCTGCGAAGTGAATGATGAGGTTTGGCCTAGGAAGATAGCTCCAGCTTAGACTCAGGCTTTGGTAAGTTTTGGTTTTGGAATTCATTTCTCCAGCGTCATTTGGATTTGTATAGGAATAGCCATCATTTACACCTATGGATACTCCCACTTGGGACTTTAGGTCTCCAATAAAATGTTTTGCAACAACTGAGAAATTGTGTCTAGGAGCATAGTCTGGTTGTACTTTTGACCCATATTGATTGTACAGGCGCTCACTTTTTACATAGCCATAGGAAATCCAGTAGTCGGTATTTTTGAATGTTTTGCGATCCCTGAAGAAGAAGTCAACGCCCGTTGCTTCTCCATATCCGCTATTCTTCAAGTTGATTGGTGTCAGAGGATCACCTTCAAAAGTTATCAGCTTGTCATATGATTTATAGAATGTCTCTGCCCGAAATGTTCGGCCGTTATGGGAGTACAAATAATTTAGGATCAAATGTTTGGAGACAGTGTTTCTGATACTAGGATCCAAAACCCGAAAGTTATCCACAGGGAATTGATGAAATCTACCGGCGGCTATTGAGAGTTGTCCCTGTTTTGTGACCTGATAAGCAACCGAAATTCTTGGATCAATCCAGGTCTTCTTTGCCAATTTGCTATATCCAAGCCTAGCGCCACCTCTCAACACCAACTTCTTGCTCAGGTACCAATCCCATTCGGTGAAGAAGTAGGTTTCTAAATCATCATATTGTCTGGTTAGATTTTCGTCAGGAAGTGATTCGGAATAATTTTTAAGAAATACTTCGACCCCTGATTTGGCAGAAAGTCTATCACTAAAATCTTTCGTGGCCGTGACTTTGCCGTGGCTTAAGGAACCTTTACGCTCAATATTAATTTCGCCCTGTTTTATTTTGTCCCGATTGTAAGACAAGGCTGCTCCAGCAAAAAATGTCCATCCATTTTTATAAGCCTGCTTCCAGTTGCTTTGGGCATAGGAATAATTATTTCTCAATTGGACCAAAATGCCCCTGGTGTCTTTCCCGGGCATTGGCTGCCAGAGTTTCATGCCGTTCGATTCGGTTCTGGCTAGGAATTTTATCAGTCCTCCCTCTTTTGTTTTTTGCTGCGCACTTACTTCTAAGTCTCCTCCATATGGGCTTCGCTCCCAATCAAAATCCTGTTTGACCAGTTTTTGATATGGGCTCAGATCAAAATAATTTCCAGAGAATGTGAAGCTCCGTTTTTCATTGGAGATCGCTTGGGAGTAACCAACACCTACACTCATTAAGCTAATATCCCCTTGGGATCTGATAGCCATATCTTTGGTATTCAGTGCTAGAGTGGAAGAGAGCGCTTGACCATATTCAGCGGAATAGCCTCCTGTACTGAAAAATGTACCTTTGAAAAGATTTGGATTGAACCTCGTTCTGGTGGGTACATTTGCCATTGTACTTCCATAAGCGTTGCCTACACGAAGCCCATCAATGTAGATTCCAACTTCCGATGCATCTCCTCCCCGGACAAACAATCGTCCATCATTTCCAATAGTACTTGTGCCGGGAAGGGTCTGTAGTGCAGCTACCACATCACCCATCGCACTTGGAGTGGTGACTATATCCAGTGGTTTCAGAATCACAGCCTTGCTTTCATCCGAAGCTTGCATTGCCCCTGCAGAAATAGTGACGGCGTTCATTTGAGTAATCTCTTCTATGAGGCGCACTTCCCCAAGACTGAGTGAATCCCCCGTTGGCGTAAATTGCTTTTCTGTGGGTTTAAACCCCATCAGCCTGAATTGCAAAATCACTGGTTCCTGGGAGCTTACCTTAAGCGAGTATTCACCGGTAGTAAGACTGGATGTGCCTTCAAAAGTGCCCTTCAGGATAATGTTTACTCCTGGAAGTGAATTTCCTTTTTCATCAACTACCTTTCCAATAACTACTGTTTGGGGGAAAGCCGAAACAGGAAGGAGCAAAAAGCAGCACAAAAATATAGATAAGAGTTTCATTTCGATTCGTATATGAACCGAATATCACGGGTGTTTCCAATCTTAAAAATTGAATCTTACTGAAGTGTTATCATTCACTACTGAACTGTCGGAAACCTTGATTCAGATTTTCTTGCACTTTGGTTCGGGTATTTAGAACATCAAATTACCACTCCCTACCAATAGGAACGACTTTCCAATTTTGATCTAAATATGGCGTCTGGGCATAGAACCATGCATATATATCCCGGGGAGAATTCTTGAATTCAGGATTAGATTTCTTCTCTTCCTCAAATCTATTTCTCAGTTCTTCATCCTCGGCAAGCATCTTTGCAATCAAAGGCTCCATGATGTAAGATTCCATGTATTCAGTTTGTGTCAAAATAGAATTGAAATATCCCCACTGGAAGAAGCTATCAATAGACTCCGGTTCCATCAGTATAACAACCAATTCACCTAGTTCTTGATCAGTTTTTACAAAAGCTGAACCGGGCTGAAGCGTGACAGTTCGGGTTAGGTCAGTGATTTCAAATGACTGAAAACGCATCAATCCTTCATACGGTTGGTCACTCATCTGATATAGATCTATTTTAGAAAATTCCAGATTTAATTTCTTCGCTTTTTCCAAAATATCCATTTTGATACCATGCGACTTCATCTTCTGAATGATCGTTTGCCATTCTGCTGGAATCCAATATCCTTTGGGGACTTTCACTGATTCCATAGGGTTATCCATCAGCAAGTTTGGGATTAGTTTGGTGACTTTTTCTCCCTCCCAGACTACATATTCGTTTCCCGTAATTACTGAAGAGTCTTTTCTTGAAGTTATGCCAAGGAATTCCATAGAATCCGTGGGATTTTCTCTAAAACCAAATTTTACCGGAACCTCATTGAAGGTTTTATTTTTATCGGATTTAACAGCTTCCTGTAACGAAGCAAAATGTTTGCTGACGGTTTTAATTGTTTGTTCCAGAAAGACATAAGTTCCCAATACCCGCTGCTCAAAAGGTTTTAGAGAATGATTTTCTATCAAAATGGAAGGAAGATGCCTGATGTCGCCATACGTGTGTGAGAAGCGCGGACTAAACGAAAAAGCCACATTTCCCTGTGAGAAATCATTTCCGTTTGCAGCAAACAGTAAAGGGCCAGGGATATGACCTTGATCCTGCAAGGCTTGATCTACTTCTGGTTTGAAGTTTGTCTTTAGCCATTTGGATATTTCTGGCGAATATCCTCCCGATTCAACAAAACCATACGTGATATCATACTGATAATCTGCACCATCAGTGACATGGATGTCGATATATAAATCCGGATCAAATTCATTGATCACCCGAGCTACAGCGTGTACACCCGAAGTTTCCAATTTGGTATAATCTCGGTTTAGGTTGAGGTTTTGTGCGTTTGTTCTCCAGCCCATTTCTCTTGGCCCCCGTTGGTTCACCCGCCCAAATTCACTTCTTCTTTCATGCCCATCTACGTTTAATATTGGGATGAAAAGTAAGTTTGCATCATCTAGCAATGCTGCTTTTCGTCCTTGCGAAATGTCACGCAGAAGCATCATACCGGCATCTTTTCCATCAATTTCCCCTGCATGAATCCCAGCTTGGAAGAAAATCAGTGGCTTTTTGGATGTGGATAACTTTGTCGCTTCAAATTCTTGATCCTTTGACGCAATGACCATCTGTATCGGCCTATTTTGCTCACTTTGCCCTATGGTAACGAGCTTTAAATTCTCAGAATCAGCTACCAATTTCTCAAGCCAGTTCATTGTTTCGGCATAAGTAGGCGATTCTGTCAATCCGGAAAGTTCTCCGGGTGTAATCCACGGATCTGATTTATCCACAACAAGTTCCCTGCTCTTCCCATTCCAAGGAAGCGTCGGGGGCATGATTTCTTGTGCAAAAGCTGGGATGGATAAGCCAATAAAAATAAGAATATAGAGAATGCGTTGGAATGATCTTTTCATCTAGAATTGTTTGATGACAATATCGCAACTCCCCCTGAAGGGATGAATCAATTTTGGTTAAAAAGGCAAATACCAGCTTTAAGCGGATCAATATAAAAAGCCAAAGATCCACAGCGGTAAGCTACCTCCTGCGGGATATTCTATATCATCTTTGACGATCCAGGTGTTGTCTTCTGTGGCTTCTTTGGCCGATTTGCCTTTTCCACCTATTTCAAAGTTAAACTGATTGTCTACCAAAAAGTCCACGGTTTTTGAAAAATTGACCTGGTGTTTCACCTTCATAATAGAATTATAATGCACAATAGAACGTGCACAAAGAGGCTTGAATTGCACATCTAGATGGGCAATTCAAGTTTTGTTTCTGGATTTAGATAGTAGAATTAATAAACACTTACGCTGGTAAGGCAGCCAGACCCGTTGCATCAGGTTTGTTCTTCATTGCACTGACATCATTTAGAATCATCGTTTCACCTCCTACCATGGAATATTCTTTCCATGCGGGAAGCGTGCCCGCATTTGGATTTCCCGTTTTCATGAAGGAAATAAGGGAAGCTGACATTTTTTTGGATAAGGCTTTGGGTCGATCGCCACCGCCGGTGTGGGTGTACATCCGGTCCGTGTTGTCAAACCAAAAGCAGATATCAATGCAGTGAAAGGCTTTCATTCTTCCAGAATATAGATGAGGTTCCCATCCAAACCATGCCAGATAGACTGGGGCTTGTTGCTTGGATTTTGCGTCTGCGGTAGCAATTGCACCTTTACGATTGGATAAGATCATTGCCCACAGGTCTGCTGGGGATGCTTCAGGAAAATCTTTTCTATAACCGGCAATTACTTTTTCGGTTGCTTCGCCAAAGTTGGGCTTCAATTTTTCTGCCACTCCATCCCAATCGATTTTCTCAAGTTCTGGCGCAGTACGCGTAGGGTTCCACTCATGAAAGGTAGTACAAATCAAAAGTGGGATGTCTGAAGCTATTCCGTCCGGAGCTGAAAAAAATTCTTCGATTGGAACGTTTACACCATCTGCCACTGGACTAAAGCCTCCTCTAAAACCGGGTAATGGATGATCTTTCCGCATTTTTACCAGCGCTTTATTGGCTACATCCAAGTATTCTCTCCATGTCAGTTCCTGTAACTTATCCACATTTTCGGGAGCCAAACCGGCTTCTTTCATAACGTATTCTCCCAAAGTCCGCGAATATTCCTGATTGGATGCCTGCAGCATGGAACCGCTGAGCGCAACTCCCTTATGCACCAGCCCTTGTGCTGCCGGCATGGCCATGGTGGCTGTTACCTTGGCCCCTCCTCCAGATTGCCCCATGATGGTGACATTCCCGGGATTCCCGCCGAAATTGGCAACATTATCCCGTACCCATTCCAGAGACGCAATGATGTCCAGTTGGCTGACATTGCCTGAATCGCGATATTTTTCTCCTCCTACTCCTGATAAATCTGTGAAACCGATCGGCCCAAGGCGGTGATTGATAGAGATAAACACGATGTCCCCATTTTTGCTCAAATTCTCTCCATGGTATCCGTCTTGCTCAATGCCATTGCCATTGGTGAAGCCGCCACCGTGAAGCCATACCAATACTGGCCGCTTCTTGTCGTCTAAGGCCGGAGTCCATAGATTTAATTTCAGACAATCTTCACTTAGATCATCGTAGTTCCAATGGTCTGCAAAAGAGTAATCTACGTTTGCATAGCGATTGTCCATGATCTGCGGAGCTGTATTTCCCCACCAGATTGTGGGTTTCACTTCATTCCAAGGAGTAGGTTTCTGTGGAGGCATGAAGCGGTTTTTGCCTGCCGTATCAGCCCCGTATGGAATGCCGAGAAAGGTGTGGATATCATTGAGTATGAAGCCGCGAATTTTTCCAGAGTTCGTATTTGCTATTGCAATGTCATCCCCAATTTGAAGAAATTGATCGCTGGCCGCAGATTTTGATGCCGAAGCAGCTTGGGAGGTAAACGGAATAGTGGAACCTAACCCGATACTAGCTGTACCAACTCCGACTTTCTTAAAAAATTCACGTCTATTATTTTTCATATTGATGGGTTGTTGTTAATTGATGAATTTATATAGAATATAGGTATAGCATTGAATTAGTGGTTCTTACTTTCTCCATTCTGTAGGAATATTATTTGAACGGGGCTTTATTGTTTCAAATTGAAAAAATTGATTCATAAATCAAAGAAGCTCAGTAACTTTCCCGTCTTAAGCTTATAATGATTATTTTGTAAGCGTGTAAGCAGCATTCAATTGCGATTTACACATGTATGTTTCTGGGCAGATCAAATCGATCAGCTCACCTCCTGCATTATCGAGGACTTACAAACCTGCCGGCTACTTTTAACTAACGAGCGGAAAAACAGGCCAATATTTATATGATTTTACATTTGAGACTGCTTCCGGAGAAGCAGCTCAGCAGCGTCATCCAGTAGTTAACATGTAGCTGAATAACTGCCAACTTTATGCTGACTAACTTTACTTACTGAATACTGAAACTGAATTTCATGGCTGTGCTTTATCTTTCTATTCTAGCTTCTTGAAAATCATTGCAAACTGACCACTGGAAACTGCCTTACTGTCCCACCAAGAATATTGCATTGCTAAAGATAAGCTTACCTGATTCCCAGAATCCCCGAAAAACTGGATCATCCACAAAATATATAATTTCTCCTTTCCCCTTATTTTCAGCACCGATTACCATGGAACCTCCAATGGTGGGTTTGATTTTATAGCCAATGTAGCCAGTTCTGTACCCTTCATTATCCGCAATGATACCAGCATTTACCCCATTTTCTAAGTAGGCAAATCGGCTTGAATTATTTTTTAGCGTATAATATTTTCCGCCCGTACCATATCCTAACGGGTGTGTTTCATCCATGGTGACTTCATAAATGGCCCCTGCTGCTCCACTGGAAATGGCCACTCGTTCACCTTCCTGATAGGGAGCCAGGCGTTCCTCTTGCGCCAATGAGTCCAACTTCTGTTTGGCGGCTTCTTTCTCATCTTCATTGTCGAATGTCTTCAGATTATAATCATCCTTATTCGCAAAGAGATCCAGGGCACTTTCAATGGCAATGAGTTTGCCGCCATTTTGAACCCATTCCATTACGTTTTCCTGTGCTTTTTCGCTCAACCCATTTCCCCACATAGCAGGTAGAATCAGGACATTGTATCGGTTCAGATCATACCGTGCTAAATTACCCAACTCAAGGTTTACTAACGGATAGTTCAGCTCTTTTTCGAAGAAGTGCCAAATAGCTCCATAATTCAACGAACTGGTCCCTTTGCCACCAATTAACGCCACTTTTGGTGTCGAGATCACCCGGATATTCGGTGAACCGAAATCTTTACCTTTATCTACATAGCCACTCATTGTGGTAGCTAATGTAATTCCATGCTTGTTGGCGAGTTCGACAACTTGTTTATCAAAATTGGGAACATACTCATTTCCTCCTTTGGTGATCATCAGAGTTCCGGCAGGAAATTTTTTTCCTTCTACTTCAAAAGGAAATTCATTGTATTTGACCCGGATTTCAGCATTTAGCAGATCGGCTAAATAGGCTGCATCCCGTGTTCCTCTCCACTTGACAAGGTATGCAACAGGAGTTTTACCTACTTTATTTACTTCAATAGCTGGCTGTTCATAAGCAGAAGCTGGATCAACCCGCGTTTCGACGGCATACGCCTCCACACCATAAGCATAAGGCAGAGCCCAGCTTGTAATATCGTACGTAATACTATCATGCAGTGCAGGATCAGGTTCAAACAGAATTTGAGTTAATACCGATTTTGGCTGATAGGCATTAATGATGATGTCATTCTCTGTAGTAGAGAAGGATTCGCCTTTTCCTGAAGAATAGGAAAATCCTTTGTGACCTGATTTAGAACCTGCTTGTCCGTATTTGATTTTATTTTTGTCCAGCAGTTCCAACAGCTTGGAAACCTGTGCTGGATTGCTTTCCCCTTTGATAATGAAGCTCTTGTATTTTCCTTTCGGGGAAGTAGAATTCTCAGCAAAGAAGCGCTCAAATTCAGAAAGTAATTTTTCACTGTTCTTGCTGGTCACCTCGGCCGCTGACATGGCCGCAGTGTAATGGCCCTGAATCCTGTAGCTCAAGGTCACCGTATCTCCAACAGCATTGAATCCACCAATTCCAGCTTGACCGCCGCCGCCTTGCTCAATCGTCATACCGATAGCGCCATTAAACATGGGATAGGTATCTCCATAGGAAGGGTAAAGCAGGTCAAAACGCTCCTTGGTGAAATAGAATCGTCCGGCTTCATCAAAGTATTTTGCAGTATTTCTCCCAAAAATATCCTGAAACTCATGCTGCCAGGGTGTCAACTGCTCATGAAGCGGCTCGGCCGCCGGGGCCATGTAGAATGGATTATTGATTCCCTGTTCATGAAAATCAAGGTGTAGTTGAGGCATCCATTCGTGATATAACTTCAATCTTGCTTGGGATTCCACTTGTACCTGCCACGCCCAATCGCGGTTCAAGTCAAATAAATAATGGTTTGCTCTTCCTCCTGGCCAAGGTTCATTATGTTCCACTGATTGCAGATCAGGCTGAAGGATTGTGTTCATCTTCTGGTTGTACCAGTTGGAGTAGCGGTCCCTTCCATCAGGGTTGATGCATGGATCAATAATGACAATTTGGTTTTTTAACCATTCCTGGGAGTTAGCATTGTCTGGATTTGCCAAGGTGTAAAATGAAGAAATTGCTGCTTCCATCCCCACAGATTCATTGCCATGTACATTGAAGGACATCCAGTTAATGGGAACTGAAGTGGAGGGAGTGCCCTCTAGTAAACCGGCTCGTTTGAGGTTGTCGGTTCGGATTTGTTCCAGTTTAGCCATATTTTCAGGGCTGGACAGAATGGCGACTATTAGCGGGCGCTTTTCGTTGGTTTCTCCATATTGGATGAGTTTGATGTTGGGATTATTTGCCGCGACATGCTCAAAATAATCAATCATGCGATGATGTGGAGTGAAACGGTCACCGGGTTTATAGCCCAGATATTGTTCTGGTGACTGGATTTGTGCGAAGCATGTAAGACTTGCTGATAAAACAAATAAGCTAAAGAGTAGGAATTTCTTCATAAGTGAGGAATAGAATAATTGTCTGAATTTAATTGGAATTGTGTTTTCAAAAGCTACTAACCCTAAAAAAGTAATATCTGCTGGCCGGCATTTTATGAATGTAAATTGTAATTACAATGAAGGACTTAGCTATAGAACTATCTTTTAAGCCTAAGAAGCTTAAAAATTCAATACGGCTATGAGAAGCTCTAAAGGCCATAAATGAATAAGTATTAAATTATTTTACCATGAAAATCGTAAATCTGATTTACGATTTTCATGGTAAAATGATTTTTATAAATGTTGATATTTTCAAAGATTGATTAGATTTACCATGAAATCTGTAACTTGTACTTTCGATTTTCATGGTAAAAGAGAGACAATTATTTCCTTTGCTGCAGGAATATCTATCCATATTTCCGGCTGTTGGTGTCCTTGGCCCGAGGCAGGTGGGGAAAACTACGCTTGTTCGAAATCTAAATTTGGATCGGGAAGCCCTTTACATTGACTTAGAGAAAGCTTCTGACCGGGCTAAACTTATCGATATAGAACTTTTTCTAAAGAGCCATTCTGAGAAGACAGTGATTCTGGATGAGATACAATTAATGCCAGAATTATTTTCTGAGCTTCGAAGCTTAATTGACGAGAAGCGCGAGCCTGGCAGGTTTATAGTATTAGGATCAGCATCACCAGATTTAATTCGGAAAAGTGCTGATTCGCTTGCTGGCAGAATTGGTTATTTAGAGCTTACCCCCTTTTTTCTAAACGAAATACGGGCTAATGAATTGGAGAAGCTCTGGATTCGTGGCGGATTTCCTTTGTCTTTCCTAGCGAAAACAGCCAGAGAAAGCCAATTATGGCGGCAGAATTTCATCAAGACCTATTTGGAGAGGGATTTGGCGCAAATAGGCTTGAGTACCGATCCTAGGCTAGTAGAGCGGTTTTGGAGGATGTTGGCCAATGCCCAGGGAGGAATCTGGAACGGAGAGAGTTTTGCACGGGCTTTGGGAATCACCCGCCCGACGGTCAATCGTTACCTCGAATACTTGGAAGGCTCCTATATGGTGCGGGTTCTCCGGCCATTTCACCGAAATATCAAGAAAAGGCTGGTGAAGTCACCCAAGGTATTCATCCGGGATTCGGGTTTGCTGCATGCATTGACAGGAATAGATTCCATGGATTCATTGATTAACCAAGTCCTGGTAGGTGCCTCATGGGAAGGTTTTGTAGTAGAGCAGATTGCAGCTTCCTTTGGAGAAGATTATGAATATTATTTTTACCGGACACATCAGGGAGCAGAATGCGATCTGCTTTTGGTGAAAAATGGATCAGTAAAGATGGCCATCGAGATTAAAAATACCCTTAGTCCAAAACTCACCAAAGGACTTCAGATTTCCATGGAAGACACGGGAGCTGAAAAGGGTGTGGTCATCTGTAGAATTGATGAGGGTTTTCCACTTTCCGATAAAGTCAGTGCCGTGGGGTTGGAGGAGTTTTTAAAGGAATAATTAACACTATGATTATCCGCAATGATGCCAGTAGCCATAGTTACTGCGCTTTACTAGGGAGAAGACAAGAGGCTGAAGACCTGCTTTTGCCGGCGAGGCAGGCAGAAGAGGCTTTCAGCCGGTGTTTTCAGAATCCTGTGATGCACCTTATAACTGGCAGAAAATCGTATAAACACAATAAAACAATACGCAACATGGATGAAAAACATACCCTTTATTTTGATTTATTCCGAGCGCATATTGAAAAACATGTACACCTAGAAGATTCTCACCTAGTCTATATAAAGGATAGGTTTTTGCTAAAAAAAGTAAAAAGGAGGTCTATTCTTCTTGAGCCTGGTACTATCTGCCGCTACGAACATTTTGTTGTTTCCGGCTTATTTCAAAGCTCGATAGTAGATGAATCTGGTAAAACGCATACACTTAATTTTCCCCATGAAAATTGGTGGGTGAGTGATTTCAAAAGCTTTAACTTGAAGGCACCGTCTATCATGAGTATTGAAGCATTGGAAGATTCGATTTTGCTTGAAATCTCCAGAGCGTCTCTCGATGAATTATTGGCTAATTCACCGGGATTTGCAACCTATTTCAGGATACTCAGTGAAAATGCAAGTATAGCTGCAAATGAACGGATCATTCACCAACTATCGCAAACTGCAGAGCAGCGCTACGAGCTGTTTTGTCAAAAGTATGGGAGATTAAAGGACCGACTTTCTCAGAAGCGGATTGCGAGTTTCTTAGGAATTTCTCCTGAATATTATAATCAAATTGAAAAAAGAAGAAAAACAGAGAACTTAATCTAGTTAAAGTTTTTACCGGTCTGCCAGCTGTAGTTTTGTATCAACCAAATCATAAACTATGACTAAGCACCCGAATGTCGAATTGATTGAAAGTTTCTTTAAGGCATATTCCAATGCTGACTTTGAAGGAATGCTACGTGTGATGGCTGCTGATGTGAAGTGGCACATCCCTGGAAACCATCCGTATAGCGGTACTAAAATCGGAATCCCACAGCTAATGCAATATTTAGAAAAATTGAGTGAATATGGATTCAAAGCTGAGCAGATTGTAATCGGCGTAAATGACAATTATGTAGTTGATTGTCATCGAAACTGGAGTACTTCAAGTGGCTCCCGAGTTCTGAATGCGATGTCTTGCTTGCTGTGGAAGATCGAGGAAAATAAGATTGTGGAAGTTTACAATTTTCCGCAGGACCAGAACTTGGTAGATAATTTTTTTAACATGAAATAATTTGGTGGAACCTAAGGGATTCGAACCCATGACCTCTGCTCTGTCAAAGCAATGCTCTAAACCAACTGAGCTAAGATTCCAGATTTGTACGCAAATATATCCAAATACAAGTAATTTCGAGGTAATATTCGCTACTAAAAAGGTTACTTTTTATCCGACTTGACACTTTTAATAATGGATGTAAATGTTGGCTCCAATTTTTCAAAATGTTCAGCTGGAGCAGTCCCGGTGATTTTGAAGATCTGGTTGTGTTTTGGGAACATGTAGAAAATGCTGATCCTGTCTTTGCCATTGTCTTCTGATTGAAACCGCGCCCATCTTGCTTGGGTCTCATCTATTATCACCGTTCCTTGTTCCTCAACTTTAAGATTTGGATATTCTTCGACCAGATTATAATTGAGTTCTAATTCGAAGTCCTCTTTAAATGTCAATTCGCCCAAAGATTCGATGTAATCTGTCCCTTTGGCTGACTGCACATAAGTGATAGAAATGAAAGCACCTTTGACTTCAGGAGAATAAATTTTGTAAGTATATCCATCATCTTTTCCTTGCCATCCTTCAGGTAGGATATAGCTGAAGGTGATTTCAGGATCTCTGACCTCCACTCTTCCCTGACCGGAAGAAATAAATGGGGCAAGTGCGAGGACGACAAGTACTATAAATCGGTAGTTCATCATATTGTTTGTTGATCAACATACCAATACTTTTTTATATTTACTACTGAGGCTTTATGGTAGCTTACCCCAGACTTCTAGAAACGCGATATTTAACATTTATTATACTTACTTCCTACGCAGAATCGCGGGTTATACAAATGCTTCCCGTAAATATTTCGCTGTGTAATTTCCTTCTTCCTTCATCATATCTTCTGGAGTTCCTGCAAAAGTAAGATAACCGCCCTTGTTTCCACCCTCGGGACCTAGGTCAATGACCCAATCTGCTGATTTGATCACTTCTGTATTGTGCTCAATGATGATCACAGAATGCCCATGATCAATCAGCGCATTGATAGAGTGAAGGAGCTTTTTAATATCATGAAAATGAAGACCAGTCGTTGGTTCATCAAAAATAAACAGCACATGGTCTCCGGATTTCGTGCCTCCTTTGCCAAGGAACGACGCCAGCTTTACCCGTTGGGCCTCTCCACCTGAAAGGGTATTGGAGCTTTGCCCCATTCCGATGTATCCCAAGCCTACTTCCTGTAGCGGCTGGAGTTTGTTGATGATCTGAGATTTGCCTTTGAAGAATATTAGTGCTTCATCTATGGTCATATCCAGTACATCTGAAATGTCCTTATCTTTATATTTGACATCCAGAATTTCATTCTTGAACCGCTTTCCTTTGCAGGATTCGCAGGTAAGGTGAATATCTGCCATGAACTGCATTTCCACCGTAGTGATTCCTTCACCTGCGCAGTTTTCACAACGACCTCCATCTACATTGAAAGAGAAAAATGCAGGTTTATAACCTCGTTGCTTTGCAACAGGTTGATCGGAAAACAGCATGCGGATAGCATCGTAAGCTTTGACGTAGGTGACGGGATTGGAGCGTGATGACTTTCCAATGGGGTTTTGATCTACAAATTCTACCTGGGAAATAGACTTGTAATCGCCTTCAATTTTGTCATACTTCCCACTTTCATCAATGACCGTTCCCAGCATTTTCCCCAAAGCCGGATAAAGCACTTTCTTGATTAAAGTGGATTTTCCAGATCCAGAGACACCAGTGACGACTGTCAGCGTGTTGAGTGGGAACTTAACCGTAATGTTTTTTAGGTTATTTTCCCGGGCACCTTTTACGATGACGCTGTCCTTCCATCTTCGGTTTCCTTCTTTTTTGAAGATTTGCTCTTCTCCTCGCAAGTACTTGGCGGTATAGGTTTGGGCTGAAGTCATCAATTCTTCAATGGGCCCCTGAAAAAGTAATTCCCCGCCGTTCACACCCGCATCCGGTCCAATATCAATAATCTGATCAGCAGCTTTCATTACTTTCTCCTCATGCTCAACCACAATTACAGTATTGCCCATGTCGCGCAGAGACTTGAGTACGCCCACCAAGCGATCTGTATCCCTTGGGTGTAGCCCAATGCTGGGTTCATCAAGAATATACATCGATCCCACAAGTGCTGATCCTAAGGAAGTTGCCAGTTTTATCCGCTGAAATTCCCCACCGGATAATGTGGAGGTGAGCCGGTTAAGTGTTAGATAACCCAATCCTACCTGGTCCATGTATTCCAGCCGGCTCTGAATTTCTTTCAATAACCGGTTGGCAATTTTTGCTTGATGGGGTGGAAGATCCAGTTTATTGAAAAATGGCAAAGCCTCATCAATCGGCATGAGCACCAGATCTGTGATGGACTTCCCCTCAATTTTCACATAGGAAGCATCTTTCCGCAAGCGTGTTCCTTTACAATCCGGGCAAGTAGTGCGGCCACGGAAGCGGGACAGCATCACGCGGTATTGAATCTTGTGTGTTTTCGTTTGTAAATCAATGAAGAAGGCGTCTAATCCTTTGAAATATTTATTCCCTGTCCAAAGCAAATTCTTCTGCTGGTCAGTAAGATCTTCGTACGCTCTGTGAATGGGGAAATCAAATTCAATTCCTTTTTTCAGCAATGGTTCAAGCCAATTTCTGGAAGATTCTCCACGCCAAGGCGCAATCGCTCCTTCATAGACCGAAAGATCTTTTTCTGGAATGACCAAATCAGGATCGATTCCCAGCACATTGCCAAATCCTTCGCAGGTTCGGCAGGCGCCAAATGGGTTGTTAAAAGAGAAGAAGTTGACAGACGGAATTTCGAATTGCATTCCATCCAACTCAAATCTATCCGAAAAGCTTTTGGTTTCTATTCCAGGGACAGTGATTTTGCAATCTCCATGTCCTTCAAAAAGAGCAGTCTGAACAGAATCCGCGATCCGAAACTGATTATCTTCATCATCCTTGTGAACAGCCACCCGGTCAATTAAAATCTCATAATTCCCTTTTTGGATCTTTTTTTCCTGGAGAAGTTCTTCTACAAAAAAAGCTTCATCATCTATTAATATTCTTGTATATCCTTTTTGCAGAAGTAATTCCAACTCCTGATTTATCTTTCTTCCCCGCTCAATTTGAAGCGGACAAGAGATCATAATTTTGGACCCCTCTTGAAAACTTTGGACGTAATCTACGATATCCGTCACCGTATGGTGCTTCACTTCTTTGCCAGAAATTGGCGAAATAGTTTTACCTATTCTGGAGAAGAGGAGTTTTAGATAATCATAAATTTCAGTAGTCGTGCCTACAGTTGATCTCGGGTTTTTGGTATTTACTTTTTGTTGAATAGCAATCGCAGGCGCCACGCCTTTGATGTATTCTACATCCGGTTTCTCCATTCTTCCCAGAAACTGACGAGCGTAAGAACTTAAGCTTTCTACAT
>Ga0307414_10000437_pt1 | contig 22082 bp, 10 predicted proteins | sample DK1Ometagenome_FD_203804 | JGI IMG/M metagenome (GOLD analysis project Ga0307414, IMG submission 203804) | Maize rhizosphere microbial communities from greenhouse at UC Davis, California, United States - DK15-O-3 | ecosystem: Host-associated > Plants > Roots > Rhizosphere > Soil | place: USA... | reverse complement strand
AACAGTTCAGCGAAAGCGACTGTGAGGAACTGCCGGACGGGAACTATGTGCTCTTACGCAAACTGGCGCTCACGCGATTCAAGTTGCCGATTGAAGAACACTATTGGGAGGGCAGCTTCTTTGGATTCTACGATCCTGGGGCAGCGACAGACGCGGCACTTTGTCCGGGATTCATCCAGAGTGCTACCGCCTTTTTCTCGGAAATTGCGAGAGGGAGCGTGGAAGCCGGCATACCCACGGAGGTCTATCCCCGTTGGGAGGATCGGAAGCAAGTGAGCTCCCACTTGCGGCGGGAAAGAAGCCGCTTCCTCGCCGAGCGGTGCAAGCAGCGGGACGGCTATCGATGCAAGGTGTGCAATGAGACGTTTGTCTCGCTGTATGGTGAACTGGGTGAAGGATTCGCAGAGGCGCATCACCTCACGCCTTTGGAACACCTGGAGGATAAAGTGAAAACACGACTGGAGGATCTCGTCACCGTCTGTGCGAATTGCCACAGGATGCTCCACCGCATGGATGGCGAGGAAGGGGATCTCGCCAAGCTCCGCCGGATCGTGCTGAAGATGGAGAAGCAAAGAAGCAACCGCCGAGGATCGTGACCCCAAGGGCAATTTCCTTTCGCCACTCCGCGGCCTTCGGAAAACGGAACGAGTTTTAGGTGGTGGAGTTGGTCCCGATCGGCTTCGGATTCGATAGCGTCTCCTCGGGCGCTGGAGATATGCAAGCGTGCTACAAGGAGTTCTGGTCAAAATGTTAGACGGGTGATAGAAGGCCGGTGGTGACTCCCTCCACCCGCTGATGAACGAAGCTGAGACCGTCGCCGAGCACATCAATCCCGCTCAACTGGCCGCACCCCGCAACCGGAAGCTCGCGGCATCGGATGAACTCAAGTAGTCGCGGCTACACCAATCCCTTTCCGCAAATCTCTGAACCATGCTCTACAAGCTCGATAAGAAGGACGACAGATTCGCTTCACTCGATCCACTGCCATTTCAGGGGCTTCCCTTGGAAAAGGAACTGGAGGACCTGCTGGCGCAGAATCTCTTCGATGTGCTGTTCGAGGAAAGCAACTTGATGCCGATCTTCCAGGAACGCGCCTGGCAGGAGGAAGCTGATATCTACGCGCTGAACCGGGCAGGGGATTTGGTCATTTTCGAACTCAAGCGCGACGGAGCGGGGGGCGGGGCGGTCCATCAGGCCATGCGCTATTGCGAGAAGGCGGGTCGCTTCAGCTATGAGGAGCTGCAACGCAAGTTGAGGATCTACAGAAGGGATGGCAGCTTGGACCTGCAGGACGAGCACCGCTCAAGCTTTGAGCTCGAGAATGCGCTGGGACACTCGGAGTTCAACCGTGAGCAGCATCTCATGATCATTGGCAGTGCGAGCGATGACGAGTTGATCCGGAATGTCGACTATTGGAAGACCAAGGGCCTGTCGCTGGACTTCGTGCCGTATCGCGTGTACAAGATCGATGGGTCTTTCTATTTCGAGTTCTTCTCGCTGCCATACGACAAGCATTCCAACCCAGCTCACCGAAAGGGAGTGATCGTCGATACGAACCTGAGCTACGATGCAGACTCAATTTGGTACATGTGCGAGAACGATCGGGTGGCGGCGTTCGGCGACATCAAAGGCGTCATCTATTCGTTGGGCAAGGGGGACATTGTTTTCCTCTACCACAAGGGCCGGGGAATCGTGGCTGCCGGCGAAGTGCAGCGTGAGGCGAAGGACGACGACGAATGGGATGCCACCTATTGCGATCTCAAATGGCTGACCCCTAAGCCCAGCAAGGGCAGTGACTACCCGGCAATGGCTGCTTGGCAAATCCGGGAAGCGATGGGATTCGGGTTCTTCTGGGCGAGGACGCTCAAGGTCCCCTACATGAACATGGAGGAGAGCGCAAAGCTGCTGGCCGAACTCAACAAGGTGCTTTCGCGGGATGGGGTTTCATAAGAGCCCATATCGACGTCAATCTCTAAACGAAGCAGAAACCCAGCGCCTGACGGCAATCCACCAGTGCATATCCAGTGCGCTGGCGGAACTCTGCAGGTCGCTGCTGCACCAAGCCGCCACAGATGAATCTTCAGCATCCGATGCGTTCGCAATCAGAGTCCATAGTCACCGTTGGCATTGACGTCGGCGGAATCAGCAAGGGTTTCCATGCCGTCGCACTGAAGGATGGAAAGTATTTGGATCATTGGTCGGCCAAGAATGATGTAACAGAGGGGGACGACGCGATCGGTCGCCTGGTCAAGTGGTGCAATGACCACAATGCCCGGATGATCGCCGTGGATGCGCCGTGTCGCTGGAGCACGGATGGCCGCAGTCGGCCCGCCGAACTGCAGTTGATGGAGAAGGGAATTTGGTGCTTCTCCACCCCAATGCGCCAACGCGCTGCAATACATCACAAGGATCATTATAGATGGATGCTGCAGGGCGAGGCGTTGTATGCTGCTCTGGAAGCAACACATCCCCTTATCTTTGAGGAGCCCCAACCAGGAGTGAAGTGCTGCTTCGAAACCTATCCACACGCCATCACCTGGCACTTGAGGGGGCGCAATGCGAATGCCGAAGAGAAGCGGACCCAAAGACGAGCACTTCTGAAACAGGCAGGAATCGATCTTACCAAGCTAACGAACATCGATCTGGCAGATGCTGCCCTATGCGCTCTCACCGCGCACCAGGCAGCGACCCGCGGAGGACTGACGGGCTTCGGCGACGACCACACAGGGCGAATTTTTGTTCCGACTTCGATGGCCGTGAAGCTGTACAAATTCCGCTCTCTCGGGGATCAACTGTCGGTTGATCGGGCGGAGCAAATCCTTAAAACTGGAGAATTCTACTGTTCGAAACTTTGGAATCAGAACGACCCGATGGAAGGAGTGTATTCTTATCTGCAGTCGGATGAATCTCAGGCTGCAACCCGACATGTATTCACCCAGAAAAATAGATTCGGGATTTGTTCTTTTTCAGGTGCCAGAGCGTTGCCAAATCCAACGATCTGGGGCTACTATGCAAATGGACTCAAGGGTGTAGCCTTCGAAGTGGAGGTCTCCCTGCCGTCTAACTCGATTGAGATGGTGAAGTATTTAGACAGGCCAGTGGAATGGGAAGATCACAGCCCAGATTCCTCCATTGAGGATCGGGTCAAATCGATCATCACTTCGAAATTGAAAGCGTGGGAGAATGAGCACGAATATCGCTTTCTGACCCCCAGAAGGGGAGTCGAAGCAGGTAGTCGGCAAAATCACCGGAGCCTATTTCGGAGACCCCTACTGTAGCATTGAGAACGCGGATGAGGTGATTGCCCAATCGTCTTGGGAAAAATCGTATCCAGGGGATCGTGCAAAATTGGCCGAGCTTGCCGAACAGTTGGGATATCCGTGCTACTTCTCTCACATCGGAAGATCCGGAGAGAAATGGGAAGTGACTCACACGAGGGTCGGGTGATTCTTTTAATGCTCTTCTAGGGCAGTTCGCAGCGCGGATACAATGCTAGACGATCCCTTGCCGGATGGATAGTCGACAGGTCGTTTGCCCTCAGGGCGTTGATCCATGATGAAATTGGTGGCCGCGTGTTTCGCACTGCGCGTGACCATCAAAAAATAGTCGGCATTCCGAGCCAGGTTCTTCAATTGATCGGAGCCCACGTGATCGTGGTTCAAGCGGACGTCCACACCATGATAGAACAGCCTGATCAGATCCCGCGCGCGCTTTCCCGAGGATTCGTCCAGGGTGTAGATGGCCACGATCTTCCCGGCGAGAATCCCGGAGGCGGGCTCGGTCGCAGTTTCCTGACCGCTGGGAAGGAAGGATGGAATCCCGCGCTCCAGATCGGAGCAGAGCAGCTTGAACAGGGAGATTTGCTCAGGTTGGAGGCGCCGGGCGTGCTTGTTGATCGATGCTGATATGGCCTCGAAGAACGCATCCCGCGATCCTGGATCCGGAGCCGGCGCGGCGGTGAAGAGATCCAGAAGGTCGAGTGCCCAGTCCAATTGATGAGGATCCCCGCGTTCTTCCCAGATGCTTGTCAGGCTGGAGAGCAGCTGCTCGTAATCGGCGCGGGATGGTCCGGTCTCTAGGATCGCGAGGGCCAAGGTCTCCGCGAGTCCCCAGTCCTTGCCCCCGAAGCGCTCATCCAGCGCCAGAGAAAGGAGTAGATCCAGGTAGAGGTGGCGAAACTCGGCTTGGGGTCCATCGTTGAGGAAGAAGCCCGCGATGTGCGGGAGGCACAGCCGGACCACCTCTGCCGCTTTCGCATCACGCTGCCGGGTCAGATGTCCGGCGAGGGCCGAGATCTTGGATGGAGAGGAGAGGTAGCTTTCGACAGGCCAGAGAGCGGATGCGTCCCTTGCGGTGGGTACCGCCCTATCCCATGATGGGTTTGCTTCCGTTTCGTGAAGCCATGATTCCCAGTCTGTGGGTGCCGGGGTGGATTCTCCGCTTGCGGTGGAAATCTTTTCCCAGGTCTGGAGCCGCCGTTTCGACGACAGGACGGACGCGCGTTCTTCATCGCTGAGTGCCAGCATGGCATCGGTGACGATAGCTGCGGTGTCCTCTTCCCAATGTTCCGCGGCACACTCTAACAGCAGGCGACACCTGGCCTCGGAGTGCCCGAGAGCTTTGACGAGAAGCCACGCGCCCATGAAGTCGTCGCGATCGCGTGCTTCCCTGGCTTGGACGAGAGGATCCCGGGGAACGACCGGAAGCGGAGCAGGAGAGACCGCCGTCGCGATCTTGCCGGCGAAGGTCCGCTCGGGGGACCCTTCCGGCAGACGTTCGATCAATGCTTCAATGACCTGATGCCGTGGTGGTGTGTCGGCAGCGGCGGCGATGAGGAAGGTGAGCAGAAGAGGTGGCCGGGAAATGCCCGCTGGCGAGCGGAACAAACCGCGCAGCGGACCTTGAACCCGTTCCCGCATGACCGTGAGAGCACCTTCGACATCGCCTTGCTCCACCTTCCGCGCCAAGGCCGTGTGCCAAGTGGCCTCGATGAGAGTCGCCGTGGTCCGACGCGGGCGGTGGGCGGTGGCCAGAAGGGCCATGTTCGGATCGAGATCGATATCATCCCAGCGGCCGAAAGCGGCGGGGATTTGCATTTTGAGGAAGAGCAGGTTTTCCGCATTCAGACGGCCACCGGCACGGAGCTCCTCCAACCAGGAAAGGGCAGACGCTTCATCGCCACTCACGAGCGAGAGTTCAAACTCCCTCAGCATGGCTTCTGTCGTTCTGAGCGAACCGGGATTGGTCCCCGGGCACAGGGTCCAGACGCGGAGCATCCGCTCCAGTCGCTCGCGCAGAGCTTCCCGGTGAGCAACTGCCAGAGACTTGAAATCGAAAATGCGGTTCCCTCCCGCCCACTCCCGGGCGATCGAGGCAAGCTTGTCCGAAGTCGGCAAGGTCGACCGCATTCCCTGGAAATCGCAACCTGCGGTGCCGACGAAGGCATTGAGATGCTCGCGCAGTTCTTCGCACTGCATTTCACTGAAGGCAATGCAGAGCCAGCCCGGATCTGGGTCATCTTTCCTGCGGACGGGTAGCACCAAGGGATGCTGGCGAGGAAGGGGAGACTTCTCCAGCCAGGCGAAGACCTTCCCGGCCGCACCATCACCCTCCTGGATACTCTCCCAGGTCCATGTCTGGTCCGCCGAGTAGAAGCGTTCCAGCATGGCGAGGTCCTGCGGTTGCCACGAAAGGGTATTCATCCGGCGTAATATCCTTTGAGTGCGATGAGAAACTGGGCGATTCGGGCCGGATCGATGTTGAGGTCTACCGCTTCCTCCAAAACCGAGAGCCCGTTGTGGGTGAGATTCATCGACCCGATCAGGGCAAAGGAATGGGTAGCTACGCCTTTGGTATGAAGTTCCGGGCGCTGGTTATCGATCCGCAGGCGATCGGCGTTTCCGTCCAGTTCGGCGAGGAAGCGCAAACGCTCAGTGAAGCGGATATTGGTGCTATCAGGACGAGTGACGATGCGGATGACCGTGGCAGGATTCAGCTTGAGCGCGTGAGCCAGCAACTCGGCAAGAGTGATATTCCGCTTCGGCCAGGATGGCTCCAGGCCGGAGTAAGCACCGGCGCGGTTGTCCAGCAGCGGGATATCGGACACCCAAGGCGAAACGATCCAGATTTCCGGTCCCGGGTTGACGAGTTCCGCGGCGAAGAGGCTTTCCAGAAGATCGCGGATATCATCGCGGTTCGTTGCGGAAGTTTTGACGATGAACCTTGAGGTGGTGGGGTCCTCGTCCGCGTCGTCCGGCGGGGCGATGATGCCGGGAGCGACAATGTCCCACAGCACGCCCCATGACTCCGGATCACGCGAGATCCCCCTGATGCGCGGATACAGAAGGATCGAGCCGGTATCGATCGGACGGACTAGTAGCGAAATTGCGGCGGAGCGCAGTCTCTGGAAGGCAGAGGCCGGGCCGGTGAGACGGATGCGACGCACACTTACGAGGCCCTCCTCAAAGCGGGAACGCCAGTCAGGAGCATCCAGTTCGATCGAAGGTTCGGGCGGGCCGAGGAGACTCGTGACCAGCAAACGCTCCGCAGGAAGGCATGTGGCGTAGGGATTGCGAAGCATCAGGGCGTGATTGCGCGCCTGTGCGCCGCGCGGCCACATGAGGCTGTAGAGGGCTCCAAAGCGCCATGTCCGCCGATCGCCGGTTCCGAGCGGGAGTTGACTGGAGCCGAGCGAAACATCGAGCGAGTCGTCCGCACTCAGCGCATGGGCGAAAGGCCTGGCCTCGATCTCAATGCCGAGACGTTCCTCTTCTTCCCTCCACCTCTCCATCATCCCGCCGATGAGTGCATCGGTACCGGGGGTGGAACCCGGCTTGAGGACACGGGTGTTCAAGGCTGTTAGAACCGGGTGCGTGACGCGGAAGCCCTGATCCCGCAGGATCGAGGTGAGATTCCGGAAGGACCCGGCGAGCCCGTGAAGCGTGGAAGATGAGCGCATGCCGGCGATTGCGCCGACAAGGGCTTGGCCCTCGGTGGAGCCATCGGAAAGCATCCGGAGCATCCGCCCGAGTTCCAGATCCGTGGTTTCGAAATCCCCGGTGCCGAGCGCGCCGAGAATGAGATCCAGAAAACGCTGGGGGTACTCCGCGAGAAGCGGGAGCAGGCGCTCGATCATGCCCCCGCCGCCCGGTGTGTCCTCGCTTACCCAGATCTCAGCGAGTCCAGGGCCGTGGCGGTTCGAGCCATCACGGCCCGGACCAGGATCCAGGTCAATCACCAGTGTATCCACGTCTGCATCGGGACAAATCTGCTGGATCGCCTCGCGGGCCGCTGCCGCGAATGTCGCCAGGAATCGCCCCTTCAGCCATGGTGCCCAATCATCCGTGCGAGCCGCCCAGAGTTCGGGGACGAGGGAATGGATGGCGCTGAGGACTTCGGGTTCTCCCAGGAGATGACGCAGGTGGAGTTCCCTTTGGGTCGGTGCTTGTCCAAGGGGATCAGTGTCCGATGGCACAGTTTGGAAGATCAGCGCGGGCACGTCGCCAAGATCGAAGGGCCGATCGGGCGAGCGCAGCAATTGCCACGCTTCCGGCAGCGGGATGGTCCGAATGAGGGCCGTGGCCGTGATGGCGGCGAGAACGATCTCCGCGAGCCAACCAATGTCGAACACGGAGGCATGCCGCAGCAACTGCTCATCCGTTTCCATTCTCCACCGGAAACGTGCCGAGCGCAGGGAGCGGATCATCTCCGGTCGGTGCGAAGGATCCCAGGAATTCCAGTTCTCCGGCAGGCTGATCAGGAAACGAACCGCATCCGCCTCGAAGGTGAAGCCTAGCGCCGCATCCGCGCCATCCAGCGTGAAGCATGATGAGATGACGGGAGAGGAGTTCTTCAACTGGAGGGTAGCCTCCGCGCCTGTGGTGAAACGCCGGATGACGGCAGGCTCGAAGTAACGGTGGACGAAGAAGCGGATCTCGCCGATCAGGGAGGTCCAGCGCGAGATGGAAGGGAGATCAATGGTGACTCCCGCTTCGGGATCGGGAGGAGGGAGGATCTGAGAATGCCAGCGCGGGAAGGCGTTCGAGGAATCACGGATGGCAACCGGCGCGTCGTTGCGCAATTGGAAGGCGAAAGGACGAACAACGGGAACCTCCCTGATAGAGCCATCGGCATTCCTGATCAGGAAGCTGCCCAAATTCTCCAGCGATTCCGCGCTGCAGAAACTGTGGATGTCCACGGCCTGCACCGGCGGCCCTGCGGGGTCGACAGGTATCCAGTGGCGAAGCTCGCGTTCACGGACGCCAAAGCGCTTGGAGATTCTGCCCGGTGCGAACTCGCGGAGCGCGTGGGCGATCCTCATGGTGGGCGTTTCCATCCCCGAAGTGGCATTGCGGGCAGGAGCGTGGATGGCGACTTCCGCCAGGTTCAGATCCCCGAAAAGCGTGCTGGCGATGAACTCAGGCAGCGGATGGTGCAGGATGAAATGCTCTCCCTCCGGGACATCCCCACGCAGCCAGCCGGTGGTCAAGCGGCGGTGAAGTGTGGGAATGACGGCGGTCATGAGCGCCCGCGGAGGCGACCAGAGCAAGTGGTCGATTTCCTTGTCATTCCTGATTGCCAGCGCACCGCGGAGCCACTGGACAAGTTGTTCCTGTTTCTCCGTTCCTTCGAGGACCTCACCCACAAGGGCGCTGATCCTCCTCTGGATGTCCCACCCGTTTGCGTGAGTTGCCGGGGCGCTTGCATCTTGCCAGACGTGCCCCGCGTCGAGTTCCCTGCCCAGCCAATCCATCAAGGCGTGGACAGCCTGCATCTTGAGCACGTGGCGATTGGCAAGCGGGAGGTCGCGGGGGCGCAACTCGGGATCGAAGAGAAGATCGTAACCTTGATAGGCAAGGCGGTCCCTCCCATAGTCGGATAGCACCAGCACCGTCCACGGCCGCATGACCCGTTGGCGACCGGCGCGTCCCTTGCGCTGGAGGAATGAAGCCGGATCGCGTGGTGCCTTGTGCTGCACCACGACTCCCACTTCGGGATCATTGAAGCCGACCTCCAGCGATGCCGTGGCCACGATGATTTCCGCCCTTGAATCCACGCCCGTGTCCTGGGAACTGACCCGGTCGACGTGCAGGTTCGAAGCCGGGTCAAGACGATGACCGAGGTCCTCTGGCAAGCGCCATGACTGGCCATTCAGGAAGCGGCTTTCCTCGCTGGCCAGACTGCGGGCGCGAAGATTCGCCAGTGACCCTCCCGGGTGTCGCTGGGGGTCAGGGATCGATCCGTAGGGAGGCCGCCAGTCCGCCCTCAAGCCCTCAGCATCGAGCACGTTGGTGTACATGCGGTTAGTCACATCCAGGTCATCCGTGAAGACGTAGACCTTCCTTCCGTAGGCACCAGGCGTTCCGGGTCCCGGAGGATCGAGCACGCGGCGCATCAGCATCACCGTCTGGATCGTGGTGGAGAGCAAACTCGCCCCGCTCATCGGATCTCCCCGCAGGGCGATCATGTACTCCATCCCCTCGGAGATCATCTCTTCGTGTGCCGGGGAGATTTCTTCCACATTCGCCGGGGCCACTCCTGTGAGCTGCGAGAAGAACACGGGAGCCTCCATCAAGGTCGCCGAAAGCCCCACGAAATGAGGCTTGGCTGCAGTGCGATAACGCCAGCGCCTGATCAGGTAGGCGATCTGGGCGCCCTGGTTGCCCGCGCAGGTGTGAGCCTCGTCCATCAGGACGAGTGAGGGCCGCTTCGCCGGTGACTGGCCGACGCCGAAGAGATGCCAGTGCCTCTTGTCGGACATCCGCTGGTTCATCATCTCCGTGGTGGTGAAGAGCAGATCCGGAGGATTCTTCCGCATGCTGTCACGGGTCAGGCGGACCTCATCCGGACCAACAGTCCCACCACATTTGCTGTCGGTGCAGCGGAGTCGTTCGATTCCTGAGCTGATATCACCCTCATCCCATAGCAGCGGGCTTGCGCATGAGGGGCAGGAGAGGAAGGGGCAGATGCGTCCCGCCGCGTGCCAGTGCCATTTCTCCGCGACCTTTGACGCCCTATCCGGGGTGGGTCCGAAGAAGGCCCCAATCACCAGACCGCGCTTTCCTTTCCCGGCCAACAGGGGATTGACCTTGCGGATTTGCCGCAGCGTTTCAGCAAACTGGTCCTTGAGAAGCTCATTCCTCGGATAGAGAGCCAGTGCCCGGGTCCATGACGATGCATCCGACTCGATGGAACCCGTGAGATGGGTCAATGCGGGAAGATAAAACGCGAGCGTCTTGCCACTGCCGGTGCCGGCGCAAATGACTGTCGCGGAAGAGACGCTCTGGTTCGCAAGACCCTGGGTGCCGGAGGCAGGCTGTCCGGCGAGTCGCAGTATTCTCGTGGTCGAGCGGACCTGGAAGCCTGCCAACATCACCTGGTTGGCGGGAGACTCCGCCCCGGTAAGTGCGCCCAAAACGGCAACCTGGAGTCCGGACAAACGCGGGGACCCGTCCGCCCATCCGGCGATGTAATCAGTCGCCGGGTGCGAACGGTCCGGATATTTCCGGGGCCGGAGAATGAACCGGAAATCCGAAACCAGATTGGGAGCACCCTGCCATGTCGGGGTTCCGGTAAAGTGCTTGGGGAATAATTGCTTCAGCCGCGCCATCAGACGGATGGATTCCGCCATGCGGGTGCGGTAGCGGCGTCCATCGTCGCCATTCCATCGGAAAAGCAGCCCGGCGTCCTCCATGGAGTCGATCCAATCGCGCGGATCATCGTCCAAGTGATGGCGGTCGATGAAGGCCGCGGCGAGATCCCAGAGCTCATCTCCCTGGAAGGAGCCGTCCACGAGGGACCAGGAAAGCAGGCGGGCTTCGAGGAGTTCCAGTTCACCCAGGAATTCGAGGTGGCGGAAGTTCATGGGAATTCGTCTGATGGAAAAGGCGACCTCACCGCGGCTTCACACGCAGATCCCCGGCAAAGCCCTGGTCGCGGATCCAATCGAAGACCTCCGGCGTAAGATCGGAGAGAGGAGCGCCTCCATCCGCAGCACATTTTTTTAGGAACTCCGCCACTGCAGCAGGAGTGTTTTCGAGCCCGAGCGAAGCGATTTTCTCCCGCATCAGGGCGGCCGTTCCGCTCACCTTGGAGATCGGTGAAGGATCTTGCGGGAGAGTTGCCTTCAACTCGTTGAGACTACCGGCCAAGCGATCAAGCTCACTCAAAATGGGACGGCATTTGGCGAGTCCCCGGTAGCCATTGAACACCGAGTAGCCGGGTTGCTCAGCTGCAATGTGGTCCATCCAGATCTTCCTGAGATCCCGTTCAAGCGCATCCGCGAGCGCCTTGGCTTTCACGCCGCACTCGGCCCAACTGTTGTCGTTGGCGATCTTGCTGCGGTTGCTGTCGAGCTTCTTGACCAAGCTCCCGATCTTGGTCTTCAGTCCCCTGACAGCAGCGGCATCGATCGCGGGCCGCGGCATCCCTTCCGCGGCCAGGATTTCCATGGACTTCGTCAGGCTGGCGATCTTGACAAGATGAGCCGTGAGCTCATCGCGGATCTTTTCCATGGTCTCGACGAGGTGCTTGTCCTCGTCACTGGACTTGATCCGGCCAATGCTGGGTCTGAGTTCGGCGCAGCGTGCGACGAATGTGGGTGCGGCGGCTTCCATCATGGCTTCAAGAATCCTGGTTCATGTTTTCCCAAGCGGCAGCGAGGGCCTCCAGATCGGAGCGCAAGCCCGCGGTGGTCTTATCCAGGTCGGACGGAACATCCTTGAGTTTCCCGGCCACCGTTGCCTCGGTCTCGGCGAGAAAGACCTCATAGTCCTTGATGAGCAGGGAGACCCGCTCCATCAAGGCGTCATCCATCTGCGAGACGCAGGAGAGCACGATGTCGAACCTGCCGGCGCTCTCCTGCAAGCGGCCGGCCTTGCTCAATTGATCGCGGATCGCCCCGAGCGAAGTCGCATCCTTGATCCTCGGCAGAAGTTCGGTAGGTTTCCTGTCGCGGAATCGGAAAACCCCGGCATCACCGGCCTCCACCACGGTTGCGCGCAGGTTGGCGACCAGTTCGCTGGCGTCGAAATCCTTGCCGAAGGCCCGGGTCACTTGCTCAGCCCAGCCAACGATTTCCTCGCCGCGCCGGATGACCGCCTCGGGCTTGCGCAGATTCCGGCAGTGCTCCTTGAGACCTTGGGACGGGAGCTGGAAATACGGCACCGGATCCTCCTCCAGATCCCACTTGCTGGCGCGCAAGGCGGCCGCGGCTTCCAGCAGCGGAAGCGAATCGAGCGCATGAATCTTCGCGCCGCTGCCTTGGCGGGCGGATACCAGGCTCAGCAGTGCACTGCGCAGTTCGTTGCGATTGCGGAAAGCGCCGAACTTGAGCTTTTGCCAAGGCGTCTGGGGATCGCCGGTCATGGCCGGGTCCGGTGGTGCTTCCGCGAGCATCGCGGCCAGGTTGTCAGCGTCGGTATTGGCAGAGGCTCCCGGGAGATTGAGGATGCGGGCCCCGATCAAAAGCGCCTGCGCCACGGGGGTGATCCCCTCGCGGGATAGCAGGCTGCCCTTGCGGATCAGGTGCTGCGCGGCCTGCGCGGCGAGTTTCGCGATGAAGTTCGTGTAGCGCGCGTAGTCGGTTTCACCGTCTTCGTAGTCCCAGTTCTTCCTTTCGTGATAGCGGACAACGGCCTTAATAGCGGTGATGAAACGGGGACCGGCCACGTCGTCATCGAATTCCTCCTCGGTGGCCGCGATGACCACGGCCTTCTCTAAGTCCGGGTTGCTCTGTTTCGCTTTCGGCAGATAGATCTTATCGGATATGCTTTTTACATCCTCGATGAAGAGGGCATTCGCATCGAGCCACGAGCAGACAGCGTCCGAGAGGTAATTGCGGAGGTTCTTTGCGGGCGTCTGTGTCAGCACGCCGCTGATCCGCCAGTCATCCAGCGCCTCCTCCCAAAGATCCTTGCGGTCTTTTTTCGAAGGGGTGGTGGTTGCATTACTCGGCCCCCCTCCCTGGTTGACGGCCGGCGTCTGGTCCGGGAGACGCGCCTCCGGCTTCGCTCCCCAAGGAACCTGCGGAATACTAAAAGCATCGTAGATCCCGGCGGCCATGGAGGCGGCCTCTCCCTTTGATCTCGGATCGTCGCCCCAGAAATAGATGAGGGGTGCAGCGCGGCGGATCTCCTGATCCCCCAGCGTTGCGCGGGCGTGCATGCTCACCTCCGGCCCCAGCAGAGTGGCCCGGAAGTCCGCGAAGTCAGCCGGAGGGAATTCACCTTTTTCCCACAGGACCCGGTTGTCGCGGATGGTCGAGATCAGCAGGCGGTTGATCAGCAGGCGAGGATCGAAACGATAGATGTTGTTAGGCCGATCGTACAAGTACTGCCGGGCCAACTGGCGGATCGCGCCGGGATTGAAGGGAAACAGCGGGTAGTTCCCGCGCTTGCAGCGGTCGAATGCCAGGAGTTGCTTCTGATCGGACTCCGTCGTGTCGTCCTGGTGCCTTTCGAAGAAACACTCGATCCAGGCGGTCGAGTCCCCGCGGTCACTCCTGCGCCTGAACATTTCGCCCAGACGGGAAACGCCCCAGCGTGCGGCATTCAGGTAGCCGCCGACGAAGTTCTGGAAGCTCTCCATCGCTTCCTCTTCCGAGGCGAAGGGCTTGCTCTCGATCTTCCATCTCGCCTGGGCCCGGGTTCTCACGGTTTCGTCGGAGAGTCGGCCTTCGGTCACGGCGAGCGCGGTCCGCATCACGCACAGCTCCTGTTTCCCGTCACGGATCCCTTCACGGATCATCACATCGAGCAAGGGCCCCTGGATGCCCGCAAGAACGGCGAAATCCTCCACCAGCAGGACCAACTCCCGGCCATCTTCCAGCAGGTTCCGGCGGATCTCGAGGAAGAGTTCGGTCAAGGAAACGCCTCCCAGATCGATCAATCCCGACCGGGCTGTTTCCAGCACCTCGTTCAGGAAGCGGATGGCATCGGCCATCATTCCCGGATCCCGGCGGAGGGTGATGATATAAAGGCGTGCCGACTGGCTGAGCAGGTCGAGGTTGAGATCCGCACTGCCGATGAAGCCGAAGTCCGCGGCGAGGAACTCGTTTTCCGTGGGTCCGGCACCGCGGCCTTTGCTGCCGTGAAGGCAACGGTCGGAGATGCGGGTCAGCACGCCCCATTTTTGTTCATCATCCCCTTCATGGGAGGTGAAGTGCCGGTTGATCTCGGGATCCTGCAGAAGCGCGACCAGCGTCCGCGCGTTGCAATGGTTGAACCGCGGTTTGTCATCCGGCTTCGGGGATCCTTGCTTAATGCGGGCCGCAGCCTCGCTGCCGGCGTTTTCCAGGGCCACCAGCAGTTCTTTCTGGAGGGTGCGCGTCGCGCCCAGGCGGTCGGGCGGGGTTTTCGCCTCGTCGAGCTTCCTACGAAGATCATCGTACTTGGCACCGGGAAGTTCGCGGAGGATCAGGCGCAGCACCTCCTTCAGGCTGGAACTCTTGGGAATGCGGACGATATGGCGCGTCGCGTGGTCCGGCCGCAGGCGCAAGCGGGCATCCAGCCAGCGGATCATGTGGGACTTGCCTACCCCGGAATCACCCACGATCGGGAGGATCAGGGTTCCGCTCGGCGGCTTCCGGACGAGGAGTGCATCCAGGACATCCTCTTCCGTCTGCGGTATCGGCTCCGAATCCACACCGAAGAAGCTCCGGCTGAGCTTCATCGGCTGGTGGACGGCGAGGAACACCTCCTCCGCCGCGGTTTCCGCTTCAGTCACGAAGCAGCGCATGTGATCTTCATCCGTGGGAGGCCAGAAATTGGCGAGGCGCATGGGCTGAGCAGCTTGGTAGTTCGGTTCAGGGATGATAGGAAAACTCCGAAACGTCGGAAAGGATCTGCGCCCCACTCCGTCCGGTCAGCGCGACGCGGTGATTATGAGGCGAATCCGCCTTGAGCGATTGGCGGAGGAGGCCTTCCTCTTGCAAACGGAGTAGCGCGCGGCTGAGACTGGTGGACAAGCGCCCCTCGGGCAGCGCTCTCCACGAATATTCATCCTCCCGCAATAGCAACACCGCTTCTATCTGCCTGCGGTAGTCCCCGCCATCGATCACCGGGAGATCCTCCGCGAGGCGACGGATGAAATCCTTTGCGGGAAGGGTCTTGTGCTTCCCGAACACCGCGGGCAAGGCGTCCCTGACGGCTTCGGTGGGATCCGGGGTGGCCCCTCTGGACATGCGCGGTGACCAGGCGAAGCCCAGATAAGATGCCCACTCCTTGAAGGAGGGCCAGCGGGTATCATTCTGGAACACCACCCGGTCCGGGGGCAATTGGTGGCGGAAGATCTCCTGGGCATCGGTCCAACCGCCGATCTCTGTCATCCACGCGTCTTGGGCGAGGAACCAGGAGAGCGCCAGCGTGAAGTCGGCGGAACGGGCCTCCTCCTTCGCCCACAAGTCGGCATTGTTCTTCGGATCGAGCACGAGTCTCCTGGCGACCCGCGGCAAATGTTCCGCTTTCCGTTCGGCACCGAGGATGTCCGCATGGATCACGACCGTCCCGTCCGGTTTCGTATCGAACAGTCCCAGGGAGAGCCAGGTATTCAGTGTGGTATTGGCGTGGTCCTGGCTGCAGGCCTCTTCAGGAGCGCAGAGCTTGAGCAATTGTTCCCGGTTGAGGTTCTTGCGGGCGAGCACCAACTGGAAGATCGCGATGAGGACCGGATAGATTCCATCGCTGGGGCGGTTCAACAAACTCATGATTTGAGATGGCGGAGGAGATCCAGGAGATCGATGGCGGGGAATGTCCCATCGCCAATCCTGCGGTGGGGATGACTCGGGGCGGGGCATTCCTCGGGCAGTAGGATCAGGTGGAGGGGGCGCTCGACGAGGAAGAGTTGGTCATAGGGAGCCGCAGCGCTCAACTCCGGCGGGATGAAGGAAACGCGCGGAACCCGCGGATGGTTGACGAAGGACTGGTCCTCGGAAGGATCCCGGACAATGAGAAACTTCTCCGGAGCGGCGGCCTGCATCTGCGCGATCGGGTTGCGCTCGCCTTCCCATGACTTGCGTCTCCGCCACGCGGCGGGCAGGGAGATCTCGCGGATGCCCGCGGCGCAGAGGAGCCTGAGGCCGTCGGTGATTCTCATGCCAAGCTCATCGCGGGAAGCACCGGTGGTGCGATAGGTGACGAGGACCGTTCCGCAGAAATGGACAGCGGGGATCCGCCCGAGAGCAGGTGCGATCGAACCAAGAAGATCCGCCGGCGGAAAGGGGGCTTCATCCCCCGGGGCCTCAGGGACATCATGAATGTCGGCCTCCGGCACCCGGTAAGTCTGCTGCAAGACTCCGACGAGGGGCCTGCTGCCCTTGAGGATCTGCTCCATCGACGACCAATTGCGGCGGGCCGCTTCGACTGCCTCCTGGCGATAGCGGCCAACCTGCTGATCCCAGGCATCCTCCGAAAGCGGCGAATTCCCCAGAAGGCGGACGGTGGCATGCACCGGTGGGGCGGCCTCGCCCGGCCCGGTGTAATCCGTGCCGGTATCCACGAGTTCGATCACTCCGGCGCGGGCCAGCATCAGGAGCGTGCGGATGTTCCAGCCGATGTTGCGCTCGCTGTCCCACTGCTTTCCGGGTCTCAAGGCGCGCAGGTCCAACCGGCGGAGATCATCGACAGTTTGACGGCTATGCCAGAGCGTCCGCCAGCGTTCTAGGCCCAGTTCATCCCCGATGAGATTCGGTGTGCTCATGCCCTGCCCGGTCCTGAGGTCGTCGTCGGTCGGGAGCAGGATGGAGACGGATGCCCTGCCATCGCGCCCGCCCCGGCCCACCTCTTGATAGAAGCGGTCCAAGGTTTCCGGAACGCAGGCATGAATGACGAGCCGCACATCCCCCTTGTCCATGCCGACGCCGAAGGCGGAGGTGGCGACCATGAGATCGGTCCCGCTGTTCCGCCATTTGATGATGGCGCTCTCCCGCTCCTGGGCCGGACAGTCCCCGTGGACCAGGCCGGTGCGGTGCCATCCCTGGCTGATGCACCAGCGGTGCCAGCGAATGGCGTCCGCCACCTTCGTCACGTAGAGGATCGAAGGTCTGGGTGCATGGCGGAGGGTTTCCAGTATCCGCTCCCCGCGCTCGTCGTCCGTCTGGCAGCGCGCCATGAAGTAGTCCGGCTCCGGCCTGAGATGGACGGCGGCGAGCGTGGTCAGTTCCACGCCGTCCCCCGTGTGGAAGAGGCGCCGCAGATCCGAGTGCGTTTCCGCGGTCACCGTCGCGGTCATCAGCAGGGTCTTGAAAATCCTGCCTTCGGGACAGGCGCTGCGGAGTTGGCGCCACAGGGCGGTGAGCGTCTGGAACTCGGGCCGGAAGGAAGCGCCCCACTGCGTGACCAGATGCGCTTCATCAATGACGAGCGCGCTCAGGAACCCGCGCGATGCGGCCTCCGCGATATCCTTGCGGAGTGCTCCGACGAGGCTCTCCGGGGAGACATACAGCAGTCGCTGCTGCCCGCTGCGGATCCTCTCGCGGATGGCTGCGGCAAGGGACGGATCAAGCCCGGAGCGCCACGCATTGATCGCGGTCGTGGAATCGCGGGAATGTTGCCGCGCCTGCTCCATTTGATCGAACGCAAGCGCGATGGTGGGGACCACGATGATGGTCAGGCCTGCGGTCTTGGCTGGGCCTGCGAGTGCGGCGGAGAGACCCACCAGGCTCTTGCCGCTGCCGGTGGGCAACACCACCAGGCGCACGCAACCGGCGGGGGACAACATCACGGACCGGATGGTCTCCGCCTGGGCCGGGGAGAGGTAATTTTCCACCAGATCTGACAAGGCTGGATCCGCCGGGATCCGCTGAGCGAGGGAGAGCCTTGGATGGCGTTCTTCACCTCGCTCCGCCGCGGAGAAGACGCCCCTCCCCTCTTCCCGCGCCAGCGCCGAGCGATGCAAGCGGCCGAGCCATGCCGGCGACCAGTCATCCGCTTCCACCGCGAGAACCCCGTCCACTTCGCGGACCCGGCAGCCGTAGGATTTCCACGCTGCGGCAGGCGGCCACGGATGGGAGCCCGGGCGCAGGGAAATCTGGGCAATCCCGCCATGCCTGCCTTCATGGCGCAGGACCTGCCGCACCAACACCGCAAGATCCGCGGGACCCGCTCCGCTGCCTACTTGCAGAGCCAGGCGCAGCCGCTCGCAAGGAGCATCCGCGAAGGGAGTGCCTGGCAAGCCTTCCACGTTTCCCGCGCGCAATGCGGATTTCAAAGTAGCGAAGTCAGTCACGGGATCTTCTCAAGCGGACTACAGGAAAGGACGACCACGCCCGCGGAGTCCAGGCGGATGCGCGGGTACTGGACGCCGGAAGCCAGCCTGCGGGTCAGTGAGCGCGCTTGCTCGATCTCCCGCTCCAAGGCGGCCCGCTCCGGGGCAAGCGTCTGCGGCATGGCATCCAGGCGGCTTAGCAACTGTTCCTTGGCCATGGCGCGGGCCGCCGTGAAGGCATTCGCCCTGGAGCTGGCCAGCGCCTGAAGGTCGTGTTTTTCAGTGAGCAAGCGCTCGGCGACACCCCGCACGGAATCGCAGAGGTCACTCCAGTTGCCGCAGCCGGTGCGTGCAATCGCCTCGGGCCAGAGACCGGGAGTGAGATTCGTATCGTCGGGCTTGCGGTAAGGCCTGGCCAATTCGAAGAGGCATTCATCGTCAGCCGCTTCGAGTTCCTGGTCGATCCAGATGGTCTCAACGATGGGAGGAAAAGCGGCATCCGCCAGACGACCTGTGACCGGGGAATTCCCTTCGCCCCCCACATCCGCCTCAATGATGAAGTCGAGGCGGAAGAACATCCTTGGCGAGGGCAGATCGAGATCCCCCACCATTCGCCACATCGCAAAGCCCGTTCCCCGGTCATCCCATGAAATATGAGCGAGGATGCTCTCGATCACGGGATTCCCGAGACGAGCCAGACCACAAACCCGGTGGATGGCAGTTTCCCTTCTGGATGTTAGAGAGTAGGTGAGCGGCGGATGGAAGTAATGGTGTCGGGCATTCCGGTCGATCGCCGGACCGAACCAATGCTGGAGATCCGCCAGCGACAGCAGAGTGTTTGTGCCCTTAGCCGCCTTGCTGTAGTGGTAACGGAATACCGGATCGCCCTTTGCCCTCTCGCCGGCCTTGCTGAATTTGAGGCAAGTGGACATCCAGTCATCGAGAATAGCGGCCAATTCATCATCGGACTCCTCGTATTCCTCGATCCGATCTTTCGGTGGCTCCGGCCCGCCCGCCACGGGCGATTGGATGGAATCAAGCGCGTCCTGGTTGCGGATGAGCTTGAATTCCCGCTCCAAACCATCCGGAGACGCGAGCTTCTCCCGGCTTGCATGGAGGGCTTCGGCTCCTTCGAGGAAAAAGGCCAAGGAGAGCAGGGCCATCTCCTCCTCGACCACATATTGGAGTGCCGCAATGGAACGGGAGAAGACCTGCCATGCCTCGTCCAGACAAGCTGTCCAAGCATTGCCAGTCCCCGCTCCCGCGGGTTTCAAGGCGAAGGAAGTCACTTCCTTGCCACTCCCGAAGCGGTCGAGGCGTCCCATCCTCTGTTCGATCCTGTTAGGAGAGAAGGGGAGATCGAGGTGGATCAGGCAGCAATCGCCGCCCTGGAGATTGAGACCTTCCTCAGCCAACCAATCGCAGACCAGCACGCGGGGGCCGGGAACTTGCCAGCGCTCGGCCCACTCATCGGAACCCGTGCTGTGGCGGATCACGAGATCCGGATCCCCGGACAGCGAAGATGCCAGAACATCGGCGGCGTTCGGAGACGAGGTGATGCAAACCACGCGCCGGTTCTTGGCGAGCAGCAAGTCAAGAACCTGGCGAATGATCCTGGAGTGCTCCTGCTGGTATTCGCCAGCGATGCGGCCCAGCGCAGCGATATTCCCGAGGATATCCGCCTCACCCTCGAAGAGCGGGACATCCAAGAGATCCCGCAGCACGCGCGGGTCTGCCAGCGGGCCGAAAGCTCCGGCCTCCAGCGCCGCGGCACGGCCAAGTCGGCAACGCGCACAAAACACGAGGGCTTCGAGATCTGCGACCGCTTCCCACAAGGCGATGAAGACACGCGCCAGGGACTTTGCAGCGGGCGAGTCTTCCTCTCCCCACACGCTGGCCGCGGCCGCGGCCCGCCATTCTTCAACGACGGCATGGATGCGGGCTGCGGGCTGCGAATCCCAATCGATCTGCGTCAGCTTTTTCCTTCCGGTCATCAGGCCAGCGATCCGTTCATCCCTGCGGTTCCGGAGGATCCGGCGGTGTAGGCGGTAAGTCTCCGAGAGATGGACCCGAACGCGGCGGACCATCTCGCGTATCCCTTCATCCTCGTCGCCGCGTTCCAGGAGCGGTTGCAAAGCGGAAAGCAGGCTTTGAAGCCGGCGGTCGGTTGGAAACACCGTAGCCAACTCGGCGGCCGATGATTCCAAGAAGAACGGCAACTGATCCTCCGTGAAGCTCGCGAAGAGATCCGCGAGATGCTGCCGTTTGGCGATCCTCTCGCGGAACCCGTCCACCTCATCCAAGTCATAGACCGCCGGGTCCAGCAGATGCAGAAGGGACAGGAAACCGCTTTCGTTCCGCAGCACCGGTGTCGCAGAGAGCAGCAACAGGTTCCGGCAGCGCTTGGGGTCGCTCAACCTCCGTACCGCGGAGAAAGCCCCGCCGCCGGCTTTCGCCAACTGGTGAGCCTCGTCCACGACGATGAAGTCCGGCTGAAACTCATCCCAATCCTCGATCTCTTCCAGTGCCGCGAAGAAGATCTCATGGCCGTAATCGGCGGATAGCTGGCAGCGGTCCCGGAGTTGGCCTTCCCATTGGGGAATAAGGGCCTGGGGGGCGATTACCAGAACCTGATGGGATTGCGGATGGTCGAGAATATGCTGCCTTACCACAATTCCCGCCTCGATGGTTTTCCCTAGGCCCACCTCATCGGCCAGCAGATAGCGTTGGACCGGATCCGTGAGTATCCGCTGGACCACGTCGATCTGGTGCTGGTGAAGTTCGACCGGTGCGGAAATCAATCCTGTCATTCCGGAAGATGCAGCCCGCTGTCGCACCATGTGCCGGACCAGACCGTTCCTCCATTGGTGCAGAAAAGGCGTTTCCGAGAGCCGGGCGACCACGTGCTGCCAGGGATCATCCAAGGGCTTGTTCCAGCGGACATGAACATCTTGCTCCGGAACCTTCGCGTTCTGCCGATTGGGCAACTGGATGTGTATCGCGCCGTCGATGTGATCGAAAACCCTCCCCATCCTCCAGGCCCCAAGGAGAGGATCGAAGAAATATGCCCGGGTTTGTTCGGGAAGTGTAACCCTCTTCAATTCGGAAGTGGGAACTTCATATCGCGGCCAATTGGAATTGGCAGGGCTATCGAAGTACTGCACGACGGAGGCAGTCTGACCGTATTGGAGTAACTTGCCCAAGCCGAGATCGTTGCCCTGCCACCTCACGAAGGAACCCGAGGATATGGAGTTCATTCCGTTCTGCCTATCTTGAATTCATCTGGTCGCTGAGCACTACCGCGAACGCGTTATGATCGTGAATGCTCTCATGATTGACGGCCTTCACCGTGAACGAGGCCACGCGTGGATCCGCCTTAAGTCGAGTGGCGACATTTCGAACCACATCCTCCACAAAGACGGGATTCTCGTAGGCTTGCATCGTGACGTAGCGCTCGTCGGACCGCTTGAGCAGCGCGTAGAGCGGCGCGGATCCGGATTGCTCCGCCACGGCAATCAATTCCTCGATCCAAATCAGATCCCATCCGCCATCCGCGTGCTGGCGCGGGCGGACTTCCATGGTGACGTAGCCCCGCTGGTTGTGGGCGCCGTATTCACTGATCTCCTTGCTGCAGGGGCAGAGCGTGGTGACCGGGACCATCACCCGGAGCGCAAAATCGTCACGGGTGCCATTCGAGGTGCCCAGAAAGGTGCAGTCGCATCCGACCTTGGCCGGCGATCCGCTCACGGGAGCCTTCTTCGTGACGAAGTAGGTGAAGGAAACCTCGATGTGGGCTTCCTCCGCATCAAGTCGCTTCTTCAGATCGTGGAGGATGTCCGGCAACGTCCGCATCGTAACTTCACCCTCGTGGCGTGAGAGGA
>Ga0307414_10000436_pt1 | contig 22096 bp, 25 predicted proteins | sample DK1Ometagenome_FD_203804 | JGI IMG/M metagenome (GOLD analysis project Ga0307414, IMG submission 203804) | Maize rhizosphere microbial communities from greenhouse at UC Davis, California, United States - DK15-O-3 | ecosystem: Host-associated > Plants > Roots > Rhizosphere > Soil | place: USA... | reverse complement strand
GGGAAGTCGCAGGAACACGCTAAACGAATCTCTCAACTGCTCTGACCAGAGTGTGGCAACGGGAAGGCTTTCGGCTTCCTCGGGTTCCTCCTGCACACTTTGGTCTACCAGTGCGGTTACGTAAACGCAATAGTGATGCGGTGGGGTATTCCAGGTACCAAGGCTGCTTTTTCGGTAAAAGCTCCGGGAGGAACCTCCCAGTTTAACTTCATAGGCAATCTGGCCGCTTTGTTTTTTCTCGGGAAGAAACTCAAGCGCTACGACAAAATCGCCTTTCAGCTGGATGTTTTCCTCACTGATATCCAGCCGCAACCAACCCTGCTCCACCCCATATCTTCGAACGATAGGCCTGTCGATCAGTCTGCGAGTAGGTTTGCCGTTTTCGATTCCATAGAAATTCAGCCTAAAAGAGACACTGTCCCGCTCGGACTCAAAAAGGTAGATGTTTACCGAAGTTATCTGAGCGCTGGCTCCTTTCAGTTTGATCAACTGTCCTATTTCAAAAACGTCATCTTTTTGGAACATCCCATCGGAAAAGTGGACGAGCAGATTGCGGTTTTTGATCCCGAATTTCCTTTCCACCAGACGTTCGCCGATGACGTCAATCTGCTCCAGATGAGTTTCCTTCTGAGTCAGGTGTATGATCTGGTGTGGGGGATTCAGTGAGCCGATCAAAAAGGATGACTGCTCATATCCTATCAATGAGAAGGTAAGCCGGTCGCTTTCGTATTCTTTGGGAATCATGATATCGAACTGTCCATCCACGTCCGTGGTGGTACCGACATCGCGGTTGATGATCCCGATGTTTACGAAGGAAAGCGGCTCTGATGTCACTGCGTCAAGTACTCTTCCGGAGATTCTCTTTTGGGGAAAAGCCTGAAAAGCAAGTGCTAGAAAAAGGAAAAAGAAGGAAAGTCCCAGGCGGTTCATGCCTGAAATTATAGGTAAAAACCAACGGAGAAAAGGTGCTTAACGGACTTTAACCCGAAACTTTTTTCACTCGAGCGCTTCCCAACACGCTTTGCCATCGGGGCAGGCTCACTCAAAGAGCGGGAGATCGGCTCTGAGTCCTCTATGTCTTTCGGAGGAAAAGGGACCTGTTGTGCTTGTCCCTGTAACTGTATTCCAAGCTAAAATTGCCTGACCTGCATCAGGGTAAAAATTTCTGTCGCCCAGACTGACTGGTTAATCTTCCAAAAAAGCAGGTTTGTCAGGATTCTTTAATTGGCGTTTATCAGGGTCGTTTATTTGGGCATAAACAGATTTCAAGATGGAAAGATTGCTTTCGACCCTAGTCCTTGCAATGGCACTTAGTTTTCATTGTATAGCCCAGACTTCTGATCCGGCCAAGTCAATCATGGTCATCATAGCACATCCGGATGATGAGTTGTTGATTTTGCCCCTGGCTGCAAAATACCAGCGGGAGGGAATAAATGTCCGACTTGTCATCGCAACTGATGGACAGAAGGGTGTTGTGCCACATTTCAAAGTTCCGGAAGGAGAATCACTGGCCACAATCAGAAGACAGGAAGCAATATGCGCTGCGGAGGTGCTGGGACTATTACCTCCCCTGTTTCTGGAAATGGAAGATGGCTCGCTTGCAGAGTTTGGAAATCTGTCCATCCTGAAGGAGAAAATCAAAAAGGTGATTGCCGATGAACGGCCAGACCTGATGATTACCTGGGGACCGGAAGGAGGATATGGCCATCCAGACCATCGCATGGTACATGCTGTGGTAAGCGAAATTTATCAGGAAGGCTGTGAGGGGTGTTCCCCCATGCTTTTATTTCCCGGCTTTCCGTCTGAGGTAGATCTACCCTTGGAAAATCTGACAACGTTTGGCGCCAAGTTCATTGCAGGAAATCTTCACCGGGTTCGGACAAAGTTCTTCACCCATCAGATCAAATACAGCAGCAGGGATCTGGAGCTTGCCAGAAAGTCTTTTGCCTGTCATCAGTCCCAGTTTGACGGGAAAACGGCGGATGAAATCTTCCTCCTGATGAGTCTTGCCGGGAATAAGGTGTACCTGAGGTCCTTTCATTCAGGCGCTGCAGTTTCAGAATCACTCTTCCACTAACATATCATGAACAACAAGACCGATACTATCTTCTGGGCCTCCTCCTTAGTCGTAGGCCAAACACTGAATGCACTTTCCTCATTCTACTGGGAATCAACCGGGCGCTATTCGATGAACGGCTCCGTTTTGATTATCCTTGCGATGGTTTTTTGGGCAGTGGGATTTGTGGGACTGTTTGGCCTTTTGAAAAAAGACAGTCCCTGGTTTTCCCGTTTTGGACTGCTTTACGCCTTCTACGGTTGTTTGGGCGGGATTGCTTTTGGATTTGAAGGACTTTACTCCACTATATTTGATGTGAGTGATCAGGTGGGACTTGAGGCTTTTGAAAAATATCCACTTCATATGAATTTGGTCTTATTCTGGGCTGGCCCGGCATTTCCGCTTACCTTATTACTATTCGGTGTGATGTGGACATTTCACAGAAAGTCACCCAGATGGATTGGGTTGGCAATGGCTGTTGGCGGAATACTTTTCCCAATAAGCCGGATACTTCGAATTGAATTGGTAGCCCATTTGGCAGATTTGGTGTTGCTTGTTCCGGTAGTTGTGATTTTCCTTACTTTCATCAAAGAAAGGGACCCCCACCTTGATCCAGAAAAATCCAGATGAAATCGAGCATGACAAAACCGTCACACACTGGGATGATTATAAAATGCGAAGATTCTCCCGATCCGCCGCGGCGGACGGGACAGGCTATATGGCCTTTAAAAGACAAATTATAGTCATATGAAAGCTGCTGTTCGATTCAATTATCATTTTTTTCAGTTCGTCCTGCTTATTGTATTCAACTTCGCACTCAACGGGCTTGTCCTGATAGCCGGAAGGGTGTTTGGGTCGGAAGCTGTTTCAGATGGAGGACTCGGAGCTCCTGATTATTTTATCCTATACAACAATGTACTGAAGGCATTTCTGGCGGTGGTAATCATTCACTTTTATCAGAATAGCCCCTTTAACAAGATTCCCAAACCCCTTTTCCGGTATTTCTTATTGGGCTTTTTCATACTTCTGGCAAACAGTGTGGTCGCAGTGATAATTGGACTAGTGCAAAACAGTCCTTTGACATCAGAGGATCTGACAGGATCTTTGGCGACCCTGCCCTTTAAATTCACGATGGTTGTATCTGCTCTTTTTGTTTACTTTCTGGCCAGCCGCGAAGAAAACAAACAGGTAAAGGAACTCAATCAATTGCTTCAGATCACCACACTGCAGGAATTGAAGGCAAAAGCTGAACTAAGCGCTCTTCAAGCAAAGGTCAACCCGCATTTTCTATACAATTCCCTGAACAGCATCTATCACCTCATCGACGTTCACCAGGAAAAAGCCAAGGAAATGGTCCTGCTGCTGAGCAAGCTTTTCCGTCTTTCCGTCAACACCTCAGACAATCTTTATTGCACGGTAAGGTAAGAAGTCGATTTGGTGCAAACGTTCCTTTCGATTGAAAAAGTCAGGTTTGGGGAAAAGCTGAACTATCAAATTACAGTGCCCGAGGAATTACTGGACCACCAAATCCCGCGATTCCTTTTGCAACCTTTGGTAGAAAACTCAATCTTACATGGCACATCCAAGCTGCCTGGAAGCGGACTAGTCCAGGTAGTAATATCAAAAAACGAGGATATTTTGATGCTTGAAGTAATTGATAATGGGGTGCCTTTTGCTGAAACTCTGCAATTCGGGTATGGACTAAAAGGGGTTCAGGAGAAGGTAAAAAGGCTTGGAGGCCCCGGATCATTCTTCGAGATTGTAAGTGAGCCCTCAGAGCAATCGAAGCGGGTAATTATCAGACTGACATGCGTATGAAGGCATTGATTATTGAGGATGAGCTGCACGCCCTTGGGGGGCTTAAAAGGCTGATAGGCAAACATTCTGATGTTTTAGAATTAGTTGGGACGGCAACAGACGGTAAGCAAGGGGTGGAATTGATCGAACAGACCAAACCCGATGTGATTTTTTTGGATATAAACATTCCGGTCTTCAATGGCTTTGAACTACTCAACAAGATTTCCTATTTCCCGAGTGTAATCTTCACCACTGCATACAATGAATTTGCAGTCAAAGCTTTTGAAGCAAACGCCGTGGACTATCTGTTGAAACCAATCGAGCCAGCACGGTTTGTTCAGGCAATCGAACGTCTCAGTCCCACCAAACGGTCAAATTCGCCTGACCAGGAATACCAGATGCAGCAAATGCTTAAGGACTACTTTTCAGAGAGGGAGTTTTCAAGTATTTCAATAAAACTGAATAACCGGGTGATTTTTGTGCATCTCGATGAGATCACGCACTTCTATGCCGAAGACAAATATGTGATGGTTAACAACCTTGACTCTGCAAAACACATTACCTCGTTTACCATTCAGGAACTGGAACAACGGCTTCCCTCGCGGTTTATCCGAATCAGCCGTTCTGTCGTCATAAACAAAAATCACATCCGGGAAGCCCGGAGGAATTTTGGCAAATCCTATGAAATCATTCTTTGTGATAAGAATAGCTCCAGAGTGGAAACAGGAAGTAAATACGTGGATAACTTTCTTAGGGTAATCAGATAGTTTTAGAGGAGTTAGGGAGTTTTACCCCTAACCCTCACGGCACCATCCGCATTAATCTCCAAAGGCGTTTGCATGGAAGTCCATTTCAATTCAGCATCCAGATCGAAGGTTCAGAAAGGTTCGAGGGAAACTGTGTCGGAATCAACATCATTTTTTTCCATTTCTTTTTTCGTTTTCAACAAGTTGCCTTGTATTCAGAAAAGGGAATCCTGAGGGGAGTTTTATTGGTAAATCTGCTTGACTAGGTTCAAAAAGTTCCTCAAGCACCAAAAATCAACAAGGGAACGAGAAAGTGAAACACAGTGGATCGTGCTACCGGAAAACCGTTTCTCCCAAGTTTACATTGTGCCTATCACCCCAGCGGCTCATCTCCACCAAGATCGGTCTCAAAGTCTGTCCCTTGTCACTCATCTTATACTCTACTCTTGGCGGAACCTCTGGATAAGCAATCCGATCAATCAACCCATCCGATTCCAGTTCTTTCAACTGGGCGATAAGGACCTTTTCGGACACACCTTTTAACTTTCTTTTTAATTCATTGTATCTCAGACTCTCATCCAACAAAAAACCGAGGATGCTGAGCTTCCAGCGGCCACTCAGTACAGAGATGGTGTAGGCCATTCCACACTCCGCTTCCAGATGTACTTTATTGATGGTATTGGTAGATGTCTGTTTTCTCATTTCTTACTTTTTGGTAAGTACCCTACAATTCGGTAGGTACTTGTCGAGGGGAAAGGCACCGGATACCTTTATCGAAAAATAACGATGGAAATGGAAAAAACACCAAAAAAAGAAATCTTATCGACTGCTCAATCAATAGTCCACTGGGCGGCTTATGCCTATTTCGTCTATCTGTTTGGCTATGCAAGTCTGTTCAAAGTATTCCAAAAACAGGACATGATGAAAAACATGGAAATGCTGGGGTTTGGCAAAAGCTGGACGTTGCTCATCGGCTATGGAGAATTGCTGGGAGTAGTCGGCCTGCTTGTCGGACTTTGGTATAAGCCCATGAAAAACGCCGCTGTGCTCTGGCTATTCCCTTTTGCAATAGGAGCTCTGATGGTCCATTTTGCACACAATGACTACCTGTATTTTTATGGCTCACTGTTTGGGTGCATCACTTCTATTTTACTCCTGATTACGGACAAACGCTTCAAAATAATGCTTTAGCCATTGTCCAGGAAAGAATCGGGACGGCTCCTCCTCTTACGGGAACCGCAAATACTTCATTTGATATCCATCGTAGACCAGAAATTTTGTATCGCAATTCGCATCTGAAACTATGCTTTTTTTTATATTTAAGGAATCCAGCGTTTTTTTTCGATGACTGCAGACTATTACACTTTTCTGGATATCGTCAGATTCAATTCCAACGACTGGTCCCTGGCCTATGAGGTCATGACCTGCTACCTGGAAAGAGGCAGTCTGATAAAAGAACTTCGGGGACCGGAGGACATCATCTACCACAACGTCGGCAGAATCGAACCCTTTAACCTGATCCACCGTCGGGTATTTTTCAACCAGACCGAGGAGCCCAGAAAGCGCCACAGGATAAAGAAGGACTATCCGGCATCCCTACCAGAAAAGCCCCAAGACGATGTGTGAGACAATCCTTAATGTTGAGTTTGCATCCAGGGATTTTGAGTTTGCATGCGCCGAAGAACCGGCAAACGTGGCCAACAACCTCTCCAAGATGGCCTTTCTTTACGACCGTATCGCAACCCAGACAGAGGCAGGGATAGCAGAAACCCTGCAGATTACCGTTTACGGAAGATGGGTTGTCGTGTATAGACCGGCGCAGGATGACGGCAAATGCAGGCCTTCCCTGCAGTTTTTTGATCTGGAGATTGACACCGACCTGCTCAGGGCCGCCAACGAGGGACAGGAAGATCTGGAAAGAGGCATCATCCAGGCCATTGATGAATATCGGAGCGTATTTGACCCCAAGCAACACGACCGGGTACGATTGCTGTCAGATCCTCCGGACTGAACAAAGTAGAAGGCATGAGCTCTGATGACGCCAATTCGAGCTCTCTTACGCAGAACGCTGACGCTCCTAAAAATACAGCTGACATGCCAAGGAGAAATTTCATGATAGCCTTATCACTGTCAAATTACCCAGGCCAACCCTACCTTCTTCCCGTCTTAATCGTTTCCCATCAAAAAAAGAATCTCAACAACTCAACAATTCTTAATGGGAGCAAATACTATTCGACTTGTCCGTCCTCACACATGACAAAGCCAAGGCATATCTTTATTGCTAAACCCTCCAAATCTGTCGCTCGATTACAATAGATATCAAACCCTAAGTTATCTGAGCATTTCATCAAACTAATACTTGCTCTTCGAGAAAAACATAAAGGAAATTCCCCGAAAATCCACGTTAAACAGAACCATTCTTTCCTTTATATTCGACTTTCTTCAGACGACTATCTTTCAACACAGAAGTTGGCAGCCAAGTGTACTCTTGCCTTTGCTCATCAAATCCCAACATTGAAAAAGCCTCCCCAGCCGGACACTCAGGAAAATCAGGATACCCAATGCGAAGCACATACCTATCGCTATGATCATTGAATTCAGCGGGCGTAATCTTTCTCAATCCATATTTCATATATGGATCTTCGTCATCAAAAGTATAAGTGATCAAGGGAGCATTTTGTAGGATACTGGAGATCGACTGGTCTTCTATATAAAAGTACATGCCCAAAAGATCGATTAACAATCCCCTAGCCGCAAACTGAGGAATAAATATGGCAAATAAGTTCTGTGTACTAAGGGTCTGTTCAACTATTTCAAATTGATAAGCTCCTTCAATAGTTACCTCCTCTTCGCCAAATCCCCGATTCAAACCCTTTGAAAATATCAAATTGTCTTTGATAACAAAGTCCTCCGAATAACCCTTGAGCCGTAACTCTTCAACCACCCTAACAAGATCATTTTCATACAGTGTCATAACTTAATTTTTATTAATTGTTCTCGATCAGTTTCAACCTATTATTCTTATGCGTCACGCCAGTCAAATATCTTATCTAGCGATTCACCAAATCAGCCATCGAATAATAACGTGGAATTCCAGCTTTAACAACTTCGCCCTCACACCACTTCTGCTTAAAAGTTTCCAAAAGTAGAAAAATTACAATTTCACTCCCAAGGACATTTATCACAAAATACTTAAGGAGTTCAATTATATATTCAGCAAGAATTCAGTGATACTGATCAACCTTCATAAGATTGAGAAGGAATTCAACTAAAAACATCATCTAATTTTTGGAGAATTGCTAACTTTTGTGACATATGTCATTTGACAAAAGTAGATTACCGACGTCCTTTGTAAAGGAGTCAATTGTCAGACCTGTCTAATTTGCTAAACAATCATTTAAAAATCGAACATTTTCGGTTCGTGTATTACCAACTCATGGAAAACAGTAAAACATGGCATGAACAACATGAATCCACATGCAGTGTCGGCGATCGACTTGCCGATAAAGTAACAAGTATAATGGGGTCATGGGAGTTCATCATATTTCAAACCTTCGTAATAATGGTGTGGGTAGGAATCAATATGATAGCATATTTTCTAAGATGGGATCCTTTTCCCTTTATCCTTCTTAATCTATTGTTTTCAATACAGTCTGCTTATGCAGCACCAATAATCATGATGGCCCATAACCGACAAAGTGCGCGGGACAGGGTTCAAGCCCATGAGGATTACAAGACCAATCTTGACGCTAAAAAAGAGATTGAAGAAATACAAACCGAACTTAGCAGAGTCGAAACCGATAAAATTGACAAAATATTAGCCTTGTTGGAAGAAACAAGATCGAACAAGGATCATTCAAAAAACAATAACGAGACCCGACATAAATTCGGAATGTAAAGACACCGTTATCATATATAAATTAACGAAAATATCTTTCAACATAAATAGAAAATCATTAAAAATAAGTACTACTATCATGAAATTAAGATTCCTCTCATCCGCAAATCATGGCATCGTTGATTATGTTGCTGGAATAGCATTGATTATCGCGCCGTTTATTTTAAAGTTAGGCGGTAGCAATCCTTTGGCGCTGTGGATATCGGTCGCTACTGGCATTATCGTTATAATAGTAAGCCTGGCAACCAAATATCAATATGGGGTATTTAAACTAATTCCGTTTGACGGACACCTTATTCTAGACCTACTGGCCGCAACTTCATTTATGTTCGTCCCAGTTCTCCTTAAGCTTGAAGGGATTGAAGAAGCATATTTCTACATCAATGCCGTGACTGTGTATCTGGTGGTAGCTGTGACTGCCACTGATAGCCTATCTGTCAACTGACTCCCACTTCCGTCTGATTACCTTCACCGAGAATGTCGACAGGAATGTCTTTCTCATGTAGCGTGTGGTCGGACGTCGAAGCTAATTATGAATCTGTTATAGTCGTTGGCATTTCCTAAAAGCCGTGAGCTGCTGTATTGGCTTTTCCACAGAACCAAATACATCAACTATTGAATCATTCCAACCTTCAGCTAACTCCCCATTGTCAAAAGAAACGGCTCGAATCTGATTATCCAATACCCTGTTAGAGCTGTCGAACGATGCGGCTCAATGAATATCGTCCTTTAATGATTTGCGATAAATATCTGGGGAGACACCAATTTGGAGCTTAAAAAACCGACTAAAATAGGCTACATCATGAAACCCCAACTCCAGGGCAAGCTGTTTCACCGGTTTGTCACTTAGGTATAATTCATGTTTGGCTTGTGTAATGATACGGTCTGAGATCATCTCGCCAACTGTTTTTGCCAGTTGTTGCTTTGCCGTACGATTCAATGTTTTTACGGTAGTATTCAACAACAGTGCATAATCTGCGGGCCGGTGCTTATGATGGTAATGTTGTTCTACTGCATCCACCAATTTCCTGATGAGGTAGTGATCGTTCGAAAGGGTTTCCGAAACTACTGTACTTTTTTCCGTCTTTATCCGGGAGGCATAGATCATAAATATTTTCACCCAGGAAATTGCTATGTCATAACGCCCTAAAAGGACGTTGTTAAGCTCTGAAATAAGATGGTCCAGCGGATATAGAATCCGGACCATTTCGTCTTTACTGATTTTTATCAAGGGAATTTCACCGATGTTTGTAAAGAGTACCTGCTTGCAGATTGACTCCATTTGGTATTTATGGTTCCAGAAAAAATCCGGATGGAATTGCAACAATACACCATCAAGAGGGCTATAGGCCTCGATTTCAAAGGGTTGATAGATCGGAAATCTAATTAGGCAATTTTCCGAAAAGGCATACTTAACCAAATCAAAAGTCACCTGACCTGTTCCTTTCCTGATTAAGATCAGTTTATAGCAGTTATAGCTTTGCAAGCTCTTGAAATATGCATCATCATCAAAGTGGATTAGCCTAAATGCCAATACACCGGTTTGTGGGTTTACCAGTTCTATTTTCAATTGCTCACTCATCATCAACTAATTTTATCTCATTATCACTTTTATGATCGATTCGTAATCACATCTTCTTTTGCGGCTGATTCATCAGTTGTTCGTTCTGGAAGCAGAGGCGATCGAGGCCGTTGAACCTCTCCTGTTTATCGGAGTTGAAATACAATACGACCTGATTTTTTTTGGAAAAGGGACAAATCCTGTCCGGGTGCGGACTAACTGATTCCCAGTACAACACCTGCAAAACCACAGTGATAATGTTTGTCTCCACTCAGTAGAACAGGGCTGCTTTCGCCACCTTCCTTCCCCTAAACTCCCGAGCAGGAAGATCTGGTTTGGCATCGAGTCATCTGTTTTTCTTTTTCTGTCAAGAACTGCTCCTTCCGTCAAAAGGCTTTTTTCGAATCCGGGTCTGGTTGATCGTCCTTACTTTGTATATCGTGTACAATACAAAATTGCCTTTGTACAGGAGGCAGTTTGCGGGATGGCGGGCTTTTTGTGATCTAATCCAACTACAGCATTTTTTTTTACTGACCAACCTCATAGCGTGGAGAGTTCGCTGAGAGTTCTGTTCCGGAACACAAAATATTCCTTACGCCGTTCTGCGTTGTATTAAAGCTACAAAAACGATCGGCAAAGACATAGACAAAATGGATAATCTACCAGCCCTATCAATGGAGAATCCAGTAGGGAAACATTCTTGACAGGGGCGTAAGCGTGGCATCTCCTCCTTTTTTCGAGCTTGATAAACCTGGAGGAACAGCGATAATTATACCTTCAGTCCGTTTTTGGGCAACTTTGACCGAAACAACTGGCAACTACATGCTATTGCGTATTCTGGTCAAAGTCTCTCTAGAGACACCGAGATAGGAAGCGATCATGTATATCGGAACGCGTTGGTTTAACTGCGGGAAATGTCTGATAAAATGGCTATATCTTTCTTGAGCTTGATTGCTCAGCATCATATATATCCGGTCACGGTTTCTACCGTAGTCATCGGTAAGAACTTTAGTGATCAACACAGCGAATTTAGGGACATCCAGCAAAAGCGAGTTGAACGCCTCCGAAGACAACTGAATGACAGTACTGTCCTCCAAAGCATCAACAAACTCATTGGAGGGAACATTCGTCATCAGACTCACATAACTACCCACCCAATGGTTGACAGGTGAAAAACTGACAATATGCTCACCACCGCGTCTATCAAGTCGATAAGAACGAAGGCATCCAGTACACACAAATGTATAAAATTTGCATACCTCCCCCACGCACAGCAAATTCTCTCTTTTTTTTAACGATTTAGTGACTGCCAGGGAACTGATGGCTGATATTTCCTGATCTGAAAATATGCTATGCCCCTTTATATATGTTTCGAATATGACTATCGGATTCAATAGTGGCGGGTAGTTACATTATGAAGAAAACAACTTACTGTGCAAAGCGGTTTTACCCCCCAGTGCTCTGATTTTTTCTAATTCTCATAGAAGTATTGGTAAATCGCCTTAACGAGGGTAAAACTACATTGTGAAGCAAGGTCAACAAATGGACAAAAAGGACTAATTGTTGTAAAATAGCCTCCAATAAGATCTATGGGCGCTTAAAGACACAGAAATCTCATCGGGACTCGATTCGTCGGCTGAGCCGGGAAAACTCAGTTTCCGGGAGATTTTCGGAATCCGGAGCCGATGCTGCGACACCATAAACGGCGAAGATTGCCCTCCCGCACCGTGTGACTACATACCGGCCTGAGATCGGACGGTTCTGACCGGCTATTGGACAGTCTGGATATTTTCACCGGGCGGCGCACGCCGGTATTTTCGCTGTGAGTTACTGACCGGCACGAGGGGTTCGGATGAAGAAATCCCCAATACAAAAATATAAGCGTAGAACTATGCGTTTGAAATTAAAAGTACCATTTAGACTGTCCAACGGATTGTTCCTTTTGTCCATTTCAGCTCTTACTATTGAAGGCTTTATTTGCAAGGACATACCAGACACAAACGCATATGATAGAAGACGATCTTGACTCCGAGGAAATCCGAATGCCACAGGAACCTTTTCATTTAGAGATGGATCTATACGATACGGGTGACTACTATAATCTTTTGGTTATCCCCTGCAATGATCAGTTTATTGTGGTTTCGAACAATGAACATTTCACTACCATGGTGCAGAACGGGATAGGAGTCGATGCCTGGGAACAATTGGATGGCCAACTTGAAGATGAAGTATTTGAAAAACTGGCTGCAGCCTTAGATCAATACATCACCGGACAATAGCGAAACGTGGTAATAAATGTTCAGCTGTTCTGGAAACTGTGCCACAAGCCAGCCCTTTGAGTAGAAGATTCGATTGAAAACGGTAATCCAGTTATGGCCTGTGGCTTCAAATGTCAAAAAAGAATCAATATGTCTATATACAGGATTTCAAGATTTCAATAGCCTCTTCCTGCTCATTTAGATTTAAGCCCGCAAACCCCATTCGAATTGAATTATACTTTTTTTCTAGGGTGTCATACTTTGTACCATCACTGATTTCCAGACCTTTTTTCCCGGCTTCCTCTGAGAGCTTTTTTAAATCAATATCGTTAAAGTTTGTCCATACTGACATTCCCCCATTTGGAATCTTAAAACTTACTCTTTCACCAAGCTGGTTTCTCAACAACTCACAAAAATTATCTCTTCGTTCTTTGTAAATTTTTAATGACTTTTTGATGTGCCTTGCGATGACTCCGTCACGATAGAGCTCTGCAATGGCCAATTCCAAAAACGTATCTCCTTGAAAATCGATTGATTTCCTGTATGATGCAGCATAATTGACAAATTTTTCATTACCAATCAGAAATCCTATTCGAACAGCGGGAGCCAAAGTCTTGGTCAAAGTACCTACGTAGACTACACTTCCGTGCCTGTCTATGCTGGCGATAGGCATCATAGGCTTACTCGTATAGTGAAAATCGTAATCGTAATCATCTTCAATAATTGCGAAATTGTATATTTTCGCCAACTCTAACAACCGGATACGCCGTTCAGGTGGCATGGTGACTGTTGTTGGGTAATGGTGATGGGGAACAGTATACACAAAACGGATTTTTTTGGTTTTGCAAATCCGCTCGACGGCCTCAACGTCAAGCCCAAGATCATCAACAGGGACTTTGTTGATTTCAAGCTGCAGTTGGCTAAACAGTTCACGGGCGAAACGGAATCCCGGTTCGCTCATTATAATATGATCGCCGGGTTGGGTAATCACGCGGGCGCTTAAGTAAATACCCATTGTTGCACCCCGCGTTAACAGCAGATTATCCGCGGTAACAGGCAATCCCCGTGTATCGTTTAAAAAGTTAGCCAACAACTCCCGCAAAAGAATGTTCCCTTTTGTATCACCGTAAAGCATGTATTTTTTGTAACCCGGGATTTTTGAAAGGCCTCTCATACTCCGGGAAAGTTCTTCGATAGGCGCCAAACGCGTGTCAGGAAATCCATCGTCAATTACCAAATGCCTGCTTCCAGTTGCTTTGAAATAAGGAAACACAAGTAAACTCCTATTAATTGCAAACGGTATTTCGCCGGAGGTCGTAAGTATCGCGTCGGTTTTTGCAATTGACTTTGGCATTAAAACAGGCAACTCGTCACGTACAAAACTCCCCTTTCTCGGCTGTTGGTCAATCCACCCCTGGGCGAGCAATTCATCATAGGCGGCCACAACTGTCATCCGGTTGATCGCGAATAATACGGCCATTTTTCGAGAGCCGGGCAATTTAAACCCTTTGCGCAATCGCCCATCCCGAATCAGATGGATTAACGCATTGGTAAGTTGCAAATAGACCGGTATCTCAGCGGACTTATCAATTTTGATTAAATCTTGAAAATGCTTCATCTGGATTAGCTGCTGTAATGAATCTGGATTAGTTTCCCCATCCAGTAAAAATATAAATTTACATCTAAACTTATGAATTATGGAAACAAAGTTGCCGATAGCAACACTGCTATTAAGATTAGGACTTGGGGCTACATTATTATCTGCTGTGGCAGATAGGTTTGGCGTTTTATGGACCGATGAAGTCGCCTCCTGGGGTAATTGGAATTCATTTTTGGAATATGCTGCAAAAGTAAATTCATTTGCTCCAGAGTGGATGATTCCATTTTTGGCCGTTAGTGCAACGGTGTTCGAATTTGCATTTGGCATATTGTTGATTATTGGCTACAAGACCAACTTTGCTGCTTTAGGCACGGCTTTACTCACCTTTGTGTTTGCCTTGAGTATGGCTTACTCCTTTGGAATAAAAAGCCCCTTGGACTATAGCGTCTTTATCGATTGTACAGCGGCTTTTTTACTTTCCTGTATCCCAATATACAGGTGGAGTTTAGATGAATTTCTTTCTAAACCATCAATCCAATAGTTCTATCTAACGATAATTTATTCCTTGACAAATACTAGAAATTAACGAATGGAATCATTAGCAAACAATAACATAGGAGACAAAACGATGAAGGCGATTGTTGTTACAGACCCTGCTTTGGGAACAGCCGGGATGAAGTTGGTAGAGCGGCCCAAGCCACAGGGCCTCGGAAGCTTATCCGGCGCGAACTATGGCGATGTGGTTGTTCAGGTTTATGCATCGGGATTTACCGGGGATGAACTTTCTTGGCCATCTACCTGGGTAGACCGATTGGGCCGTGACAGGACACCCTCGATACCAGGTCATGAGCTGAGCGGCGTAGTTACCTCCCTCAGCTATGGAACTACTGGGCTTTCGGTAGGTCAGCGAGTGTTCGGCCTCACGGACTGGGTCCGTGACGGAACGCTGGCGGAATATGTAGCCGTAGAAGCACGTAACCTCGCACCCCTGCCTGGTGACGTTGACTTCACAGTCGGTGCGGCCGTCGTAATGCCCGGATTGACAGCGATACAAGGGCTGTTTGACCACGGAAACCTTCGTGTCGGACAGAGTGTCTTAGTGCACGGTGCAGCCGGTGTGGTCGGTTCAATGGCAATCCAACTCGCACGCGAAGCGGGCGCATATGTCATTGGCACAGGACGTGCTTCCGGACGTCAGACTGCCCTTGACTTTGGAGCAAATGAGTTTATTGACCTGGAAACCGACGTTCTGGAGGACGTCAGCGGAGTTGACTTGGTGTTTGATGTCCTAGGTGGCGAGATTGCAAAGAGGTCCGCCGGCGTGATCCGTGCCGGAGGAACTCTGGTGACTATCGCCGGTCCCACCGAGGCACGCCCCCTTGACGGCAGAACAGTTGATTTCGTCGTCGTACCTGACCGTGCTCAGTTGATCAATGTAGTAAATGGTGTTCGGGATGGTCGGTTACGTCCCAACATCGGCAAAGTCGCCTCCTTAGACGACGCAGTCGCAGCCTTCAATCTCCCCGAACGGATCAAAGGAAAGACTATCATCCGCATTCGCCCATAAATAGTAAAGGAGAGCGGGCGGTTACGGCGTGGGTTGTTAAACTGATGAATCTCTCCGGTAACAGAAAATGTGAAACAGCTTTTAGAAAAAGGTATGCCAAATTTCCATATAGCTGATTAACAATCTCTATCGAAGCAGAGATGATGACGCGTTCAAATTCGTCTAAAAGAAAAATAAATAATAGCCCATATTAATTATAGTGTGATACCATCAAAAGTCATGATCCACAAAAAGAAAAATATACGTCTCTTTGCAAAAGATATTACGGGTGACCTGGTAAAAGACCGTCAAGAAGTTATAATCAACTGGAGAGCAGGACAGCTGGTGCTGGACGAGCCTTCATTCAACGGTGGCAAAGATATCGGTCCGGATCCGTTTACTACCGTACTGTCAGGATTGATTGCCTGCACATTGAACACTTTACGCATGTATATCCGCAAAAAAGGATGGAATATTACCGATATCCATTGTTCGGTAAACATGTTGCAGGAGCTCGAACCTTTTAAAACCTCGGTTTTAAGAACACTTTCTTTTGCACAGCCGGTGACTGATGAGCAAAAAGAAAGACTGCTCTGGATCGCAAAAAATTGCCCAGTAGCGAAATTGTTACAAGGTGAGCTTGTGATAGACACTCAACTATCGGACGATCCCTCAGCGCCGGCGGGTACTGGCAATTACCCGCCATCAGAACCAGAATCTATCCAGGTGACTGAAAACTACTCTTCACAATTATGATAAAAAAGAACAGCTAGTGAGCTTATCTTCTTATCAAAAATCGTGTAAAACCGTGTATAAAAATCCTAGACTACATAAGTCTGCAAAGTAATGACATTTAACAAAATGCCCAGAATGCCACCTATTAATTTGACTATTACTTAAATTAATGTTAAAGAATGCAGCTGATTTTCTTCGGAATTATCTTAAAAATCTAAGACTATTTTCCGATAACGAAATTACATCTATCATTTCGTTGGCAGAACCAAAAAAAATTAAAAAGAATCAATATATCTTATATCAGGGAAATGTATGTGAATTCTATACATTTGTATGCACTGGATGCTTTCGTTCCTTTCGAATTGATGAAAATGGAAGAGAACACATTTTCAGTTTTATCCAAGCTAACCATTGGGTTAGTGATCAGGTAAGTCTTATTACGGGAATTCCCTCTGTTGAATTGATTGATGCTATAGAGGATAGTATAATTATACAGCTTTCAAGGGATGTTTTTAAAACTCTTTTGGAAGACATTCCAAATCTCTCCGTATTAAACACCAATATTCTAATGGAGGAATACTGCAGAAGCCGTGAAAGAATATTTATGATGACCAATCATCAGGCCAAAGAGAAATATGAAAATTTTATCTATCACTTTCCTAAGCTGCATCATCGAATTCCAATATACATGATCGCGTCCTATATTGGCGTAGCAAGAGAAACATTGACTAGAATACGGGGCAACGCAACCAACCGCTAATATTTCACAGGAAATCAGAGGTTTCTAACAAAAGAACGCTCATAGGCGAGAAGAGTCAAAACATGTAGATACCATTCAGAGAAATAGATTTTAGATGTAACAGTATACCCAACACTCAAAAGTAGGTCTAATAAACATCAACTATTGTGCCCGGCTAAAAAATGCACTCAAGCAAATACAGAATGTGACATATGTCATTGCTAAAGAAAATTTGTTGAGAGATTTTTGCCAAAGATAAATGACGATTGCGGAAAGCCGCCAAGAAATATCTCAGACCCGAAGTATAAGATTTCCAGTATCGAGTTTATCAGATTTTACAATGAGTAGTTAATTTATAGATGAATTAATGCAATAGGAAATAAGGAAAAATCGGTGTTGGTATATCAGGCGCGTTTCCTCTTGGAACTCCGGCGATTGTACCGGATTAAATATTTCAAACTCAACATTCCATTCTTAAGCCATATATCCATGAGAGCGATCTATAACAATCAGGTAATAGCGGAAAGCGACATGACTGTCGTCATTGAAGGCAACCACTACTTCCCCGCAAATTCAGTGAAGAAAAAATTCCTCATAGAATCTGACACGTACACTACCTGCCCGTGGAAAGGAAAAGCTTCTTATTACCATGTAGTGGTGAACGGGGAAAAATTAGAGGATGCCGCGTGGTATTATCCTTTTCCCCGAAATCTGGCAGAAAAAATTAAAGGACATATCGCATTCTGGAATGGTGTAGAGGTAACTGAATAGACGGATAATCTGTGAAGTGACACGAATGTTACAAAAGTGACAGCTACATAAAAAATCAGACTTCTTCAGCTCGAGTTGGCTTGTTGCACAACTTATAAGAAGAAACCATAAATGCACTAAGATCTTAACGAAAAAAACTTTAAATCACGTTTTCCCGATCAGGCCGGCCAGCTAAGAAGGTGTTTGTGACATATGTCAATGTGTGCAAATATTCGTTGTATTAATTTGCATACCTACTCAAAACCAGATAAGCTTAGTTAGCTTTTATTTCAGATTACTATATGATAGCGACAGACTCCGTTGAATACAAGCTTAAGTCAGAAAACAAGGATTTTTATTCTGATGTCTTACAGGGATTGACTGAGACCCCGAAAAGATTACCGTCTAAATACTTTTACGACAAAAAAGGTGACAGTCTTTTTCAGGCAATTATGACGTCTCCCGATTACTATCTCACCAGGTGTGAGATGGAGATTTTTACCCGACAATCCCACGGTATTGTTTCCAGTCTAGCAGCTCAAAACACACCTGTTGAACTAATAGAATTAGGTCCGGGTAACTGTGCTAAGTCGATACACCTGCTACATGCTCTAAATGCCGCAAATATCTCTTTCAATTATGTGGCGATCGACATTTCAGAAAACATAATCACTGAACTGCAATTCTATCTTCCTACTGCGGTTCCGGGTTTACAATTTAGTGGATTGGTAGCAGATTATTTTGAAGCATTGGAGAACCATAGTTTTACACCTGGATCGCGGAAAATCGTGATGTGTCTGGGGGGTAATATCGGCAATATGACCATTCAGGAAAGTAACGGATTTTGTGAGAAATTACGCAGTTATTTAGAACCTGGTGATCAATGCATCATTGGATTTGATATCCTAAAACATCCCGCAATTATAAGGCGTGCTTACGATGATAGAGAGGGGCTTACACGGGAGTTTAATCTAAACCTGCTCCGTAGAATTAACCGTGAATTAGAAGCAGATTTCCAACTTGGGCAGTTTGACCATTATTGCAGCTATGACCCGATGACAGGATCGGCAAAGAGCTATCTTGTCTCTTTAAGCGATATGGTGGTTCATCTACCCAACGCCAGCCTGTCGTTTGAAAAAGATGAATGCATCTGGACCGAAATATCACAGAAATATTCAAAAACCGAGATTCTCCAGATGGCGGCTAATAATGGATTCATCCATACCACAGAGTTTTTTGACGACAAATCATGGTTTATGAATGCAATTTGGACGGCAGTTTAAATTAATAGCTATGGAAAAATTCGATGCAATTATTTTAGGCTCCGGGCAAGCGGGCAACCCACTGGCAAAAAAACTATCCAAAGAAGGGAAGAGTGTTGTGCTCGTTGAGGAGGCGTTCATCGGAGGCACCTGCATCAATTATGGATGCACTCCTACAAAGACATTGGTCGGTTTAGCCAAAAATATTACCCAAGCACGTCGATCAGCAGAATATGGTATCACCATAAACAATGACATTCCAGATTATGGAAAGATCATTCAACGTAAGAACAAAGTTGTCTCAGCATTCCGCGGAGGATTGGAAGATTCATTGCTTCACGATGCTAACATCACACGCTATCATGGAAAAAGCAGTTTCTCCGGACATAAAGAGATAGCTGTTCAATTGGAAGGTAAAGGCTTTAAGTCCATTACAGCACCCCAGATATTTATCAATACGGGAACACGGGACCGTAGGCCTGCTATTGAAGGGATTGACTCGGTAAAAGTCTTTACGTCAAAGACTATTCTAGATCTTGAAACCCTACCAAAACATTTAATAATTATAGGAGGCGGTTATGTTGCGCTTGAATTTTCACAGATTTTTCGCCGGATGGGCAGTCTTGTCACTATTGTTGAGCAAGCTTCAAGCTTGTTGCCAAAAGAAGATGACGATGTAGGGTTAATGGTTCGTCAAATCCTGGAAGCGGAAGGTGTGAAAATCATTACAGGCGCACTGGTTAAAAGAGTATACCACGATACAGAAGGGGCTGTTTCGATCGACTTTATATCTGATAAAAAATCAATCGTAGTATCAGGCACTCATCTTTTGATTGCGACGGGGAGAACACCAAACACGGAAGATTTGGAATTATCTAAAACAGGCGTTGACATTGACCAAAACGGGTTCATTCCAGTCAATGAGTACCTGGAAACAACGGTACCAGGTATTTATGCACTGGGAGATGTAAAGGGTGGACCCGCCTTCACCCATGTAGCATATCACGACTATATCGTCTTGGCTGATCACCTATTCGGAACAGGCAACACCTCTACCCGTGATCGCTTGGTACCTTACTGTGTTTTTATCGATCCTGAACTGGCAAGAATCGGACTTACAGAAAAAGAGGCGCTCAACATGGGCTTTGATTTTTCAATAGCAAAAATGAACACTTCCTCGATAGCCCGGGCAGTCGAGACAGATGAAACAACTGGATTTGTAAAGGCCATTGTTGACAATACCACGGGGAAAATTTTGGGTGCAGCCGTTATATGCGCAGGCGGAGGTGAACTGATGTCCCTATTACAGATCGCAATGCTGGGCAGTTTAACCTATGATCAATTGCGCGATACCATGTTTGCCCATCCCACCTATGCCGAAGCTATCAACAACCTTTTCAGCCCAACACATCTCCCAGCAAGAAATTCATCATGAGGGAGCGCGGAGATAAATACTGTAGTATCGGTTTGAGATGTCGGGAAATCTTTGCTCTGAAAACACAAGCAGATACAAATATTAATCACACTTAAAAAAAGAAAAATGGAAAAGAATCTTCAGGAACTCGTAGAAGACATGAATGAAATGGTGTCAAATGGTCACCTTACTAAAGCCGCTGAAATGTATTTCGCACCAACAATCAAGACCATCGAATTCGACGGCAGAGTAACGGAGGGAAAAGGAGCAGTTATGAAGAAACTGAATGAATTTGTGAACTCCATTCAAAGAGTGAAACAAATTAAGCTTCTCCGGTCTGCATCCAATGATACGGCCTCTTTTTCAGAATACATCTTGGATTTCGACATGAAAGATGGAAGCAACGTCTATTTGCATGAAATAGTCCGCTCATTATGGGAGAACGGCCAAGTTATAGAGGAGCGGTATTTTAAAGGATGAAAGTAATAGCACAGTAAACGATTGAATCTATTTATAACTAATGTTTTTACCAAACACCCAAAATATACTTATGCTAAAATGGCTTGATATTATAAAGTTTACCAACAACGGCAATCCTACTCCTGACAGAAGAGTGGATAAAACGCCGGAAGAATGGAAAGCACTTCTTACCGAAGAGCAGTTCAATATTACCCGGCTCAAAGGTACAGAACGTGCATTCAGTTCTGATCTGTGTTCTTATTTCGAACCGGGAAGATATGCCTGTATCTGCTGTGGCACAGAGCTTTTTGATTCGGATACAAAGTTTGAAAGTGGAACCGGATGGCCCTCCTTTACCCAGCCAATAAAGGAAAATGCTGTCGCTTATCATAAGGATAAATCCTTTGGTATGATACGGATTGAGGCGTTATGTAACACTTGTGATGCACACCTTGGACATGTCTTTCAGGATGGTCCCAAACCAAGTGGGCTTCGATATTGCATGAATGCCATTTCGTTACAAAAAGTAGATTCCAGTGAAAAGAAAGCTGATTTTGGAGGTGGCTGCTTTTGGTGTACCGAAGCCATCTTTCAGCAACTGAAAGGAGTGCAGAAAGTAGAAAGCGGATACAGCGGGGGAACGGTCATAAACCCGACATACAGGGAGGTTTGCAGTGGTGCAACCGGACATGCAGAAATAGTAGAAATCACCTACAATCCAGATGAAATATCATTTGGCGATTTACTTAGAATCCATCTGAGCACTCACAATCCGACAACCGTAAACAGACAAGACGCAGATCGGGGATCCCAATACCGTAGCATAATTTTCTATAGAACCGAAGAGGAAAAGCAAACCGCGATGCAGGTAATAGAGGAAATGCAAAAATCATATCCGGAGATGATCGTCACCCAATTGGAAATGTTTGAGCATTTCTATAAAGCGGAAGATTATCATCAGGATTATTACAACAGGAATCCGGAGGGAGGTTACTGTCAGGCAGTTATTGAACCCAAATTGTCAAAGGTCAGAGATTTGTACCGAGACCGATTAATACAACAATAACGTATACGCATATCTAACTGAAAAACTGCATTGAGGGAAGATCAAATTGAAAATATAAAATGCCTGATCATAGGGTCTGGCCCGGCAGGTTATACGGCTGCCATTTATACGGCCCGTGCAGATTTAAAACCTGTATTATATACCGGGTCGCTTATCGGTGGACAGCTGACAAAAACTTCTGATGTCGAGAATTACCCGGGATATCCTGA
>Ga0307414_10000435_pt1 | contig 22140 bp, 23 predicted proteins | sample DK1Ometagenome_FD_203804 | JGI IMG/M metagenome (GOLD analysis project Ga0307414, IMG submission 203804) | Maize rhizosphere microbial communities from greenhouse at UC Davis, California, United States - DK15-O-3 | ecosystem: Host-associated > Plants > Roots > Rhizosphere > Soil | place: USA... | reverse complement strand
ACCTTGGTCGGATCACCGTTGGAGTCGGCAGCGTCCTCCATTACGAACATGGCGTCCGCGTCCGAGGCATACGACATTTCCCGGCCGCCCCATCGACCCATCGCAATTACTGCGATCCGAGGTACGTCGCCACCGGCAGCCTCACGTGCCACGGCCAAGGTCGCATCGATCGTGGCTGACGCCAGCACAGTGAGCGCCTGCCCGACGCTCAGCACAGCGTTCTCCCCGAGAAGATCGCCGGCCGCCACCCGGAACAGCTCTCGGCGGCGGATCGCCCTGATCGCCTCGACAGCCGCGACGCTATTGCTCTGTCTGCCGGCTGCTGCATGCATCTCAGCCTTCAGCTCAGCCAGTGATCGAGGTCTCAGCTCTTGATCATCAGCCAGCATCTGCACAGTTTGAGGTGCTCGCTTGAGTAGCTCTACCGCGTACCGGCTGGAAGCGAGGATGCGGGCCAGTCGCTCAGCCATTGCGCCCTCATCGCGAAGCGCCCGCAGATACCAGGGGGTCGTCCCCAGCGCCTCTGAGACCTGACGGAATGCCAGCAGGCCATGATCAGGGTTTGGTGCTCCCGCGAACCAGCCCAGCATTGCCGGCAATAACTGGCGCTGAATCTCGGCCTGCCTAGTTACACCTTGGCTGAGCGCTGCTATATGGCGCAGCGCCGCCGTTGGGTCGGCGTATCCCAACGCTTTCAGCCGGTCCAGGGCTGCGTCGGTGGTCAGCCTGAGATCCTTAGAAGGGATCTTGGCCACCGCGTCCAGCAGCGGGGAGTAGAAGAGTCGCTCATGCAGCCGGCGTACCCGCTGGGCAGTGTGCCGCCAAGTGCTCAGCAGCTCCTCCACCGGGTCCTTGTAGCCGAACGAGCGGCCCAGTCGGCGAAGATCATGATCATTGTTGGGTAGCAGATGGGTACGTCGCAGGTTGTAAAGCTGGATGCGATGCTCAAGTGTGCGAAGGAATCGATAGGCCAGAGCGAATCCCTTGCCATCCTCACGTCCCACGTAGCCGTTGTCGATCAAGGACTTCAGCGCCGGCAGGGTGGCCCGTGACCGCAGTCGCTCGTCGACCCGGCCGTGTACCAGTTGCAGCAGCTGGACGGAGAACTCGACATCGCGCAGGCCGCCCTCGCCCAGTTTCAGCTCTCGGCCCTGATCACGGTGCGGGATATGGGCGACAACGCGCTTGCGCATCGCCTGGGTATCGGCGACGAAGTTCTCTCGTTCCGCCGCTCGCCAGACCATCGGCGTCACAAGATCGACGAAAGCTTGCCCGAGTTCCAGATCACCAGCAGCCGGCCGAGCCTTAAGCATCGCCTGGAACTCCCAGGTCTTGGCCCATTTTTCATAGTAGATGCGATGACTGGACAGCGTGCGTACCAGCTGGCCCGCCTTGCCCTCCGGTCTCAGGGCCGCGTCGACCTCCCAGATCGTTCCGGCTGAGGTGTGTGCCGAGCAGATGCGAGTCATCTCAGCGGCCATCCGCGTGGCAATCTGTACTGCCTGATCGTTGCTGATCAACGGCGTACCATCCGCGTCCAGAACGGGCTCGGCGACAAAGAGGACGTCGACATCGCTAACGTAGTTGAGCTCCTGGGCGCCACACTTGCCGAGTCCGACCACGGCCAGCCGTGTCTTCAGAGCGTTCTCACCAAGTTTGAGTCGGCTGATCGAGAGCGCGGCCTCAAGCGTCGCGTCGGCGAGGTCGGAGAGTTCGTCGGCAATATCAACGACTGCCTCGATTGGCTCGGGCGCACAGAGATCACGAGCCGCAATCCGCAGCAGCGCTCCACGATAGGCAATACGCAGCTGATCGCCCGTGGCGTCGGTAGCGATGGGCAGCGGCGATTCGGCATCAGCACCTGTCGCCTGCAGCAGCTCCTGCCGCAGTGACGCCGCAGGAACCTTGACCAGCTCGCTCTGGAGGAGCTCAATATGCTCCGGATGAGCGATCAGGTGATGGGTCAGCCGATTGCTGGCACCTAAGACCATGATCAGCTGGTGAGCCAGGATTGGCGCAGCAGTCAAACGAGACAGCAGCCCTGGCACCCGGTCGCAGAGCCGGTCCAACCCAGCCAGCGCCTGGTCGGGATCGCCAGACTGCGCCAGCAGATCCAGCAGTGGCTCATGCTCGTCATCCCAGTGATCGATGACGCGTGCTGCTGCTTCGGCGTCGACGAATCCGCGTCGCGCCAGCGTGCCTTGGGTCGTCTCGATCCGAATCATTTCACTCGATGTTACTGAGCAGGCACCGTCTTGATCGCTCAGCACTCACTCGGTCGTGTCTAGGGCTGGTAGCGTCGCCGCGGAGGTCGCAACTATGGCAAGAGATCCTCAGCAGTGAGGCAACGACTGGCGCTGCAGCAGGCCTTGCTGGAGCAGTCGCGAACGGTCTTGGGCTGGCTGTATGGCTTGGCGCCCGAGGCCTTCGAGCGGCCAAGTGTGCTGCCTGGCTGGAGTGTGCGACAGCTCGTCGGTCACCTTGTCCTGGTCCATATCCTCGCTAGGCACTCGTTGGATCAACCGACGAAGGAACTTGCGCTTCCGAGCCATGAGTACGTGAAGCGGTATCGCCGCGACGTGGAGATGATCATGGCCGCAACGCTCGAGGCATCCGAAGGATTACCCGGCCCTGAGGTGGTGGCGCGGCTCGGTTCGGTCATTGATGATCTTGCGATCCGGCTCGATGCGGGTGTCCAAATGTCGCAGGTGATCATTGCCCCGCGTGGTCCGACCACAATCGAGGACTACCTCGCGACCCGCATCGTGGAGGTAGTCGTCCATACCGACGACCTCAACCGCTCGCTGCCCGAAGCCCCACCAGCGGAGCTGCATCGCAGTGCGTTCTCGCGGTGTACGCGTACCCTCGCCGGCATCCTCGCGGCCCAACATCCCGGCCGCTCCGTGGAGGTCCGGGTGCCGCCGTACGCCGCAGTACAGTGCGCGATCAGGGGCACGATCAGCGATCCAGGGCCAACTCACACCCGCGGCAATCCCCCGAACGTCGTGGAGACCGACCCGCTGACCTTTCTTCGGCTGGCTACCGGTCGCATTGCCTGGGCTGATGCGGTAGCGGCCGGATCGGTCCACGCATCCGGCCTGCGTGCCAACCTGGCCTCGGCACTGCCTCTACTCTCCTAGCGGCAGACTTGTCAGAATCTGAGCACCAGATTTGGTGGCTGGAGTTCTGACAAGCCGAAGCGAGATGGAGCTTCGGCGCTGCCTTGCATACCGGAGTCTGGGTTCTCAAGCACCTCAATCCGCAGTGGCCGCGGTGTCCGAGGTCCGGAACCATCGTCGACCCGGACAGTCGCGACCAGTCCTGCCCTTGCGGCGGACCATTCCCAGGGCGACGTACATACGTCTTGTGGATCAGAGGTGAATCAGAGGACGGGGAGCAGCCGCGTTAGCTCCAGGGGCGTCACCTGTCGGCGATACTCCTCGAACTCCGCACGCTTGTTCCGCAGGAAGAAGTCGAAAACGTGCTCGCCGAGCGTTTCGGCAGCAAGATCGGACTGCTCCATGGTGTGGATCGCCTCGTCTAGGTTCCGTGGCAGCGGTGAGATGCCGAGCGCCTGCCGTTCCCGTTCCGTGAGAGACCAGACATCGTCCTCGGCACCTTCGGGCAACTCGTACTCACCCTCGATCCCGGCCAATCCCGCCGCCAGCACAAGCGCAAAGGCCAGATAGGGATTGGCGGCGGAGTCGATGGAACGCAGCTCAATCCGAGCCGAAGATCCCTTGTTTGGTTTGTACATCGGCACCCGGACTAGCGCCGAGCGGTTATTGCGCCCCCAACAGATGTAGCTGGGCGCCTCGCCACCACCGGCCAATCGCTTGTACGAGTTGGTCCACTGGTTGGTTACCGCGGTGATTTCGGCGGCATGCCGGAGCAGGCCGGCGATGAAGTAGCGCCCAATCTTCGACAGATGGTGTTCTGCGCTGGCGTCGTAGAAGGCGTTGTTATCACCTTCGAAGAGCGACATGTGGGTGTGCATGCCCGATCCCGGATGTTCGGTGAAGGGCTTGGGCATGAACGAGGCGGAGATGCCCTGGGACAGCGCAACCTCCTTGACAACCACCCGAAAGGTCATCAAGTTGTCGGCCGTGGAGAGCGCATCGGCGTAGCGAAGATCAATTTCCTGCTGACCTGGAGCACCCTCGTGGTGGGAGTACTCCACCGAGATGCCCATCTGCTCCAGCATGGTGATCGCGCGGCGCCGGAAGTCAGTGCCCAAGCTCTGTGGTGTGTGGTCGAAGTAGCCGGACTGATCTACCGGAACAGGCGGCTTGCCCGGCTCGATCGGGTTTTTGAAGAGGAAGAACTCCACCTCTGGATGGGTGTAGAAAGTGAATCCGAGATCAGCGGCCTTCTTGAGCGCCCGCTTCAACACATAGCGAGGGTCGGCGTAGGAGGGCGAGCCATCAGGCATTGTGATGTCGCAGAACATCCGCGCCGTCGCAGGGCTGGTGTCCCGCCATGGGAGCACCTGGAAGGTCGAAGGGTCGGGATTGGCGAGCATGTCGGACTCGTAGACCCGGGCGAAACCTTCGATCGCTGAGCCGTCGAAACCCATGCCCTCGGCGAAGGCTCCCTCCAGCTCGGCCGGTGCGACGGCAACCGACTTCAGAAAGCCAAGAACATCGGTGAACCACATACGGACGAATCGCACATCGCGCTCTTCGATCGCCCGCAATACGAACTCGGTCTGCTTGTCCACCCGGCCAAGTCTGCCGCTCGGGATGTAACAGTAGGGTTACGGACCGAGGGCTCCGACTCAGGTCTGGCCCATGCCGCCGCCGTGCCATCGCGTCGTAGTCTCGTGCCGTGCCTCATCTACGGATTGCCATGGCCCAGGTCAATGCCACTGTCGGCGACATCTCGGCCAACGCGGACCTGGTCATGGACTGGTCAAAGCAAGCAGCCGATGCCGGCGCACATCTCGTACTGTTCCCCGAGATGATGCTCACCGGTTACCCAGTCGAGGATCTCGCGTTGCGTAGGAGTTTCGTCGAGGCATCGCGGACCTCGATCAATCGACTGGCAACCAGGCTGCTCGACGCTGGGCTTGGTGATCTTGTCGCCGTGGTCGGATACCTCGACCGCACCGACGAACCTGATCATCCCAAGGGCGGGCATCCACTCAATGTTGCCGCAGTGCTACACCAGGGCCGTGTCGTCTGCTCGTATGCGAAGCACCACCTGCCCAATTACGGGGTATTCGACGAGTACCGCTATTTCAAGCCAGGCAACGAGTTGCACGTGCTGCGCATCCGAGGCATCGACGTCGCGGTCGCCATCTGTGAAGATCTTTGGCAAGACGGCGGCCCTGTGGCCGCGACCGCCGAAGCGAATGCCGGGCTATTGGCGGTGATCAACGCCAGCCCGTACGAGCGGGAAAAGGACGACGTACGCGGCGACCTGGTGAGGCGGCGTGCCCAGGAAGCGGGCTGTCCACTTGGCTACGTCAACCTCGTCGGCGGGCAAGATGAGCTGGTCTTCGACGGCGATACCATGATCGCCAGTCCAGACGGCACGATCTTCGTACGCGCGCTGCAATTCGTCGAAGACCTCGTTGTAGCTGATCTTGATCTGACGCCCGGCACGGCGCCGCTCCAGCCGGAGATCGCCGAGGGCACCGTCCCGGCCGAGCCCGGCCAGAGCGGCATGATCATCCTTCGCCATCACATCTCCGATGCGGGAGAGGCGCCTGGTGAAATGATCACGCCGGTTGTCGCGAAGCCGCTCGAAGCCATGGCCGAGGTCTATCTCGCCTTGGTAATGGGCCTGCGGGACTACTGTCACAAGAACGGAATCGAGCGGGTCTATCTCGGACTGTCCGGAGGCATCGACTCAACGCTGGTTGCCACCTTGGCATGTGACGCGCTCGGCGCAGACCGGGTCTATGGCATCTCCAACCCCAGCGCCTACTCATCTGAGCACTCCAAGAGCGACGCCGCAGAGTTGGCCGCACGGACCGGCCTGCATTTCACCTCGGTGCCAATCGCCCCGGCTGTCGACGCGTTTGATCAGATGCTCGAGCTGGACGGCATCGCCGCCGAGAACCTCCAAGCGAGAATTCGCGCCGTGATCTGGATGGCCGAGTCCAATCAGCACACACCCTCGATCGTGCTGGCCTGCGGCAACAAGAGCGAGCTCGCCGTCGGCTATAGCACGATCTACGGAGACGCGGTGGGCGGCTATGCGCCGATCAAGGACGTACCGAAGACGTGGGTTTGGAAGCTGGCGCGCTGGCGAAATGAGCAAGCCGAGCAGCGGGGCGAGACCCCACCGATCCCGGAGAACGCGATTACCAAGGAGCCCAGCGCCGAGCTAAGGCCCGGCCAGAAGGACACTGACTCGCTACCGCCCTATGAACTGCTCGACGACATCCTCGACGACTATGTCGAGGGTGACGCAAGTCATTCCGACATTGTGAAAATGGGCTTTGATCCCCAAGTAGTCGACCGGGTCATCCGGTTAGTTGATCTTGCCGAGTACAAGCGGCGGCAATATCCACCGGGCACCAAGATCAGTTTTAAGGCATTCGGCCGCGATCGGCGGTTGCCGATCACCAACGGCTGGCGTGAGGGCCGTTGAGGTGGCGTTGAGGTGACCTTTTTCCTTTGCCTGACGTCGGGGTGGTCAGATCCGGTCCTATCCAGGTAGCGGGATATGCCAGAAGGCCTTCCCGGCTGGTACCCAGACCCTGCAGGGACGCCTGGGCGTTATCGGTACTGGGACGGCTCACAGTGGTCGACTGTCATCACCTACGATCCTCACCAACCGCTGCCGACCGATGCCGGCTCGACTGAACCTCCAAGCGATGCTCCAGCGGAGGGGGCAGCTACCCGAGTCTCGGGAAGGCGTCGGCTCGCCCTGCTCATCGGCGTACTCGCGGTCGTCGTGACCGCCGTCATTTCAATAGCCGTCTACCTGGGCAACCACCGGCAAGCCGACACAGCAGTGCCCACCCCGTCAGGGAGTTTGAACGCCTCTTCGGCTCCTCCGACAGCGGGACCATCGCGGGGCCTCTCATCCAGCGCGACACCAGCACGTCCGGTACCGGTGCGCTGCCCTAAGGGCAACCCCAATCTCCGGGCTCGGCATCCCAGCGACGGCCGAGTGTACGGAGGCAATTTGTCGTTCGCAGAGCAACCCACCTTCGAGCCGGCAGCGCTTGAGTCGCGCTTCAGCTTCGCCTACGACGTACTGCAGCAGACTCTCGAAGTGAGTCAGGACCCGGGCTGGATTGCGCAACTGGCGGTCGGTCAGCTCCGCGCAAAGGACGGCTTCGTCGACGATCCGCGGAACACCGCGGAGAACTTGGCGCGCTGCGTGATCGCCGGCAACATGTACAGCCCGTACCTTCCGACCCGTAGCGATATCCGTAGCGAGAGTCTGAGCATCAATGGTCATCGCGGATGGCTCATCGACAGCGAAATCACCGTTGACCGACCCGACCTTCCTGTCGCTGGCGATCACACGATCTTCATCGTGGTGCGCGACGGAAAGGATTGGGGATTCTTCTTCGGTGCGGTGCCGATCGGTAATGCGCAGCTTGACGCCGTACTGGCCAGGACGATACGGGGGCTGCAGGCTAGCTAGCCTTCAGCATCCTCTTCGGAGATGACGATCATCGACGCCAGCCGCGGTGCGCCGAACGTGGTGGCCATCGCGACATCGCTGGCGTCGCGACCTCGCCCGATGAGCACCCGGCCCTTGCGTCGCTCGTTGTTGCGCGGATCGAACGTCCACCAGCGATCTCCCAGATAGACCTCCATCCAGGCCGCAAAATCCATCGGTAGATCGCGATGCGGGATCTCAATCTCTGGCAGGTAGCCGAAGACATAGCGAGCGGGAATGTTGAGGGCACGGCAGAACGAAACCGCGAGGTGGGTGAAGTCCCGGCACACTCCATATCCGCTGGTGTGAACATCGGCGGCCGTGGTCCACGGGTTGCTAGCGCCGTATTGGAATTGGAGATGATCATGAACGTAATCGCAGATGGCTTGCACCCGCCGATAGCCCGGCGGCGTGTTGCCGAAGCGTTCCCAGGCCTCGGCGCCGAGCACGTCTGGCAGGCAGAAGCGGCTGGGAAGAATGTAGATCAGCGCCTCGTCGGGCAGCTGATCTGGGGTTAGCTCGGGCACCTCCTCGTCGACATCCTCTACCGCGTCAGGCGCGATCACGGTCGCCCGATAGTTGATCACCGAGCGCCCGACCGGCACGATCAAGCGTCGGCAGGGATTGCCGTAGAGGTCTGTGTAGGCATGAGTCGGCCCATCAGGCTCCAGCGACCAACGGGCGTCGATCACGTCGACTTTTTGATCACTCAACGGCTCTACTTGGAACACTGCGTGAACGTCAGTATCCGACTCGTGAACGAACTCACAGCCCACCGTCAGGCGGCGAGTCATCTCCACCAACTCGCCTTGTCCGGAACTGGCATCAGGGTCTCTCCTCGCTGACGGCCTCAACAAATCGGCGGAGTTCAAGAAGACAAGATCGTAGCGCCCGATCAAGCTGCGCACCGTACGTGGACGCGTCTATGCATCTCGTATCCCGAAACGGCGTCTCGCCAATACCGAATCTCTATATTCTCTAGCGATCCAGTAGAGATAGAGGATTATTCCTCTCGACCGAAGGTGACCAATCATGTCCCTACGCAAACTCGTGGGCGTACGCACCGTGGCGGCCTTGATCGCGGTGGCTACCACAATCCTGCTCACCGGCTGCGTCGGTGGCGCTGCCACAGCGCCGGGTGGTGCTGGAACGACGCTGCACCTCGTCGGTTACGCGGTACCCAAAGAGGCGAACAACGCAATCCAGGAAAAGTTCGCCGAGACGCCCGAAGGTAAAGACGTCACCTGGGAGGAGTCCTACGGGCCCTCAGGCGATCAGAGCAGGGCTGTGGTTAACGGCCTCAAAGCTGACTACGTCAACTTTTCCCTGGAAGGGGACGTGACCCGGCTGGTCAAGGCAGGCTTGGTCGACGAGACCTGGAACTCCGGACCAACGAATGGCATCGTCTCCGATTCCACCGTCGTGATCGTCGTCCAGAAGGGCAATCCGCTCGGCATCAAGGACTGGTCAGACCTGACCAAGCCGGGAGTCAAGATCGTCACTCCCAACCCGGCGTCGTCTGGTTCGGCACGCTGGAACATCCTGGCGGCCTACCAACAGGTGATCGCAAATGGCGGCACCGAGGCCGACGCCAAGGCTTACCTCACCAAATTCTTCAACCACGTGGCGGCGCTGCCAGGCAGCGGACGTGATGCGACCAACGCCTTTCTGAATGGCTCAGCCAATGTGTTGATCTCGTATGAGAACGAGGCCATCCTGGCCCGCCAGTCTGGTGAGGACTTCGACTACATCCTCCCCGACGCCACTCTTAAGATTGAGAATCCAGGTGCGGTGCTCAAGAACGCCAACCCCAAGGCCAAGACCTACCTCGATTTCGTGCTGAGCCCCACGGGCCAGGAGGAGTTCGTCGAGAAGGGGTTCCGGCCTGTCGTGGCGAACACCCCTCTCGGTGAAGTGAGCGGTGCCAACAACCCGGCCAAGCCGTTCCCTGTGCCGCCCAAACTGTTCACCATTAGTGACCTCGGTGGCTGGGACGCGGTCAACGCAAAGTTCTTCGATGAGGGCGGGTTGGTGCCCGAGATTCAGAAGGCAACTGGCAGGTCTCAGTGACTCCAGGCGCTGGAACGGTGGATGCCCAGCCGCTCGCACCCGCTCCACCAGCAGGCGCGGCCACCACTGGTGGCCCCGGAAAGCGACACCGTCTGCCCCGTGCCAGGAGCGCAACCGCGCTTACGCCCGTTTCCGGGCTCGGGCTGGGTATCGCGTTGACGTGGTTCAGCCTGCTCGTGCTGATCCCGCTCACAGCGGTGCTCATTCAGGCCTCGGCCGGTGGCTGGTCGGCGTACTGGGATGCGCTGACCAGCTCTCAGACGCTGGCGGCGCTTAAGCTCACCGTCGGTCAGGCCGTGCTCGTCACTGCGATCAACGTCGTCATGGGGACTGCTATCGCCTGGGTGCTGGTTCGTGATCAGTTTCCCGGCAAGCAGCTGCTCGAGGTCGTCATTGACATTCCCTTTGCACTGCCGACGATCGTCGCCGGTCTGGTGTTGCTGAGCCTGTACGGGCCGTCGGGCCCACTCGGCGTCAACTGGGCTAACACTCGCGTTGCAGTCTTTCTGGCTTTTCTCTTCGTGACCCTGCCCTTCATTGTGCGAAGCGTGCAGCCGGTACTGCTGGAGCTTGAGCAGGAGGTCGAGGAGGCGGCGGCCTCGCTGGGGGCCAGCCGGTTCACCACTTTCCGGCTTGTGATCCTCCCCAGCCTGGCGCCGGCGATCACCTCGGGAGCGGCGCTGTCGTTCTGTCGGGCGATCAGTGAGTACGGATCGCTGGTCTTACTCTCCGGCAACCTGCCCTACTCCACCGAGGTGGCCTCAGTGCGCATCATGTCCTCAGTCGAGGGCGACCATCTCACCGCGGCGGCAGCGCTGGCATCGATCTTGCTTGTGGTCGCACTGATCGTGATCATTACGCTCGACGTGGTCTCCCGGCGGGTGGCCCGCTATGCATGACACCGCTGCTCACCGGGTCATCCGCTGGGCACTGCGGCTGATCGTGATCGGATACCTGTTCTTCCTGGTGATCTGGCCGGTTGGCTTGGTCGCAGTCAAGACCTTCGCAGGGGGTCTAGCTCCGGTGATCAATGCCTTGCGTCAACCGGAAGTGATCTTTGCCTTTGAGCTGACGCTGTCAGCTGCTTTCTGGGCGGTAGTGATCAACACGATCTTCGGTGTCGGCATCTCATTGTTGCTGGTACGCTACACCTTCCCGGGACGCCGCGCGCTCAATGCGATGGTGGATCTGCCGCTATCGGTCTCGCCCGTCGTCGTGGGGCTTGCGCTGGTGCTGGTCTACAGCGGCCGTACCGGCTGGTTAGGGCAGGGCCTGGAGCACGCTGGACTGCAAGTCATCTATGCACCGCCGGGGATCATTATGGCAACGGCATTCGTCAGCCTGCCGCTAGTGATCCGCGAAGTCGTTCCGGTGCTCACCGAGATCGGAACCGAGCAAGAACAGGCCGCCCGCAGCCTCGGCGCCTCAGGCCTGCAGACCTTCGGCCGCATCACCCTGCCCGCCATCCGGTGGGGATTGATCTATGGGGTGGTGCTGAGTCTGGCCCGATCCCTCGGTGAGTTCGGTGCAGTCAAGATCGTCTCTGGCGGCGTCGCTATGCGGACCCAAACTGCGACGCTTCTGGTCGAGGAGCGATATCAGCAGTTCGGGCTCGTGAATTCGATCACTGCGTACACAGCAGCCTTCATTCTGGCGCTCATCGCTGTGCTCGCCTTGATCATCGTAACCAGCCTTCGACCTGGCAAGGAGGCGTCCCAATGAGCATCAAGATCGCCGGCGTCGGCAAGAGATTCGGTGACTTTATAGCCCTGGAAGACATCGACCTCGACATCGCAACGGGCGAGCTGACCGCATTGCTTGGACCGAGCGGCGGCGGCAAATCAACTTTGCTCAGGATCATCGCCGGTCTGGAAGTTGCCGACAGCGGATCAGTCGAGATCGAGGGAGTCGATGCCACCGGGCTGCCGGCCCAGAAACGCAACGTCGGCTTCGTTTTCCAGCACTATGCGGCCTTTCGTCATCTCACCGTGGCGGGCAACGTCGCCTTCGGGCTGAAAGTACGGAAACGGCCTCGCAAGGAAATCACCGCTCGAGTGAACGAACTGCTCGAGCTGGTGCACCTGTCACAGTTCGCCAACCGCTTGCCTGCTCAGCTCTCGGGTGGCCAACGGCAGCGCATGGCCCTGGCCCGCGCGCTTGCCATCGAGCCCACCGTGTTGCTGTTGGACGAGCCTTTCGGCGCCCTCGACGCCAACGTCCGCAAGGAGCTGCGAGCCTGGCTCCGACGGCTGCACGACGAGGTACATGTCACCACTGTCTTCGTCACCCACGACCAAGAGGAAGCGCTCGACGTCGCTGATCGGATTGTCGTGATCAACCAGGGTCGGATTGAACAGGTCGGCCCTCCTGATGAGCTCTACGATCGCCCAAACTCAGAGTTCGTGATGAGCTTCCTTGGCCCAGTGACAACGCTCGACAACCATCTGGTGCGCCCACATGATTTGGAGATTGAGACACATCCGCTCAAGGGCGCGTATCCGGGGCGGATCGAGCGCTTCAACCGTGTGGGATTCGAGGTACGACTCGACGTCCGGCTAACCCAGGACGACGTCGCACCACCGGTGCTCGTGACGCTGACGCGAGCCGAGGCGACCGCCAAGGCACTGGAGTTGGGAGTGCCGGTGTGGATCAGGCGAGTGGCAAACGCCTCTCAGGTCCGAATCACCGCACCAATCCCGACGAGCGACGACCCTCTCGACCTTCCAACCCCCGACTCGGTGCGGCAACCTACGTTCACGTAGGCTCCGGTCGCTCTGCACAGGTTGCAACCTGCGCAGACCGTCAGCAACCTATGCAGAGGCTATGGCTAGCCGAGGTTCTGTGCACAATCAGAGATCGTCGTTCCAGCGCGGATCGTTGTCGTACTCCTCGTTGCGCTCTTCGACCCTTTCGAGTGCGCGTTCGGCCTCCTCGCGGGTTTTGTAAGGGCCGAGCCGGTCGGTGATCTTGGTCGCGTTATCGTCCGGTACCACCGTGTGGGTCTTGAGGTCAAACCACCAATCGCCCTCCGCCATCTCACCCCTCCTTCGGGCTGCGCGTTTGAGTTTTGGAGACGATGTCGTCATTGGGAGCCTAGTCTCTTGTTACTGACGGGTGCTTGGCCGGTCGAGAGATCGAGGTGGGCGAACGCAGCGGTTGGCCCTGAAGGTGCGAGCATTATTTGGGCAAGTCCCCGTAAGATCACGAAGTGACCATCCAGCCCGCGACGATCTCGCCTCCACGCGAGGTGCCAGCCAGCATTGCGAGGCCGCCCTACGTGGGCCGGGCTGCTCCGGCTCCATACACCGGCGACGACGTGCAGTCGCCCGAGATCATCGAGAAGATGCGAGTCGCGGGTCGGATTGCGGCGCAGGCAATGCATGCGGCGGCGGCAATCATCAAGCCGGACGTAACAACCGATGACCTGGATCAGGTCGTCCATCAATACTTGATCGCTCACGGGGCGTACCCCTCAACGCTCGGCTATCGCGGGTTCCCGAAATCCTGCTGTACATCGGTCAATGAGGTGATCTGCCACGGCATCCCGGACGCTCGCCCGCTCCAGGAGGGTGACATCGTCAAGATCGATGTGACTGCCTATATCGGCGGCGTCCATGGGGACACCTGTGCGACCTTCTTCTGCGGCGACGTCGATGAACCCAGCCGGCTGCTCACCGAGCGCACCCACGAGGCGTTGGTACGCGCGTTCAGCGCTGTCAAGCCCGGGCGCCAAGTCAACGTGATCGGCCGAGTGATCGAGAGCTACGCCAAGCGCTTCGGCTATGGCGTGGTGCGTGACTACACCGGTCACGGCGTGCATACCGCGTTCCACTCGGGCCTGGTGATTCCGCACTACGACGAGCCCGCCTACGACACGGTGATCAAGCCCGGCATGACGTTCACGATCGAGCCGATGATCACCCTCGGCACCGGCGATTGGTACATGTGGGACGACGGCTGGACCGTGCTCACTGCTGATGGCAGTCGCTGTGCGCAATTTGAGCACACCCTCGCAGTTACCGAGAAGGGCGCGGAAGTCCTCACCCTTCCGTAGCATTAGTCACTAGGCTGAAGGGTGGACGAGTCGGTCAGGCGATCGCGGCGACGTGCATACGTCGCCGAGGAAAGTCCGGACTCCACAGAGCAGGGTGGTGGGTAACACCCACCCGGGGTAACCCGCGGGACAGTGCCACAGAAAGCAGACCGCCTCTGACGACCGATGAGGTGCTCGCCATCTCATCGACACGGAGGTAAGGGTGAAACGGCGGTGTAAGAGACCACCAGCATCCCAGGTGACTGGGATGGCTCGGTAAACCCCACCTGGAGCAAGATCAAAAGGACGCGTACACGCGTCTGCGGAGGCACTCGAGGGCTGCTCGCCCGAGTCTCCGGGTAGATCGCACCAGGCCGTTGGTAACAGCGGTCGCAGATGGATGATCGCCCCGGCCGGCAACGGTCGCGACAGAATCCGGCTTATCGACCGACTCGTCCCCCATATCGCTATGACTAGGTCTTTTACGCCTCACCTCCCTTCTGGGTCCCTCCGGAGTCCCTCGCAGAGAATTTTCGGCCGCCGAGCACGGCGTCGATTGCTTCCCGGGTTCGGTCATCGGAGTCGGGCCACAAGTGGGAGTAGGTGTCCAGTGTCTCGGCGGCTGACGCGTGGCCGAGTCTGGCCTGCACGGTCTTGACCGACTCGCCGTGGCGGATCAACAGCGACGCGTAATAGTGCCGAAGATCGTGACACGTGACCTCAGCCGGCAGCTCCAGTTGCTGCCGCACCGGCATCCAGACATTGCGGCTGAACCAAGATCGACTGACCGGGTCGCCGTGGTCATCGGCGAAGATCAATCCCGCTGGGCCGGCCGGGAAGCTCGCTAAGTGGGCCGCCAAAGCCTCGACTACTATGCCCGGCAACGGTACCGTCCGGACACTCGCCGCGGTCTTAGGAGGCGTCAGCTGCGGCGCGCCAGTGGTCGTTATGAGCTGGCGGTCGACCCGGAGCGAGCGGCGCAGGAAGTCGACCCGGTCGACAGTGATGCCCAGCAGTTCACCTTGCCGCAATCCGGTGCCGGCCGCGGTGATCAGGAACGCTCGCCAACGCGGTGCTATTGCCTCGATCATCCGCTCGACCACCTCAGTCGATAGCGGTTCGATACGTGCCGGCGTGACCTTCGGCAGCTTGGTTCCCTCGCACGGATTGGCGACAATCCGCCGATCCCGTACGGCAGCGCGGAAGATGCCGGACACGACGCCGTGGATCATGCCGACAGTGCGCGGCTCCAGCTGTTCGCTCATCCGGCGCACCCAAGCTTGTATGTCTGACGGCAAGATTGAATTGAGCGGCCGGCCGCCTATGGCCGGGTACGCGTGCCGGCGTAGCGATCCCTCAACCTGCGCCCGCGTCGTCTCGCGATGGACCTGGCCGACTCGCCATCGTTCGGCGTATTCGCTGAATGTGATCTTGCCGGCCGTCGGGTCCACGTACGTGCCGGAGACCCTCCCGGTGGTCTGCTCATCGAGCCAGCGCTGACCGTCGACCTTGCGGCGGAAGTGCCGAGCATGCCATTTGCCATCGGGGGCTTGATACCGCGCTCGCCACTGCCCGTTGGGCCGCTTCGCGATGCTAGCCATTAGTCGGCCTTGACCTTCCCGGCGGACGTTTGTGGCAGGAAGCCACGGTCGCGGGCCAGCTTCACGTACCGCGCTGCGGTTGAGTACGCGATCGGGCCAAATGTGTCCCTAACGGCGTCAACAGGGGCCGAAGCAGCGTTAGCTCTGTAGACCCTGGCGACGTCACGCAGAAAATCATCCGTCACTGTGTTGCGGCGTCGGCTCCGGCGGACGACGCGCTCAATGTCAGAGCGGTACTGCTCGGACCGCCATTCCGCTGCAGTAGTCGCAATGCCGCCCTGGTTACCGACTCCCACCCTTGAACAGGCGTACGCCACCCAGTCAGCTAAAGGGAAGCGGCGCAACTCATGCCCTGTAAGCGAAGGTCGGCCAGGGTGGCGTATCACCTTCACGACGTTGCAGACCGGTGCGCCTTCCTCTACACCGATCTCCATCTCCACGGTGTGGTCATCCTTCTTGATGAAGCGGGCGATGAACCGCTCCGGGATGTCGACACCGTGTCCGATGTCGGCGGGGCGATGCGCCATTATGTGCCAGCGCGCCTCAAACGTCACGTCGTCCTCTGGCCCGCCTCCCCTGCTTTCCCATGTGAAGCCCATGGTCCATGACCTTAGCAGGTTCTGAGTCGCATTACTTAACAACTTCGGTGAGGATTGTCGATGACCGACACGAACCAAACACTAAGGAGGACGCGTGACAGTAGCACCTCGAATGCTGCGGATCGACGAGACTTCGGAACTGACCACCTTGCCGGTGTCGACGCTTCGCTACCTGCGACACCTAGGCGAGGGACCGCCTGCCTTTCGGCTTGGTCGGCGCCTCGTGTACGACGAGGCCGATGTACTGGCATGGATTGCCGAGCGGAAAGCGGCCGATCCCGCACCAAGGCAGCGCGCCGGATGAACGCACAGAAGCGACGAGGATCGGTCCTGGGAAACCGGCCCTCACATGATTCGATCGCCACCAGAACGCTCGACGGGCCGAGGCTATTGCTGTCGAAGCACTGGATCCGCTACCAAGAAGATCAGGATGGCGATTTCTGCGAGTCCCCCGACGCGACTCTTGTCCGTGCGACCCGCCGAGCGACTCGTGATCGTGAGGGATGCGGTTGCGTCCCTCGATAACTACGACATGGCCTGACTCGATTTAAAAGAAATATCCCGCCCGGTGAGTGCACCGAGCGGGAGAGGAAACTCATCTAACAGAAAGGTTAGCTCATGGCTAACGAAGTGGCATCCGCTGACCCGTTCAACCTTGAAGCGTTGCGGGCAGCTCCCGATCTGGACACAGTCGACATCGAAAAGGTTCTGACTACGGTCCCTGTCCGTCGGCCAGGGAGGAATGACTTCTTTCGAGTCCATCCTGGCGAAGACTTTGTTATCGATAATTACGTTCTCGAGCACGAGAGCGAACAGGACCGGACAAACTATTGGGTAACACCGAACCTTCGGGATGCCCTCAGTGACCATCTCCGTAAGGTCCGACTGTTTACGTGCATCGATAAGCGGAACAACGTGTTCCTATGGCCCGCCAAACTGCCGACTGCCGATGGCAGCCATGCGGCCCGCTCGTGGTACGTATCTGGACTTCTAGCTGCCGAACAAGCGAAGAAGCTCTGGGTCAAGATCATCGGTAATCGGGCCATCGGGGCGTATGACATCATCCGAGCACGTGGTGATCTAGGCGAACCGCAGTGGCCCGAACATAGCTTCGAGGGCCTGATCAAGCTAGCGTTCCGCGACAAGTTGATTGACAGCGTGGAGCATGCGGTCATCAGAGATCTAAACGGCGAAATCTAATGATCCTCGGTCTGCCCTTCAGGCAGATCTGGGTGGTCGACTTCGAATTCACCTCCGATCTAGGTGAGAACCCGCAGCCGGTCTGTCTGGTGGCCAAAGAGGTAGCGACGGGCCGGCTGATTCGACTCTGGCGAGACCAGCTAGGTCCGGAGCCGCCATTCGAGATCGATGATGACACCTTGATCGTCGCCTACTACGCGCCTGCCGAGATCGGATGTTTCCTTGCGCTCGGCTGGCCTGTCCCTACTCGGGTCATCGACCTCTACGTCGAGTTTCGCCGGGAGACTAATGCACTTGCACATGCCGAGGGTCGCGGATTGCTTGCTGCCCTGTCGAGACATCGCATTACGCGCATTACATCTGATGAAAAGAAGGCAGGCCGTGACCTTGTTATGCGAGGCGGGCCATGGACCGCTGCGGAGCGGCGCGAGATTTTGGACTACTGCGTTACGGACGTTGTTTGTCTGCCGGCGCTTCTAGAAGCCATGTTGCCGGGCATCGCGCCCACTCCTCAGACCTTGGGGCAGGCGCTCCTCCGAGGTCGCTACATGGCTGCTGTGGCTCGCATGGAGCGTACCGGTGTACCAATCGATACTGAGACACTGACGGCCATCAGGGATGGCTGGGAGCACATTAAGGGCAATCTGATCAAAGAGGTCGATGCTGATTATGGTGTGTTTGAACTCGGCGTCTTTAAATCCGGCCTGTTCGCTAAGTACCTCGCTGATCATGGCATTCCATGGCCAAAGACTGAGAGCGGTCGGCTGCAAGTTGATCAGGACACGTTTCGTGATCAAGCAAAGGTTTACCCCGAGCTAGCGCCGCTTCGGGAGCTTCGACACTCACTCAGTGAGCTTCGGATCGAGAAGCTTGCCGTCGGATCCGATGGGCGTAACCGCGCTATGCTCAGCCCGTTCGGCGCCTCATCTGGCCGGAACACCCCCAGCGCAAACAAGTTCATCTTCGGGCCCAGTGTCTGGCTACGGGGTTTGATCAAACCAGGACCCGGACGAGCACTTGCATACATCGACTGGAGCAGTCAGGAAGTCGCGATAGCTGCGGCGCTGAGCGGTGACCCGTTCCTGATCGATGCGGTAGCTAGTGGTGATCCATATTTGAGCTTTGCTGCACGTGCTGGACTGGCACCCGAAGGCGCAACCAAGGCCAGCCATCGCGGAGTCCGGGACATCTGCAAGGCATGTGTGCTCGGGACGAACTACGGCATGGGGGCTAGGACACTGGCATTTCGCACAAATACCTCGATCATCGAGGCTGAAGCGTTACTGCGGATGCTGGCCAGGACGTACCCGGGATTCACCGAGTGGCAGAGCAAATCTGTGGATGTGGCGCTGTTACGTGGCTATATGAGCACGGTGTTTGGTTGGAAGCTCCATGTGACCAGCACCACCCGGCCGACGGCGCTGCGGAACTTCCCGATGCAATCTCATGGCGCGGAGATGCTGCGCATTGCTTGCTGTCTGGCGACTGAACGAGGCGTGTCCGTGTGCGCGCCTGTACATGACGCTCTACTGATTGAGGCGCCCATCGATCACATCGATGATGCGGTCGACGTTACACGTGGCGCCATGGCCGAGGCTGCCGCTGCTGTACTCGGATCGGGGGTGTCAATTGAAACCGATGTGGACATCGTGCGCTACCCAGATCGGTACTCAGACCCCCGCGGCGCGGTCATGTGGGACAGGGTGATGGCTTTGCTCAGTCGCACTTCGAGTATTTGAAGTACATAAGGCTCTTTGAGTACATAAGGCACTTTGAGTACATAAGCGACTTACGTATTTATCGAATCCCTCCCAGCCACCCATTTATCTTATTAAGTAAGTCAATTCAGTTGTCAAATTGATCACGAAGATTAGCTATTCCTGATAGTAAGGCAAGTAGCTATTCCTGCAGTAAGGCAAGTTGAGAACCTTGACAGCAATCACAGTTGACGCCCCCACCATCGCACTCCTCGGCCTAGCCGAACGAGGCGAGAGAACGCATTGCTCAGACCACACCTCGCACCATTTGTGGTTGGGCGAGCGGGCCATTGCTGTGATGCTGTGTGACCACTGCCTAGTCCTCACCGTCTGCCGCGACACAGCCGACCTACGCGATGAACGCTGGGGCGTATGGGGCGGCGTTGATCGTTCAATCAGACCCGGACGGAAGAAAGCCGCATGAGCTGGCTCGAAAGACGTCACGGCAAAGTCGACACCCGCAGCCACTGTCCGTGCCCTCGTGGCTTCACTAGCATCGGCCTTATCACATCGCCCGCGCGTGTCGGCCCGCTCGGGATGCCTTAACCCCATCTCAACCCCTGCGAGTCGTTACCGGTGGCCGGACCTATCTGGAGGTTCTCATGCGGATGTTGCTCAAAGCTGTTCTCGACACTGAAGCCGGTAGCGAAACCATGCGCAGAGGTGCGGTGGCAGAAGTTGTCGATCGGATGCGAGAAGACCTCCAACCGGAAGCCTTCTACTTCTTCGGTGAAGACGGACAGCGCGCGTTCTTCGTCGTCTTCGACATGGCGGACCCGTCGCAAATTCCGGCCCTTACTGAGCCCATGTATCAGCAGGCGAAGGCGAAGGTCACGCTGACTCCGTGCATGAACGTTGAGGACTTGATGAAGGGTCTTGAGGAGGCGACTGCCCAGATGCAGGAGATGCAAGGCCAGTCCGCGCAATAGCCCTTGGCGCACAGCGCGTGTCGTTGGTTTGCTCTTAGCACGACCCGAAAGTTCCTGAGCCCTGCACAAAAGGGCCACCAGCAGTGGCGTTGCTTGAGGTACTGCGGCGCCTACGGCCCGAAGTGTAACGACGCGGCACAGCCTGCGCACCGCATCTCCCAGTGGCCTGAGAGTGTCACTGCCGTGGTTGAGCTTCGCGCATCAGGGTAATGACTAATGTTTCTGAGTAAGGAGCGGGTGACGGTCCGATGATGATCCTGCTGATTCTGGTTCTGCTGGGCCTGCTCTTCGTCCTCGGGTTCATTGCCTATTGGGTGATCGAGGAGAAGAGGGACGAGACGTGGGGTTCAGCACCACGACCACGGCTTAGGCATGTGAAACCCAGGGCCTGACTTTTGATCTTGAAGATTTGTGACCCGCGGTCCCCCGCACCCCCAGTTTTCTTGGTGGGCTCGCTTCGGGACCCGCCAGTCCCGAAATATCTGTCTCCCGCATACTCAAGGTCGTTTTTTGGGTGATATTTGAGAGAATGTCGGTATGTCCGACCAAAAACCGCCGAGTGGCCTGAGGGCGTCGGGGAAGCGGCTGTGGGTGTCTGTCGCTGAGAAGTATGTGTTGACTGCGGCTGAGGTTGAGATGTTGGGCCAGGCTTGCCGTACCGCTGATGAGCTTGATCGTTTAGAGAAGGCTGTTCGGGTGTTGCCTGAGCTAACCACCAGAGGGTCTACGGGCCAGTTGAAGCCGCATCCACTGCTGGCTGAGGTGCGTGCTCACCGGTTGCTGTTGGAGCGGCTGACGACGGCTTTGTGTCTTCCTAATGAGGATGAGGAGACTGGCCGCAGTCCGGGTCAGAAACATGGCCAGAGGGCTATTCGTGCCCGTTGGAAGGATCATGTGCCTAACGCCAGGCTTGCTGAGCTTCGTGCTGCGGGATGGGGTCGTGATGGCGAGGCATCGTAGGCCGCCGTTGACTGTGGTGCCGCCTCCAGAGTTGTTTGTGTATAACCCTGCGGATTGGGTGTCGTTTGAGGCGTGGTGTGACGCTCGTCGGGATTGGGTGAAGACTCACGGTCGCGATACGGCTCTGGGTTCCATGTTGGATGTGCTCAAGGAGCATCGTCGTATCCGTTATGGGCTGTTGGGTTGGAAGTATTGAGTGGCGCGTCATCGCAGGTTGGTTGAGGGTCCGCCCGTTGAATTACTCGAGTTCCGTCCTGACGATTGGCTCCCTGACGTGTCGCCGTATTGGGCTTGGTTGATGGCCCGGTTTGAGTGGGCGTGTGCGCATCCGAATGATTTCAGTTTGGGTGGCGATGTTCTCGACATGCTGCGTGAGCGGGTCGCGTATAGGCGGGGGCTGCTGCCATGATCCATATTCCGCTAACAGGTTTCGACCCTCTCGACTATGCGGCGTAGTGCGCCCGTGAGGATTTCGCCCGGCGGTCCCACCGGTTCTCCGTTTCGAGCGTTTGAGTGAAACCGCTGGATACATCCGCAAGGCGCGTGGCAGCCCTCTCGCGTCTACATAACGGTCAGGGACGCCAGATGCGGGTAGCGGGGCGGCGCAAGCGCGAAGGTTGCGATGTCGGGAGCGTGGCCACAGACGCGGCGCGCTGCGACAGACAAAACTGAGGCTAGAGCTTTACAAGCAGTGCCGCCCGCAACAGGCACGCTCGGCTACATCAATCCCAGTAGACCCTGATTGATGGCTCCCGCGCGCCCAGGATCGGGCGGCCCGGTCGATCCAACAACGGTGCATTCAAACCATCGGTGAAATCCGGAGGGGCTGAGCATCGCGAGTGCTCTTGACTGCCTGACCGGCGGCCGCACTCTGTCGGATGGGGTAATTGAAGGGGGATCGTTATTGGGAGCCGGACACCTCTAAGTTACGTCCATGTCAACTACGCGGCGGCGAGAGGAATAGGGCTCGCGGCATGCTCGGCGTCTGATAGCAGGGCTCGATAGACGACGTCTGATAGTCGGCGCTTGAGGACGCGCAGTGATTCGGCTTTGTTCTTTCCGCCCTCGCGGCGGCGATCGAGCAGCTGACGAGCGGGTTCGTGGTAGTGGGCTTGGGTGATGGCGATCCGATGGATCGCGGCGTTAAGTTGTCGGTTCCCAGTTCGGCTGAGCCGGTGGCGCGGCTTGTTGCTGGACCAGACCGGCAAAGGCGCGGTGCCGTTGTGTCGGGCGAAGGCGTGTCTGGATCGGAACCGACGGACATCGGCGGTCTCGCCGATGATCTTGGCTGCGGTGAGGGTGGCGCAGCCGCAGATGTCGAGCAAGGTCGGTGCAAGCTTTTTGACGATTGTCTGGAGTTCCTCA